>Ga0265316_10004616_pt1 | contig 13663 bp, 13 predicted proteins | sample 4522metaG_FD_202092 | JGI IMG/M metagenome (GOLD analysis project Ga0265316, IMG submission 202092) | Rhizosphere microbial communities from Carex aquatilis grown in University of Washington, Seatle, WA, United States - 4-5-22 metaG | ecosystem: Host-associated > Plants > Roots > Rhizosphere >... | reverse complement strand
CTCATCTCCGGCCTGGACGACGTCCTGGACTTGATCGAGGAAGTCGCCGACACGTTCGTCCTGTACCGCATAGACGCGCCGACCAAGACGTCGGTCAAGCAGGCGTCGCTGATCGTCCAGGCGTGCGAGACGCTCCACCAGGCGCTGTCCAACCTGCGCGGCTTCAAGGGCCTGGAGCCCTTCCTGGTCGAGGTCCATCGCCTCGAGAACGAGGGAGACCGGCTGGTACGCTCCGCGATCGCCGGCCTTTTCGACGACGGCACCAAGACGATCGACGTCCTCAAGTGGAAGGACGTCTACGCCCTGCTCGAAGACACGATCGACAAATGCGAGGACGTCGCCGACCTGATCGAGCGGATCGTCGTCAAGCACGCTTAGGCAAGCCTGACGCCGCCGGGTCCGCCTCCCGGCCGGCCTCGGTCCGATGATCGGCACGACGGGCCCGGCCGCCCGGGCGGATCCGCCCGCCCGAACGTTCACGTCCCTGGAACACGCCGTTAACACGGCGCCGCGAGATTCCGCCAATGACGCGGGCCCAAAGCGACGTCCCATCCGCGGCCGAGGCGATCCTTCGAATCGGCGGCCTGCCGTTTCCAGCCCCCAGCGACGACACGTCCGGCTGGCTCGTCCTGGCCGACCCGGACGGCCCGATCGATCTGCCGCGCCTCTTCCCCGACATCGAGGTGCGGGTCGAACAGAGCTCCGGCGCGTTCGACGCGGCGCTCTCGCAGCGGGAGCCGAGCCTCGTCGTGCTGATCGCGCCGCCCGCCGGGCCGGGCGATCTGGAGCGCGTGGCCGGCTGGCTGACCGCTCACTCGCGCACTTCCGCCGTGCTGCTCAGCGCCCACCAGGCAGTCGCGGTCCGGCTCCATGCCCTCGAGCTCGGCTTCGATGACGCTGTAGATCTCTCGTCCGACCCGATGGAGGTCGTGGGCCGCCTGTCCATCGCCGGCCGCCGCACTCCGGGAGCCGGCCGCGCGACGGGCGATCGATTCCCGGTCGGCGCGGGGGCTGAGCTGGACCTGCGAGCGCGCGCCATTCGCCGCGACGGGCATCTGCTGTCGCTCCGGCCAAAGGAGCTGGCGCTCCTCGAGTTTCTCGCCCACCACCCGGGCCGGCCGTTCTCCCGCGAGGAACTGCTCAAGAACGTATGGCGCGGCGTTCCCGGCAACGAACGGATGGTCGACGTCTACGTCTTCTTGCTGCGCACCAAGATCGAGCCTGACCCGGCGAATCCGGTCCACTTGCTGACGGTGCGCGGGTCCGGCTACCTGTTCGACCCGCCTGCCGTCTTCGGGGAGCACTCCTCGAACGTTAACGAACCGCCAACACAGCGTTAAGCCGCGGCTTCGACCATCCGGTCGGAACCTGGAAGAAGGATGAACTCGTTTTCAGTTGCCCAAGAGATGAGGAGACACTGAGTTGATCAACGGAATCCGTCGTTTGAGCGTACTGGCCGTCGCGGCCACAGTCGTGCTCTCGGCATGCTCGTCCAGCGCGACCGCCAGCCCGGCGGCTCCGGCAGCCACGGACACCGCCGCCGCGTCGGCGATGTCGACCACGGCTCCCAGCGCGGGCGGCACCGTCAACTGCGTCACCGGCAGCATCACCACCGCCGGATCCACCGCCCTCCAGCCGCTTATCCAGGATGCCGCAGCCGCATACGATGCGGCCTGCTCCGGCGCCACGATCACCGTCAACGGCGGCGGCTCGGGCACCGGCCTCAGCCAGGTCGTCGCGGGCTCCGTCCAGATCGGCGCCTCCGACGTCCTGGCCAACACCAAGCTCGCCACGCCGGACGCCGACACTCTCGTCGACCACGTCGTCTGCCGCCAGGGCTGGATCGTCGTCACCAACCCCGATGTGACCGGCGTTACCAACCTGACCACCCAGCAGAACATCGACATCTGGACCGGCACCGACACGAACTGGAAGCAGGTCGGCGGCCCCGACATGCCGATCGTGCTCATCTTCCGCCCGCAGTCCTCGGGCACCCGAGCCACCTTCAAGAAGCTGGTCCTGGGCGGCGCCACCGAGGCGTCCGGCGGACAGACTCTGACTGAAGACTCGAACGGCGCAGTGACGACCGCGGTCACCAAGACCAACGGCGCCGTCAGCGTCATCGGCTTCTCCTACTACAACGACCCGGCCAACAAGCCCCTGCTCAACGGCCTCCAGCTCGACGGCGTCGACGCGACGATCGCCAACGTCGGCAGTGGCACCTACAAGCTCGCGGCGGACGGCAACCTGTACACCAAGGGCGCAGCTTCCGGGCTGACCGCCGCCTTCCTCGACTTCATGATGGGCCCGCAAGTCCAGGGAACGATCATCCCGAAGGACTCTTACGGCCCCGTCGTCCACTGACAACCCTCTCCTCCGCTCCGGGCCCCGCAGTTCGCATCGGGGCCCGGAGTCTTCCCTTTTCCCGAGACTGAGATCGAGGCAGCGCCGATGGCTCAGATGACCACCGCCACGAGGCTGACCGGATTGCGAGCCGCGCCGGGCTTTCGCCAGAGACTGGACATACCCCGGCGTGTCGTCTTCCTGGCCGCGGTGTCAATGGTCGCAATCGTGGTCCTGCTGATGGGCTTCATCGCATGGCAGGGCGTGCAGCTGTTCGTGAAGGATGGCGTCGGGCTCGGCGCCATCGTCTCGCCGACGTGGAATCCACTGGCCGACGGCGGGCCGGAGTTCGGCTTCCTGCCGTTCATCACCGCCACGGTGTGCGTGACGGGCGTGGCCCTCTTGATCTCCACCCCGCTGTCGGTGGGCCTGGCCCTGTTTCTGTCCGAGGTCGCACCGAACTGGGCCAAGGCGATCGTCCAGCCTTCACTCGAGATATTCGTCGGCATCCCAAGCGTCGTCTGGGGCTGGCTCGGGCTCACCGTGCTGGTGCCCTTCCTGGCCTCGAGCTTCGGCGGCCAGATCGTCATCTCGCTGCCGGTCGTGGGCACGGTCTTCAGCGCCCCGGGCTTCCTCACCGGCTTCTCCTGGCTGGCCGGCTCGCTGGTGCTCTCGATCATGGTTCTGCCGACCATCACCAGCGTTTCCTACGACGCGTTCCGAGCCGTCCCCCAGGAGATCCGGACGGGCTCGCTGGCTCTGGGCACGACCCGCTGGCAGACGATCCGCCATCTGCTGATCCCATCGGCCCTGAGCGGCGTGCTTACGGCCGTCGTGCTGGGCATGACGCGAGCCGCCGGCGAAGCCCTGGCCGTCCAGATGGTCATCGGCAACTCGCCCACGATGCCGGCGGCGATCACACAGCCGCTGACGACCCTGACCTCGCAGATCACGCTCGACATGGGCAACACGGTCTTCGGCGAGCCGTGGCAGGACGCGCTCTGGACGATGAGCCTGCTGCTGCTCGTCATCTCGATCTCGTCGGTCGTCCTGGTCCGGGTAATCAACAAGCGGAGGATGGGGTCATGACCTCGCCGGCGAGCCAGACTCTCGGGCGCAGCGGCGGACCCAAGCAGAGCCTGCGGGGCAAGAGCTCCCGGGGCAGCATCCTGGCCGACCGCGCCGCCACCACCGTTCTGTGGGGGACCGGCGTGCTGGTCCTGGCGATTCTGGGGAGCATCATCGCCCACTTCGCCCTGGCCGCCTGGGGCGTCGTGTCGCCGGGCTTCATCCTCGGCGACCCGAGCAGCAGCGCGCTGGGAGGCATCCTCCCGGTGCTGTGGAACTCGATCTACATGCTCGTCCTGACGATGCTGATCGCCGTCCCCGTCGGCGTCCTGGGCGGCATCTACATGTCCGAGTACGCCGGCGACAACGCGGTGACGACGGCCATCCGGTTCGCCGAGGAGGCGATCAGCTCGGTGCCGTCCATCGTCGTCGGACTCTTCGGGCTGATCCTCTTCGTCGACGACGCCCACTGGGGCTTCACGGCCCTGGCCGGGGCGCTGGCCCTGACCTTCTTCAACCTGCCGCTCATGACCCGCCTCTCCGAACAGGCGCTGCGGGCCGTGCCCCAGGACGAGCGCAGCGCCAGCCTCGCCCTCGGGGCCACCAAGTGGCAGACCATCCGCCACGTCGTCCTGCCGCTGGCCATCCCGGGCCTCATCACCGGCGTGATCCTGACCGCCGGGCGAGTCTTCGGCGAGGCCGCCGTGCTGCTGTTCACGTCGGGCATCGGGACGCCGCCGCACTACAACTTCGCCAACTTCGATCTGACCAGCCCGGCCTCCCCGTGGAGTCCTTTCCGACCGGCCACGACCCTCTCGGTCTACATCTACAAGCTCAACTCCGAAGGCCTCGGCGCCTTCAAGAACCAGATCGTCGACGGCTCCGCCGCGATCCTCATCGCCATGGTCCTTCTCTTCAACCTCGGGGCGCGCCTCGTCGGCCGCGTCCTCACCCGCCGGCTGACCGCCGCATGAGAACGGGAGACGAGATGCCAACAACCGCCACCTACCCCGATCCCGTGGTGCGGCGCGTCGAAGTGACCGCCGCCCGCGTCGCCGCCACCGAAGACGCGACCGCTGCGGTCGAGGTCAAGATCGCGACCGAGCACGTCTCGATCCAGTACGGCGACAAGGTCGCGGTCCGGGATGTGTCGCTGACCGTGCAGGATCGTTCGATCCTGGCCCTTATCGGCCCCTCCGGCAGCGGCAAGAGCACCTTCCTGCGCTGCTTCAACCGCATGAACGACCTGATCCCCGGTGCGGTCGTCCGTGGCGAGGTCTGCCTCGACGGCGAGAACGTAATGGATCCCGACGTCAGTGTCGTGGAGCTGCGGCGCCGCGTCGGCATGGTGTTCCAGCGGCCCAACCCGTTCCCGATGTCCATCTACGAGAACGTCGCCTACGGCCCGCGCCGCCGCGGCCAGCACGACAAGCGCAAGCTCGACGAGCTGGTCGAAACGAGCCTCAAGCGCGCCGCCCTCTGGGACGAGGTCAAGGACGACCTGCGTCGCAAGTCGGGCCTGGCCCTTTCGGGCGGCCAGCAGCAGCGCCTGTGCATAGCCCGCGTCCTCGCGACCGATCCGGAGGTCATCCTGATGGACGAACCGGCGTCGGCGCTCGACCCTGTCTCGACCCTCCGCATCGAGGAGTTGATGCGCGAGCTTCGCGAGGCCTACACGATCGTCATCGTGACCCATAACATGCAGCAGGCGGCGCGCGTGAGCGACGTCACCGCATTCTTCACGATGGCCGACGACCGGGCCGGATACCTGGTCGAGGTCGGGCCGACCGGGCGCATATTCACCCGGCCAAACGAGAGCCTGACCGAGGACTACATTTCGGGTCGGTTCGGATGAGCGCCCTGCAGAACGAGGAGTCGATCGTGGAGTCGCACGAGAAGCCCGTGCCGGTGGTCGATCCCGGCGCCCTCGGCGGCGGACGGGCCGCGGACGTTGTCTCGCAGGCAGCGCGCGCCGCGGCCAACGCCCAGCACATGCGCGAGAGCCTCGACACGGAGATGCGCGACGTCAAGGACGGCGTCCTGCGCATGGGCACGTACGTCGAGGAGCAGATCCTGGCCGCCCTCGAGTCGATAGTGAACCGGGACGCCGAACTGGCCCAGGTGGTGATCACATCGGACGGACGGATCAACGAGGCCCAGCGAGGAGTTTCGGCGCTCGTCGCGATGACCATCGCCACCCAGGCGCCGGTGGCGCGGGACCTGCGCTTCCTGCTGGCGCTCGACCGGGTCACCTACGAGCTGGAGCGCATGGGCGACCACGCCGGTTCGGTCGCCAAGCAGGCCCGCAAGCTCGCCGGCGTCGTGAGCATGGTCACGTACGACGAGCTGACTCCCATGGCGGAGCTGGCCGCCCGCCAGGTCCGTGACGTCGTCATGGCCCTGGTCGACATCGACGAAAAGCGGGCCCGCGAGGTCGCCGCGCGCGACGACGAGATCGACGGCCTCTACCACCAGTGCTTCGACGACGTCCTCCAGGAAATGAGGACCGATCCCGACAAGGTTGACCCCGGGACCAGGATCCTCTTCGCCGCGCACTACCTCGAGCGGATCGGCGATCGGGTCACTAACATCGCCGAGGACGTGGTCTTCCTGGCGACCGGCGAGGTCGAAGACCTCAACCCCTGACGTTCTCTCGCGCGACCGAAGGGACGGCCGGGCTCACTTCACCGGCGCGACGGTGACCCACTTGCCGTCCCATTCGGCGTTGCCCTGGTGGCCGTCGATCGAGTCGACGTACGGCGAGTTCGTCATCGTGTAGGGCGTGAACTTGATCGTCTTCGCGCCCGACTTCCACGTCGCGATGGTGAAGTAGCGGTCGCGGAAGCCGTCGCCCTTCAGCGGATCGGTCACGTAGACGCCGACGATCGTGAAGTTCGTCGCACCGGTCCGCGGATCGCCGCCCTTGACCCGATAGCCGGTCACGATCTGGGCGTGGTTGCCGGCCCAGCCGAGGATGCCCACCGGCTTCCGATACAGCGCGATGGCCATGACGGTCGCTTTGGCCGCCGCGTCGAACGAGGTGAACGACTGGTCCGTGTACACGCCAGCTTTGATGCTCCCCCAGCCGTCGTAGTTGAGCGAATCGCGCCAGCCGTGAGCGTCGGCGCCGGGCCAGGAGAGCAGCATCGTGCCGGTCTTGCGCTGATACGCCAGGATCGATTCCTGGCGCGCGTAGCTGACGTCGGGCGTCCAGGTGTTCGGCTTCGACGCCGCCGGCACGGCACCGCTCGCCGGCGCGTAGTTCTGCCAGTAGGTCGCCATGTTGAGCATCATCAGAGCCGATGCGGCCGTGCACGCGGTCATGTCGGGGTTCTGCCAGCGGACCGCCCGGGCGTCGTACACGTCGTAGACCCACGTGCCGCTGACGGGCTTGGCGCTGGGTCCGGGCGTAGACGATGCCGTGGTCGGCCACGGCGTGAAGGTCGGGAAGGCCGTCGGCGAGGGCTGCGGCGTGGGCGTCGCCGGGTCCGCGAGCGCGCTCGCCGATGCGCCGGCGCTCGGCGACGGGCCGGCCGCGCTCGAACAGGCTGCGATCGCAACCAGGACGGCGAAGGCCAGCGCCGGCAGGCCCGACGATCGGGTACGACTCATATGGCGCGATACCTCGCTCGAGTGTCCGAACCACCGCGAGGTTAGCTCATCGGCGGCGAACGCGGCGGCGGCGAGCCCGGGCCGACCGGTCGCCGCGCCCGGGACCTGCCGTCGAAACCACGGTGGCGCCCCTCCCACGGCAGTTAACTGACCGTTCGCCACGCGTTAATGCTGTCCCGGCACGCTGTCCCCACAAGCGGCGGCGTTTCCCTGCGCGGCCGCGAACGCCGAGCGAGGTCATTGCCGCGATGCCATACGCCGACACGGTCGCAACCGTTCGATCCTGGGCGGAGGACCGGGCCATCGCGGTCTGGACGCTCTTCGCCGGCGACCTCCCGCCCGTCGCCCAGGCGGCTCTTGCCGACGAGTTGGAACGGGTCCGCAAGGACGGCGCGGTCGTGGTCCTGGTCCTGCCGGACGACGTCTCCCCCACTCCGGTCGAGCGGAGGCTGGCGGACGTCGTCGTGCGCGGTCCGATGCCGCCCGCCCCGTACGGCCTTCTCGTTGCTCTCGCCGCCGCCGACGTGCCAGACGTTCGACGGCTCGGCCTGCTGGGCGGCTCGCGCGACGCGCTCGAAGCCGGCCGCTGCGCCGGCGCCGGGGCCGTCATCGGCCTCGCAACCAGCGGCCCCGGGAACCGCCGCCTGCTGCTCAAGGGCCAGCCCGACCGGATCGTCGAGCCGGGTGAGTTCGCCGACCTCGACGCTTCCGTCTACGGCGCCGAGCGGCGCCACCGCGAGCGAGTGCTGCTCAATCCGGGCCCGACCGTGGTCAGCGACCGGGTCCATCGCGCGGTTTCCGGTCCCGACCTGTGCCACCGCGAGCCCGAGTACTCCGAGATCTTCGAGCGCGTCAAGACCAAGCTCTTTCGGGTGGCCGGCGTCGAGCCCGACTGGAGCCTGGCCCTTATCGCCGGATCCGGCACGGCCGCCATGGAAGCCATGGTCGGGGCCTCGGTTCGACCTGGTCGCCGCCTGCTCGTCTGCCGCAACGGCGTCTACGGCGACCGCCTGGCGACCATTGCGGAGCGGCTGGGAATCGAGGTCGTCTCGGTGCGGGCGGCCGATACGAAGCCGATCGACCCTGCGGCGGTGGACGCTGCCCTGGCCGCCGATCCCGCGATCGACGCCGTCGCGGTCGTTCACCACGAGACCACGACCGGCCTGCTCAACCCCGTGCACGAGATAGCGGCCCTTGCGGCGGCGCGCGACGTTCGGGTGGCAGTGGATGCCATCAGCTCGCTGGGCGCGGAAGAGCTGAGGCTGGCCGGCAGCGGCATCGACTTCGTCGCGTGCACCTCGAACAAGTGCCTCCATGGATTGCCCGGGGCGGCGTTCGTGCTGCTCTCGCCGGCGGGCACGGCGCGGGCGTATGTGGCTCCGCGGCGTTCCCTCTACCTCGACGTTCCCGGCTACCTCGAAGCCCAGCGCAGGTCCAGCGTGCCGTTCACGCCCGCGGTGCCGGCCGTCTACGGGCTGGAGGCCGCGCTCGACGAGCTCCTGGACGAAGGTGTCGACCACCGCCGTGCCGAGTACCGGGAGCGGGTCGCCTACCTCGACTTCGCGTTCGAGCGGCTGGGCCTCGAACCAACCGTCGCGGCGGAGAACCGCTCGTCGTCCGTGCGAAGCCTGAGACTGCCCGAAGGCGTCGACTACGAACGCCTCCACGACGCCGTGAAGCGCGACGGATACATCGTGTACGCCGGTCTCGGGCAGGCGGCCGCGACGACGTTCCGGGTGTGTACTCTCGGTGCCCTCGAGCTGGAGGTGCTGGGTGGGTTCATCGAGTCGCTCGGGCGCGGGCTGGCCGAAGCGAGGCTCGTGAACGCCGCGGCACGGCTCACCGCCGAGGCGACTCGCGCGGCCCAGACGATGGCGGCGGTGTCGGCAACTCCGGCAGCTCCGGCGTCTCCGGGCGCGAGCCGCGGCGACGGTCGACGCCGCGCGGCGGCCGGCCGATGACCGTTACCGAACCTCCGCAGACGTCCCGGCGCCTGCGCGCCGTCGTCCTCGATTGGGCCGGCACGACGCAGGATCACGGCTCGCTGGCGCCGGTCGGCGCCTTCGTCCAGGCCTTCGGACGGTTCGGCGTTTCTATCACCATGGGCCAGGCGCGCGGGCCGATGGGCATCTACAAGCTCGACCACATCAGAGCCATCGCGGCCGACCCGCCGGTGGCAGCGGAGTGGCAGAGGGTTCACGGCGCGCCGTGCGGCGAGGACGACGTCCAGGCCATCTACCGCGCCCTGGTCCCGATCCAGGAGGCCGTCCTGCCCGCCTTCTGCGACCTGGTCGCGGGAACCGTGGAAGTGATGACGGAGATTCGAGCCCGCGGCTACCGGATAGGCTCGACCACGGGCTACCCGCGCAGCGTCGGCGACATCGCCGCCCGCGAGGCTGCGCGCCGGGGCTACGTGCCCGACGCGGTCGTCTGCGCGGACGAGGTACCGGCCGGCCGGCCCGAGCCCTGGATGCTTTTTCGAGCGATGGAGGAGCTGCGCGTCTTCCCGCCGTGGGCCGTCGTCAAGGTCGGCGACACGAAGGCGGACATCGACGAGGGCGTCAACGCCGGAGCCTGGACCGTGGGCGTGACGCGCACCGGCACCTACGTCGGCCTCACGGCGGTCGAGCTCGCGTCTCTGCCGGCGCCCGAACGAGCCCGGCTGATCCACGACGCGGGAGACATCCTGCGCGCCAGGGGCGCCGACTACCTGGTCGAATCGATAGCCGAACTGCCGCCCATCCTCGACGACATCGAGATCCGCCTGGCCCTCGGCGAGCGACCCTGAGCCAGCGCCCAAGCCGGGCCTCGCTCGGTTGAAGGTTCTGCCCCAGTCGTGTCTACCGCCTAGGCGGTGAACTCAACTCAGCCGGCAGAACCGACGCCGACGCCCGTGGCGGCCGCGGCCGAACGGGAAGCGGGAAATGGTGGGCCTGACCGGACTCGACGCCGAGATAGCAAGCTGGCCGTCGCGGTCACCGAACCGAGGGATGGCGCCGAGTCCCTACGCCGCTCGGTCCAGCAGGCCCCGAGTCGCTCAGGAGATCGGTTCGCCCTCGAAAGCACGGCGGAGTGCGGCGACGTCGATCTTGGTCATTCGCAGCATCGCCTCCATGGCCCGGCCGGCCCGCTCCCGGTCCGGATCGCTCATGATCTCGCCCAGCTGGCGCGGGATGATCTGCCACGACACCCCGAAGCGATCCTTGAGCCAGCCGCACTGGCCCGGCGATCCGCCGCCCTCGGTCAACGAGTTCCAGAGGCGGTCGACCTCGGCCTGGTCCTCGCAATCGATGACGAACGAGATCGCCTCGGTGAACGGGAACTGGGGACCACCGTTGATACCCGTGAAAGGCTGACCGGCGAGCGTGAAGGCGACCATGAGGACCGCTCCAGCCGGCGTGCTCGGATTGTTCGCCGGAGAGCGCCATACGTTGTCGACCCGGCTGTCGGGCAGCAACGACGCGTAGAAGCCGGCCGCCTCCTCCGCGTTGCCGTCGAACCACAGATTCGGCGTGATCTTTGCCATCTCAGTTTCTCCCGCATGAAATGCCCAGGCATGATGCGGCAGCCGGTGACGGCGTGCGGTGAGCGTGGCCGAGCGGCTCACAATACGGATCTCGTGCCAACGAGAGCGCCCACACGACCGCCCCGAATCCCCGCAGATGCGCCATCTGCATCCTCCCTCATGGCTACTCCATGTTGGGAGTACGGAGCCGAACTCCGGGCGGATCAAACGGAGGCCGGGCGTCGCGTCGCAAGCGGTCCTTCGATGCGTCATCCTGAAATCGTTCGGATGACACAGGGAGACGGACAGTGAGAGCCAGTCCTGGGGTTGATGGGGTCCGCAGCTCGATTGGGCGGGCATTCGCCGCGTTGGCTCTGATCTTGGCCCTCGTCGGCTGCGGCAGGAGTCCGGCCTCACCGTCGCCGAGCCGCCTGACAGCCAGCCCGAGCCCGGCGTTGGCCCCAACTACAACGCCCGCAATTTCGCCCACACCGGCACCTACTCTCGTCCCGACCCTCAGCCCGACCGGCACCTTCGTCGCCACCGGCAGCATGACCCAGCCTCGCATGGATGCCACGGCCACGCTCCTGCCGGACGGCAAAGTCCTGATCGCCGGAGGCAGCGTGGTTCCGGTTTCCCAGGTCCTTGCCTCCGCGGAACTCTACGACCCCTCCACTCACAAGTTCACGCGGACAGGCCCGATGGCAACGGCTCGCTCGAATGCCGCGGCAACGCTTCTGGCGGACGGGCGCGTCCTGATCGTCGGCGGCGACGGCTGCCGCAACCTCGCAACCTGCCACGAGCCCGATTCTCTCAAGTCGGCCGAGCTATACGATCCGACGACCGGCAAGTTCACGCCCACGGGCTCGATGTCAGAAGCGCGTGTCAGTGCCACTGCGGTGCTCCTGCCGGACGGCCGCGTCCTGGTCCTTAGCGGCGGCAGCCTTCTGGTCGAGGTGTACGACCCCACGACCGGCAAGTTCACGCGGGCAGGCTCGTTGTTGAACCAATACCAGGACGTACTGGCGCTGCTCTTGCCCAACGGCAAAGTGCTGGTCGTGGGCGACGGCCCGCACTGGTTACCAGGTCTGGCAGCCGAGCTATTCGATCCGGGTAGCGGCCAATCGAGCTCGATCACTGTCCCAGTTCCGTCCGGTCCGGTCGTGACCAACTTCGGTGTGGACACGGCCACTATGCTCAAGGACGGCCGCGTTCTACTGCAAGTCTTCGACTCTGCCTCTGTGGTGAACTACCTGATCACCTACGATCCCGCGACAGGATCGTTCATGCAATCTGGGTCGATCGCTGCCCCCGCGGGCTGGACTCCTACAGCCGCAGCGCTCCTGCGCGACGGCCGGGTGTTGTTCGCGGGCGGGTGGATCGCGGACCCGCCCCGCTCCGGGGAGGGTCACACAGCCGACTCTGCGGGCGTGTACGACCCGGCCAGCGATTTTCACCTGCTCAGCTCCAAGATGGTCCAGGCTCGAGACGACCTAACCGCGACAGCCCTGCCCGACGGCACCGTCCTGATCGCGGGCGGTATCACCGACTACCAGAAGGCCTATTCCTCCGCCGAGCTGTTCAAGCCCTGACACCGAGCATCGGGACCTGAGTCGTCTCGGCCGCGCCGCCCGCTATCCGAACCAGTGGTCGACTTCGCAGGCGGGTTGCTCGCCGTTCGGGGGCGGTGAGCCAGCGGCCGGCTCGCGGTAGATGGCGGCGATCCAATCCCCGCCTTCGGGGTCTATCCAATCGCTCGCCGGGTCGGCCGAAACCTCCGCGCCGCGCTCGCGTCCGCGGGAGGCCTTCGCAGGAGTAGAGACTCGATCGAGAGCCGGTACGTCCATCTCACTACCTCCAGGACCGAGGACCGGCGCCGAAGACCTCAGCTCAGCCAGATCGGGTTGGTCCAGGCACGTCTTCCGTGGGCGTCCACGACCGTGATGCGGAAATAGCTGCCGAGGCGCGGATCGACCTCGAAGCTGCCGTTGTGGAACATCGCGAGCGGGACGCGGGCCTCCGTCAGATCGATCCCGTAGCGGCACTCATATCGTTCGCCGCCGCCGGAGACGATGACCTTCATCACCGGCGAACTGGCGATGACCACGTCCTCCCCGTCTATCGCGACGTCGAGCAGCTTCGGCCCCTCGCTGGCGTAGAAGTGCCCCGCTCGAAGCGCCGCCGTCAGGGCGTCCGGGTCGTTCTCCTCGGCCCGCACTTCCACCCAACCCAGACCGTGGTCCGGATAGTCGGGGTACTCGAAATGGGCGTCGTCGGTGGCGCACGCGTCTATGCGCCGCCCTCGCGACATGAGGACATCCAATATGTGGCTGCTGTCGCCCATCTGGTAGGCGAGCTCGGATGCGCCGTTGAATACCTCCAGCGCGTGCGCCGATCCCAAGCTTTCCACGTCGGCCACTGTCAGGCCGTAATACGCCGGGTGCGCCACGATCACGAATGCGCCGTTGGCTTCCGCGCGGGCTGCCAGCTGAGGGCCCGTCTCGCCGGGTGCGGGCGGGGCGAAGTCGAGCGGGAGGCCGGCGGCGATGATGTGCCAGAGGTTGCCGACCTGCGTGCGAGGAGCGTGCAGCTCCGCCCCTATCAGCGTCGTGAAGCCGTCGGTCCGCATCGCTCTGGTGTCGCTGATCCGGCAGCCGAAGCGCTGGACGAAATGGTCGGTCAGGGCGACGAAGTCGTAGCCGTTGTCGCGGTACCACGCCACCGTCTCGGCGGGCTCGAGGTGACCGTCGGAGCGTGTCGAGTGGGTGTGCAGGTTGCCTCGCCAGAAACGGCCGGGCTGCGCGAACGGTAGTCGGTTCACTTGGCTCCTCTCCGTGTGAGTCTCAGGCGTCCAGCTTCGCCGGCGTCGGCGGCCTGGCCGCGGCCGATTGACCGGCGATGACGCGGCTGGCCTTGACCGGGATCCGGACCGCCATCTCGCTGCCGGCCGGCCATTGGCCGGCGCTGGCGCTCGGAACGTCGACCGCGAGCAACCGGGTCGACGGCGGCGCGGACCGGTCGCCGGCGGCCGGGACTTCGCGCAGGAGAAGACGGGTCGTCGCCCCGAGAAAGGTCTGCACCTCGACGCGTCCGGTCAGCGTCAGATCGCCGTTGAGCGACGCGCTCGAGGGGCCG
>Ga0265316_10004613_pt1 | contig 13668 bp, 8 predicted proteins | sample 4522metaG_FD_202092 | JGI IMG/M metagenome (GOLD analysis project Ga0265316, IMG submission 202092) | Rhizosphere microbial communities from Carex aquatilis grown in University of Washington, Seatle, WA, United States - 4-5-22 metaG | ecosystem: Host-associated > Plants > Roots > Rhizosphere >... | reverse complement strand
GCCGCAGGCATGGACGATTATCTTGCCAAACCCATCCGCCCGAAAGACGTGCGCGACGTCATCGAACGCTGGAGTTCGGAAATAGGGTCAGCGGCCCCAGCTGCGCCCGCGGCCCCGCCGGCTGCCGCGGCCCTGCCGGTCGCCGAGGAATCGCCGGTGGAGATGGACCGGCTGATGGATTTGGGCGGCGGGGACCAGGAAAGTCTGCGGGAACTGGTGGATCTTTACCTCAAGCAGACGACCGAACAAATTACACAACTGGAAACGGCGGTTCGCGCGAACCAGCCCGAACAAGTCCGCCACGTGGCGCATAGTTGCGCCGGGGCCAGTGCCACCCTCGGCATGGCGCGACTGGTGCCGTTGTTGCGGGAATTGGAACGACAGGGCAAGGCCGGCCAGTTGACCAACGCGGAACAATTGTGTGCCGACCTTGCACGTGAATTCAGACGCATCCAGGATTTCCTGGTGAACCATCCCTCCTTCAGGGGGACGGCTGCGACCACTGTTCATTCATGAAAAAAGTTCTCATCATCGAGGATGATCAAATCATTGCGAACATTTACCGGAATAAATTCACGGTTGATGGTTATCAGACCGAGTTGGCGTTCGATGGCGAAGCCGGCTTGAAAACCATGCGGACGTTTCAGCCGGACATCGTGATCCTCGATCTCGTTCTTCCCAAAATGTCGGGGGTGGATTTCATCAAACAGGTCCGCGCCGAGCCGGGTTCCGCCAGGGTGCCCATCATCGTTTTTTCCAACACCTACCTGACCAACATGATTCAGGAAGCCTGGAAGGCCGGCGCCAATAAATGCCTGTCCAAAACCAATTGCACACCCAAGGATGTTTTGGACGTTGTCCGCCAGACCATCGGCGGTGGGGGAGCCGTGCCGACGGCCGCCGCCACCCCATCCAGCCCGGCCGCCACCGCCAAGCCCGATTTCGCCGACATCGAGGGAGACACAAAATTTCTGACGGAACTGCGGCAGACGTTCATTGAGAACCAGCCCGCCGCGCTCACCGCGTTGCGTGCCGGTCTGCAAAACCTCATCAAGGCGGACAATGAAACCACCCAGCTCAAAACCATCCACGAACTTTACCGCCGCACCCATGCGCTCGCCGGCAATGCCGGCCTCGCGGGTTTCATTCACGTCGCGCAAATGTCCGCCGCCGTGGAGGCGTTGCTGAAGGAACTTTACGAGAAACCGAAAAGCATCAATACCTCCACCCTGCGCACCGTGGCCTCGGCCGTGGATTTTCTTGGCTTTCTCTTCGAGCGCGGCAAGCAGCCGGACCGGCCGGAATCCGCTGCGGTGAACATTCTCGTGGTGGACGACGAGCCGATTTCACAACGCGCCGTCGTTTACGCCCTCGAAAAGGCGCAGTTGCATTCCACCAGCACCGCGGACCCGAACGCCGCCCTGAAACTGCTGACGGAAACCCATTTTGACCTCGTGTTTCTCGACGTGGACATGCCCGGCATGACCGGGTTTGAACTTTGCACCAAACTGCGCGCCATGCCGCAATACAAAAAAACCCCCGTCGTTTTCGTCACCGCGCTCAGTGACTTCGACAGCCGCACCAGCTCCATGATGGCCGGCGGCAACGATTTCATCGCCAAGCCGTTTCTCTTCATCGAACTCACCGTCAAGGCGCTCATCCATGTTTTGCGCGCCAGACTGCAGCCGGTAAAGTAAACCCGCCCGTTCTGCGGCCACAATCCTGACCGGGTGCCCGCCTGGAACCGGGCGGAGTTCCGCCGGTTGAGGTGATTTTTCTTGGCGTTGGGCGCGTCCGAATCGTTACGATGGGCAAACGCATGGCTGACCGTCTGCCCATTTACGACATCGAGCGCGATATTGTCACCCGGTTGAAAACCGACCGGCGATTGATTTTGTCCGCGCCCACCGGCTCCGGCAAATCCACGCAGGTTCCCCAGATGCTGCTCCGGCACGATTTTCTGCGTGACGGCCAGGTGGTGGTGCTTCAGCCGCGCCGGCTGGCCACGCGTCTGCTCGCGGCCCGCGTTGCGCAGGAACTGGACGTGAAACCTGGCCAGGAGGTTGGTTACCAGATTCGCTTCGAAAATGTGACATCGCCGCGGACAAAAATCCGGTTTGTGACCGAAGGCGTTTTGTTGCGGCAAATGATTGAAGACCCCAGGTTGAACGGCGTTTCCGTTTTGATCTTCGACGAATTTCACGAGCGCCATCTCTATGGCGACATCACGCTGGCCCGCGCGCTCGATTTGCAGGAGCAACATCGCCCCGACCTGGGTCTCGTCGTCATGTCCGCGACGCTGGATGCGGGCAAGCTGGAGGAATATCTTTCTGAAGTTCGGAGGGGCGAGTTACACGAGCCCCAAACTTTGCCATCTAAAATGGGGCGTCGTATAACTCTGCCCTCCGACTTTGGTTGCTCCGTTCTTTCTTCCGAAGGCCGCGTGCATCCGGTTGAAATCGAATATGCCGCGCAGCCGGGTTACCTGGACAAGCGCCCGGTGTGGGAACAGGCTGCCGAGGCGTTCAGTCATTATGTCCAGTCCGGCGGCGAAGGGGACGTGCTGGTGTTCATGCCGGGCGGTTTCGAGATTGCCCAAACCATCGAGGCCATCCGGCACGCGCCCGGGTCGAACGGTTTCATCCTACTTCCGCTGCACGGCGAATTGCCGCCACGCGACCAGGACGCCGCCGTGGCGCGCTACGACCGGCGCAAGGTCGTCGTGGCCACCAACGTGGCGGAAACCTCGCTCACGATTGACGGCATCCGGCTGGTGATTGACAGCGGACTGGCGCGGCTGGCGCGTTACGATTCGCATCGCGGCCTCAACACGTTGCTCATTGAGAAGATCAGCCAATCCTCCGCCGACCAGCGCGCGGGCCGCGCCGGCCGCACCGCGCCGGGTGTCTGCGTGAGGCTTTGGTCGCGTGAAGAACACGGGCACCGCCCCGCGCAGGAACTGCCGGAGGTCAAACGACTCGATCTGGCCGAAGTCGTGCTCATACTCAAGGCCTCCGGCGTCGACGACCTGCGAAATTTTCGCTGGCTGGAAAAGCCGGAGGAACAGGCGCTGGCGCACGCGGAGGAGCTGTTGCTGGATTTGGGGGCGCTGAAAACCGTAGCGCAGGCGTCCTCGCCGGCGGGTTCGAGTGGCATCCCTGCCACCCATTTTGACTGCGAGCAAGGATGCTCGCAGAACCCGCAGACAGGGATGTCTGCGCTACAAATCACTCCCATTGGCCGCCGGATGCTGGCCTTTCCGTTGCATCCGCGTTACGCGCGCATGTTGCTGGCGGCGCAGGAATACGGCTGTGTCCACCAGGCTTGTCTCGTGGCCGCGCTTACCCAGGGCCGCGACTTGCTCCTGCGCAACATGGGGCGCGAAGTGGTGTCCGCCCGCGAAGATTTATTCGGCGAAAAGGCATCATCGGATTTCTGGATTTTGATGCGCGCATGGACGTACGCGGCCAAAAATCAGTTTCACCTCGATGCCTGCCGCAAGCTTGGTATTCACGCCGTCACCGCGCGACAGGTCGGGCCGTTGTTGGAGCAATTTCTCCGCATCGCCAAGGCTGAAGGTCTCGACACCCAGCCGCGCGAGATCAAGGATGAGGCGCTGCAAAAATGCATTCTCATCGGGTTCAGCGATCGGGTGGCGCGACGGCTGGACCAGGGCACGCTGCGTTGTGAACTCGTTCACAACCGGCGCGGCGTGCTGGCGCGCGAAAGCGTGGTCAGCCGTTATCTGGATTCCAGTAGGAGTCGAGGTAACGAGACTCTAACTTCAAAAACGACAAATCAGCCTCGTCACCTCGGCTCCTACGAATTATTTGTTGCCGCTGAAGTTCGCGAGGTTGAAACGCGTGACAAGGAGGTCAACACCATTCTTTCCCTAGCCACGGCGATTGAACCGGACTGGCTGCGCGAGTTTTTTCCCGGAGACATGGAATCCCAATTGCATGTCCAGTTCGATGCCACCGCGAAGCGTGTGCAAGCCGCCGAACTGTTGCGCTTTCGCGACCTGGCGCTGTCCGTCAAACGCGTTGAACCGCCGCCGGCGGAAGCTGCGGCGCGGTTGCTGGCCGATGAAATCATCGCCGGGCGATTGCTGTTGCCCAATTGGGACCACGGCGTCGAGCAATGGCTGGTTCGGCTGCGGCTGCTTTGCCGGCATTGCCCCGAACTCCAGCTTCCGCCCATCACCGATGACGATCATAAACACATCATCGAGCAGCTTTGTCACGGCGCCGTGGGTTACAAGGACATCAAGGAGCGCGAGGTCAAACCGCTGGTGATGTCATGGCTGTCCGGCACGCAGCGTGAGTTGCTGGACAAGCACGCGCCGGAGCGGCTTACCTTGCCGAACGGCCGCACGCCCAAGGTGGTTTATGAAGAAGGCAAGCCGCCGCACATTGCGCTGCGGATTCAGGAGCTTTACGACGTGAACCAGACGCCGAAGATTGCGCTGGGCCGCGTGCCGGTGCTGGTTCACATTTTGACCCCGGGCATGAAGCCGGTTCAAATCACACAGGACCTGGCCGGTTTCTGGCGCGAACATTATCCGCGTATTAAATCCGAGTTGCAGCGGAAATATCCGAAGCACCTCTGGCGGTGATTGGATGCCGCCGCGGAGATTCGGTAGATTTTATTTTGCCGGCAGCGGCAGGCCAACATCCTGACTCAGCTTGGCGGCGGCTTCGGGATTTACCCATTTTACCAGCGTGATAAAGTTCAGCAGCGCCGGGCTGTCGGATTTGACCTTGAACAGGTTTTTCAAGGCCTGCACGACCTTGGTGTAGGTGTCCGCATATTTTTCATGCACCAGCCGGGACACATAGGATTCCATCACAGCCTGGGCTATCGGATCGGTTTGCCCGTCGGGCAGGTAGGGCAGTTGGCAAAAAATTCGGACCAACAACATGGGCTCGGCTTCAATCAACACCAGCCAGCTTTGTTTGACCTCATCGGCGTCGTATTTGGCATGCAGCCGGTCACGGATGGCGGTGGCAATGTCGTTGGGCGCAGCGTGCTGTGTCAGGCGGGCCTTGATGTTGTCCCAAGCCACCTGCTGCTGCTGTTCCGGGGAGAGCGCGGCTTCGGGCGCTTTTAGTTCCGCTTCGAGTCCCTTCAAACCGAGTTCCTGGCCGACAGCCAGGCTGAGGGTTTCCGCCTCCTTCTTGCGAATCCGGGTCGAGTTGAAGATGGCTTTCACCACCTGGCGCTGCCGTTCGGGATTTATCAACCGCAGGACGGCGGCGATGGGTTGGGGCGGCGGCGCTTTCTGGTTGGGGATGAGATGTTTGACGAAGGTGGCAATCACCCCTTCCAGTTCAGACACCTTTTCCATCCGCAACGTGAGAACAAACTTCAGGGTCCGTCCCGTCCCGCCGCTTTTCCCGGTGTTGTTGACCACCATCTGGCGTTGATCGAGGCCGGCGACGAAGGCCAGCAGGCTTTCCGCCGAATGCAACAACTTTTCATCCAGGTTGTTCTGGCTGTGCGCGGCCACCAGCTGCTCAATCACCGCGGGCAGGCGTTGGGCGAAAATGCCTTCGGATGATTCGGTGTTTTGATGGGTGTAGTAATGGAGCAATTCCAGGATGAACGAGAGTTTTAGAAAGGCATTTTTCTGCGCCTGGGCTTCGGCGGTGGACGCCCGGCTGCGCTGAATTTTCTGGTGCAGGGCCAGCAATCCCTTCCGTTTGTCCGCGGGCAGGGTTGCGTCCTGCTGGAGCAACGCTTCAAAATCATTTTTGAAGGCCAATACAATTTCCTCCGGCTTGGGACGCGGATTGAGCTTGGGGTCGGTGGTCAAGTCGTTGAAACCGGCCAGGGCCGGCTCGCCAAATTCCCGGACAATCCGTTCCCGCGGCAGCTGTCCTTTGACGAAGCAACGATTGGCCCGGACGAATTCCGGGGAAAAGAACGACTCCGGCTGCGTGATCAGGGACTGGAGCATCCTGGTTTCGAAGGGTGCGTCCAGCCGGATCAATTCTTCCACGGTCGGCTTCACGGCTGCCGTCAGGGCACGCTTGGTCTGCTCCAGGACCTTCAAAATTGCCGGCTGGAGCATGTTCGCCTCAATCTTGCCATGGGCCAGCGCGGCGCAGACCTCGTTGACGTGGGCGTTGTGCTCGACCAGCTTGGAAACCACGACCCCGACGTCATTGATCGGCAATTTGCTCACCAGGCCGGCGATCAGGTTCACCAGTTCGCCGTGCGATTTTTGGCGGTATTCGATGGTTTTTTCCAGGAGCGATCGCAGCGCCTTGTTTTCCTGCTCCAGTACTGTGCGCTCGGCCTCCAACTGTTCCACCCTTAAAGTAAACTCATGCCATCCCTGTTGGATTTCCTCCATCGAAGTGACCGGGCGCTTGCCGTTCTCTGTGTCTGGCTTTGCCATGAATCAATATTCACCGATGACGCCCCTTTTTTCCATTCAATTTTTTGTGCAAGGGAGGGAAAGGGACTTGGTAGTGTCCTAATTTGCAGGCGACGAGGTGACGAGTCGTTAGGGCTGACACTCCTTACGTCGTGCCCTACAACCAAATTAGGGGGATTATATACCTGACTCACCGCTTGACGCAAGACGCGGGGGTGCTAGGGCGTGATTTGCAAGCGGAAGAACCGCTGGGTCACAGTAACGCTGACGAAGTTGCTGAACGAAAGCGGGCCGCCGATGGCGTTGCTGACCACTCCGCTGGGGGCGTTGGACCAAACGGCCGCCGGCAGCACGTTGGCGAATTGCAGCTGGTAGATTTCGCCCGCAACGCCGGCGAGGCTGAGAACGAAATGGTTGGTTGCGCCGGAACTGCCGCTGTTGGTGATGTTGAGTTTATTGGCATTCTGGGGCGGGGGATAGGCCAGTTTGTAGACCACGCCGAACCCGTTGGTTCCGCCCGAATAGGTCGTGCCGTAATAGTTGCCGTCGTAGCCCTCGACCAGCGCGCCCTCCGGATGAACGCCGTCGCTCGCAAAGGCGTCAAAAGCATGCAGGTAAATCAGGCCGCCCGCCGGGCCGATTTTGAACAGGGAGCCGGCGCCGTTGGTCCCGCCCAGCAAGGTGGTTCCATACAAATAGGAGTCACTACCTTGCAGCAAACCCGTATAGGGGTTCAGGCCGTCATAAGCGGGGCCGCCGAAATGATACAAGTTGGTCAGCACGCCCGCGGAGGTGATCCGGAAGACCGTGCCATAGCCGTTCGAGCCACCGCCGTAAGTCGTGCCGAAATAATCGCCGGCATAACCCTGAATGATCCCGCCGAGCGGATTCAGCCCGTCGGTGGCGGTATCGCCAAATTGATGCAAAGGGGTGAACGCGCCGCCGGAGCTGACCTTGTACACGGTGCCGTAGCCGCCGAACGGGCCGCCATTCGTGCCGCCTTTCTGGGTTGTCCCGTAGAAATAGCCGTCACTGCCCTGAAAAACCCCGGCGTAGGGGATGTTGCCATCCACACCATTGGTAAACGAATAGATCACTGTCAGGTTGCCTGCCAAATCCATCTGGAACACGGTGCCGTAACCTGGCGTTCCGCCGGCGCTGGTGGTGCCGTAGAAAAGGCCGTTGGTGCCCTGGATTAATGGCGAAAAAGGCCAGCGGCCATCATGGGTCGCAGGGCCCTGAAAGATATGAAGGTTCGTCAGCACGCCCGCAGGAGTCATCCTGAACACGGTTCCGAGGAAATTGGTCCCGCCTTCGTAGGTGGTCCCGTAGAAATTGCCGTCGCTGCCCTGCACCAGCCCCGCTTCCGGAAACTCGCCGTCGTTGGCCACGCTGCCCTTGAATTGATACAGGACAGTCAGCGAACCTGCGGAGTTGATCTTGAAGACAGTGCCGACGTTGCTGATTCCGCCGAATTCGGTGGTTCCGTAGAAATCGCCGTCGCTGGCTTGAATGAGATGCATCCAGATCGGCTGGCTGCCATCATTGGTCCCGCCGGCGAACTGATGCAGGATGGTCAGTGACTGCGCCGTCACGCGGCCGGCCGGCATCAAACCGAGGCCGGCCAACAGAAGGGGCATGAGAAACATTCGGAATTGATGGGCATTCATAATGTCTTCGCAGCGATTCCGTTGCGTTGGCTGAATCACGCCTCCCAACAGCCCGGAATGGTAACCAGGAATGAGGAGTACGCCTGACGAGTGGATTATTATTGCATCGAATAATTATGTCAATCGAAGGTTAATATTCTCCATCGCTGACTGCCCTGAATATCGCCAATTTGGGTGGTGGTACGTTTTGCAACTTTCGGTGGGGCGAGCGTCCTCGCGAGCCGGCTCGTCAGTAGCCTCGCCCCACCAAACTGTACCACTACCCCAATTTGGGTGCTGTCGGGGAACCGCGCCGCGGCATATGTCCCGTTTCGGCCGCATACGAAGCAACGTCCCTGTCAACTGAAGTCCAATGGGTCCGCAGCCGGAAGCTCGGATTCAACTTTTCAACACCGGGAGATGGAACAGTTTTACAAATTGACCACGTGCAGCGGGAGCCGGTCCTGAAAAGGGTGGCCGGGAACAGCGGGCGGATCAAAACTGTGGCGCATCCGATTTGAGGGCGCGTTGGCGAAATCGCGATAGAGCGTGATGGCCACGTGTTCGTTGCGGCGGACGCAATCCTTGATGGCCTCGGCGTCCTTCTCGCAATGGATAAGCGTTTTCCATGAGTAGATGTGTTTGGGTTTGTGGAAGTCGCTGTTGGCGATGAACGGCAGCCGTTTGAGGCCGATGTCGTTGAAGATGTTGTTGCGGTTGGCGATTTCCCAGGCGTCGAGCAGCGGTGCGAATTTCTCCTGGTTTTCCCAAAGATACAGCGTGTTCTTGCCCCATTCGCTTTTCATGATGTGCGGGTGCGAAGCCACGGCCAGCCCGCCCTGCTCGTGGATTTTTTCGATGATTTCGGGAATATCGAGCGACGGATCCACCGGCGCCTTCAAATCAATGCCCAGCAGGTGCGCGGAGGTTTTGCCGGTGTAACCGTCCTTGTTGAATTCGATGCCGGTCAGCACGAGCATTTTGTAGCGACGCCACGCGCGCTGCCGTTCGCGCTCAATCACGGCGAAGTATTCCCTGACCTGTTCCTGGCCAAGCGTGCAATTGGCCAGTTCGGCGAGCTTGCCGAGCAGGCGGCTCGGGTCCGCGAGATGGTCGGTGATGCAGATGCAATCGAAGCCATGTTCGCCGTAGAAATCAACAATCTCCGGCACGCTCAGCTTGCCGTCGGAATAATTTGAATGAATGTGGAAGTCGCAAAGCAGCATCTGCGCGTGGCTGCCGTTTCCGTTCTGGCGCGGTGCGGCGCGCATGACGCGTTCCGGCGCGGTCTCAAACAACCTGACCGACCTGCGGCCGGGCGTGTCGTCGCCGGCTTCGGCCAGAATGAGCTCGCCGATGCGCAACGCGGCGTCGGGATGGCTGATCTGTTTGAGATTTTTGCGCCATTCCGACCACAGCGCGGCGCGCCTGGCGAAGGCTTTTTCCACCAGTTCGGCGACCTCGCGGTTTTTCTCCCCAATCGCGCCGAGGTTGTGCCGCCAGATCAGTTCCGCGTTGCCTTCCTCCTGGCCGGGGATGACCTGGTTGACGATCATCGGGCAACGCGCCGCGATGGCTTCCTGCACGGTCGCGCCGCCCGCCTTGCTGATGACCAGATGATGCGACCGCATCAATTCGGGCATCTGATTCGTCCAGCCAAACACGCGCACCCGTTCGGATTGTTTGCGCGTGCGCTCAATCAGTTCGGCGCGCAATTTGGCGTCCCGCCCGACGGTGATGGTGAGATGCACGTTGTCGAGTTCGAGCAGGCGGTCGATCGCCTTGCCGGCCTTTTTCTTGCCGGTGTTGATGAGGTAAAGCACGCGGCGCGGTTCGTGTCCGACCGGCGCCGGCAGTTCCGGCGCGGCTTCGGCGAACACCGGGTTCACGGGAAAACCGAGCACCTTGATTTGTTTTTCCGGCACGCCACCCTTGCGCAACACCTCGCCGGAGGCCTCGTTGGCCACGCAGAAAAAATCGCTCGGCGCGCGGAACCACGCGGAATTGATCGTAATGGAATCGGTGACGACGGTGATGAACCGGAACGGCCGCTCGTGGCCGCGGTAAATTTTCTGGATGACGTGGCCGTAAACGGGGTAGGTGGAGATGACGCAATCCGGCTGCGCCTCGGCCAGGATTTTTTCGAGCGTGTTCTGCAATCGCGTGAAATTCCCGAGCTGTTTTTCAACGAGCGGCGATTTGTCGAGCAGCGAATAAATGCCGCCCCACAACCGGGGGGCGTATTGGACAACGCCGAGGTAGGTTTTCCGGGCGAAGGTGTTGAACACGCCGTAGCTGTCGGCGAAGAGGTCGAGCACCTCGGTGCGCGCGTCCTCATCCAGCAATTCAATCGCGTCGCGCAAACTGCGGGCGGCGGCGTTGTGGCCGTCTCCGAATCCGGCCGTCAAAATCAGGATTTTTTTCATGCGCGTCCTCGGTCAATAACACGCTAGTTTAAGAATGTTACGGATGTGTGACGGGCAGGTTAACTTCTATTCACAATTTATTCGCAATGGAATGTGAATAAAAGCGGGCCGCTTTGTGAAGTGTTTACGGTATTTCCTGGGGCGGTCCAACGCTTTTCGATTTTGTCATGTCCTGAATTCAGGCAGTGGATTATCAGCAGACCCGCTCCGCCAATCTGTACTGCCGCCAAAATTCAAATGCAGTTGATTAAATCGGCTTTCTGAATCACAGTGTCAGTGTGCCTTCAGAAACCTTTAAAGCGAGCCGGTTGACGCGCGGTAATTTCCTTTTCCCCACGATCATCGAGGTGACGGAACGGTCGGTCATCCGGCATAAACGTTCCTGGGTCAGCAATGACGAAATCAGCATCAGCATCGCCAAGGTGGCGTCGGTTCATATCCGGACCGGAATCTTTTGGGCGGACATCTTGATTGAATCGTCCGGCGGCAGCGACCCGTTGATGAGCTGCGGCCATTGGAAGGCGGATGCGCGCCGCATCCGTGAGCTGGTCGAGACCGCGCAGGGAAGTTCGAGCGGCCCGGAAAAGTTGAAGTTGTCCTGAATGGTGGAATGGGCGTCCTCGCGGGCCGAAACGTATCAACTGCGGCTCGTCAGTGGCCTCGCCCCACCATTTAACTGGAAAATGGAAGTGTAACATTCGCTTGTGAAACTATTTCGGTACATTTTCGCACTGCTGTTGGCCGGTTCACTGGTTGCCCGGGCGGAGGACGACATGGTCAGCCTGCCGGAACTGGTTCTGGGCGCGCAGCAATGGGCGCAGGAAAATCTCGATACCAATGTTCTCAACGCGCTTCCCCGGGTGGACGATCCCCAGGTGCAGCAATTCTTCCGCGAACTGCAGCAGCGCTATCAAGGCGATTACGTGGTGGATCTCGCGGCCCTGCGGCAAACGGCACAGACCGTCCTGTCGTTGCTGGAAAGCCGCGAGGAAACCCAGCCCTACGCCGCGTGGCTCAATGCGCAGATGGATTACCTGGACGTCGCCGACGAAATCCGGCTCACGATTCCGCCGCCAAACGTTGAAACCAACCAGCCGCCCCCGCCGGTTCCCAATCCCCCGCCGCAAAAGGAACGCGAGCTTTGGGTGAAAAAAGTTTCCGTCGCTCCCTGGTCGGCCCTGGCGAAAGAATATGTGCCGGAGTTGAAACCGATTTTTACCGCGCAAAAAGTGCCCCCGGATCTGGTCTGGGTGGCGGAAGTGGAATCGGCCTTTGACCGGCGGGCGCTGAGTCCGGCGGGCGCGGCGGGCTTGTTTCAATTGATGCCGGATACGGCCAAACGGTTCGGCCTTTCCCTGTGGCCGCGCGACCAGCGTTATCAGCCGGAACCGAGCGCGACCGCCTCCGCCCAATACCTGAAATATCTGTACGACCGTTTCAAGGACTGGCGGCTGGCGCTGGCGGCTTACAACGCCGGTGAAGGCACGGTGCAAAAGCTTCTCGACCGCTACAAAACGCACAGCTACGACGACATCGCCCAGCATCTGCCTGCGGAAACGCAAATGTACGTGCCGCGCGTTGAAGCCGTCCTGCTCCAGCGCGAAGGCGCTAATCTCGAACAGCTTTCCACGCCGCAAAGTTGAATCACTTTCCGGCGTGAATTGTACTTAGGGTTACACCCCATGGCGCCAGCATGTTTCTCCGGTTAGTCTCATGCCATGAAAAACAAAAAACTTTTCTTTAAAACCAACCAGATTGGATTCGTGTTGGGTGCCACGCTCCTGACGATGCTGACCGGAAGCGTCGGTTACGCTGACGGGCTGCGCGTCGGAATCGTCGTGGCCCCGCCCGTGGTCGTGGTGGCGCCGCCTGTAGTGGTGGTACAAGACGACTACGATTATTACCCCAACTACGGCATCTATTACAACAGCCACCGGCACCAATACGCTTATTTGGAAAATGGCGCATGGGTCATGCAACCGGCGCCCCAGGGTGTCTCGGTTGGCGTGCTGATGGCTTCGCCTCACGTCAGGATGGATTTCCATGATTCCCCGGCCAACCATCATGCGGAGATGCTTCGGAAGTATCCAAAAAATTGGAAATCTTCCAATGAGCATCACGGCCGGAGGTAAAATCCGAACGCGGCTGCGCTGTATCCCGCAGTGCGGGAGCAGGGGAGCGCGACTGTCCCGGTCGCATCATCCGGCGTCCCGCCGGATGAATCGGTGAGCGAAGATACGTCCGGCGAGGACGCCGAACGCAGCGGGCGGGACGCCCGCGCTCCCCAATTCCAAAAACAGGATTGTTCAAAATGCGGGACTGAATCCTTCACGAAAAAGCCTTGTGCTTGACAGCACCTGCCCGGTCTGCCCTCCTCAGGCTTCATGATGAAGCCGTTGATTTTTGTCCTTGGGGTTATGTTTGCCTGTGGCGGTCTGCGCGCGCAGACGAATGTCTGGCAGCCGTCGCCGGGTCATACACAAGTGCCGATATGGCCGGGGGCGGCTCCCGATGCGCAGGCCCAGCTTGTCCCAGGACCGGAGTATGTTACGAACGTGGTGTCGCCTACCGGCGTGCCATGGGTTGCGTCATGTGACGTCTCACAGCCCACGATGACGGTCTATTTGCCGAAAGGGAAAAACACCGGCGTTGCGATGGTCGTGTTCCCCGGCGGAGGCTACAATTGCCTGGCCATCGATCTTGAAGGCACGGAGATTTGTGACTGGCTGACGTCCAAGGGTATCACGGCTGTGCTGTTGAAATACCGCGTGCCACTCAAGAAAGTAGGACCATATTGGGAATCGCCGCTGGCGTTGGAAGATGCGCAGAGGACCATTGGGCTGGTGCGCTTTCACGCCGCCGATTGGCAGATTGATCCGCACAAGATTGGCGTGATCGGCTTTTCGGCAGGCGGACATATGGCGGCGGCGACGAGCACGCATTTTGAAAGGCGTTCATATCCGGCGGTGGATGCGGCGGACCAGAAAAGCTGCCGCCCGGATTTTGCGATAGCTTGCTATCCGGGACATCTGTACCACGGTGAAGATTTAAAATTGAATCCGAATGTCCCGGTCACGAGCAAAACGCCGCCGACATTTATATTACAGGCGGAAGATGACCATGTGGATGGTGTCGAACAGTCGCTGGTTTACTACATTGGGCTGAAGGAGGCTGGGGTTCCTGTGGAGATGCATTTGTATGCGCAGGGCGG
>Ga0265316_10004611_pt1 | contig 13672 bp, 14 predicted proteins | sample 4522metaG_FD_202092 | JGI IMG/M metagenome (GOLD analysis project Ga0265316, IMG submission 202092) | Rhizosphere microbial communities from Carex aquatilis grown in University of Washington, Seatle, WA, United States - 4-5-22 metaG | ecosystem: Host-associated > Plants > Roots > Rhizosphere >... | reverse complement strand
TTGACCAGCTCGACCACGGAAGTCTGCTCGCTGGCCCAGAACGCCTCCCACCTGCCCCGAAGGGCGTTCTGGTGCTTGCCGTAGAGCTTATGGAAGTGTTCGAGAAACTGGGGCAGTCGGCCGTGGTTATCGACGACGACGGCGTGGTAGTGGTTTGAGAGGGTGCCAACGCAAACGATGCTGATGCTGGCCTTGCGAGCAGCGAGGGCGAGGCAGTAGATGAAGGCGTTGTTGGTTTCGCGGTCCGGGCGCATGAAGAAGCGGCGCTCGGAACAGCGACGGGTGATCATGTAGCGGCGACCTGGGACGACGGCGCGGGGAAGGGACATGCCGGGATTGTCGGCAATCGCGATGTGCAGGTTGCTTGCCAAGGGCGAATATTCGGTAACGATCGCAGCGGGAGATTCGGATGCCGGCGCGCAACATCGCGGTCGTATGTAGCGGACCTCACGAGAAGAAGGTCAACCTTGGTGAGGTCTTTCCCGTCATCTTTTCAATCCCGCACCACGCAGCTCTGCTGTCCTTGCTGTTGGCCACCTGTGCGGGGCCGGCGGCCAACCTGGTGCCCTCGCCGGGAGAAAGCGTCGATATTCGCGCCAGCTACTACAGTCGTGCTCTGGTCGGTCGAAAGACGGCTTCAGGCGAGCCCTATGACCCCGAGCGGTTTACGGCGTCGCACGCGAGCCTGCCCATGGGAACCATCTTGCGGGTTACCCGCCTGCCCGACGGCCCTTCTGTGGAGGTGCGGGTGAACGATCGCTGTGGTTGCACGCACGGGCGGCAACTGGATCTTTCCGAGGCGGCCGCGCGCCAATTGAACATGCTGCGGGCGGGAACGGCCCAGGTCCGCGTCGAGCTTGTGGAACGCCGCCCCGCTCGGTAGGCGATACAACGGCTCGTCAGTCGTCCGTGATGCGCAGGCTGGACGTGATCTTTGTCCCGCCCTTCAACATGGCCCACACGGGGCAGATCTGTTCCTCGGACTGCGCCAGGGCCCGCGCCACCACATCCGGGTCCAGCCCCGTGCCGCGCACCACAAATTCCATCGCGATCTCGGTCAGCAGCGTCGGGTGCTGATCGCGCCGTACGGCCCGCACGTTCACGTCCACGCCTTGCGCGGGCTGTTTCAACTTGCGCAGAAGCACCGCCATCGATCCGCCGGCGCAACTGGCCAGGCTGGCCAGCAACAGTTCGAGAGACCGCATGCCCGCGCCCGACTCGCCCTGCTGCAAAGGGTAGTCGGTGATGACGGTGTGATTGCGGGCGGTCATGGAAAAGCGCAGACCCTCTTCTTGGGTTGCGCGGACAGAGAGTTCGGTGGGCATGGGAATTTCCTTTGCTATCAGTTAATGCCTGCGTGCTACGGCTTTGAAGAACGTATAGCAGAATGTGCCGTCGTTCTCGGCGGTGCGTTTCAGGTCGGCGATGCCGGCATCCCAGGACACCTTGTCGATGAGTCCCAGGCGCAGGGCTGGCTCGGCCGCGCCTTCGACCATGGCGATGAATGTCTTGCGGGTGAAGCCATCCACCCACGCTGGGCGGCTGGCGTCCGCGTACACGAAGCGCGGCGAAACCTGTACGTTTTCGAGGTCGAGCGATCGCAGCAGCGGATACAGCCGGCGTCCGATCAGCGAGTCCCCACCCGCTGCGGCCTGCGCCTGATTGAGGCACTCGATGGTGCGCGAGGCGCGCGGGCTTTGCGGGTGGAAGAACGCCGATCCGTGATCGCCCTCGATCACGGTGAGCGAGCCGCCAGCTCGCAAAACCCGCAGCAGCGCGGCCAAGGCATCCTCGGGCCGGCGCAGGTGCTCGAGCACGAAGCACACGAACACGTGATCGAAACTGGCGTCGGGAAACGGCAGGTCAAACAGGTCTGCCTGCTTGAATTCCACGTTGGCCAGTTTCTCGCGTTCGATTGCCGCGCGCGCCAGCGCCAACGACTGCGCCGAAACGTCCACGCTGACGAAATTCGCGCCCGGGCTCCGCCGCGCCAGAATGCGCGTCTGCGCGCCCACCCCGCACCCTGCCTCCAGCACGCGGCTGCCCGCGGGATAGTGCGTATCGTGGTGAAGCAGATCCGCCAGCGTACCCGCCTGATCCGCCAGACGGGTGGCCTCATCGTCGGTGTATCCGTGCACATAGTCGAGCGACGTCATGGATGGTGAATCTAGCAGGGATCGGGACGGGCTTTTCTGTGTCAAGATGCTCCTTCCATGAGCCAACCCATCATCGATTTTTCGCAGTGCCGGCGCCTCGCGGTTGTGGGCGTGTCACGCGCGCGCCGCAAGTACGGAAACTTTGCCTATCGCGAGCTGAAGGCGCGCGGATTGGATGTGATGGCGGTGCACTCCGAATTGGCGAGCATGGAAGGCGATCCTTGCTTCAAGTCGCTGGCCGAGCTGCCGCGCCCGGTGGACGGCGTGTTGGTGTGTGTGCGGCCCGAAAAAGTGCCCGAGGTCCTGCGCCAGGCCGCAGCCGCCGGCATTCGTCGCGCGTGGCTGCAGCAGGGAGCCGAAAGCGATTCCGCGACCAAGCTGGCGGCCGAGCTTGGCATCGATCTGGTCCAACGCGCCTGCATTCTCATGCACGCGACGCCGGTGCGCGGATTCCATCGCCTGCACCGCGGGTTGTGGCGGCTGCTCGGCCGGCTGACCGTCGCGAAAAGCTGACCAACTACTGCGGCAGGATCGCCAGCACCGTGCCCGGCCCGGGCGCCAGATCGGTATCGAGAATCGTGAAGCATCCGGTGGGATCGATCGGATAGATGAAGGGCAGCGTCCCGTAGTAGTCGGAATGTGGGACGGGCAGAAGCTGCGAGGTTAGCCACTCACCCAACACCACAGACTGATTCGCCGACACGTACCGCAGTTGGGCTGGATCCTGCGATTGGTATTCGATGATCACCAACCCCTTGTCGTTGGGTGGGAAGCCGACCCCACCGATCGCGCCGTTCGAATCGTAGGCGAAGACATCAGTTGCGGTCGCAAGGTCCACCAGTCGCAGGCGCGATGCCCCGAAAAATGCAAACGCCGGCTCGACCAGCACCACCCGATCCAGCCGTGGTGTTTCCCAGAAGGACGCCTTTGCCGACAACAGAGTTGGTGCGTTTCCGTCCAGTGCGACCGACTCGACACCGAAAAGGTCGCCTGCGCCGTAGCTGCAGATGACATGGTTGCCGGCGCTGAATGCGAAAACCCGCCGTGCCAGATGATCCATCAAGTAGTCGTAGATGTTCGAGGCGAGCAGCCTTTCGCTGCTGCCGTCGACGCGTATGGCGTACAGCTCGTCGACGTAGCCGGCAATCTCGGTGGCGCCCAGAACCCACGTCCTGTCCGGCGACATCTGAAACCCGAACAGACCCGGATCGCGGTTGGCGGCGACCAAGTACGAAGTGTCGCCTGTCCCTGGCACATGGCCGCGAATGTCGCCCGTCTGGTATGGGTCGCCAACCGCGAACAGCAACAGGTCATCCGATATGAACCCCGGATTGCGACCACCGGGCTGCGAGGTCAGGGTCTCAACTTGGCCATCCGCACCCGCTACCACAACAACTCTATCGCTCCAGTCGGTGTCAAGCGACAGAATGCTGGTCAGGAAGGCCACCCAGCGTCCGTTGGGCGACACCGCGGTCGAGAGGGTTGGTGTTGGCGTGCCGAAGGTCGCCGCGTCGGCCAGGCGCGTGCTTGTTCCCGATGCCACGTCGACTACCGCCATGGTGCCGGTGCTGTTCGCGTCGCAGTCGTGTACGGCGTACACGCGATTGCCGTCGGTCGCGGCGACATGGTCACATACATTCTGGACCAGAGTGCGCATTCCGCTGCCATCGAAATTGACGACCACCAGGTCGCTTGCCCCATCCTGCACGACTGTCACAAGCAGGGTGGTGCCGGACTGCAACCACTCAACGCTGGAAATCGAGCTGATGATGGGCGAGACCTCGCCCGACGGCAGCCGCACCAACAGGAGATCGTCATCGGCCAAGCTTCCGGACGGCGCTTCGCCCTTCACTCGCAAGACCAACGACCTGCGATCCGGGGTGAACAGGGCGCGAACCGCGTGGCGCGCAGTCAGAACGCCATCGGCCAACGGTTGCAGGGAGGCGCACCCCAACGCCGGCGCCAGTTCCGGCTGCGTCTGCGCGTCGTTCTGCAACCAGGCGTCGGCGGGGAACGGGGCGTCGCCCGGCGACTGAACGTCGGTGAGTACCTGCGCGTCGGTCGGCGCCCCGCCATCGACTGCCGGGCGCAGACTGCCCATGGCGCTTCGGCCGCAAGCCGATGCCAGGCTGATTGTGAGCAAGACGAGCGCGCTCTGTCGAATCACGGGTTCGATTCTCGACCCTGGCTTGGCCGTCCACAAGTCCCGCGGCAGGCTGGCGAACTACTGTGGAAGGATCGCCAGTCCGGTGCCCGGCCTTGGCGGCAGATCGGTATCGAAGACGGTGAAGCAGCCGGTGGGATCGACAGGATAGGTGTAAAGCGGGGTCCCATAGTAGTCGGACAATGAGCCGTACTGGAACTGCGTGGTCTGCCACTCGCCCAGCAGAATAGATTGGTCTGCCGACAAATACCGCAGTTGGGTCGGATTCGACGTTCGGGATTCGACAAACACCACGCCGCTGGCGTTGGGCTGAAAGCCGATGGTCCCTATGCTTCCGTCCAAATCATACGCGTATACGTCCGCACCGGATACGAGATCCACAAGCCGTAGGCGCGAGGGCGGCCATGTCGATTCCGTTCCCTCGAGCAGTGCCACCTGATCCTGTTGTGGTGCTTCCAGGAACGTCGCACCACTCCGTCGTAGGAGCACGCGATGTGCATGGTGTCTTCGCACCGGTCTTGATATGAGAGAGTGTCGCACGGGGTTTCGCCCACGCAGGCAGAGAGTCCGGCAGAGTCTGCTCCGCAGATAACTCCCTGCCCACCGCAGTCAAACACCAGCCATGCAGACGCCAGATACTCCCAGCTCTTGGCGAAGTTAAACAACCTGCCTATGGCGGCGGTAGTAAGATCTCGATATCCGGTTCATCAAGAGCCAAGAAGTCCTTCTCATTGAAGGTGTAGAGGCAGCCGCACTTGCCCTTGCGGGCGCACGCAAGGATGTGCCCATCGTAGGCCCGACCTCCGGAGATGCCTTTCTCTTCCAGCCGACGCAGCAGGGACCAGTGTTCCTCCGCCTCCAGGGCGATCACCGGCACATGATGAAATGTTTCGCGCAGCAAAGCCGCAGCATCGGAGGCCGCAATCCGGTGAGGTGACGGCAATCGGGTCATGACGGAATACGATTCCAGCAAAGTGGGCGCGGGCAGGATCAGTCGACCTGAAGTGAGTCCCCGGTCGAGTGTCTGCCTGGCGGCTTTGTGGTGTTCGTGCCAGCCCAGCAAAGCCGCGACCACAACACTGGTATCCACCGCCTCGCGTTTCATGCACGCCGCCCGCGCAGCCCGCCTTGAATCCGGCGAACAGTATCGTTGTGCAAAGGCTCGCCAGGCGCGACCGCGACCGACACGCGGCCCTCTCTGATCCTCTGCACGCGACGGGCAACCGGCTCGATCTCAACACAGCCTTCGCGGCAACGAATCTCGAGAGGCACATCTGGACGCAGCCCAGCCTCTTCACGAATAGACTTGGGCACGACCAACCGCCCGGCAGAATCGATGGTAATATTCATGGTAACAAGTCTACCATTGCGACCTGCGAAGCTCCATGGTTCGTGATTGACGCAACCTGAAGTCGCTGGCCAAATAGACGCATGTCGGACGGAGAGAACCGCATGAGCAGGCACAGCGTGTCTCTTGCTTTTCTGGGCGGGTTCCTCTGGCTGGCTTGCGCCACTGGCAACCCGGCAGATGTGGCGCCGGCAGCTCCTGCGGCCAAGCCGGCAGTCGCATCCAGCGGGTCCTGTTTTCGCGGCAATGAGAACTATGGATACGTCAGGACCAGCGGTCTTTCAGACGGTGATGCAGGTGTTTCGTTGCCGCTCATCGGGGGAACGCTGAGCCGGAAAGAAGTGCGCGCGGCCGTGGGGCACTACATGCCGTTGATCAGAAAGTGCTACCAGGCCGCCAACCTTCGTTCTCCCAGCCCGGAAGGCGAGGTAACGGTGAGCATGGCCGTTGCTGAGGATGGGACCGTCTCTGATTCATGGATCCGACGGCGGAAAGTGGGGAGCGCTGGTGGAGACGCCGAACTGGAGGACTGCTTCGGCCGCGCTTTGTGCGAGGTGGTTTTTCCCAAGCCCAAGGGCAACGCCAACGCGGTCGTGTACCAGACGTTCCAGTTCGACAAGGGCGTGATCAGAGACGCCACGTGCTACAAGCGGCACCAGCCAGAGTCTCCCGACGTGTCCGCGCCGCCCCGACCCGCCCTGCCTGTGGATGCGGGTGTGCCACACGGCTCGGTTCTGGCGCCCAAGGGCTCCTTGGACAAAGAGTTCATCCGGGATGTCATTCGCTCGCACATTTCTGCGGTGAGGGCCTGCTATGAAAGTGGGTTGTCTGGAAACCTGGCACTCGAGGGAAGGATTTCGTATCAATTCACCATCGCCTCGGATGGAACCGTTCTCGTGTCACTGGTTCAGAGCAGCACCATGAACGACCCCGACGTCGAGGATTGTGTTGGCCGGGAGATTTGCAACTGGGAATTTCCGAAGCCCCTCGGAGGCGGCATCGTCATCGTTTCGTATCCATTCAACTTCACCGCCGGAGATTAGCGGTGGGAACTGGTTGCTCCGACCGCGGCACAATAGTGCTACAACTGACATCGAACCAAGGCGCCGCCGCAGGGGGCCGCAAATCCGCGGCCATCAGGCGGAAGTCGGCGCGGGAGGAGATCCGATGAAACGCAACGCGAGCGCAACTTGGAACGGGGGCCTGAAAGACGGCCATGGCAAATTCAGCGTCGGCAGCGGCGTGCTCAAGGACGTGAAGTACAGCTTCCGCACGCGCTTCGAGGACGAGCCGGGCACCAACCCGGAAGAGCTCATCGCCGCGGCTCACGCGAGCTGCTTCAGCATGGCATTGAGCGCGCAGCTCGGCGAGCGCGGCATCAACCCGCAGGCCATCGACACGACATGCGCCATTACTTTCGAGAACCTGACGTTGAGCAAGAGTGAACTGCGGACGACAGTCAAGGCTCGCGGCGCGGACAAGGCCAAGGTCGAAGAGGCGGCCGCTGCCGCCAAATCCGGCTGCCCGATCTCCAAGGTCCTCAAGCTCGAGGTCGTTCTAGATCTGACGGTCGAAGTCTAGAGATCCATGAGAAAGGGCGGTGCGGAGCCAGGCCGGTGGCGCTGGGGCGCGGTCGTGGCGATCGCAGTGGGCGCCTTTCCAATTGGCGCGTGCAGCCGCGCCAGCAGCTCTGCGTCCTTGGACGCAGGCGGCGCGACGGCCGGCGCGGCAGGGGTTGCTGGCGTTGGGGGCACTGATGGCAGCGTTTCCACCAGCCCTACGGCGAGTTCCGCAGTAACCGTTGTCACAGGCGGTTTCTCGGCGACCGGCGGAGTGCCTTCGTCAGGCGGAACTGCAACCGGAGGTGCGAGCGCGACCGGCGGCGTGTCTGCTGTTGGCGGCATTGCAACCGGAGGTGCGAGCGCGACCGGCGGCTCGGTGGCCGGAGGCGTGTTTTCCATTGGCGGCAGCGCGAGCGGAGGCGTGAGCGCGACCAGTGGCTCGGCGATGGGCGGCACCGGCGGGGTAACCACAACCGTGGATCGCTTCGGCATTCGCATGCTCTACCCGACCCTGGCCAGCGGCAAAGAGTGGTACGCCAAGTGGGACACGCCGGCGCGGACCTTCACGGGCAAAGATCCCAACGACCCCTGGTTCGACGCCGATCACGGCGATGCCAGCTACAAGGTCGAGGGCAACGGCATCCTGAAGATCACCGGCGGCGTGCCGCGCATGTACGTCCACGATCCGGCCTTGCTCGACCAGTGGCGGGACGTGGAGATCACGATGTACTTCCAGCGCGTGGCTGACAGCAACATAGACTGGGGCGGAATGGTGGCCATGGCCCGCACCAATCACGGAACCATCGGGCAGGAGACGGCGAACTTATGCGATACCCGCGGCATCGACGCGCGCATGCGCTACGACGGGCACATCGATTTCGAGAAGGAGACTAGTCATCCGCAGTCGACCGCCATTCTCAACCAGACCCAGTGGGCCGGTGGAATGCCATTCAATCAATGGATCGGCTACAAACACGTGGTCTACGACCTGCCTGATGGAACTGTGAAACAGGAGCTCTATTTGGACAACAGCGACGGCGCCGGCGGCGGGACCTGGGTGAAACTCAATGAGCACATCGATGCCGGCAGCGATTTCGGCGTGAACGGCACCGCTTGCGCCACCGGCATCGATCCGGCCATGAAGCTCACCCGCGATCCGACCCGCACCGGTTCGGAAAGCGGCAAGCCGAACATCACCGTGTATTTTCGCAGCGATGGGGTGGGCAGCGACGGGCTTTGGTACAAGAAGGGCAGCATCAGGGAGATCGCGCCCTAGTAGCCCGTGGCGAAGATCTCAGCGTCGCCGTTCGGGCAGGTTCTGGCCCGTCTGCGGCCAGGCGGTCCGGTCGTCAATGACGACTGCGGATGTCGGCTCCGCCCCGGCGACCAAGAAGGACTGAAAACCCCGGTCCGCGATGAGCTGACAGGCGGCTTGTCCCGTGCTAGACCGGCCTAGCCAGGAAACGCACCATGAGACCCCGACCAGACGTTGAAAAGCGGCTGCGCCCACGGGTGTTGGCGACGGCCGAGGAGAGATCATGAGCGATCAGGGTTCCGCGGCGCCACCTGCAGGCAAGCGCGGGAAGCGAGGTGCAGGCAAGGCTCGGCTTGCGGCGGGCAACGCGGCTGAGAAGGACGCACGCATCCGCGAGCTGGAAGCGCGCGTGGCCGAGCTCGAGTCGATCAGCGAGAAGGGCAAAGCCGACACAGGTGCGGCTGTCCCAGAAGTCAGGCCGCCCGACGAGACACCTCGCGAGAGCGAGCAGAGTCTCAAAGCGTTGCTCGACGTCTCCCAGAAGCGAGTCGTAGAGCTGGAAGCCGTCGTCGAAGTCCAGCGGCAGGAGCTTGGCGATGCCAAGCAGCGATTGGAAGCATCACTGCGCACGGCTGACCTACAGTTGGCCGAGGCCGAACAGCGCAAGAACGAATTTCTGGCTGCACTCGCGCATGAGTTGAAAACCCCGTTGGCCCCCATCAAGAACAGTCTGCACATCCTGAGCCACGCAACGTTGGGGAATGATCCGGCGCGCCGAGCCCAGGCGGCTATCGACAGACAGGTCGCTCAGCTCTCCCGGCTGGCCAGCGTTCTCCTCGACGTGACTCGCATCGCACGAAACCAGATCAAGCTTCAGTGCCAGCGCCACGAGCTCAATGGACTGGTGCGGGACACAATAGAAGATCAACGCTCGATTTTCGACAAGGCCGAGGTGCATCTCGAACTGCATCCCGCGCCCAGACCCGTGCTGGTCAACGCCGACTGGAATCGCCTGGCCCAAGTCATCGGCAACCTCTTGCAGAACTCGGTCAAGTTCACTGGACGGGGTGGCGCCACACTGGTAACCGTCCACGCAGAAAAGCCGGAGAAACGGGCGGTGGTCCAGGTCGTGGACACCGGAGTTGGGATGGCGCCTGAGATGTTGGCGCGCCTGTTTCAGCCGTTCAGTCAGGCGGATTCCGCTTTGGGCCGCAGCAATCGCGGACTTGGGCTCGGACTGGCGTTGGTCAAAGGGCTGGTGGAATTGCACGGGGGCAACGTGTCGGTCTACAGTGCGGGACCAGGCCACGGAACGGAGTTCACGGTTCAGCTTCCGCTCTTGCTGGAGGAAGCCACCATCTCGTCAGCAGACAGTGAGCGTTCCGCAAAAGTCCGCCGACGCGTGCTGGTCATCGAGGACGACGTCGACGCAGGCGACAGCCTGCGCGATATGTTCGCGTTGGGCGAGCACGAAGCTGAGGTGGCGTACAACGGCCCGGAGGGAATCTCCAGGGCACGGGAGTTCAGGCCCGAGGTCGTGCTGTGTGACATGGGGCTGTCGGGAATGGATGGCTTTGAGGTCGCGCTGGCCTTCAAGGCGGACGAATCACTGAAGGACATCTTGCTGGTGGCTTTGAGTGACTACGCACTTCCCGAAGACTTGTTGCGAGTTTCGCAGGCAGGCTTCGCGCACCACATGGCCAAGCCAGCCAGCCTCCAGAAACTGGAACAGATCTTGGCGGTCCTGCCTGCAGCCGGCGTCGCATAACTACCGCCCTGGTGCAGATTCTGCGCAGTTTCGCTTTGTGAAGTTTTGTAAAGTTGTGTGAAGTTTCCGGCTCGTCAATTACTCAATTGCGCCGGATCTTTGCGGTGCAATCATGCAGTGAAGCGCTGCGGATTACGGGCTCGTGCGATCACGTAGCGTGTTTGGCTACAGAGTCAGAGGACATCTAATATATCTGTGAGCCATCCTGGAGCAGTTGCACCACTGTGGTGCGAAGGAGCTACTCTGTGAGTGCTGAATCGCAATTCAGAGTGTGGCGTCGAATCCGCCGTACGGGTACTATTGCAGTAGTTTCCGAAGAGAGCAGCTTCGACAGTGCCGTCGAATCCATTCCGGCTTCCAGCAGCGAATGCATCATGGGAGATCCTGTAAAGAAGGCGCCTCTACGCACGGATACCGACGACGCGCTCCTGGTGCGGGCGGCGCTCCTTGGCCAGGTCTGGGCTCAGCGTGAGATTTGGTTTCGCTTCTCACCAATGGTGTATGGCCTCTTCCGCCGGGCACTCGGTCCGCAACATGACCACGAGGACCTGACCCAAGAAGTTTTTCTCCGAGTTTTTCGCGGCCTGCGCACACTAGAGAAGGCCCATGCGATTCGCAGTTTCGTGTTTTCGGTGGCGGTTCGCGTGGTCAGTGAGGAAGTCCGCCGCTTCGCCTGGCGCCGCCGAATTATCGAGCAGCACCCACTCTCGCCGGAACCTTTGACCTGCGCACCGGCGGACTTCGAATCTCGCGAGGTCATGTCGCGTGTACGGAAGCGCCTCGACAGCATGCGCGACAAGCACAGGGCGGTGTTCATCCTCAGATATGTTGAAGGAATGGACCTGAGAGACATCTCCTTGGGCCTCGGCATCTCGCGAGCCTCGGCGAAGCGCTATCTCGCCAAGGCGCTGGCCGCGATCCAGAAATGCGTTCCTCAAGACGAAACGCAAACGGCGACCCACACAGGGAGACTTGCGCTCGTGCGGCTGTTCGAGGGGGGGCAATGATGAGAGCGGCACCCCCTGTGGCGCTTCGACGCCTCGCTTCGCTGGTCGAGAGCTGCCTGGGACAAATGCCGAAGGAGGCACTGGACCAGGGCTGGCGGCGTCTGGAGCGTCACCTCGCGCCAGGCGAGCAGTCGACCCCGGCAATCTTCCCGCGCTCCTTGCAGATGTCGGCCAGAATGGTCGGTATCCGTGAACCGCGTTGACCCATTTCGTCGAGTCGCCGTCCCCTATATAATGTTGGCCATGTCTTCCATGGGCCGTGGCGGCATGATTGTCTGGGCTGCCGGCGCCGGAATCACGACCGTCGCGGCCAGGTCGCAAAGGAGAATCTGATGAAATCCGCAGAACGCTTGTCCAAGAGGGGCCACCGTCATTCCCTGCTGTCTTGGCTGTTGGCGGGCCTGGGCCTGCTCGCTGCCAGGGGTGCGCTTGCCGGGGAATACTACGTGTCCCCCACGGGCAGCGATTCGAATCCCGGCAGCCAGGCCAGCCCTTGGGGCACGGTGCAAAAGGCGGCCGACACTGCGGTAGCCGGAGACACGGTCTACTTCCGCGGTGGCACCTACAACCCCACTGCCGGCATCACGTTTTCGAAGAGCGGGACGTCGGACACCAACCGGATCAAGTTCTGGGCGTACACCGGCGAAGTCCCGAAGATCGACTTCTCCAACATGAAGGTATCAAGCACCGGCTACTCCATGGGTATTACGGTCTCGGGCAACTGGCTGCATTTCAAGGGAATCGAGGAATGCTGCCTCAAGGAAACAACCTTCGCCAACAACGGTTGGGATGTGAGTGGAAACAACGACATTTTTGAGTTGCTGAACAATCACAACAACATGGGCAACGGGATCTTTATGGGCACCAAGAGTGTTGGGGGCAACCTCATCCTCAATTGTGATGGACACGACAATTACGATCCGACTACGACTCAAGGTGACGGACAGAATGCCGACGGCTTCGGTGTCCACTACCAGGTCAGCGGCGCCACCACGATCATCCGGGGCTGTCGGTCATGGTGGAACTCGGACGACGGCTACGATCTGATCAACCAGGAAATTTCGGTCACTGTTGAAAACTCCTGGGCCTTTGGCTGTGGGTTCGCCAATTATGGCACCACCAAGCCCAAAGATGGAAATGGCAACGGCTTCAAGATGGGAAGCAGCAAGACCGGTGTCAGGCATCTCGTCCAAAACAACGTTTCCTGGGGAAACAAGGCCAGCGGGTTCTACGCCAACCACTCCGCAGGTGGCAACACTTGGTACAACAACACATCATTCCAGAACGGAACCCAATTCAACATGCTGGCCAGCAGTTGGAACGGCGATGTGAGAACAGACGGCGTTACCCTGTCGGGGACGAAGGCTCACATACTGAGGAACAACATCGGCTTTCCCAAAAGCAACGCCTACATGGACGCCACCTATGGGGTCGATAGTCAATTCAACACATGGGATCTGAATATCACCCCGGCGGCAAAGGATTTTCTCAGCATCACCGATCCGAGCGTGGGGGGTACGGGGCAGGCCATCGAAACAAGTTCGCCCGCGCTGGGAGCGCGCCAGGCAGACGGCAGCCTGCCCGATGTGGACTTCATGAAGTTGGCTGCTGGCAGTGCAATGATCGACAAGGGCACGAATGTCGGTCTACCCTCTGTGGGCGCTCCGGACTTGGGCGCCTATGAATATGGAGCGACTGGCGGCTCGGTAACCGGCGGGGCGACGGCGACCGGCGGAGCCACGGGAGCTGGCGGAGCTACCGGAACCGGTGGCAAGACCGGCGGCGGTGGAAACACGGCGACCGGCGGGAAGACGGGAAGCGGCGGAAACACGGCAACCGGCGGGAAGACGGGAAGCAGCAGCGTGCCGGGAACGGGCGGTGGCACGGTCCTGGGGGGAGCACTGGGAACCGGTGGTGATACTGGAACCGGTGGCGACACCGGAGCCGGCGGTGTTACAGAAACCGGCGGCACAAGTGGCGTATCTGACACTGGTGGCACAGTAGAAACCGGCGGCATGGACACTGGTGGCAACGTGTCGACCGGGGGCGAAATCGGGAATGGTGGATCGTCGGGAAGCGCCGGCGGTGATACTGGCTCGGTCGAAACCGGTGGCGTCACGGGGGGAGCTTCGCAACCAGGCGGCACGGGTGGCGCCACGACCTCGACGGGCGCCGCCCAGACCAGTGGCGGCTGCTCCTGTCGGATCGCCGGGCGCCAGGCCACAGGCTATCCCGGGTTCGCCCTGCTTGGGCTTCTTGCATTGGCCCTTCGTCTTCGCAAGCGGCGCTAGGGGGTGTCCCTAATAGCCGGGGGGGTAGGAACGGGGCATTGTGGAAAGCGGACGCTCGGCGCTGGCGGGCTGATGCCGGGAGCGCTCCTCGGCGGACGCACGCCAACGGCCGCGCTGCGCG
>Ga0265316_10004606_pt1 | contig 13684 bp, 10 predicted proteins | sample 4522metaG_FD_202092 | JGI IMG/M metagenome (GOLD analysis project Ga0265316, IMG submission 202092) | Rhizosphere microbial communities from Carex aquatilis grown in University of Washington, Seatle, WA, United States - 4-5-22 metaG | ecosystem: Host-associated > Plants > Roots > Rhizosphere >... | reverse complement strand
CCGCACACCAGCGACGAAATGCTCGGGAAGCGCCATAGGTCATGGGGGTACTCTCAAGGACTTGCAGCAAGCAAGCCGCCGGCCAGATCTCAAGTCGACGGAAATGGCCGTGATCTGGAGGCGAAATGCCGATCTTCTGGTAGGTCGATATCGTGGCGTGTACCCCCGCTGCCCACCTTGCCCCCGGAACGCCGTTGCGGACCCCGCAAACTTTTCAGGGTTCATTAGATGGACGGCAGGGCGACCGCAGGCCCCGGCGCTTGCCGCCGCATCACGTCGTGGGTGCTGGGGGCTGGAACATGCCCTCGAACCGACTCCATGCTATCATTGATAGCAATATGGCCCAGCTCATCGTAAGAGACATCCCCCAGCAAATCGTCGTCCGGCTGAAGCAACGGGCGGCACAGCGTGGGCATTCCGCTGAAGCAGAGCATCGCGAGATTCTCAGACAGGTTCTGCTCTCGCCAGCTTCACCCTCACTCAAGATGATGCTAAGCGCGATTCCTGATGTGGGGCGCGACGCCGACTTCCAACGTCCGCGACGCCTGGGACGGCGGGTCGTATTGTGAAGGGTCTTCTGCTCGACACCAACGTGCTCTCGGAACTGCGCAAGGGCGAGCGCGCCGACGCGAACGTTCGGCGCTGGTTCGGGAGTGTCGATGAGAACTCGCTGTTCTTGAGTGTGCTGGTCACGGGTGAGATTCGCCACGGGATCGAGGCCATTCGCAAGCGCGATGTTCGGGCCGCCTGGGCCCTGGAGGGCTGGCTCGAAACCCTGGTGAAGGCGCATTCCGATCGCGTGCTGCCAGTGGACGCCGCGATCGCGGACGAGTGGGGCACGCTCGATGCTCGGGGTAGCCTGCCGGTGGTCGACGGGCTGCTGGCTGCGACCGCAAGGGTGCATGACCTAACCCTGGTCACGCGCAACGTGAAGGATGTCGCCCGCACCGGCATGGACGTCCTCGACCCGTTCGCGTCGACAGCTCGATAGCAGGGGACGGTCCACAGCAGGGCGACCGCAGGTCGCCCCTACGGCGCCGCGGCCGGGACTGCCGGCTGGACCACGGGCGGCGGGGCCGGTTCTTGCACCATGCGCGAGATCCGCACCGTCGAATTCTCCGCGTTCTGGAACTCGAGAACGGGTTCCTTCTTCTTGTCGGGCCAGATCTCGAACTCCGGCAATGGCTTTTTGGTCGTCAGATCAATCTCCTGAATGACGTACATGTCCCGGTAGAGATGGCGGGACAGCTCGAACAGCAGATCCCCGCTCTGTTTGGCGACTGACAGATCCACTGAACCGTAGTCCATCACCGTGAAGAGACCCGGGCGGTCGGTGACCACCATGATGTTCTTGTCGTGAATCTGCTCGAAGTAGCGCCAGGTCTGGGCCGCCTGGCGGGTGAGGGTCAGCTCGTTGATGAAGCGTGCTTCACTGGCCACCGACACGTGCAAGAACACAGCCGCCGCTGCCACCAGCGAGGGCAGCCAGAGCGGCGCGCGTCGGCACAACAAGGTCACAACCCAGGCGGCCATGAGCGAGAAGAATGCATCGAGAGGCACGAACAGCCGCGCCGATGCCGGATGCAAGGGCTTGCCCCAGAAATAGGGAAAGTAGATCACCATCATCACGCCCACCCAGACCACCGCGAAGATGGCGAAGCGTTCCTTGGCCAGCTTACGTTCGCGTTCGTGGGCCAGCTTCCACAGGGAGCGCGCCACGATGAGGCAGCCGACCAGCCCCAGCGCCAGCAGCAGGCCGGAGTGGGGGTGACGAGAATCCAGAGGATTCAGCAACAGGCCAAAGTAGTTGCGGGTATTTTCCGACAAATGTTTCCAACCGAACAGGGTCGTATTGAGCGGCTGCTCGCTGTCGCCGGCCTTTATGATGGTCTGCCAGATGCGAGGCAAGGCAAACAGCGGGGTGAACAAATAGACGAACAGGTACGGCTTCACGTGCTCCCACTTGACCATGCGCAAAGCCAACAAGACCACGGCCGATGCCACGATAGAGGCAGCGCCTTCGTAGCGAATGTGCGCCAGCATGCACAGATTCAGCCACAACATGGCCAGGCGGTTGGCCGTAGGTTCCCTGGCGTAGTCGAGGAAGCACTTGACCGAGACCAAGGCGAAGAACCCCGCCATCAGGTCGAAGCCACCCGAACGAGCCGATATCAGGGTGATGGGGTGGGCCACGACAAACGCACCCGCCAGAATGCCGAAGGCCTCGCCGCCCAGGGATTTGGCCAAACGGTAGGCGACGAAAACGAACAAGGGAATGAGAATGGCGTTGACGTGGAAGGCGTTGGTGTAGCTGTAGCCCCAGAACGAGTGGATGAGGCTGACCAGGAACGGGAAGAGCGCCGGGCGCCGATCCGTGGTCACGTTCAGGTTCCAGTAGGCCTCGTAGTACCACTTGCCCGTCGTGGCGAAGTCGGCAGTCTTGTTGAAGTACAGGTTCTTGGACACGCCCAGCAGGTTGGTCTCGTCGGCCAGCACGCGCAGGGCCGGCTGGATGGCCAGGATGGCCACCAGCGAGACGGCGGCGGCCAGGACCAGGCCCCGCCAGTTGTCCTTGAGCCACGCCACCAGCGTGTCGCGGGTGGTGCCCTTGAGGGCGATGATGTACGTCGACGCCCAGAACGCCACCATGGTGAGTAGCACGAAGTAGGTGCCGTGGACGAAGAACGGCTCCATCAGGTCGCGCTTGCGCAGGGTCACGACCAGAAGCGCCAGCGCGACCACGACGGGGGCCGCCGCGGCCAGGTTACGCAAGAACGACCGCTTGTCGAACTGTAAAGTCAGAGAGATTTTCATGTTGCTCGGTCCCCAAAAACTTGCGCGCCGACGTTCGCCGGCGGACTCGCCCCACAGCCACTGCGCCAGGGGGCGAGCCCAGCGTACCACGACGCCAGCAACTCGCGAATCTCTGACCGGATTCGTCCGGTCCGTCCGGTCCCGAAAGCATTTCCAAGCATCGGGAATCAAGTTATCCTGGGTCACCCACGCGCCGCGCGCCCTGACCGTGGTGCCTCACTCATGGCAGACGAAATCGACAACGCAGTCCCGGAAAGTCCAGCCATGGCACCAGCCCCGGTTCCGGCATCGAGCCCGCGCGGCAGGCAGGGGTGGTGGGGGCGTCTGCTTCAATGGCTGTTCCTGCGCGACGCCCTGGACCAAGCCCGCCAGGACGAGGCCCGCGTGGCACCGGGGCGCATGGCCATGATCCGTCTCGCGCGCGACTGCGCAACGGTCGCCAACGACTTGCTGGATTCGTCCTGCGATGCATTTCTTGCCCCTGCGCTTAGCCTATATCGGGAAGCGATCTTCGCCTTGCTAGGCAACGACATGGCCGGCAAGAAGGCGTTGGCGGTCGCCTTCGAGACCGATCCGGATTCGATTTTGGCGGAGGCAGTTCAACGCGACGCCAGCCTCGGGCGGATCCGCCATCTGCTGGCAATGCACGCATCCGTCGGTATTGGCAGCCCGGTCACGCCGGACCAGCGGGACATGGGACAACTGACCCGCAGTGCGGTAGCCGCCATGCTGAGAAAGGCCGAAACGAGTCGCGTTCCTCCGCTCTTGCGCCGGCGCCTGCGACGTCTGGTCCTGGCCGCCGGGCTGATGGCGCTGGGACTAGCGGCCTCGAGCAAAACTGTGGTGTACCTCCTCACTCCCACGGATCTGGCAGCGGGAAAACTGTGGCGCACCAGCAGCGCTCTGTCGGCGGCGTACTCCGCGAGAATGCTTTTCCACACCAACGAGGAGATGAACCCGTGGTTCGAGATCGATCTCGGCGAAATCAAGCTGATCCGGCGCCTTTACATCAAGAACCGTACTGATAGCAACGGCGAGCGCGCGGTCCCGCTGGTTGCGGAGCTGAGCAACGATCGTTCAAACTGGCACCTGGTCGCCAGGCGCGACTCCCCCTTCGCGATCTGGGAGCCCAGCTTCACGCCCAGCAAGGCGCGCTACGTGCGCCTGCGTGTGCCACGGGTGACCTTCCTGCACCTGGAACAGGTCAAGGTGTACTGAAGAAAGCGCTCGCCGAGGCGCTACAGGGGCACCTGCCAGAAGTAGCTGGTATTGAACGAAGGTCCCGCATACAGGGCAACCCAAAGCAACACCGCGAGCGGCACAACCGCGAGCAGCATGGCCCTCGTCACCCATAAACGCCTCTTTCGCCCCACCACCCAGTAGGTTAGGAGCAATAGGGTCGCCCACGCAATGCCAACGCCCGCAACAAACGGCCAAGAGACAAAATAGAAATCCACAACGTGAAAGCCGCGCGGCAAGAACACAGACGGATAGAGAGCGTCGGCCCTCACCACCTTGGCGAAGGAACCGTCAATGCGACAAACAAACCCCGGCAGCAAAGGCAGACCCAGAACGAAATATCCGTCCCGCGCTGCAACCACGCTAAATCGAAAGCGGTTCGACGTGTTGTGAACCAGCGACACCGTGTCGAAGTTCGAAACAGCTTTCTCGGATCTGGGCTCGATGGGGCCATCAATGAATGCGGACGGTGACGTCACTCCCGACCGGAGTTGCTGCCACACCTCAATGTCGGACGCGCTGGGCACCGCCCCGTGTACGATCACGCCGAGTGGTCTCTCGGCCTTCAGCCCCCGATTTCGGTACTCGGCAACGGAGCGCATCTCCAGACCGACGCCATCGCCGAGGGATACGTGCGCGATGGGAGAATTGCTCCAGGCCGCGACCATGTTGTCGAAACTGTACGTGGGAGATTTGTTCTGTTTCCACGTACCCACCGAGAGACACAACCAGGTCGTGCCCAGAGCACAGGCGAGCGAAGCCGCCAGCCAATAGCGACGAGTGCGCCCGAGCAGTGCAGCCAATACCAGGAAAAGTGCGGTTGCGCCTAGGAGATGGAGGATCAGCGAGTCGTAGTACGACGGTACCGCGCCATCAAGAATCTGGTGGGGGGAAAATGACTCTGACTGGGGCAGAATCGTGGCCATTCTGAGCCTGGCCACGACAAACACGCCAAGAGTCCCGGCTCCCGCTATGCCCAACGCCCGACGATTCGATCCATGCAGCAGCCAAGCCACGATAGGAAAGACGACAATCGGAATCAAAATCACGATCCGCCCCGGCGTGCGGAAAGATTCGAACAGTGGAATATGCTGGGTGAGGTATCGGTGGACCGGTAGTTCGCTGCCCACCGAGAACAGGAAGGCCAGCAGGCCCACGGCATACGGCAGCAATAGGGCCGCGGGCGGCCTTCTGACCGCGAAAGCCAGAGGCAGCATGGCGGCCACCAGAAACAAGGCTGACCCGCCAAACGCCCCATGCACGTCCGCGTGAAGAGGCAAAACGAAATTGGCCAACTCGCCTCGCAGCGAATCGGCATATCCCAAAGTCCAAGCGTAGTCAGTATTGCCCGCGCGGGCTTGGTTGGTTCTGAAGAACTCAAAAAAGAAGGTCAAGAGGTACGGCGCTGACAGCAGAACTCCGGCCCCAAAGCCGACAGCGATCCGTTTGTAGTAGCGGGCGAGGCGATCCGGGCTGACGGGAGACAGGCCCGGATGAATGGCCCGCGCCAGCCAGGGAACGGTTCCGAGAAACAAGGTGGCCCCGGCCAGCCCCAGGAACGCCCACTGGGGATGCCCGCTTACCACCGTCAGATACAGACTGATTGCGAGAAGGACCACCCTTCCCTTTGACCTCTCGTCGAGAAAGACCAGAACACCGGCAGCAACAACCAGCAGCATACCGACGTAGGATTCCAGGGCCGCTCCATACCGGAAGCTGTCCAACATGCGAAGGTTGTAGACAACGGGCAGCGTGCAGAGAAAGGCGGATAGCCGGCCCATCGCCAGGCGCCGACAGGAGAAAAATAGCGCCAAATGGACAAAACCAAGTGAGATCAGGCGAAAGAAGGTGTTCCACTCAAGAGCAAGGCCGCCCCAGTAGGCCGGCATCATGCTCGAAACCCAAGAAAGCGGATGGTAGAGTTGCCCCAAGGTCATGGCTGCGGTCGAGTGACCGCCGGCAAAGCCCGGCATATAGAGAGGGAACGTTCCATTCCGCACCGACCACATCAAATCGAGCTGCGCCAGTAACGCGAAGATCGAGTAGTCATTGCCGATGGTCTGTCGCGAAACGAAGGGCAGCAACCAGGAAAGCAGCGCAAAGGGAAGAAGCAGAAACAAGGCCACGGTCGTCGCCCACCTGCCGGCCCAGTTCCCCCCGAGATCTCCCCGTCTCCGCTTTCCCTCGACGCGGGCGATCGACAGTTGCTGCGCCACCTCATTGGCAACAGCCGAATCCCCGGTGGGAAACATGGTCGTCATACGGACAGCGGCTCACCGGTGCGCGCAGGCGACGGGGCAACGGACGCGCAACGGTTCTCGATCTGTGGTGTTTCCCCTCCCCGCGGCATCAGAACACCTTCACCTGCTCCAAGTGGAAAGAAGTGAGTCGCAGCACACGAAGCCGCACAAAGCGCGCGTCAACCGCCCGGAAGTGGGGCTCCCACAGCAAGAACGGGGAGTCGGTTCGCGCCACCTGTTGCCAGTTCGAGCGGTCGCTGCTGACTTCTGCTGCCAGAGGGATGGCCCGTTCCTGGCAGCAATCGGCACGATTCTTCACGTACAGGCTTCGCACGGGCTTCGCGTCCCCCAGGTCTATTTCAAACCATGGACTCATTTCTTCGTTGGTGTGGAAAAGCATCTTGGCGCTGTAAGCAGCGGCCAGCGCGCTGCTCGCGCGCCAGGGCCGACCATCTGCCAAATCCGTCGGCACGAAAAGGCGAAGGCTCAGGCCGATCGCCGACAGCAAAACAACCAGCAATGCAGCCGCGAAAACCTCAACGCGGTGGCGACGCCTCCTCAGCACCTGCCGCAACTGGCTGATATGCGCACGGTCAAGCATGGCCCGCACCGAAGTGCGGGTGAACTGCGCGCAATCGCGAAGCTCGGGAGCGGCAGCGTCCCCTAGGGCCAGCGACGCATGCAGCGCCAAGGCATGGTGCAGCCGCGCGAAGTTGACTTCACCATGCGCGGCGTCGGCAAGAATGGATTCCGGAGCCATCTCGAACGCGATCACAAGACGCCTCCTATCGGTGTAATCCCTCGCCAGCAGGAGAAAGATGGCCTGCCGATAGAGAGTGAGAACGGGAGCCAGCGGCGCCTGGTCGTCAGCTTCGAACACCGTGTCCGCGGCGTCGGCGTATGACTGCGCCGCCTTCAACATGGCCGCGCGGTCTGGCGAGATCGCAACGCCGTCGGCGCCCGCCCGCTTCACCGCCTCACGCATCATGAGCCATTCAAGAAAACGTCGAGCCAGGGAAGCCCCTGCCATCCTCGCCGGGCTGCGCGCAGCAGAATCCCTTGCCGAATCCGGCCGGCCCGCAGGTGGGTCCAGCGACGGCTGGGCGGAGACTGGAATGTCGTTTTCGCTTGTCACGCGGGGTGGCCCTACGCTGTCGCGCCTGTCAAGACGCGTTCCTCAGCATAACGTGGTTCAGCCCGCGGGGAAACCCGTCCGGCTCCTGCCGGCCCCCGACCCGGGACTCCCGCAAGAACCCCGCACCGCGCCGAGCGCCTCCGGCTCGTCCCACGCCCCAACTCGATTCTCCTCACAACCAACTGACACCCCGGACCAGATTCACAAAGTAGATCACCCCGGAACACAGGTGCGCCATCCCTACCATGCCGACCCAACACTTGGTAACCGGATGTATCGAGTGTCGCTTCCCCGGGCCGTACCAGCTCAAGTACTCGATCATCGTAAATACGTGAAGAACAAACAGGCTGATCACGTATCCCCAGATGAACCCCCCCTGCGAAAACTTGATCTTCTCGGCGAGAAAGGCGGCCTGCAAGAACGCCACCGCCACGAGTAGCCAGCTCAAGCGAAGGGCGTGATTGCGAAAGACGCCTCTGTTCAGAACCAAGAGCACGCTCAAAGGAAAAGCCAGCGCCAGAAGCGTCGAAAACGCCACACTTGGAGTGTGGAGTTTCATCACACCGAAACTCGTAAGAATGATCCTGTCGTGAAAGACCGAAGCCGTATTCTGCATGTTGAACGTGCGAATATATTGGTAGCCCAGCAACAACAAACTGGGCAGAAGGATCAAGAAGCCATTCAAGCCTTGTTTCACCCTGTCGAACCGCAACGTCATGAGGTAGACGCCCAGTGCCGGAATCAGACAAATGACATAGGCAGGCTTGGCCAAAGTACTGGCCAGTAGCAGCGCACTGACCAGAAGACCCCAAAAGAACTGTCTGCGCCCGCGCTGGTGCATGTAGACTAGGATTCCCGCAAAGGAAAGCAGCGCAAACGGTTTCAACAAGAACATGGTCGGACTGTGCCAGATGGTGGGCCCCCACTGTCCCAGGTAGATGTCCCGGTTGAACCAGGGCACGTAGATGGCGGTCATGAAGTTGAGCGAAACGGCCGCTAGCAGAAACGCCGGCTTCCACTGGATGTCCGGCAAGAAGCGCATGAGCGTCTTCTTGGTGGTCCACATGGTTACGATCACCAACACGGACATCAGCGTGGGAACAACCGAAGAATAGGGCGCCGCGAATACCTTGGCCACTAGGTATGTGAGGATGTGAAGACCCGGGTGGGGAATGTAATAGGATCCGTTTATGTACCCATCGATTATTGAGCTGTGGAGGGCAATGTCTGAGGTAATAGTGGCCTGATGCGCAAATACTCTAAAGCTGAGTAGCGCAATCACCGCATACAGCAGCATCTCAAGCCCCACCGAAAAGGCGACCGATGCGTTCCGGGAATTTCCCATGAGGTGCGTCGTTGAATGCGGTTGGGGTTGAGCCCCCTCGACGACCTCGCAATGACGTCCCAGGGCTGGCAAGTCCAAGCGGTGGCCGTGGCGCGGGGAGCGCAGTGCGCCATGCAAGAAGCTACTGGCTATAGTAGCCGGAAAGCGCCGCCAATGTACAAATACGGGAGTGGGTTTGGCGCCCCAACTTCGGGGAGGTTCGGGGGGCGTCCTGCCGCTGGCGGGCGACAACCACGAAAGCATCGAGACGCGCCGGGGGACGATTCTTCAGGGTCGGCTAGAACACGCGGACCCGTTCCAGGTGGAACAATGTGCGCTTGAGGACGCGCAGCCGGACATACTGCGCTTGGGTCGGCGAAAAGCTGGGGTTCCACACGTCGAAGGCCTCGTCGCGACGCGCCACAATGACCCATGAAGAACGGCTGGTGGCGAGTTCCACGACCAGGGGCACGGCCCGCTCCTTATTGGAGTCGGCCCGGTTCTTCACATAGAGGGACCGGACGGTCTTGGGACTGCCGAGATCGATCTCGAACCAGGGATTCACTTCCTCGTTGGTATGGAAGAGAAGGTTGGCCGAGTACAGATCCCCCAGAGAGCTGCTGGTGCTCCAGGGGCGACCGCGCGCCAGATCGGTAGGTGAGAAAAGCGCACCGGCCAAGACGATGATGCCGGCAAGCAATCCCGCTGCGATTGTCAGTGCGGCGGCGACTCGCCACCCGCGCCGTCTGCGGAGGAACTGCGTCCGGCTTACCGCGGCCAGTTCAATTCCCGCGTGCACCGACGCACGGGTGACGACGGCAGCCTCGCGTTGTTCGGTGCGAGCCTGGCGCTCGCAAGTCAGGGCGGCGTGCATAGCCAGCACGTGGCGAAACTGACCCAACGCCGGACTGGATGCCGACGTCGCCGAAAGAAACGATTGCGGATCGGTCTCGAAGCCCGCGGTGAGTGCTCGCTTTCCCGCGAAGTCCTTCGATATGACAAGGAAGATCGCCTCGCGGTACAGGGTGAGAACAGGTTCCAGCGAGACTCCTTCGACGAAATCGAGCGCCACATCGGCGACCGCGGCGTAGTCGCGGGCGAGCTTGATCAACTCGATCCGGGATGGACCGGCGGCGGTCTCGTCGGCATCCGCCCGTCGCCAGGCCTCGCGCAGAAGCAGCCAGTCGAAAAAGCGCTTGGCCCAGGACGACCGAACCGTGTCCACAGCTGCAGCGCTGGTTGGCTGGGTAAGGCCAGGGCTGCTGATGCCGGGGGCGCTTTGGTCTGCCATGGGGTTGACGAAGGGTGCCGACCTAGCTTCCAGGATACCCCCGTTCCTGGCGCGGGGCTACACGACGCTATCGTCGCTCCGGCTCGCGACCGGATTCCTGCGCAGCCGTCGGGACACCGTCGATCTTGCGGCGGACCAAATAGAGCGGCCGGCGCTTGACCTCCTCGAAAATCCTCCCGACGTACTCGCCCACGAAACCCAGACACACCAGAACGATACTGGAAAAGAAGATATTGATGATCACCAGCGAGGTCCACCCGGGGACCGCCCGCCCGAGGCCGAAGCGGACATAAACCGCGTACACGACATAAGCCACGCCGCCCAGCAGGCCGCACAGGCCGAGCAAACTGGCGACGCGCAAGGGCGCGGTGGAAAAGCTGGTCAGGCCGTCGGCGCTCAGGCGCAGCATCTTGAGCAGCGGATACTTGGTCTCCCCGGCCGCGCGTCCCGGCCGCACAAAATCCAGTGTCGTGTGCGAGAAGCCGACCCAAGACACCAGCCCGCGAACCAATCGGTGGTGTTCGCGCAACTGGCTCAGCGCCTCGACCACCGCGCGGCTCATCAGGCGAAACTCGCCGACGTTGGCCTCCATCTCGTGGTTGGTCAAGGCACCCATGATTCGGTAAAAAGCCCAGGCCGTGACCCGCTTGAAAAGCGTCTCCTTCTCCCGGCTGGCCCGTCGCGCCTGCACCACGTCGAACCCGCGCCGATAGAGATCGACCATCTCCGGAATCAGCTCGGGCGGATCCTGCAGGTCCGCGTCCATCAAGACGACGGCGTCGCCCTGGGCACAGTCGAGCCCAGCGGTGATGGCGGCCGGGTGGCCAAAATTGCGCGAAAACTGCACCAGCTTGATGCGCGCATCCGCGCGATGCGCCTGCTCGATCACCTGCGCGGTGGCGTCGCGGCTGCCGTCGTCGACGAACCAGACTTCCGCCCCGCCGGGCAAGGCATCCATCACGGCGCGCACCCGGGGCAAAAGCAGCGGTAAGACCGCTTCTTCGTTGAACACCGGGATCACGATCGAGACCCGCGGGTCGGGACGAACGACAGTTTCGTTCACAGCGGCCTTGCTGCCCAGGCGCCCTAGTACGCCACGCGCGCGCCCACGGCCACGCTGTACATGGTGGGTGTGGTGTTGGAGATGTTGAACTGGAGGAAGGGGCGGAGCAGCCACAGATTGACCTGCACGCCCGCGATGCCACGGATCTTCGCCCGGCTGAGGCCGACGGGAGGAATCACGACATGAACGTGTGCGGAGCCCAAATCGAGGTTGGTTGGCTGCCCCCCCGGCACCGGGGTGTGGCCGAGCAAGCTGGCGTCGAGGTCCGCATTCATCGTGGCGCCGCCGCCCAGTTGGAAGTCGAAGCCCGCGCCGCCGTATGCGGTGAGCAGGGTCAGCAGGCGCAAGCTGGTGGTGACTTCCAAGGGAATACTCTTGGTCGTCATGTCAGCGCTGACGCTAGCGAATCCCGTCATGTCCACATTCGCGCCGGGGCTCACGGTATTGGGGATGCTGGCATTCGACGAGATGTTCTGGCTCAGTCGGAGACTCATGTGTGAGTAGTCGTATCCCGTGGTCACCGCGATGCCGCCCCAGCGGGCTAGCACCTTGAGCGCGGTCGTCTTGCGAGACGGGCCCCAAAGCCGGAGCTGGGCATGCACACCCCAGTTGTCGAGGCTGCCGCTCATGTCGCCGTAGTGCTGGGTGGGCACATGCATCCCGTTGCCGAACAGCATGACGGGAATCCCGAGGGAGCTGAGGCTGACCCCCGCCATGAGCGAGGCGTTCAAACCCACGCTTTGGACTTGGATCGGAACGCCCTGGATGCTCCCCGGCTGGTAGGTTCTGTCCATTCCGAAGGCAAGACTGGCTGAGCCGCCAACCTCCACATACGTGGCCTCCGAAGCGTAGTCCACGCCCATCCCCTTGCTGGTGAAGCTTTGCGCATCACCGAACCTCTGGAGGAAGCCCGCCGCATTCGTCATCTGAAACAGAGCATCGAGCTTGCCGTTCAGGACATTCTGGAGATCGGTGGTGCTCATCCCGGTGGCGTTCAAGATTTGCTGCGTCTGCGGGCCAGGCGTATAGGTGACCGTGACCTGAGCACGGACGTCCGACTCCCAGACCGCCAGAAACACGAACGCTAGACCGAGAGCAACGACGGTTTTGCGCATGGTGCCCGTATCTTACTCTTTTCGCACCTCGGCGTCCTAGCTTTGGATACGTCAGAGAGACTGCCGTGCGAGCGCGCCCCAGCATTTCTGCTGGCCGGTTTCCGTGATGGCACAAGCGAAGTTGGAACCGACGCTGACCTGCTTGAATAGTCCCACGGGTGCTGTGCCGAGATCGGCGCCCTGCCCTGTGGCCAAATTCGCCGCCCAGCAGGCCACGGATCCGTCTGCCTTGATTCCACAAGCGTGGGCCTCGCCCGCACTGACCTGACTAAACCGCCCCGTCACCGCCCTGGCTTGGCCGGATCGATCGCCGCCCCAGCAAATCGCCGTGCCGCCGGCCCGAATGCCACAGTTAAACGTCCCGCCTGCGCTGACCGCCACGAACTTCCCGCTCGGCGATCGCGCCTGACCGAGGCGTCGATCGCCCCAGCACGACACGCGGCCACTGGTTGTAATCCCGCAGGTATGTCTTCCGCCTGCGCTCACCTGTGCGAAGGTCTCGGCTGGTGGCCGGCTTTCGCCCTGGCTGTTGGCGCCCCAGCAAACGGCAGCCCCATCCGCCCTGAGACCGCAGGAATGGGCACCACCCGCCGTGACGGCCGTGAACGCTCCTGTGGGCGGCGTACTCTGGCCATCCCCATTTTCGCCCCAACAGGAGACCGCTCCCTGGCTGTCCAGCGCACAGGCGTGGCCATCGCCGGTCGAGACCTTGGCAAACATCCCTTTGGGTGGGACGGCCTGGCCGCGATCGTTTTCCCCCCAACAGCGCAACGACTTGTCCTCGCGCACTCCGCAAACATGCTGGCTCGCGCTCACCTCAAGGTAGCGACCGCCTGGCAGGGTGGTTTCGCCGAAGCTGTCGCTACCCCAACATGCGACAGAGCCATCCGTGCGCATGCCGCAGGCATGGGCGGCGCCCGAGCTGAGCAGGATGAACGCACCTCCAGGCGGCCTGATGACTGGCGCCGTCTTCGCTCCCCAGCAAACCGCAGCCCCGTTCCTCGCCAGACCACAGGTGTGTCGGTCCCCGGCGCTGAGAAACATGAACTGCCCCGCTGGCGGGCTTGCCTGCCCGTCGTCGTTTGCCCCCCAACAACCAACCGAACCGTCATGGCGGATGGCGCAACTATGCTGCAAACCCACACTGAGCATGAGGTGGCGGTCCCCAGGTGGCACGCTCTGGCCCTTGTCGTTCCGCCCCCAACAGACCAGTGTGTCGTCCAAGCGCAGGCCGCAAGTGTATCCTCCGCCCACTCCAACCTGCCGAAATCGCCCTGCCGGAGCCTCGCAGGCGCCGTTCGAATCGTCCCCCCAACACACGACCTGATTGTCAAGTCCCACGGCGCAGGCGTGATTCCCTGGGCCGGTGCTCAACTGCACGAATTTGCCCTCGGGCGGGCCTCGCCGGTCGCCACCAAGTCTGCGCCCCCAGCAGGAAATTCCGCCGTCATCTCGCAAGCCAC
>Ga0265316_10004604_pt1 | contig 13688 bp, 13 predicted proteins | sample 4522metaG_FD_202092 | JGI IMG/M metagenome (GOLD analysis project Ga0265316, IMG submission 202092) | Rhizosphere microbial communities from Carex aquatilis grown in University of Washington, Seatle, WA, United States - 4-5-22 metaG | ecosystem: Host-associated > Plants > Roots > Rhizosphere >... | reverse complement strand
ATGCCGAGTACGCCAACCCGCCGACGCACTCCCCGCCCGAGAGAATCGGCACGGCCGACCGCTCAGCTCGGCATAATCAGGGACTCGGCATAATGCCGGTAATGCCGAGCTCGGCATTACCGCCATGCCTTCGCGACCCATCTGCTTGATCTGGGCGCTGACATTCGCACCGTCCAGGTGCTGCTCGGGCACCGTCGCCTCGACAGCACCGCGCAGTACCTGCATTTGAGCAAGGTGCGACTCAGCTCCGTGAAGAGCCCCGTCGACCTCGTCGGAACCGCCGCTGGCAAGACCCTCGGCTGACCACCGCGCCCGATGCATGCCCGATGTCCCGATGTCGATCGGGGCGGAGCTGGCCCGCGTCCTGGCCTCGAGCTGGCCGACATTCTTCGGCGACATCTCGATGGCTATCGGCAAAGTTACGCTCTGTCCTTGTCCGAGCAGGCGGCCCTGCGCGACCTCATGTCGTGCCGGACCGCCACGCTCGGCGGGCATATGGATACCTGCACGGCCTGCGGATTCGAGCGGCCTTCCTACAACTCGTGTCGAAATCGCCACTGCCCCAAGTGCCAGGCCCTCGCGCAGGCCCGATGGGTCGAGGCCCGCCTCGACCGCATTCTGCCGGTACCACACTTTCACCTGGTCTTCACGCTGCCGTCCGATCTGCGCCAGCTTTGCCGCCAGAGCCCAGCCGTCATGTTCGACATCTTGCTCAAGGCCGCCGCCGCTTCCATCGCGACCTTGGCTCGCGATCCCAAGTGGCTCGGCGCCAAGGTCCAGCCGGGGGTCACGGCCGTCCTGCACACCTGGACTCGGAAGCTCGAGTTTCACCCGCACGCCCATTGCATCGTCACCGGTGGTGGGCTGGCGCTCGACGGAAGCCGCTGGGTCGCCGCCAAGCCGGATTTCCTCTTCCCCGTGCGCGTCCTCGGGGCCCTCTTTCGCGGCAAATTCCTCGCCGCCCTCGAGGAGGCTATTCGCGAAGGCGCCCTTCGGGACGATCTGTCGGACCGCGCGGCCCGTCGTCGAAGACGACGCCTCTACAAGACCAACTGGATCGTCTATGCCAAGCGTCCCTTCGGCGGCCCCGAACAAGTCTTCCGGTACCTCGGCCGCTATACGCATCGGGTCGCCATCAGCAACGCCCGCCTGGTCAGCGACGATGGCGACCAGATTGTCTTTCGCACCCGCGGCTCTGAGACGGCGTCAGTCCCCCCAGCCGACTTCATCGGTCGATTCCTGCAGCACCTCCTCCCGAAGCGCTTCGTCAAGATCCGCCACTTCGGTTTGCATGCTTCGACCAACGTCGGCGAAGGCCATCGTCTCGACACTGCCCGTGCTCTGATTGCCGCTTCCGCGGAAGCATCCCCCAATCCCGACCAGGCACCGCAGGCACCTTCACCGAGGGCCGAGCCAGACCTGGCCTGGTCGGTGCTCCTCCTCGTCCTGACGGGAGACGATCTCACCCTCTGTCCGAACTGTCACCAGCGCACCATGGTTCGACAGCCGTTGCCACTCACCCGTGGGCCCCCGTCCTATCCGGCTCATCAGCCGGCTCATCCATGACCACCCTCATCGCGACGCTCGAACCTGCCGGTGCCGCTGCGGGGAGAGCTTTGCCCGCAGCCGGCCATCTGTGCCGGCCCACACCGCAAGACACTGCCGCTCGCACAGATTCCTCTTCCCGCGAGATCACTTGCGACCCGCGCTTCGCCGATGAAGCCCTCGTGAGCCCCGCCGGAGGGCCCAGCTCCGCTACGACGTTTGCATAGCCGTCGAGCCTGCCGCGAAGCGTTTCACCCAACGAGGTTTTCGTGAATGCGGCCTCACGCGGCGGCTCGCTCGCGCTCCCCGCCTTCCTCGGTCCGACTCACGAAAACCTATTTCTTACGTCAACCTTGCCGTCGTTTTGGCTGAATCCGGCCAGAAAGCTGGACCGATCTAGCGGGCATGAAGCGCAGGAGGAGCCAGGTGAAGCGCGAGATGTCGCGATCGAAGGCGGTCTCGGTGCCCTGCTCCGTCAGAGAGGCCGCCATCCCACCGAGGTAGGTGTCGTGCCCGGTCGCCACGACCACCGCCGAGGTGGAGCCGCTCTCGACGCTGGTTCCGAGGAAGGCGAGCTTCGACTGCTCGAACGGCGTGGGCTCGGGAGCGGGCGCGGGCGCAGGCGCAGGCGCAGGCGCAGGCGGAGAGGACACCCCCGGGTGTGTCGAGCCCGGCGCGGATGGTGGAGGCTCGGCGTTGGCTGCGGCGGCGACCGGCGGTGGTGGGGCCGCGGTGGCGCCGGTGGGGGCGCCCGCTCCAGCGCCAGGCCCCGAGGCCGGCGCGAGCGGCGCCACCGCCGTCGACCGCTTCTCGACCGGGAAGCTCTCGCCCGTGAGCGAGCCCTGAACGACGAACAGATCCTTGGCCTGGACGATCCGGACGTCGGCCGGGATCATGTCACCGGCCGCCAGCTGCACCACGTCGCCCGGCACCAGCTGCGCGAGCGGGATCTCGGAGGGCGTTCCGTCGCGCAGGACCGTGGCGTGCACGGCGATCACGGCCTTGAGCTTGGCGGCCGAGCTCCCGGCCTTGGCCTCCTGAAACCACTTCAGCCCCACGCTGAGCGCGATCATCAGCGCCATCACGCTCCCGGCGTGCGTGTCCCCGGTGGCGAACGACACGGTGGCGAGCACGGTGAGGAGGAGCACCAGCGGATTGAGCACGGCGCGCCACAGCAACCGCGCCAGGCTCGGCCGCTCGTCCTGCGCGAGGACGTTCGGACCGTGCTCAGCCAGTCGCGCGGCGGCCTGCCCGGAGGTGAGGCCGGCCGGAGCGGTGTCGAGCCGCGCGAACACCGCGGCCGTGTCCAGCCCCGCGCTCTCGAGCAACAGCGGCGCGACCCGGATGCCACCACCGTGCCCGGCCCCCCGGACGGAGACCGCTCAACAGCCGCTTGGGCAGGCCCGCATGCATCGCGAGGCGTACACTGGCCGAATCTCGCACCGCGGTCCAGTCGGCGGCCCCCGCGCCTGGGCCGGCCCCGCCCCGACGGCCGGCGATCGATTGCACCAGTCCCATCGAGGGCGAGCTGATACATTCCGTGACGAGGGCAGGAGAATGACGAAACGGCCCACCAAGATCGCATCGACCCACCTCGGTTCCTCGTATCCCCAAGGGGGTTTTCAATGAAGCGTGTCACTGGCATCGGCGGCGTGTTCTTCAAGTCGAGGGACCCGAAGGCGCTCGGCGCGTGGTACCGAACACACCTCGGATTGAACGTCGAGGCCTGGGGCGGGGTGCAGTTCCAGTGGGTCACTCCGGAGAACCCGACGGGCAAGGGGACGACTATCTGGAATCCATTCAAGGACGACACGACGTACTTCGGCCCCGGCACCGCAAGCTTCATGATCAACTTCCGCGTCGAGGACCTTCACGCCCTGCTGGGGGCGCTCAGAGCGGAGGGCTGCGAGGTGGATGCAAAGGTCGAAGAGTCGGAGTATGGAAAGTTCGGCTGGGTCGTCGACCCAGAGGGCAATCGCGTGGAGCTCTGGCAACCTCCAGAAGGCAAGTGACGCCTCCTGACAGTCACCGATTCAACGCCATCATTTCGGGGTACTGGTACACGCCCGAGGTCGCGGGGGTGCGCAGGGACGTCGCGATCATCGCCTTCGCGATCTGCTCGACGGTGATCGATCGGTACTTCGCGGGCGTCACGAACGAGAAGGCAGGAAGCATCTTCTCGAGCAGCCAGGGCGTGTGTCGCGATCCGATGATCATGGCCGGGCGGAAGATGCTCAGGACGGCCGGCCCACCCGCCTTCACCGCCTCCTCGGCCTCGCCCTTCACCCGAGCGTAGCGCGCCATCCCGGCGGCGCCCGAGCCGGTCGTCGCCGCGGTGGGATCGGCGCCGGCGGCGGACATGAACGCCAGGTGCCTCACCCGCCCCGAGGCCTTCAGCCCGCGCGCGAAGGCCGCGTTCAGCTGCACGTCGACGGCGCGATGCGCGTCGATCGAGAGCTTCGAGGTGCCGGCCCCGATGCCCAGCACGCTCAACCCGACGACGTCGCCTTCGAGCGAACGGAAGGCCTCCACGGTCGCAGCCTCCAGACCGGCCGGATCCATTGCGGGGACGAGCTTCTCGCGCAGCTCGACACCGGCGTCACGCGCCAGCGCGACCTGATCGGGCTGCGAACGACGCACCAGGGTCACGATGGGTTTGAACGACCCACTGCGAATCAGCTCCTTGATCAGCGCGCTGCCGACCGACCCCGATGCGCCGAGAATCACCGCCGCCTGCGTGCTCATGAAGTGCCTTTGGTGGATGTGCCGATCACGAGCCGTGAGCGACGTGGGAGCAAAAGATGGCAGCCTGGCGGATCTGGAGCAGGTGGTTCGGCTGCCTGATCGGCTTTAGTGACGCCCACCAATGTTCAGGTTCGGCACGCGTGCGAAGTGAGCCAGATTTCGCGTCAGGAGAGTGCCGCCCTTGTCGAGGCAGACACCTGCGATCAGATAGTCGGCCATTCCGATTCCTGCTCCTTGACTCTCGAGGTGGATGCGCGCTTCGGCTGCCCGCGCCGCCGATTGTTCGTCGACCGGCAAAATGACCAGCGCCGCCAGGAGGGCGGCCACCTTCTCGCGGTCGCCGTCGGAGCGCGCGCCGCTCAGAAGCTCGAAGGCATTGACCGCGGTCGTTGCGAGGCGACCAGTAGAGATCTCGAACTTGATTCGCGCGCGCCCTGGATCTTTGCCGCGCAAGAAATCAATGAGGAAATCGGAATCCGCCACCATCATCGCCAGGTGCTCCGAACTCGCCGAACCGAGGCTTCGATCGCGTCGGCTGACGCGTTGCCGAACGTGCCCTCGAGGCCAAGCGCGTTCTGGATGCGTTCCTTGCGTGATCCCTCCTCTGCCAGAAAGCGCTCGAGCGCCTCGCCCACCAAGCGAGAAAACCCCTTCTCGCCGCGCTCAGCAGCCAGTTTCAAGAGCCTGGCGCGCTGGGAATCCGAGATTTCGACCGTCGTCCTCACGCCCTGATGATGATCTACATGCACATGCATGTCAAGATGGCTCTGGGAGCGTCGACCGGACCAGCATGACCACAAACTCCAGTAATTCTAGATACTTGAGAGGAAGAGCTCTGAACCTCCACGCCTTTCGGCACCAGATCCTACGTCCTTCCACCCACCCGACCACCGTCGGGAGCTCATGTCGTGACGGGCCTTGACCGTCAACTGGGTCATGGAGCGTCGCGGTCCGTCACGCACGAGGGGTGGATCGGGTGGGGGGACCCAGAACTGCTTCCCGAGGGCAAGGCGAAGGGAGGGTCTACCTGCGATTCAACTTTCTAGACAGGCGGTGCACATCGTGCGAAAGCTGTAGGCATGGCAGTGTCGTTTGCGCACCCATGAATGACGTCGAACTGCTGAAGGATGGCGACATAAGATCGCCGTTGCTTAGGCGGATCCACGCTTCCGGAGCCTCGCGGGTCATCGAGGAGCTTGGCTTGTTGAGGGGCGAGATTCGGATAGATGTCGCCGTCATCTCTTCCGTTCTGGAAGGCTTTGAGATCAAGAGCGGCCAAGACACCCTATCGAGACTTCCTCGGCAGAGTGCAGCGTATGGCCGAATTTTTGACCGTGTCACTCTGGTGACAGTCTCCCGGCACGCCTCTCACGCGCAGAGGATTCTACCTAGCTGGTGGGGAATCTGGACGATTCACTTGGAGAACGATCAGCTCTACTTCGAGGATGTTCGGTCTGCGGCCGCAAATCCTATGTGTGGACCTCACAGCGCTCGTCCACCTTCTATGGAGGGACGAGGCCCTGGAACTTTTGGGGCTCAGGGGTTCTGGTAAGGCCCGCTCTCGAGCTAATCGAGAGGACCTCTGCGAAACACTCGTACGCACCGTACCCGCGGCACAGCTACGGCAAGGGATCCTGAGCCACGCCCGCAGGCGGTACTGGGAGGCGACCATCGCCAAGAGCGCCGTGGCCCGCGAAGGACTGGCGCGGCTCGGTCGCGTCTTCGCCCTCGAACGCGAGTGGAAGAGCCACCCGCCCGCCGAGCGCACGGCACTGCGCCAAGCGCACACGCGGCCGCACCTGGAGGCCTTCTTCGCCTGGGCTGAGGAGCAGTTCGCGCTCGTCAAGGACCAGCGCGGTCTCCTGCGCTCCGCTCTCGGGTACTCCGTTCGGAAGGGCGCGCTCATGCGCTATCTCGACGACGGCCGTCTCGAACCTACGAACAACGGATCCGAGCGCGCGCTCCGGACCATCGCCGTCGGTAGAAACGCCTGGATATTCGTCGGCTCCGACGACCACGCCGAGTCCGCCGGTCACCTCTTCTCGCTCATCGCCTCCGCCCGGCTCCACGCCCTCGACCCCGAGGCCTACCTGCGTGACCTGCTGCGTGTCCTGCCGCATTGGCCCCGTGACCGCTTCCTCGAGCTCGCGCCCAAGCTCTGGCCGCGCACCCGCGACCGGCTCGACCCCATAGAGCTCGCCGCCGACCTCGGCCCGCTCACCGTCCCACCCACGATCGAAGCGTCGCCGGAACAGGAACCATCCGCGCAGTCCTGAGCCCGTCGTCGGCTCTCCCTTTGTCATAGCCCCAGTCTGCCCGTCTCCCCTTCAGGTCGGCAGTCCGGGGTCCGTGCAGCGGGTACGTTTCGGGACACGACGCCGGTCCCTTCAGCTCGTACGCCGTGGCCAACCGGCGAACCTGCCGCGCCCCCAAGCCCAACAACTCCCCGGCTTTCCCCTGCGACAGCCGTCCCTCGAGCACCATGCGAATCACGCCCATGCGGTCGATTTCCGTGCGGCTCATCGTGACCAGTTCCTTCGCCATCGGTCCGACTACCGCACAGCACCGGCTAGAACCGGACATTGGAACTTTGCCGCTACATTGAAATCGCCGACTTAGAATGTTACGTCAACTTTGCCGCCGTTTTGGCTGAATCCGGCCAGAAAGCTGGACCGATCTAGCGGGCAGCACGGGGAGCTTCCACACCTGCCGTCACAGCGACGGATCGCCCTCTCTGTCCGGCAATCGTCATATGGAATATTCCCGCACCTCCCCGTTAGGCAGTGTGGAGACGCCGCGCCGAGCAGGGCGGGACGGCGGAGACAAAGACGACGGGTGAGGAGGTGGGTTCACATGGCATCGAGTAAGAGGCAAGCCGGAGTCAGGCGTGTGCGCAAGACTGCCAGGGAAGGTCTTGGTGAAGGCGGGGAGAGCCGGAATGATCTGCTGCGTCCCGACCCTCAGTGGCAGCTCGACGCGCAGTTGGCCAGCCGGCGCGCCGTGGGTGCGCCCGCCCGCCCGCTCGGCCTCTTCGAGCTCCGCCAGCAGCCGGCGACGGTGGGCGTGAAAGGCGGAGCCCGACTCGCGGACTTACCCACCAAACCCACGAAAGCGTTTGGACAAGTCGCTCCGTTCGCTGCCGCGCCGTCCCACATGATGCCGTCCTTCGGTGCGGAGTCGGGGCACAAGGAGGGCACAAGATTTTGCCCCGATTCGTGATCCGAGAGGGTGTTCAGGGTATCTGCCCAATTTGGGCCCGCAGCGCCCATCAATCACCTTTCTTTGTCGCGCGGCGCAACTCCGCATCGATCACTCAACCGTCGCCGTCCTGGGCGATCACTCGAGGGGAGTTATGACGCAGATCATTGATGTCAGCCCGACCAGATCGAACACTGACGCTTCAGACATCGGCCATTCCGTGGTGGGCCGCATGCTCGCCATTGCGTGCACGCCCGACGCGCAAACGCTGTACGCCGGTTCCTACGCGAACCTGTGGAAGTCCGATGATGGCGGCAACAATTGGGGGGAGCTGACCTGGCCGCAGCCGGATCCTGCCCAGTTCGATGTGCCAGGCTCGCTTGGCGGGTGGTGCGTCCTCGACATTGCCACGACGCTCGGATGGCGCGTCGACAAACATCCGCGATTTCTCGCCCCGCTCACCGGAAGCGGCTTTGCCGACATCATCGGCTTAGGCGATTGCGGCGTGTGGACTGCGCTTGGCAAAGGCGACGGCAGTTTTCAGGATCCGAAGGTCGTGATCCCCGGCTTCGGGTACCAGGCGGGAGGCTGGCAGGTCGATCGGCACCCACGGTTCGTCGTCGACCTCAACGGCGACGGCTTTGCCGACATCATCGGCTTCGGCGACGAGTACGTGTGGACGGCGATCAGCAACGGCGATGGCACGTTTCAGCCGCCGCAAATCGCCATCGCGAACTATTGCTACGCGCAGGACTGGCGCGTCGACCGTCATCCGCGATTTCTCGCGCACCTGACGAACAGCGGATTTGCCGATATCGTCGGTTTTGGAGAGGACGGCGTGTGGGTCGCGCTGGGCAATGGCGACGGCACGTTCCGCGAGCCCCTTCCCAACCCGGTACTCAAGAACTTTTCCTATCACCAGGACTGGCGCGTGGACAGACACCCGCGATTCCTGGCCAACCTCACCAACAGCGGATTCGCTGACATCGTCGGCTTCGGCGAGGATGGGGTGTTTGTCGTGCTGGGCAACGGTGATGGCACGTTTCGAGAGCCGCACCCAAATCCGGTGCTCCCGAAGTTTTGCTACAAGCAAGGCTGGCGAGTGGACAAGCACCCGCGATTCCTCGCGCCGCTCACCAGCAGCAAGCTCGATGACATCGTCGGCTTTGGCGACGCGGGAGTGTGGACCGCTCGAAGCAACGGCGACGGAACATTCACGCAGCCGACGAACCAACCCGTTCTAGAGGGCTTCAACTACAACCAAGGCTGGCGAGTCGACCAGCATCCGCGATTTCTTGCGCCGCTCACGACCAGCGGACTGGCCGACATCATCGGCTTCGGCGATGCCGGCGTGTGGACCGCGCGCAGCAATGGAGATGGCACCTTCGCCAACGCGAACTTTGTCCTCCAAAACCTAGGCGTTGAGGGGGGATGGCAAGTGGATCGGCATCCCAGAGTCGTCGCCGACCTTGCGAAGAGCGGATGCGCGGATGTCGTCGGCTTCGGAGACGCGGGCGTGTGGACGGCCTTGGGCGATCGCGCCGGTGGGTTTCCAGCCTCGATTTTCGTGTTGCCAAATCTCGGGTATGGAACCATTGTGCTCGCCTTGGTCGTCGCCGACCGCGCGAAGAACGGCCGCGGCCTCTGGCGCTCGACCGACGGCGGTTCCACGTGGACCCGGGTGCTCCGCTTCGCCGCAACCCAGAACCTGGGACAATTGCAATGGGCGCTGGGCAGCGATCATCTGGTGTATGCCGCCGGAGGAACGTCGGTCGCGATCAGCCGCGACGCCGGCCAGACCTTTGAACAGGTGTTTCCCTGGGGCCCCGGCAGCTCGGTGAGCGCGAATCACATCGCCGTTCTGCAGACGTCCCCCGCCGACTCTGGTCCCGCGGTGATCTACGCCTTGGGGCAAACGACGGGAGGCGACGCGACGATGGCGCTCTCGTTCGACGGCGGCGACAACTGGATTCGAGACAAGGGTGTGCTGCCGAAAAACATCGGCGGACTGGCCAATCCCCTCGCGAATGGCAGCACGCCGACGGTCATGGTCATCTCGCCCCGCACCCCGTTCGAAGTGCTCGTCGCCCAGGATGGCAGCAGCGGAGGCAATGCGATCAACCGAGGCGACTACACGCATTTCCCACTCGGGGATCTCACATCAAGCTGGGACACGCTCCCGCTGCCTGACGCGCTGACCAAAACAGATACGCAGGACTCCGGCAACATTTTCCTGGTGGCCACGCAAAAGGGTCAGGGCGATTTGTTGTTCTATGGCGCGCAGCGTTTCCAGAACTTCTCACAATCTGCGGTCTACGTAGGTCCGCTCGATCCACAGTCGGGTGATGACTGGCACGCGCTCGGGCCGGTCCATGTGGACTTGCACGGATTCCTGCTTTCGCCTGATTTCCACGCTCGTTTTGACAACGGCACGTATCTGCCGGGCGGAGGAACGGCCTGGGTCTTGAGCGACGGAGGGATCTATCGCAGCACCGACGGCGGACAGAGCTTTACTCCGGCGACCGGGTGTCAAACATTGGCGTCCTTCGTCGGCGGCGTCGCCGTCGCGGGCAAGGGTGTGGCCTTGTCGTTGAATCAGGGTGACAACGACGGCTTCTACTCCATGAATGGGGGACAGAACTGGTCGTACCAGCAGTACGGCGGCGGGGACAACGACTACGCCTTCGCGGATCCGCTGCGTCCCAACAGCATCATGGTGTTTACGCCGTTCTGGGACACGGCAGCGAATCTACAACAGTCGAGCCGCTCCGGACAAACGGTCGCCGTTTACGAAAACCACTCGGGCGGCCTTCCTGATGCGAGCAGCACCGGGCACGACCGTGTGGCGGTGGTCGGTCCACCGATAGTCACAGATCCGACCATCTCCGGCGTGGCGTGGAACGGGAACAGTGGTTTTGCCGCGCCTGGGTTCCGGCCGATCATCCTCGGCCTGCTCGCAGAGACTCCGCCCCCGCAAGGCGACTACATCTTCATTCTCTTCAATCCCGCTCTGCTTCCCTCCGCAACACAGCCACTGCTGGTGCGGACGCAGAACATCATTGATATTCAACATCGCGACGAGTGGGCCAGCACCGCAACGGGGCCCGGGCAAGGCGCCAACGTCTTTCGGCAAGGGCCTCCGCTCCCTGGCGCGAAGATCGGCGTCGTGCAAGCCTCGGGCGGACATGTCAACCCGGTCTTCTACGTCGGCGGAGACGGCACGCTCTGGACGTGGAGGGCGGGCACCGCGGCGTGGAGGATGCTCGTGCCCGCCCCGCCAATACCACCCACGTCCGTGGGCGTGTCCTCGGCGACTCGCTTCTTCGTCCATCCTTACCAGCCAAACGTCATTTACGTGCTGGACACCGATCACGTGAAGCGATCAGACGACGGTGGGGCGACGTGGGCCGTGGATGAGAACCTCGAGAGGCAGCTCACGTGGAACAACCAGATCGCCATTTCCAGCCAGGCCGATCCTCTCGGTGGCCTGGACAGCTTCGACCTCGTCTTGACCGACATGCGATTCGAGCCGAGCGCTCCGTCCGTGCGCTTTGCGGTCGGCGTCGGCGGAGCGTTCATGACGTTCGACGGCATCACCTGGACTCGGCTCCTGCATACCGCCGCGCTGCCCGGGCGCCCGTCGTCTTGCTACTACGACTCGATTTCGGAGGGCGGGAATCCGGCGTTATACGTGGCGTGCGCGGGCCGCAGCCTCCTGAAGATCACCGATCTGCCGTTTCCCATCCTCTGAGGCTCCCTGGTTTGCTGACGACTGGCGCGGGCGTCAGGGCGGCCGCGGCGGCGACGTCATCGCCAACGCCAAAACAGTGTCTTCCCCCTCGCCGCAGGGGCCGTCGAGGACCTCTACTTGTCCGCCTGCAACACCTGTCCCAAAAGCTGATCGAGCCCTCCGATCAGGCCGCAGTCCGATGATAGAAATTCAGCAGGCCGCCGAGCCGCTCGCGGCGCCGCACTCGGCCGTTCTGATTCGCCGGTTCCGGCGCTCCCATGAGCAGTACATTCCCCAGGCCTGGCGGTCTCAAGCGGTGGACGCAACAGCTCGACCAAAGACCTCAGAGGGTTTCATCCATCCAAGGCTTTGTCGAGGGCGACCGTTCAGCTCACAAGCGACGGCCCTAAGATCGGCGCTGCTGAGGCTGGCTAGGTCGAGCCCCTTGGGGAGGTACTGGCGGAGCAACCCGTTCGTGTTCTCGTTGCTCCCGCGTTGCCATGGGCTGTGCGGGTCGCAGAAGAACACGCTGACGTTGGTGTCAATGGAAAACTGAACGTGTCCTGCCATTTCCTTGCCTTGGTCCCACGTGAGGCTTCGTCGCAGAGCCGCTGGGAGCCTCTTGATCTCGCGAGTAAGACCGCGCGCACGTGCTCGGCGGTTCGTCCGTGGGGCAAGCGCAAGGGCATCAAGAACCGGCTGTTCCGCTCCACAAGCGTGCCGACGGACGACTTTCCGTTCTTCCCGATGATGAGGTCGCCTTCCCAGTTTCCAGGGATGGCGCGATCGGACGCCTCCGGCGGTCGGTCGGCGATCATCACCATGTCGGCCATTCGGCCTTTCGGAGCAGCGCGGCCTCTGGATCTGCGCCGGGTTCGGCCAGTCCGCAGACAGGCGGTCAATTCCTTTCGGAGGCTGCCCCGAGCCTGGACAAAGAGCGACTGATAGATGGTCTCATGCGACACGCGCATGGTGGTATCCAATGGGTAGTCGACGGACAGCCGAGCTGCAATCTGCTGCGGCGACCAGCGCTCCAGGAGTCGTCGCTCGACCTCGCGTCGAAGCGGCAGGCACAGGCTGAGCCGTCTTGCCCTCGGGCGACGGTTCCTTTGTGCCGCAGTCTCCTCGGCCCGGACAACTCGGTAGGCGCCTGCCGTTCGCGTTCACCTCCCGCGAGACCGTGGATGTGGCTCGGCCGAGGGTCTGCGCTACTCGTCGAAAGGAGTGGCCGAGAACGAGGCCCCTCGAAAGCTCTTCCCGTTCAGCCAAGGAGAGCCGACGGGCCGAACGGACCCGAGTCTTTCGAGTTGCCCTCGGTCTTACGTCCAGCAGGCGCTGGATCGACTTCGTCGAGCACCCGATGGCCGCCGCCACCTTGACAAAGGTCTCGCCCGCCTCGATTCGACGGCAAATCTCCCCGTGTTCCGCTCCGGTCAAATGCGTTCCCTGGCCATCTCCCCAACGTCGCATGAATCGGCTCCTTCCGCTCGCCAATCACGTCGAATCGTTGCGTTGGTGGCTTGAGACCGCCCCTTGGTGGTTCCGTTCGCCATGGTAGGGGGCGAGGTACTCGCCGATGGCCCGCCGTAGATGTCTCTCTCCCAGCGGCAGGATTCGGTCGAGGCATTCGCTCTTGATCGATAGTACAAATCGTTCCGCATATGCGTTCAAGTTGGGGCTCCGTGCAGGCAGCAGTAGCGGCTTCACGCCGGCCCCTCGTAGCATCTCCCGGAAGTCCTTTGTGTACAGAAGATCGCGGTCCAGGATCAGGTAGCGCTTTCCGCACAAGAATCCGGCGTCGGCGTCAAGCAGGTTCCGCGCCAAGTGCTTCATCCACACACTGCCCGGATCGCGCGCAAGACCCACCACCTCGACGATCCGGCTGCCGATGTCGATCACAAACAACACGTGGTACCGGACCAATCCCGCCACCGTCAGCACCTCGACCGTGAAGAAGTCCATCCCGGCGATCGCTCCCAAGTGCGCCTTGATGAAGGTCGCCCACGAATACTCTCGTTTTCGCTGCGGCGCCGGCGCGATGCCGTGCTCGGCGAGGATCCGCTGGACAGTGGTCCGCCCGATGTCGTCGCCCACGTTGTTCATGGCGTCGCGTAACCTGGTGTAGCCCCAGGTCGTGTTCCGCTTGGCCATCTCCAGCAACAGTCGCTCGATCTGAGCGGCCTTCTTCGGCCGCCCAGGTCCGTGCTTCTTGCTGCCGTCGTACTTCGCCGCCACCAACTCTCGATACCAGCGAAGAATTGTGTCCGGCGTCGCAAGGGTCGCCACTTCCCGCAACGCCTTCCGGCCGAGCGCCTTGCCCAGCTTCGCCAGGCGGCGCCGTTCCCCGTCCGTCAGTCGGAGCCGGTGCTTGCCAAGCCGCTCCAGCAGCGCCGCGTTCTCAGCACGCTGGTACTCGATTACCCGCGCTTGCTGCTCTCCCACCCACATCCCGATCCATGCCGCCAGAAAC
>Ga0265316_10004603_pt1 | contig 13690 bp, 6 predicted proteins | sample 4522metaG_FD_202092 | JGI IMG/M metagenome (GOLD analysis project Ga0265316, IMG submission 202092) | Rhizosphere microbial communities from Carex aquatilis grown in University of Washington, Seatle, WA, United States - 4-5-22 metaG | ecosystem: Host-associated > Plants > Roots > Rhizosphere >... | reverse complement strand
TTCCCGGGAAATCTCTAAAAAAGGTACTCCCTATTTTACTCATAAGAACTGCATCTCTTTTAGACCGTCATGGATATTCAATCCTTAAATCTAAAATTGTACTTAACAATAAAACTGAGGTATATCAAGCGAATAACAGGAGTATGTTAGCTCATTTGACCCAATTAAAACATAATATAGAATATCACTTAGCATTACAGCCAAATATCGAAAATATTGATTTTGATTATATTGAGGATATCCAATTTGATTACCTATTTGGGTTTAAGACATTAAAAGGGAAATATATTCAACCAAAAGATGCCCTTGATAAATTAGGAATAGATTGCAAATAGTAAAAATCAAAACTCATTGCTTTCACCTTGACAAAAAATAAAAGTCAGCAGCTAACACGGACGGTTTGGTTAATTGGCTTCGCCAGCCCGGACTACTTCATCATCGCATTCAAAAGTCTATGAGAGAAAAAAATAGCCCCTTTATTAAATCTTGTGGCATCTGGACTGTTCTCCCTGCTGCCAAGACAAAAGTCAATAGGGCTGCCGGCCGACTCCGCCAGCTGGCGGATGGTGCCTTGTTTTTTGCTCGCCATTTGGACTGTTTCATCATGACATGACAACTCACATCCATATATCGGGACTCTGCTATCTTGAAAAATTTATTGTAATATGACAACAATCTACCGGGACTTGAACACTCCGACGCCTACCGGCTAAAAAAAAACTTATCTTCAAGCGATAAATTTTTAATTCAAAATACTTTCAAGCTTCATTCCTGTTTCAATTGACAATCAACTGAATCAACCAGCGGGAAAATTTTGAGGAAGTGAATTTTGACATTAACACAAAAGATTACATTAAATATTAAAAGAGGAAACATGACAACAATAAAATGCTACAGATTCGTGAAAGATGACTTGACTTCTGAAAAGGGAGAAATGTCTTGGAAAATCGGAGAATGGAACAAAGTAAATGGAAAAATAGTTTGCTGTTCTAATGGACTTCACGCCGGATTGACTCCAAGAGATTCACTCAGAAATGTTTATGGACAAAGATGGTTTGTTTCTGAGGCAAGGGGGGAAATAGTCAATCAAAACAATAAATTCGCTTCACGTGAAATGCGATTAGTCCAGGAGATTCCTAAGATTGTTCTTCAAAAATTTGCACTATGGTGCGCTACGGATAGTCTTAAATTCTATGAAAGTAAATCTCCGAACGACACGAGAGTAAGTGATTGCTTAAAAGCAACGGAAGACTTTCTTGACGGAAAAATCAAGATGGATGATTTAAACAAAAAGCGACAAGCTGCCAGTGGTGCTATCGCTACAGCTAATTTTGCTACTGGTCGTGCTATCGCGGCTACAATTGCAGCTAGTAATTCTGCATCTGCTCCCAATGTTGCTGCCTGGGCAAGTGCGGCAGTAGCGGCGGCTTACGCTGCTCACACTGCCGCAGCTGCTATTGCTGCTTCTATTGCTACTACCGATGCCTTTTCTGCTGCTAACAATGTGGCTACTACTGCTGCCGCTGCAGTAGTTGCAGATACCGCAGCTGTGTACGCTCATACTGCTGCAGCTGCAGGTGCGACCGCTCATGCAGCTGCAGTGGCTGCTGCTCGCAATGTTGCTCTTCCTGATATTGCTGCTGATCCTTATTATTCTGCTTACGCTGCTTTTTCTGCTTACACTGCTGATACTTTTTATATTGCTCAAGATAAGAAGCTATCAGAAATGATAAGCCAGTATTTTGTATTATGAATTAGACTTTGAGTTTCTGCAATCATTTCATAAATTGTTTAAAAGCAAGATAGATGTTTCACCAATGGTACTTTCAGAATTGAGTAAGACCCTAAATAAAATGGGATTTAAATTACCCGCTAAAAAACTTAACAATTTAATTTGGAATTATGAACGGAATCAACAATAAAGCTTTACATTCAACAACCCTAGACAAATTTTCTGCCAAAATGGAAAAAAATTGCTCCATCGCCTAACATGGACGGTTATAATTAATTGCCTGCGGCGAGCTCGTCCGCCGCTTCGCGTCGTCCTCGGTTGGCTTCGCCGAGATCGGATCGGATATGGATTTCAAGTTGCTTCGCAAAAAAAATTATGGTCGGTCCTCGGTTGCTTTTGCAACACGGATTATTTTATCTTCGCATCCAAAAGTCTATGAGAGAAAAATATAACCTACTTATTAAATCTTGTGCCACCCGAGACAAAGTCAATAGGGCTGGCGGATCAAGGTTTTTGTAAACCCATTGCGACAGCTTAATCGTAACCAGACAGCTATCGTCCACTTATCGGGACAACTTTATAGTAACATTATAACTTCGGTCTGCCAACAATAACAGCAAATACTCCACAAGCCCTGAATCTTTTTAGATCAAAAGGGATCCGACTGCAAATTATGCATCTAATTCGTCCATATCTTCCTGATAGTTTCCTCCTGAGAATACCCTACAGGGCAACCACGACTTTTAGTATTGGCAAAGTAAGTTCTCAGAGTTTCGTTAGGACATGTTATCATTCTTGTCCCTGGCATCTCAAGATGTCCATTTGGATCTGTTTTCCTGATCCAGTTCCAGGCATAAACCAGCCAGTTGTTTCTGTCTTGCTCTTTCTGAAGAGAGAACCATGATATTTCATCCCAACCCCAAATAAAAATATTAGTTGTATCAGCAACATTTGTAATTTTTGCTTTGCCAAAATTATCAAATTCAACAAGATATGGTAAACTTTCACATTTCCAGCCACTGGGGGAAATACAACCTTTGCTTCTCTTAAAAATTGCATCCAGATAACCTGCCTGAAGCTTAGCTTCATAAGGTTTTCCAGGTATTGGCTTTATTCGCAACGGGAATGAATTGAAATCCAACAGGCTGACGCCATCTTTTACCATTCCCCCGGTTGGTACATGACCATCGAGAATTATATAATGCCGGCGGGCATGTTCTTTTGCATAAGCCCTTATTTTTGCCAGAAATTCGGAATATATTGTCAAATCCTTATCATCTGCACCAATGAGTCCAACCTGCCCCAGGTGAAAAGCTTCACAGCCAATATTGATGTATGAAGCAGCCAGGTAAAAAAACCAGAGTTGTGTCTCGCGATTATTAATAATCGGGACACCACCTCCTCCCATCCTGGTTGAAACGCTGCCTTTTCGCTTAATCATTGAATCACATGAAAAAGTCCTGTTTTCAACCGGAAGACCAAGGTCAGTAAATACCCATGACGGTATTTTTAAGTTATTGACATCTTTAGTTACTGATTCAAACAAACAACCCTGGAAGATAACTTCAGGATCAAAAGCGTGGACTGTGTCGATCATAGCCTTAGCATAAGCCAGAAAGCCCGGATCATTTAATTTACTTTCTTCACTCCAACGGTATATAGCACGGCCAATGAACTTTGCTCCCATATTTTTAATCATGCGTATATCGTCGTGTTTGTAAGGAAGCTGATAACCTTCAGGTGTTCCGGAAACTAAAAAATATCCCATTGTAACGGACCTGTCAAGATAGTTTTCAAGTACTTCACGTGAAATTGATCCATCGAAATAATACAGATCTTTACTGAATTTAGTTTGAACATTTCCGGTGATAAAATCTACCACTGGCTTCGAATCTTTCAGCGTTAAAGAGGAATGTCCTTCACCTTCTTTTACAATGACAGTGATCTTACCGCCAAGTTCTTTATATCGTTTCTCTGCCACGCGTGTATTGTCATTAAAGAATGGGTCAAGACTGCCACAGAAATGCAGAATTGGTATTCCGGCTTTGGCTAACGGAGCAAGGTTATCGATTGGTTGTATTTTTGCCAGGTTACTGTGCAGAACCGGATTTTCTCCATAAATGCATGAAACTTTATCCGGATTCCCGATGGCCCAGGCATAAGCTTCGCCGGTAGCGCCACCGCAGCCTTCCATAACGGGCTTTTTTGAAAAGCCATGGTCGGTAAGGTATTTGTAAATAGTGTTCCATTGAGTCATCACAGGTCCATCGGCGTTATATGGAACCGCTCCGGTTACAATATAGAATCCTTTGGCCAACAGGGCCTGATCAACTACAGCGTTCGGATTCACGAAATCTGACCGGAATACCCAGGGTTTTCCTGGTGCCGGAGTCTTCGGCTCTATGATTGTTATGAATGCCTCAACGTTTGCAAGCTCAATCTCATACCGGTTGTAGCATTCCGTGAAGAGCGGCCCCCGGCAGGTGATATACGCTCCTTCTGATGGAAAGTTCCGGATAGAGCCCGCAATGCTGTAATATGATCTTCTGGTGAATCGTTCGCCAACAAAATCAGGCGGTATGACTTTGGTCTCCTTTACACTCTGTACTATGAAATCCGCAATTATTTTCGGATCACGTAAGCTGTGCGGATGATGGCCGAAACCTTCCTTGATCATCATTGAAATTCGTCCACCTGATTGTTGATAAACATTCTCGATGGCCAGAGAAAATTTTCCAAATATGGGATCAATGCTGCCGCAGACATGAAGCAGAGGAACATCATTCAGCGCCAGTCCTGACAGTCCGTTCATAATTCCCCAGTTGGATCCCGGATTGTCGGCATATATACATGATACTTTGTCGGGATGTGTGGTCGCCCATATATATGAATACTCTCCGCCCCTGCTCATGCCAATGAATGCCGGCTTTGGCGACAACCCATGTTTTTGGGTGAGAAAATCGTACCATGCATCCCATTGTTTACCAGGTTTCAGATCCTGGTTGGCTGAAATATAAGCGATATGAAAACCACGGTTGAGGAGTTCAACTTCGGTCTGGGGTTGGTGATCCCAGTAACATCCGCGCCATGACCAAGGGTTGCCAGCTGCAGCTGTTTTAGGAACTATCACGATGCACCGACGCTGCCCTTTAGCCGGGTCACTTATTCCATTTCCTTCACCTTCAGGTGATTTAAAAGGGATAATTGTAAGCGTTTCGGCATCCATTATGAAATCATACCGATCAAATCCATGCCAGGATGTTTTATCTCCCGTGAATGGAGTTGAGGCGTTCTGTACTGATTGTCCCTCAACGGAAATAGTTCCAAAGAGAATAAATATGCAAACCGCAATAACTCCGGTAAATAGCAATCGTGTCCACATCCATTTTTGTGCTTCCGATGCATACCTGATCAATTTTGTCCGAATTTTCATAATTACCATTCCTGTTTTATTACAAATATATTGTTTATTGACTGGTACATCAAATAACAAATCGTACGATTTAAAGCAAATTTCATTTTTATCTTCACCATTAAAATACAATAATATTCACAGATCGATGAAAAGGTCTCTTCGGGCTCTTTGGCGGCTTACATCGTTTAATTTTTCTATTCATAAAACTTAATCTTTTGTCATTTTTTTTGTTTAATATTTGGTATATTTGAATTGAAGTCCTGGTCAATACGTTTACCATTAATGTAAATAATCTCTGTTAGAGAAGAGAAGAGAAGATAAAATGAAACAGACCAGAGATCTCAACACTGTTTCGAGCTTTACATTGGTTACATCGTTTTAATAACAGTAAACCTGAATGAAATAAACAATGGGAAAGAACATCTTAAAACTTGCTTTCCTGGCAATAATATCCCTTTTTGCATTTTCGTGCAAAAAAGAACCTATCGCTCCAACAGGCATAACCTTAACTTTGACAAACCTTTCATTGGATGTTGGTGAAACTGATACGATAAAAGCCATCATAGTCCCGTCGAATGCCTCTCACAGCATTTCGTGGAGTTCAAGTAACACATGCATAGCCACAATTAGCCCAATTGGCATAGTTACAGCCATCTCAAATGGAAGCACTACCATTACTGCAACAACTGCCAATGGCGACAAAAAAGCTACTTGTACTGTTAACGTAACGAAATGGACCTCTTATAACACAACCAATGGTTTGCCCGATAATCAAATCAATTCCATATGTTTCGACGCTCATGGTAATAAATGGTTTGGGACTGGTAAAGGACTAACTAAATTTGATGGTGCAAATTGGACAACCTATTCTAGGGCCAATGGTTTTCCCAGTAATTATATTAGCACTATTGCGAACGATCCGCAGGGAAATTTATGGGTTTGTACATGGGAAGCAGGCTTATTGAAATTTGATGGTGTCAATTGGGCATCCTACAATATTACCAACAGTGGTATTGCTGATAATTATCTCTATACAATTACCTTCGATACTAAGGGTAACAAATGGATCGGTACATATAGGAACGGTATATCGAAATTTGACGGGGTCAATTGGACAACCTACAACGTCCTGAACAGTGGTTTAAAAGTCTCAGAGATAATGTCCATAGTCATAGATGCTAAGGGAAATAAATGGGTTGGAACCAATGGTGCTGGAGTTTATAGATTTGATGATACAAATTGGACAAACTATCTTGGGCAAACAGATGTGGCTACTATAGCAATAGATTCAAAGGACAACATATGGCTTGCAGACGGTCTTGGGGTATATAAATTTGATGGTGTCAACTGGACCGAATACAATAGATACAATAGTGGTTTACCGAGCACGAATGTCTGGCCAATTGTTATTGATGCTTATGACAACATATGGATAGGCGTTTTTGGAGAAGGAATATCGAAATTTGATGGCACCAAATGGACAATCTATAATACCTCCAATAGCAGGTTGCCTAGTAATAATATCAGTGCTATAGCCATTGATGCCCAGGGTAATAAATGGTTTGGTACTGAAGTAGGGATATCTGAATTTCAAGACTAAAATTATGAATACAAAATATTTCATACCCTTCCTGCTCCTCACCTTGTTATTTATTACCGGATGCCAAAAACTTAATGAAATTCCTAAAAGCGAATTAACAGCAGTTAGCTTTTTCAAATCCCAGTCAGATCTAGATGGAGCCGTTGCAGCCTGTTATGAGTGTTATGCCCATGATTATAGCTACGGGTTTACATCAAGGATGTTTAATTGTTTTGGGTCGGACGATTTGGCCGGGCCCCATGGCTCTGATAAATATTCAGCACGGTCATTTGATGAATTAAACGGTGACCCAAATAGTAGTGAAGTATTAAATGATTGGAAGGCCTTCTATACAGGTATTTACCAGGCAAATAATGTAATTGTCAATTATAAAAAAGTAGCTTCCACTGATGACCTTAAAAACGGAAGTGCAGCACAAGCTTATTTCTTAAGGGCATGGGCCTACTATATGCTTGTTCGCTCTTTTGGGCCGGTTCCGTTGCTGCCCGGAGCTTCTGACGCTGATACCCGGGCGGCCAGAGCTGATGCAAGCGCTGTTTATGCCTCAATAGTAAGTGATTTACAAACCGCAATCAGTTTGTTTCCGGCCACTTTTCAGATTTCGGCAGGCAGGGCAAATCAATGGTCTTCTAAAACCCTTCTGGCAGATGTATATTTAACCATGACCGGCTGGCCCCTGAACGATGCAAGTAAATATGATTCAGCTGCTGCAACAGCTAATGAAGTTATTCAATCAGGTGCATTTACTCTTGTCCCTGATTATGCCACTGTTTTTACTTCTAATAACTCCAGCGAATCAATCTGGGATATTGAATTCAATAAGAGTGATGGTACTGCACAGCGGGGTTATGGGTTGGACGCTATCCCATTAGAAGAAGTTGGACAGGATGGGAGCAGCGGATGGGATGATTATTTCCCAGAGATAAGTTTTTATAAGGATGCCCCGAAATGTAAAAGGTCGGATGAAACTTTCTACACAGCTATAAAATTTCAAAATACTGATAGAAAAACATATCATTTGGTGCCATGGTATTCTAACTCCACAGTTGAATGGCATCCTTATTATAAAAAGTTCAGGTATGGGGTTGGAGTACCCGGGAATGGCGATGGCTGCCAGGAAACAGATTCTTCCATCATATCCATGAATGCAAGCACGAATAAATCTAATGATATAATGCGTTATCCCATGGTTCTTCTGGACTATGCAGAAGCTTCTGCTATGGCCACAGGGGCGCCTACAACTTCCGGTTATAATGCTATCAATCTGGTAAGATCGCGGGCAGGGTTACCGGATTTGACACCAGGACTATCTGCCGCCCAATTCCGCGATTCTGTTGTTTCAGAACGTGCTTATGAATTTGCAGGAGAGAATGGTATCAGATGGTTCGATATCGTTCGTCTTCAATTGCTTCCACAGATTATTGCTGCAAGAGATACGACTAAGAGCGGCGATTATTATTGGGCCTCGAGAGAAAATCCTATTCCGGCGAAATATATAGCCGATCCTTCCCATGCTTATCTTGCCCCTATACCTTCCAGTGAAATGCAGCTGAACCCAGGGTGGAAGCAAAATCCGGGATATTAATCTTTATTATAAACCTATCAAAGATCAAGACAACTATTTTCTATCACCTGCACTAATAAGAGTAATCAAAATCACGCCATTGGATCCTCTTGATCCATAAATTGAAGCAGAAGAACCTTTGAGAACTACAATGGATTTTACCATTTGAGGGGAAATATAATCTATTGAACTAACGATTATGCCATCGACAACCAACAGAGGAGAAGTTGGACCCATAAGTGTGTTTAAACCTTCTATTAAGATATTATTCCCCGGATCAACCTTAACTCCCTCCCCCGCTAATTCACCACGTATCAAATCATAAATTGAATTGTACATAGCGTATTTTTTATACACTGTGTCAATTTTGGAAATCTGATAGGTTGAATTTTTTTGCTTCACAGTACCATAACCTACATTAATTTCTTCTTCATTATCAGATCTTTTCTTATTAACCTCTTTTTGAGTAACCTGAGTATTCAGAATAAAATCGATCCGGGTCCTTCCATTTATTGTTTCTTCATATATCCCATTACCAAAGGTGAAAATTTCTATCTTCCCGGCATTGTGTTTAACCCGTACTTTAAAGTTACCTTTTGCATCAGTGGTTGAACTGGTTTTTTGATTATCGATCATAATAATTGCATTCACTACAGGTCGATTTGTTATATCCACAACAGAACCTTCTAAAGTAATCTTCTTATTGTTTTTTTGGGCGTATGCATTGTTAATGCATAAAACAGTCAGCAGGAATAATGAAAATAGTTTTGTTTTCATTTCATTTTATATTATTTGACTAATTATTCCAGATTTCCTTAAGGTTATCAAACTTCCAGCTGAAAATAATTGTGCTTAAGTCAAGTGGAAAAGCGTGAATAAAATCAAAAAATCTCCTTAACTACAGGTTGTTTGCCTTTGGGAACAAGTGTCAATATTTCTCCGGCTTCTGATGTGAGTGTCAATAGCTTTCCCGAAATATTCTTCGATTTCTTTCCGTTTCGATACAATGTCAATTCTGCATCACCCCAGGAGTTTTTAATCATACAGGTTCCTCCTTTATTCGATTGGATTTGAACAAACTCGATTTGTCCTTTTTCCATCGAAGCGCTGATCAGAAAATCATTCCTGGCTGCAAGCGTAAACTGGGCATCCCACTCTTTTGGCCATGAAGGGAAAATATAATTTATCGGATCTTTGCCGGCAGAAGGCGGAACACTCTGAAGTAACGCGGCGTTAAGAGCCTGGGAAGCCAGGCCGAGTCTTTCGCATTCTATTGCTCCAGGTCCTTCGCCCAGCATTAACCGGTTGGGGAATACTCCTGACTTGCCGTTAGGTTCTTCATTAACATGCATCTGATTAGGTATTAAATATTTGACCTGGTCACCCAATCCAAGATTGGAGGCTGCAACTGCGTCTCTGGATAAGAGTCCGACATTTGTTTTCTCATTTGCACCGTTCGGATTTCTTTTTTTGTAATCAGCCAGAACCCTGTTGAACAGTTCCTTGTTTTCCGTTCCGATAGTGCATAAGTCATAAAATTCAGCCGGGATCTGTGTAACAGGAATCGGGGCAAGATTATCCAGCACTTCTTTCCAACGAAGACGCAGATCCGCATCAACACCGAGAATTTCCGAAGCATGAATGGCAATAGGTATCATTGCATACATGGCTGACAGTTCTTCCGAGGTGTCTTCTCCTCCCCATTTATCGTGATCCTCAAGATTATTTATATATCGTATGTGGTATTTCCCATCTTTACCTTTGTACAGGTTTGGAAAATTGCAGTATAATTCAGCGGTACCTTTTATTAAAGGATATCCTGTGTTCCTGAGCCATTCCTTGTCAAGATAATAAGCGTATCTTAACCAGTACAGATAAGCTATTTTAGCTGTTGAAGACATAACATGTAAGGTATAGGCAAATGGTGGTTTTGGGGCATAACTTGTATTTTCATTTCTTGAAATGGGACCATTATTTGTTTTTTCCAGGAAAAGCCAGTTCCACCTGCTGTTAAGACTGTTTTTGTTCTGAGCATAATCCTGAAATGCTTTAGAACGGTTTTCCCATGGTTTTTTTATTAAATACAAATCGCGCATTTCTTTAGCAATACTATCAGGAAGATCTTCCAGACCATCAAAGAAAGAAGTCTCCGGGATCCAGATTCCTTTTGATCCCCATTGCTGAACTGCAGCTTTTGAAAAGGATTCAAAATTCCTGCTGTATGTCGAAAATACAGGGTCAATAATTTCCGGTCTGTTTGTAGCTGTCAACCCGTTGTAATATGTTCCCTGGTTATGCCACCAATATTGTGATCCCCACATACACATGTCACCATTAGTGTACCATAACATCCCACTGAATCTTGGCATATAATCTCCCCGGGAGCAGGAGGCCATAATATAAAGCAAATAAGTGTAATTTTTTTCAACTTTGTCAGCTATGCTGTCAGCACTATGAAGACGGATAAAGGCTCTTGACCAGTAGTTGCTCCACCACTGACGATTGCTGTCCAACAATTCGTCAAAGCTTTTTTTCTGTGCCGTATCTAATTGTTTTAATGCCAATCCGGCGACATCGACTTTAGGATCAGCACTTGCAGCGCTGGAAGTCAGTATGATGAACTTTCCTTTGCCAGGTTCAGCAGACAGACGAATTGTTGATTCATTGTAAAAGGCAGCTTTGCCGGCACGGCCAACAATACCAATTGCTACAGCAGAAGCATTATAAAAATTGTCCTCTTTAAATTCCTGGATCAGAATAATCCGTCCGTCCCGGATCTTAAGACGTGAAGTGGCAGTATGAGCGCCAGTTTTTACCTGAATAATATGCTGGTTCAGGATATCATATCCGCCATTGCCAGGATATGATACAACATACCGTAACATCCTGAGATCAATATTGATTGACGACGGTGTTGCACGCTGATCGTCTATTTCAGTGGCTATTACATCCCTGTCATTCCAGGCAAGAACCCGTGCGTCAATACCCTTCCCTCTCACTGTTGAAAGTCCATCATAAACTGACAAATGCTGGTTGAACGTATTTCCTGTAAAAACTCCATCACCATAATCTTTCATATTTATGTCAACATAGCCGCAACCATTTGAATAATCTGAATGTGCTATTGGAAAACTGTTAGAGTAACAACCTATTGAAAAGACATCAACCCGGTTAATCTGAAAATGTATGGCATTTGGAGTTGTCCAAATAAGGCTCCCCATCCTTCCATTCCCGACAGGCATTCCTTCCTCACTTCTTGAGACAGGCACGATGTAAGAAAGATCAGCTTTAGAAACTAAACTTTTATAGTTCACCTTCATCAGGTTGCTGTTTCCCGCTGCCCTTATTTGTAGAAAGGATATCAAAGAATAAAGGACAATCAATAAACATATTTTTTTCATTTGAAATAATTTATTCTGTCAGGGCGTTTTTGTTTTATTAAAAAAAGAGCATTACTTTTCTGTAACCCATAAACTTCCGGTTTGCCTGATATCTTCTGAAGAACTACCTATCATAATTTTAAATTCTCCCGGTTCCACTACCCGCTTCATTTCCCGGTTCCAGAGAGATAATTGTTCAGGTCCGAGTTCAAAATTAACAGTTCCGCTTTCCTCAGGCTTAAGATTAATCCGGCTAAAACCCTTCAATGAAATTATTGGTGTTGTGACACTGCTGATTTCATCGCGTATATAAAGCTGAACTACTTCTGTCCCTTCAACTTTACCTGTATTTTTGATCTTCACACTAATAGTTGCTGTTCCTGAAACCGGAATTTTTGCAGGAGTAATCTGCAATCCCGAATATTCAAAACTGGTATAGCTAAGTCCCAATCCGAAAGGAAACAAAGGAGTGTTTACTTCATCTACATAAACATGTCTGGATGTTGGCTTATGATTATAATAAAAAGGAACCTGCCCGATAGAACGGGGAAACGTAATTGGTAACTTACCCGATGGATTAATATTTCCCAATAACACATCAGCGATTGCCAGACCACCTTTTTCACCCGAAAACCAGGTTTCGAGAATTGATGGAATATTCTGGGCCACCCAATTGATAGTTAACGGTCTTCCATTAAACAGGACCACCACAACAGGTTTTCCCGTTTGATGTAAAGCTTTAACAAGGTCAAGTTGAATTTCGTCCAGGTCTATATTTGCCCTATCCTTTCCTTCTCCAACCACTTTAGTATCTTCCCCCAGGACCACGATCGCCATATCTGATTTTTTCACTAATTCCACCGCTTTCGTCTGGTATATAGACGGCACTTTAATAGTATCCTTAATACAATTAATTTGCAGAGAATTTCCAGCTCGTTCTTTCAAGCCATCAACAATAGAAATACCTTTCGCATCATTATTTGAGTAACCCCCCAAATATGTACTTGTAGCCAGAGTACCCACTACGGCAACGGACCGGATGTTTTTATTAACAGGAAGAAGTCCGTGCTCGTTTTTCAATAGGCAGATTCCTTCCCTGGCTGCTTTCAATGCCAATTCCTGGTTTTCTTTAGTGTGTACAACTTTCGATACCAGGGATGTATCTGTAAATGGATGATCAAATAATCCCAGCAGAAATTTAACTTTCAATACATCATGAACCGCCTTGTTCAAATCTTCTTCTGAAAGCATCTTCTTGTCAAGAGCCTGCAATATAGCCCTTCGAAAGACAGGATGATCAAAATCATAGAATTGCATGTTCAAACCTGCTTTGAAAGTCTGAGACAAAGCATCGCTTGTGTCAGATGCAACCTTATGATTTTCCAAAGTCATCCGAATGGCTCCCAGATCGGACAGCACAAAACCTTTAAATCCCCATTCTTTTCGCAGTACATCAGTCAACAGCCATTTATTGTCTACGCATGGTATTCCGTCCAGTTCGTGATATGCTGCCATAATACCCATCGCTCCTCCGTCGTGTACAGCTTTTTCAAATACATATAAAAACGATGTACGGGCTTCCCTTTCGCCTATACTTACAGGAGAAGTATTACTACCTGCTTCGGGTATGCTATGTACCCCGAAATGCTTTGGTTCTGCAATGACTGCATCTACACGATCCAGTGATTTACCCTGCAACCCTTTCACCATAGCAACACCATTTGATGCATCTAAACAGGGGTCTTCTCCATAAGTCTCTTCCACTCTTCCCCAACGCGGATCGCGGGCAAGGCCAAGTACAGGACCCAGGATCATATCTATACCGTGAGCTCTTGTTTCTGTTGCTATGGCCCTTCCAACACTATGCACCAGCGATGTATCCCATGCTGCTGATAATTGAAGGGGTATTGGGAATGTCGTACTCCCGATTCCACAATAGCCATGGAGACCTTCTTCGATAAATAAAACAGGAATTCCCAACCTGGTTTTTTCCAGAGCA
>Ga0265316_10004602_pt1 | contig 13693 bp, 9 predicted proteins | sample 4522metaG_FD_202092 | JGI IMG/M metagenome (GOLD analysis project Ga0265316, IMG submission 202092) | Rhizosphere microbial communities from Carex aquatilis grown in University of Washington, Seatle, WA, United States - 4-5-22 metaG | ecosystem: Host-associated > Plants > Roots > Rhizosphere >... | reverse complement strand
TTTTATTAACGCGCTGCAAATATTTTTCAGTCAATATAACCCGTCCGGGACGATTGATATCGATTTGCAGGCATCGGGGAAGTTGAAGCGATTAAACGAAAGCAAAATAGGGGGCAAGGTCATCTGCAATGACGTTGTATTGTGCGACCGCAATTTTCCTTATACGATTGAGCATCTTAGGGGAGAGGTTGAGCTTACCGAAAGAAGCGTAAAACTGAATAACATAGTTGCTCATCACGGGACGGTGGAGCTTGCTCTTGACGGCTGGGTGAAAGATTTCGGGTCTGATTACAAGTACAATTTACAAATTACCAGCAACAATATGCTGCTGGATAATGACCTTTATAACGCGATTAACCGTGAGGAGCAGAAGTTCTGGCAGGAGTTTTCGCCGAGCGGATTGGCGGCGACAAAGTATTCTCGCAGCAAGCTGCCGGGTGGCGATAAAAGTGTGCTGACCGTTCAACTGCTCGATGTTCAGGGAAAATATGCCGGGTTGGGCTACCCTCTTAAAAATACGACGGGCAGGATGACTTTTACCGACGGCAATATGATTCTTGACGGCGTAACGTCGCAGTGGGGCCAGCGTAAGATAACGATTAACGGCAAGGTTGGTTTGGGGCATGGCGAACATCCATTATACGATATTGTGGCCAAAGGTGAGAACATACCCTTGGATGCGACGCTTGAGGAAGCGCTGCCGCCCGCACAGAAGGAGTTTTACAATCAGTTCGAGTCGCATGGACTGTTTGATATGACAATAAGTGTTGCCAGCACCGAGAAAGGTGAAATATTTACGGCGGAAGTATTCCCGAAAAACAGTTCGCTGAAGGCGAAGGCGTTGCCCATACCCGTTGATGATGTTACGGGCAGGATTGTTTTTACGCCTGATACGATTGATATCGATGGTATCGAGGGACATTATAAAGGCGGGACGGTGAAATTTTCCGGAAAGGCATGGCTGGCTGCAGACCAGAAGGAGCCGGGTTATTGCCTGTCGATGCGGGCTGTAAAGGTCGGGTTAAGCGAGGATTTGGCGGATGCGCTGCCCGGGTCGCTTGGTAAAGTGATAGGGCAGTTGCGGCTTGGCGGCGAAGTGAATCTTATGGCCGATATGAGCAAAAATGCCGATGCCGACTGCGGCAATAATCAGCTCGTCATAGAATGTTTAGGCAATACGATGGATTGCAACCTGCTGCCCGATTCACTGCACAATATTACTGGCAGGATAGCGATAACACAGTCGAAAATAGCGATTGATAACCTCACAGCCAGGGCAACGCATACTGTTCGCGGCTTGCCGATTGAGTCGGTGATGAGATTGGCGGGCAGTATGTCCCTCAGCGATGCGAACGGCCCTGCAAATGAGATTCACGTTACGGGCGGGGAGGTAAATTTCTCCGGCGAGAACATCAGGTTCAAAAAGAAATCAATCGCGAAAATAGATACCATCCTGGGCTATGACGCTGAAATGAGGCAGTGGCAGTCGCGATATTTTGTCGCTGATTATTACGACGGCAAAATGACAGGCCAAATCCAGTTGACTAAATCAGACAAGGGCGGGTTTGATTACCTTCTTGAAGCAGGCGTTGACGGGGCGGACCTGAAAAAGTTCCTTTCGGACACCGATAAGGAGGTTCGGCCCGATGAGCATTATTCTACCGGCTCAATAAGCGGGTCGCTTAGCATTGTCGGCTCATTGGTTGACGACAACATCCGGCTTGGACGATGCAGGGTGAAGATAACCGATATGCAGGTGGGCAAGATGTCACCGCTGGCGAATCTGCTCGTGGTGTTGAATCTGACCGAGCCGAGCGATTACGCCTTCGACCAGATGACGATTGACGCGTATATCCAGGATAACAAGATGTTCCTGCGGCAACTGGATTTATCGGGCAAGTTGGTGGCGTTTTACGGGTCGGGCTGGCTTGACCTGAAGACCGATGATATAAAAATGACGCTTACGGCTCGCGGTCGTCGGCTTGCGTCGGCAAACCCGTCGGTATGGCAATCACTGACGGAGGGATTAAGCAGGGCGGTCATGCGGGTCGAGGTAAAAGGCAAAATCGACAATCCGCAGGTTACGATTTTACCGCTGCCGGTGATTAAAGAGACGCTGGAGATTTTCGGCACACCCAAAGGCGAGTAGCGTGGCCGATTAAATCAGTTAGATTCTGCTAATTACTGCCGAAACGGCATATCTGGAGGGGCTCTAACTTCTTATTTTGCAGCAAGATACGGCTGGGGGATAAAATTCTGCAAAAAATTTCAAAAAAAGTGTTGACGCGGACGATGTTAGTGATATACTTGTAATAGTTGAGATAGGACAAGTGAAGAGATTGAGATATGCAGATTAAAATAGACAATGCATCGGAGCGGCCCGTATATCAGCAGATAATAGACCAGGTGAAACGTGATATTGCGCTTGGCCGGCTCGGTAAAGACGAGAAGCTGCCGACGGTGAGACAATTAGCGGGACAGCTTGCGATTAACCCGAACACAATCGCCAAGGCATACCAGCAGATGGAGCGAGAGGGAATTATCACAACAAGGCCCGGGTCGGGCGCATTTGTGGCGAACTTAGACAGCGATTTGAGCAGCTCGGTAAAAAAGAAGCTTATCAGTGAGGATTTGGAGAGGGCGGTGGTGGACGCGTTTCACATGCAGATTGACGGCCAGACACTGCTGAAATGGTTTAACGAGGCCATTGAGAAATTCAATCTCAAGTAATTGAGAGGACGCACTATGAGCGAATATGCAATACAAACCGAAAATATCGTGAAGTACTTCGATGGGCGATGCGTTCTGGACGGCATAAACTTGAAGGTGCCGCAAGGCGGTATATACGGTTTGTTGGGACGCAACGGTGCGGGCAAGACGACGATAATCAGAATTTTACTTGGTCTTGAACCGGCAACGAGAGGCGGGGCAATCGTATTAGGAGCATCATCGTGGCAGTTGCCTGTATCGGTGCTGGGGCAGATAGGTTATGTGGCGGAAGGGCATAACCTTATCCCGAATTACAGCGTCCATCGCATTGCGGATCTATACCGGAATTTATCGGCAAAGTGGAATGAGCAGTTTTTCCGTCGGCTTATAGAGACATTCCGGCTGCCGATGGAGCGGAAAGTCAGTCAGCTTTCGCGTGGTATGAAGGCGCAGTTAAATCTGTCGCTTGCGATGGCGACTGAGCCGAAACTCTTGATACTGGATGACCCGACATTGGGGCTGGATACAGTTGCGAGGAGGCAATTTCTTGAGCTGGCGGTGGAGCTTATCAGCCAGGACGGCCGAACAATTCTCTTCAGCTCCCATATTTTAAGCGACGTGGAACGGCTTGCGGACAGGATTGGAATACTCAGGGCGGGGAAATTAGTTGTGGATTGCGAGATGGAGGAGTTGAAAAAACGAGCGAGAAAACTGCGGTTGATTTTCGATGACCAGCCGCCGAGGGAGCTTCCCATCACGGATATAATAGCGGAAAAAAGGCAGGGCAGAGAATTAATCCTTACTGTCGCAAACTGGAATGAAACCAAACAAACATTTCTTAATGTGTTCAAGCCGGCAAGCTGCACGGAGATACCGATGACCCTGGAAGAGATATTTATCGAATGCACGGCGTCGGGGACAGATGCGGCGGTCGATTACGAACAAGGAGAACCGATATGTTCACATTGATAATACGAGAGATAGAAGATAATCGCATATTTTTCATTGCCGCAGCAATCTTGGCGGTCATCTTCAGTGCATCCTTTATCTATGAGCAATTTTACGGCATTGAGGGAGATGAGCACGTCACCGTTCCAGCCGTCACCATTTCATTCGGCATTATGATTGCAATTCCATTGACAGTTGCCTTCTGTGGGATGGGGGCGTCGCAGATGTACTGGGACAAGACAAAAAAGATATCAGCGCTGCTGGCGACACTGGCAGTAACTCGAAGGCACATTTTTATTGCGCGTGTAATTGCCGGGTTTTTGCTGGTTCTAATCGGTTTTATTCCAATCGCGGAGGCAATCATTATGATTTTTTCCAAGGTTGGCATGCCTTTTCCGTCCATCCGAGGATGGCTGTCTTTTGAAGTCATGATTCCGTCGCTGCTTCTCGGATTTGCGTGCTACTGCGTCGGTTTGCAGGCGGGCTGGACATCAAACAGGGTTACTCCCACTCTTGTGGCATTAGGCCTGAGTGTTATTCTGATTCCGGTTATTCTGATTAAGGGTTTCGGATGGGAGATTTACGCGGTACTGGTTTTATTAATTGCGGCGTGCCTGATACGCGCTTGGTATAAGTTTTCGACGGCTGCCCTTTAGGAGATGACAAAATGAATAAGCAAACCGGCAATCCGATAAATATTATGGCGACGGGATTAATCGTGATGGTATTGCTTTCGCTTGTTTTGTTCTGCGGCAGGTTTTTCTGCAATACCCATCTAATTTATAATATGCCCTTGGATTCTTCGCGGGTGATTCTCAGTACTTCGGGGCTGATTCCTGGTGAGCCTGCGCCGAAACGAGTAGTAGAAGAGGAATTTATCCGATACGGGCATGTGATTGACCAAAACGAGCCGAACTTTCGATATTCCATGGTCCGTGTCTATATCGAAAAGTATAATGTTTTATTTTCTGCTATCGGTGCCTTACAGGATATTACGGCGGAAATGGCGCCGTGTCATGATGTTAATGAAAGAGTTTGCTATTGGTCTTACGAGAATAGCGGAGACCTTTGTTTCGATAAGCGCACCGGTCTTATAATCCGTCGCTATAAGCTGTCTGATCCCAATAATAAGAGTTTGTTCGTGGACTATTTTGCCGGCCCGAACGGAATCTCTAATACGGCAACTCCATCACTTGGTCGGTTTTACGACCCGATTCTAATTGGCTCGTATTCAACTGACTTTTACGACAAGAAAACGCATTGTTTTTATGCAATCGATTTTGACAAACGCGAAGTTAACAAAGGGCCTCAACTGTTACAAGGAGACGGCCGGGAACCGATTGCAAATCAGGGCGGAGGAGGCTTATGGTGGCTCTATGGGGTCTATAATGAAGTTTTGAGCATTTCCTGGAGTGAGCCGGAGATATTTCACGCTGAGAAGGACAAGTGGGAACCACGAAGAGGATTTTTGCCCGGCGAGAAGGAGGACTACGGATTTAACGAAGGTGATTGGACCCGTACATATATTCCTGTGTTGGACAAGACGGGCCGGATTCATATTTATAATACGAAGGAACAGTCATTAACACAATGCGGATATCTGCCAGCTCCGCATTCGCTTTTCGAATCGGAACAGCAAAATGAGATTGCCAACCCCAGAAACGTGCTTGGTTATATTTTTTGTCCGGTCACCGCAATTCGGAGATTGCCTGCCGACACCAACAAATTGCCACCGAGGTTTGATGTCAAATATCTTGGGGTGTGCGTTGCCTGCGTATCGAGAGAAGGAACGGCGATGGCTGTTGCTGTTTTTGACCCTAATGGGAAACTGATTTATCGCGGCGATACCCAAACAAATATGGTGACATCCACATCAAGCGGGATGGTATCTACTGCTTCGGCTGTGTATTCCAAATCGCCCATAGCGACAACAACTCTGTTTCTCCTTGAGAATCTTCAGCCGCCGGTGTTTGAAATTACTTCATATTTGTGCGGAGATTGTATCGAGGCGTCTGCCGGCCATCGGGCGTTGTTTATTCTGCCTAATTCATTTGTAGGTATGCTGGGCAGGTATAACGGGACGAAATTTGACAAAGAGTTATTTTTGCCGTTGTTAATGGGGCCTTCTTTGATTCTGTCGATATGGCTTGCGTTTCGCGTAAGAAAAGACGCGAAAATACTCGGTCTTTCCGGCACAGCAAAAAAATGGTGGACAGTCGGAACTATAGCGTTTGGTCTGCCCGCGTATATCACCTATCGCTTGACCAGGCCGAAGGAAACTCTTGTTACCTGTCAAAACTGTGGAAGTATGAGGCGACCCGATATGGAGATATGTCATCGATGCGGCAGCAAATGGGAAGTGCCTGAGCTTACGCCGCCGAACTGGCGGATTTGCGATTAGCCAAACAACCCCCCAACATGAAGCGGGTGCCTTTGGCATCATACAAAGGTAAACCACACCCAACGCTTCATAATGCACAAGGTGAAAGGTGAACTGTCAAATTGGCAGTCGGGGGGTTGTTTTTTTTAGAACCATCTGTTTATACGGGAGTTAGGAGGGGGTATAATCCCGGCACGGGGTTTGCATACTGTTGAGGGACAGTTTATATGAGAAAGGGCAGAAGATATGAAGTTTGATAAATTCACGTTAAAAACGCAGGAGGCGTTAGCCACGGCGCAGCAGACAGCGATGGCAAAGTCGAATACGGTACTTTCGCCTTTACATTTACTCAGCGCGATTGTCAGTGACGATGAGGGAATCGGGCCTGAGATTTTCAAGAAAATAGGCGCCAATGTCGGGCGTATCAAAGATATGACGGAAAGCGAACTGAAACGTCTGGCACAGGGAAAGACAAGCGGACAATTGATGCCCGACCCGGCGTTCAACCAGATTGTGTTAGATGCGCAGAATATAGCGGACTCGATGGGTGATGAGTACCTCAGCGTCGAGCATTTGTTGATGTCTCTTGCGTCGGTTCAGAGTGAAGCCAAAGAGGTTCTCCGGCTAAACTCGGTTACGGCCAAACAGATAGAAAAGGCGATTAAGGATGTTCGCGGCGGAGAAAAAGTAACAGACCAGAGTCCGGAAGGAAAATACAAAGCGCTCGAACGATACGGAATTGATTTATTGGATATGGCGAGGAAGGGCAAGCTCGACCCGGTTATCGGAAGGGACGAGGAAATCCGGCGATGTATGCAGGTTTTGAACAGGCGGACGAAAAATAACCCCGTGCTGATTGGCGAGCCGGGGGTAGGCAAAACCGCAATAGTGGAGGGCTTGGCGCAGAGAATTGTTGCAGGGGATGTCCCGACGGGGCTAAAGAACAAGAGAATTATCGCGCTGGATATGGGCGCACTCATAGCGGGAACAAAGTTCAGGGGCGAGTTTGAGGAACGACTGAAAGCAGTATTAAAGGAAGTGATTGCAGCGGATGGCGAGATAATTCTTTTCATTGATGAATTGCATACGGTCGTCGGCGCGGGTAAGGCAGAAGGTTCGGTCGATGCGGGGAATTTACTGAAGCCATCGCTTGCCAGAGGCGAATTGCGATGTATCGGCGCTACGACGATTGACGAATATCGCAAACACGTTGAGAAGGATGCCGCGCTGGAGCGGAGATTCCAGCCGATTATGATAGCCCCGCCGAGCGTTGAGGACACAATAACGATTTTACGCGGGCTTAAGAATCGTTATGACACCCATCATGGGGTGCGGATAACGGATTCTGCGCTTGTCGCTGCGGCGACTTTGTCGAACAGGTATATTTCGGATCGATGGCTGCCCGATAAGGCGATTGATTTGATTGATGAGGCGGCGTCGAAGCTGCGAATTGAGAACGACTCACTGCCTGCAGAACTGGATGATATCCGCAGAAGGATAATCCAGTTGCAGGTTGAGCGGGAAGCGCTGAAAAAAGAGACGGATGAGGCGAGCAAAGACCGTCTCAAAAAAGCCGAGAAGCAATTGGCCGATTTACAGGAGCAGGATAGAAAGCTGACGGCTCAGTGGGACCGCGAAAAGGGTGAGATAAATTACATTAAGGAATTAAAACAGAAAATCGAGGCCGCGAGCTTGCAGTTCGAGGATGCCCAGCGCAAAGGCGAGCTTGAGACGGCGGCAAGATTAAAATATGAAACAATAACTAACCTGAAGAAGGAGCTTGAGGCAAAAGAAGCCCTGCTTGTAAAAAACGACAGGACAATGGTTCATAACGAGGTTACCGAAGAGCATATCGCGGAAGTTGTCGCCAAGTGGACGGGGATACCTGTTGCGAGATTAATCAGCGGTGAACGCGACCGGCTGATGAAAATGGAAGAGCATATTCGTCAGCGGGTAGTGGGGCAGGATGAGGCGGTAGAGGCGCTTTGCAACGCGGTAAGACGAAACCGCGCAGGATTAAGCGACCCGCACAGACCAATCGGTGTGTTTTTATTCCTTGGGCCGACGGGAGTGGGCAAAACGGAACTATCGAAGGCACTTGCGGACTTTTTATTCAATGACCCCGGCGCGATGATACGCATAGATATGAGTGAGTTTATGGAGTCACATTCAGTGGCTCGGCTTATAGGTGCGCCTCCGGGTTATGTCGGTTATGAAGAGGGCGGCCGATTGACAGAGGCGGTGAGGCGCAAACCATATTCGGTGATTCTGCTCGATGAGATTGAAAAGGCGCACCCGGATGTGTTCAACGTGCTTTTGCAGGTTTTTGACGATGCTCGCCTGACCGACGGCAAAGGGCGGACGGTGGATTTCAAAAACACCGTGATAATTATGACGAGCAACATCGCCAGCGAACAGATACAGAAAATGACTGAGGAGAAAGGCGATGAATGGGAGATTGAGGCACATGTCAAGGATATGCTAAAGGTGGTCTTTAAGCCGGAGTTTTTGAACCGGATTGATGAGGTGATTGTTTTCCACACGCTTAAGGAAGAGCACCTGCGGAAGATTGTGGATATACAGTTGCGATACCTGGCAGAGCGGATGCGGGAGCGGAAAATGGAAGTCCAGTTTACCGATGCCGCGAAGAAGCTGATTACCGACGAGGGTTATGACCCGGCATTCGGGGCAAGACCCATGAAGCGGGTAATACAGCAGCGATTAGAAAACCCATTAGCCGTGGAGCTGCTGGCAGGCAAATTCACAGACGGCGACACAATCAAAATCGACGCCAAACAGCACAAATTCACTTTCGAGAAGGCGTAATCGGCGCAGAAGGAAGGATTTATCGCTTGCTTTGGGAGTGGGGATGGTGTCTAATTATAAAGGGTTTTGGAAGTAACGATAGTTTAGGCCAATCAAAACATTGGAGAGATGCAAACGTATGGCTGACTTGAAAGCTTTGGCTGAGGCGGTAATAAAGGGCGACCCAAACACGGCTGTAACGATCACCAAGCAGGCGATAGCGGAAAAAATGCCGGCGGGCGATATTCTCAAGAGTGGTTTAATCGCCGGTATGGATACGGTGGGCCTGCGTTTTAAAAACAATGAGATTTACATTCCCGAGGTTCTGATTGCCGCCCGTGCTATGAAAATGGCGATGCAGGTTTTGGAGCCGGAATTAGTCAAGGCGGGCGTCAAGCCGGTCGGCAAATTTGTGGTAGGCACTGTTCAGGGAGACCTGCACGATATCGGCAAAAACCTTGTCGCGATGATGATGAAGGGTGCCGGTTTTGAGGTAATAGACCTTGGCGTTGACGTAACGTCGGAAAAATTTGTCGAGAAGGCCAAGGCGACCGGGGCGCAGCTTGTCGGCATGAGCACGTTATTGACGACGACAATGCCCAAGATGGAAAAGACGATCAAAGAGATTAGAACCGCAGGCCTTAATACAAAAGTGATGATTGGCGGGGCGCCCGTAACGCAGAATTATGCCGATAAAATCGGTGCGGATGGTTACGCTGCAGATGCGGCAACGGCTGTGGATGTGGCTAAACGGCTGATTGGCTGAGCGATTGAGTATTGTTTGAGATATCGAAGCAGTCCCGGTTTATGGGGCTGCTTTTTTATGCGCAGAGTGGTAAAATCGTGAGTAGTAACAGCGGACATTTTGTCCCGCAGTGAAAAGAATATGAGAAAGATAAAAAACGAGGATTTGGCCGGGCTTTTGATGCAGATTAAATTTACCCCGGCCAAACAACGGCGAAAGCAGCTCGACAGGGCCGAAGAGCTTCTCGACATAATCGAGAAGGACAAGGAATACCCATTCGAGTTCGTTTGCTACAGGATTACGGGATACAGGCCTGAAGAGGGGGCGGGGCATCGGCTTATCAGGGGTGATGAGCTGGCGGAGGACCTGCAGATTTTTATGTGGAAGCTGAGCGGACAGGTTGCGCCGCCCGCCAACGAGCAGAGCGAGGAAGTTTACACAAAAAAACAGCTCGCCAGAAAAATGCACATTTCCACCAAGACCATTGACAGGTGGAGAAAACGAGGCCTTAAGGTTCGTAAATATCTTTGTGAGGACAAGAGGAAACGTCTCGGTTTTTTGCAGTCGGTAGTGGACAAATTTCTGGTCGAATATCCGGCCCTGGCTGAAAAGGCGGGGCATTTTTCCCGTGTATCCGAGGGCCAGAAACAAAAAATAATGGAACGTGCCTGCGAGTTGAGCGGCGAGACGAAAATGAGCAGGCAGCGAATAATACGACAGATAGCAGCCGAGACGGACAGGGGACAGGAAACGATACGATATATTTTATTGAATTATCAGAAGTCGATTCCGAATGGCGGCGCGGCAAAATTACGGCAAACAGCACGATCGCTAAGTCCGGGCGAGGCGGTGGAGCTTGACCGATTGCACAAACAGGGGGCAGGCATAAAGGAGCTGATGGGGCGGTTCAGCAGAAGCAGAAGCTCGATATACAGGATATTGAAGCATCGCAGGGCGCAGGCGCTGCTGGCAAAAAGAATTGAATATATCGCAAGCGACGAGTTTGTTATGCCCGGTGCGGCGGAGAAAATCCTGGGCGGCTCGCCGCAACGATGGAATTCGCCCGTGCTTAACAGGCAGGAGGAAATGGAGCTTTTCAGAAAGTATAACTTTCTTAAATATCGCGCTGGTGTTATCAGGGAGCAGATAAGGACAGGGCGTATTACCAGCGTTATGCTTGATGAGATTGAAAAATGTCTCGCCGAGGCAGAGGCGGCCAAGAAGGTAATTATCGAAGCGAATCTGCGATTAGTCGTCAGTGTTGCCAATAAGCACACCATTACAGGCGCCAATATCAGTGATTTGGTCAGCCAGGGCAATGTGTCACTGATTAAAGCGGCCGAAAAATTCGATTACACAAAAGGTTTCAGGTTTTCGACGTATGCGAGCTGGGCAATCAGCAAGGATTTTGCTCACAGGATACCAGGTCAAAAGGCCGAGGCTGACAGGGTGACGGCTGATATAAGCGAATTTCAGAAGGAATCCAAAATAGGGCAGAAGGATTTTGCGGCTGTGGAAATAGCGAGGAGCGACCTTATCCAGGTCATACGAGATGAGCTTGAGAAGCGAGAGCAATATGTAATCATAAATCATTTCGGCCTTGAGGGAACGTTAGTCAAAAAGAACAAAAAGACGCTAAAACAGATCGGGGACGATTTAGGTCTGAGCAAAGAAAGGGTGCGTCAAATCGAACTTAGCGGCCTGCAAAAACTCAGGCAATCGTTGAGTCCGGAGTTATTTGATTTGCTTACAGGTTGAGGGTACACACTAATTTGTTGGGGAATTATGTACTTGACAAAGCAGGAGTCGCCATGTTAAAATGTAGAGTATTATGGTTTGGGAATTTATTAAAGAATTGGCTAAGGGTGTGTTTTCTTCTTATAGCAGTGTTACTACGTTGCTTAGTTTTGTGGTTTTCATTTTCTGGTTGCTCCTCCCTAAACTTAAAGTGGAGGGCAGAATGAAAGTAACAAAAAAGACATTAGGGGCAATCCCCTGGTCTTATCGCCTTCTTACTGTTCTGGGGCTTCTTTTTGTAAGTGTAATACTTACATCATACTCGATGTATAACGATGCACATCAAGATATAAATGCTAAAAAGGAACAAATAACTGGTTTACTGACACAACTTGACGTAGAGCATAAAAACTCCAAACCAAGCACCTTAATGTTTACGGGCGGTATTGGCTATAATGACGGGACAGTAACGAACAGCAACATCAGAGATATTAATGTAATAATAAATAATAAGTAATCCTTAATTAGGAAACTGATTATGAAATTCATCCCCCCGAAATTCAGTAAGTTAAGCGAAATGGCTTCAATAGACGTAGGGCGTTTAACTGAGGATGAGGCAAGGATTATCCTTGAGAGCGTCCGTTGGCCCAAAAGCCCTATATGCCCTCATTGTGGTAGTATGGACGTGACAAGGATACAAGCCAAGTCGGATAAGGTCAGGGACGGCGTTATCCAATGCAACGATTGTCGCGGACAGTTTACGGTAACTGTCGGTACGGTTATGCACCGCTCGCATATTACTTTGAGGCAATGGGTACAGGCGTTCTATTCGATGTGTTCTCACAAAAAAGGCGTTTCAGCTTTACAGCTTCAAAGGAATCTTGGGCTTCATTCTTACAAGTCCGCCTGGCATCTTGCCCACAGGATACGGGCCGCAATGAACGAAGGGCCTTTGGCTGGTAAGTTAAATGGTATCGTGGAGTGTGACGAAACTTATGTTGGCGCAAGACGCCCGCGCAAAAGCCAAAAGGATATAATGAACGGCAAAGATTTCAGAAGAGGACGAGGGACAAAGAAAACTCCAGTAATGGTTTTGGTTCAAAGAAACGGCGAAGCGGTATCTAAGCCAATAGAGAGGGTTGACGGCGATACTTTAAAATCAGCAATCAGAGAAAACGTTGATAAACAATCCACGATAATGACGGATGATTTAAATTGTTATAGGGGCATAGGCCAAGAATTTGCAGGGGGACATCAATTCGTAAATCATAGTATCGGCCAATATGTAAATGGAGATATAACGACCAATACAGCAGAATCGTATTTTTCGCTTATGAAACGCGGTATTGAAGGCGTCTTTCATCACGTTTCAAAGCAACACTTAGATAGGTACTGCGATGAATTTCAATTTCGCTGGAATCACCGCAAAGTAAACGACGGAACGCGAGCTGAACACGCCATAGCGGGAGCGGAAGGAAAACGATTAACCTATAAAAAGGCGGTCTCGTAAGATGCTTTTTAAAGTGCATAATTCCGATTTGTTGCCACAAGGCCATTATTAACAAGTATTTACGTCTTATTTCTTGAAAAATCAGCTCTTTATGGTAACCTTAATAAGGCGTGTTTGCGTAATCGTCACAAAGATTTTGGGGTGGCATTCGGGGTTCTGCAACAATTGCTTTTTTGAGTCGACTGTGAAGGATGTTCGCCTGCCATAAATGGTGAATGTTAAGCAGAAAAAGGCGTTATTTTTTGAACGTATTACGAAATATTTAGCAAAGTCAATAATAGGCATCTATTGGGCAACAAATGGCATATCTTCTATAGTCAAATATGCATTATACTATATGATGCCACGCCTTAAAGTAGAGCATCGCCTGTATGAAAAATATTTTGAGGAAAATAAATAATATAGGTCAGGGTTCGATAGTTACTCCGCAAATAGCAGGTACTGATTGAAATAAGACTTGGCGGTGTCCGCCAGGCATACATAGTTTCATATAAGTAGTGTTGTTTATGGTGATAAGGAGGAAACATAATGTTTAGGAAAAGTGTCTTTATTATGCTCTTTGTATGCCTGCTGGCGTCATGTCAGATTGCCTTGGCAGGATGGCCATGGGACGGCCAACTTGAGTGGCAGGCAGGCGGCGCGGACGGCGTCTGGTGCAATCCCGCCAACTGGAATGTGGAAGGCGGAATTCCGTGTCCTGCCGATGGGCCGAACAATCTTACCTATTGTGCCGTTCTTCCAAACCAGCCAGGCCCAAGAATCGGTATGGATGGTTGCGTAAATGCGACAGCATCAATGCTTGCTCTGAACCCCTGGGACCCCACCCCATGGGGCGGCCAGGACGTCAACGTAACAGTCA
>Ga0265316_10004601_pt1 | contig 13694 bp, 10 predicted proteins | sample 4522metaG_FD_202092 | JGI IMG/M metagenome (GOLD analysis project Ga0265316, IMG submission 202092) | Rhizosphere microbial communities from Carex aquatilis grown in University of Washington, Seatle, WA, United States - 4-5-22 metaG | ecosystem: Host-associated > Plants > Roots > Rhizosphere >... | reverse complement strand
CATTCCCTGCTGTATCAGGTAATCGCGTACGGAAGCGCCGCGTTGCTCGGAAAGCCGCTGATTGTACTCGTCCCCGCCGACGCTGTCGGTGTAGCCTTCCACATCCAGCCTCAGACCCGGATGCCCCGAGACGATGCCGGCTACCTTGGCCAGTTTTTCGCGCGCCAGGGGCCTCAACGAAAACTTGGCTGTGTCAAACAGGACATCCGACATGTTTACAATCAGGCCGCGCGCTGTGTCGCGGGTCTGCAGAATGGCGTTGAATTGCATCAGCAATTGAGATCGCAAGTCCGCCTTCTCCGCCTCCGCTTGCGCCTTTTCCTTGGCCGCGCGATCCAGTTCCGCCTGCGCACTGGTCCTCTGCGCGTCGTTTTCGCGTTTCAGACGATCGGCTTCGTTCTGCGCCGCGGCCATCTGTGCATCGCTGTCCCGTTTGAGACGATCCGCTTCAGCCTGAGAAGCCGCGGCCCTGGCGTCGTTCTCGTTCTTCAGCCGGCCCGCTTCGTTCTGGGCGGCGGCCATCCTGGCGTCGCTCTCGTTCTTCAGCCGGTCCGCTTCATTCCGAGCCGCCTCCATCTTCAGTGCATTTTCCCGCTGCACGCGGTCCGCTTCAGACTGCGCGGCAAGCCGCGCCGCGTCCGCGTCCCGTGTAACCTGCAAGGCTGTGGTCTGTGCCTGGTTGCGTTCGCTCTCGGCCTGCGCCTCGCGGTCCGCCCCGGCCTGGCGCTCGTTGGCCAGCCGCTCCTCATCGATCTTCTTCACTGTGATGATGCGGGCATCCTCGGCCATTTGGACGGCCTCACGCGCCACCGTGCCAATGGGCTTCCTTCCCGCCTTTCCCGTCAGATAGCCCTCGCCATTCTCCAGGCCCTGGACGGCCTTCTGGAAGGTTTCGGGGGCGTACCTGTCGGCGCCGGTCCAGCGTGCAATCTGGACGGCATTTCGCGCCTCATAGAGCTCCAATGGCACCTTCGAACTCAGTTGCACGGGTTTGATCTCGGCTGGATTCACGTTCAGTGTGTACTGGCCCCGCTGCAAGAGCTCGAATTTCGCGTCAACCTGTTCAATCGTTCCGGTTGTATCGTGCCGGACGAAATTCTCCATGACCACGACGTCACTCGGCTGAGTTACCGCGAAATATGGTTCGGCGGTTACAATCAAACCAAACGACTGCAACTCCGTGGTGGCATCCAGTTTGGTCTTGTCGCCATCCAAGAGCACTTCACCAACGTTGGTGGCGCGTCCCTCCGGGGTGATGGCCCACATTACGTAGGTCAGATACTCGGGGCCGAACCTGGTGGCGGGCTGGAGCTTCTCCATGCGCGCGTTTATCTGAATGACGCCTTGCTTGCTCGCCACGGTGGCCTGGCCGCGGGCGTCGGGTAAAAGCGGCGTTCCGCGGAAGTCAATCTTGGTGGATCCACTGCGGTGGTTGTAGTTAATCGCTTTTGTGGTCCGCTCGACCACGGTGACGCGATAAATAGGCATCGCGCCAGCGGCCATCCGGGCCGAATTCTCGGTTGACTGCTGAACCGGGTTCGGAGCTTGCGACGACTGGGCCGCCGCAAATGCACATACCATCAGGAGCGTGCCGATGATCTTCATATTGTCCTTTGTTGTTCTTTACGTAGCGCTATGGGCCGGCATGCCCGGCCCCTACACCCTGACAAAGCGAGGACAGGCAGGGAGTTTTCGCGAAAGCGGTGAAATTCGAGCTGGTTCCCGCTTTGCAGCTCTAGTGCCCTCGCGCGGATTGCTTGTTCAGGAGACCGATTAAGGTCACACCCGATTTGGGTGCAGCCCGGCCGTTGGTGACGATGTCCCGGTTCTCCAGTCTCTTGCCGTAGAGAGTGGCGTTGTCGTCCAGATCCTCCCGCAGCGTGGCTCCTTCCAGAGCAAGACCGGCAAACAGGCCCTGGGAGCGCGACCAGGAAAGAATTTCTGCGTGCATTTGTACGTCGGTTTGAGCCGTCGCCGTGCGTCCCACGGGACCCGCCGCCACCGATCCTTCGGCGCCCAAAGTGAACTTGCTGGCGAGCAGTTTGTCTTCTCCACCTTGGTTCATCACCAGCATGATCAAGTCCGTCTCCGAGCCGCCGATCTGAAAGCCGACGCTGCCGCCCTCGATACGAACCGTGGCGGGTGCCGACCAGCCTTCGCCGTTCTGGTTCCGGCAGGATAGATACCCTTTTCCGTACTTGCCGCCGACTATGAACGCCGCCGTCTTGAGACTTGGCACAATGACGATGCAGTGTGCCTTGTCGAGCAGATCCTGCGGAATTCCTTTGTCCGGTGTTGCCATGATTTGCGAAAAGACCGACGCAGCCTCGCCCAACCGCTTGGCGGGCGCATTATCGATCGCGAACAACGCTGTGGTGAAGGCCAAACCGGCCACGATCACTAGTTTCATTTTGTTCCTCTCCTTGTCGCAGGTGCAGGTGGCGACGTTTCTACTAAGGCACGGTTAACGCCATCTGCGGCCCGTCCAGTCACCGGCAACGCGGCAACCGTGCAGGCAAAGGGGTTGCGGGAAAGTTCGGTAACTGCGCCAGGCCAACGGCGCTGGCAGAAGAGCGAAGCGGCTACCGCAAATGCAGGTTTTGCCATGGAAAGTGCAGGTATTGCCTTGCCGATGTGGGGCAGGATGGCATCCTACGCGGCGGTTGCCAACCGCCGCTGTCACTGTTTTCTGCCAACCGCCCCAGTACAGTGAATTTGATGCAGGCTTCTTCGACTTTGGCGCGACTCGCCGCGTCGCCCTTCATAATGTCCAGCCCGCCCGCAGAGGCCCCCATGCCAACCACTGGACTGACTGCCCGGGGCCGCACCGCACCATCGATAGTCGACTACTCCAAATCTGGAAACTGGCCGTCGAACAATTTGTATCCGGAAGGCCCCGCGGGCCTTGGTTCAGAGGCCAGGTGGCCTCTACGAGCGGCCAAGCGGGACTTGCTGACGCCAGAAGCTGAAGCCAGCGCTCTTAGAGGCTGACCCGGATTCTTCGCCACGCCAGGATGCCCAGCACACAACCGAGGCTCACCAGTCCTGAGGACCCCGGTTCGGGGACACTGCCGCCGCCTGGGCCGCCGCCTGGGAGGCCGCCGCCGACGCAGCCGTTTACGGTCGTCTGGCCGGCCAAGGTGTTCGCGGTCTCCGCGAACACACAGCCGTTGATCGTGCCCGCCAGCACTCCACTTCCCCCCGATGCGGCGGACATGGTGAAGCTCGTTCCCGCTAGAATGCTTCCGTCAAAGATCTGAGGCGGGGAGATTCCGACGCTGATCGTAGCGGCATCCTTAACGATCCAGAAGATGTTCTTCGCCCGTGCTCCGTTTATCAAATCGAATGTTAGAACACCGTTCACGGTGAAGGCCCCGTCAATTTGGACAATGAAGACTTCATTGGGGTTATATTGGGCGTCGAATGTCAAAGCAGTGCCTGTGGTCGTCGAGATGTCGCTCGTAAACGTGTATACATTGTTGCCGATGAACGTTTGGGTCAACCCGAGACTGCTCAGCACCGGCTGCGTGTTCCCCAAGCCGAGGGACGTGTTGTACGCTGTTTCGAAGTCCCCGTATGCTGTCATGGCGATCGGGTGGCCAGCCGGATAAACGGTACCAGTTACGATCCACGGGCCGGAGTCCGTAATCGTAGTCGTGGCCCCGACATCGCCAGTGATGTGAGAAACCCCGGTATTCGAAATCGTGCCGCCGAGGAGCGCGAAAGAACTGGCGCTGCCCAGATCCACGATGACCGTGCTTCCAAAAGCAGGCATAACAGCCGCTATAGCCATCAGCAACCCAATCAATCCGTGTCGCATGTTTCCCCCGTTCGCCGCAGGGTCTTCCCAGCGAAAAACTGCAAAAACTCGACCAGAATCGCCGTTTCGAGCTTCCCGGTTGCTAGCCAAGGCAATCCTTGCAGACTCTTCCAAATCAATCTTGCCCGATTTCAATTTAGAATTCAAGCAGATTTTGAGAGTCGAGCGCCTTGGCTAAACTCTACCAACTCCACGCCGACATTTGTCTCCCCGCGAACCGCGAGGAGCGGGGCTGCGGCTGCGGGCCCGCCGGCGCCAGCGCACCCACGGGCCACACCGAAGCGAATATAGGGCCATTCTTCAAGCTGAAGAGACCCGCGAGACTGAGCTGACCGACGAGTGCCCGGAAGCCGCAACGCCGGAATCGGTTTGTTGGCCCTATTCGGGTTGCGTTGCGCCGGAGGGAATGGCCGTGGCTTGCCGAGTCTTCACAAATAACGCCTGTAGATCGCTCAGAACTCCAGGGTCGCCCTTCGCCAACTCCGCTGTGATCGGATCCCGGAGACTCAAAAGGTCTTCCAGTGGCTTTCTGACGCTGGAGTCCGATGCCTGATTGGCGATTTCCCGGGTGCGGTCGAAAAAACGCGTGCTGGTGCCGGCCGCGAGCCCATAGTCCTTCTGGCTTGCCTGAAAGTAAGCCAGGCTGGCCAAATCCCGAAGCTGGGCCAGGCTTTGCTCCCGCCGAGCCTCGCGCAGCTCATTCTCCAGACGAGTCGCCTTCACATATAGAGGAAGAAAACCTGCCAGAAACACGACGACAAGCAGAATCCCCACGACAATGATCCTGTTCTTCACGCGCATCTCCTCCTCTTGAAGGGGCCTCACAAACACGCCAAATGTTGTGTCTCTTCGTGTGCTGAACCGGCTGAACAGTCGCTGGAGAAGTGGTGCGCGGGCCCATCGGTTCCGGGGGGCCCCGCGCGCCGACCCGGCCCCGGCCGTCTCGGGCGATTCACTGTCTTGCTTAAGCTGGGCGTCTCAGCTTCGTCCAATCACCTCAGCCGCCCCTTTGACCCGATCGCGCAATTCCTCTACTTGGCCCCTGACGCAATCTTGCGCCGCGGCAGCCTTGTCCCCATCCAGTCCTCTCCCTCTTCGACCCTGCGGCCGATGAGGCGACGCGTCGCAGCGCCGGAGCGTGGGGCAAGCAAGACCGTCAGGGCGATACCCGCTCCCAACCCGGTCAAGAAAAACAGCAGCGCGGAACCTCCACTAGTGTTCATTTCAACTTCCTCTAGGTGATCCTCCCGTCCATGATGCAATCCTGGGTCCACAACTTGCTAGCGGTGATGACGGCGCTATTCCATCGCCGCCAGAACCTGGTTCAGCGGAATCGTCGCGAACGTCGTGGCGTAGTCGGATATCCCGTAGGGAATCACGAGTTGCCCGCCATGCACAAGGCTGCCGCACGAGTAAACGACATTGGGCACATAGCCGTCGCGCTCGTTTACATTGGGTTTGATGAGTGGTTCAGGCAGGCGGCCGATCACTTTTGCCGGGTCGTCGCGGTCCAGCAGGAAAGCGCCGATGCAGTACTTTCGCATGGGCCCCACGCCGTGACTGATTACCAGCCAGCCGGCCTCGGTCTCGATGGGCGAGCCGCAGTTGCCCAACTGGATGAATTCCCAAGGGAACTTCGGCTCCACGATGAGCTGCATGGTGTCCCAGAAATGCAGATGGTCGGAGAACATCACGTAGATATTCTCCGCGTCCTGGCGGCCGAGCATGGCGTACAGGCCATTGATTTTGCGGGGGAACAGCGCCATCCCTTTGTTCTCGACGGCGGGGCCGTTCAAGGTGATGAATTTGAAACGAAGAAAATCGGCCGTCTCCAGAAATTGGGGCAGAATCATCTTTCCGTCGTAGGCGGTGTAAGTCGCATAGTAGATCCGCGCGCCATCTTCCTGTTGAAAAAGGACAAAGCGGGCGTCCTCGATCCCGTTACTCTGCGACGGAGTGACAGGGAACAGCACCCGCTCCGACAGATCCGACTCCGGCTCAAACTGCACTTCGTAATTGGATCGGGCCAGCATCAGGGTTTCCCTGGTTACGCTCTTCGTGGTTTCCTGGGCTTGCTCCGGGAGCTGTCTTACGGCGCGGCCGATGCTGTCGCGCAGTTCTTCCAAAGTGAATGCGTCGGGTAAGGCATTGAGGACAACCTGGTTGAAGCTGCCCATGAGGCGGAGTTCCTCAAGCTTCCGTTGGAACAGAGGTTTTTCAAACGTCGAGTTGGGCACTTGCATCGGCTCGAGGCTGTAGCGGGAGGGCAAGTCCATGGTGACGTTGCTCGCGGCGTCCAACATTCCGCTGCGAAAAGCGATCGAGGAAACGTGCCCCTCGGCGGTGGCGCGCAGGCTCAGGATGAAACGCATCGATCCGGGCGGCACATTCGACTGATCCAGGTGCGGCACCATCGAGGGATTGAACAACGCGGCAGCTTCGAGCGAGTATTCGTGCGTAAAATAGCCGCCCAGCAACAACTTCCGTTCCTCGGACAGCCTTTGACCATCGAGCACATAGGGGCTGACCTCGTCAAACCGCCGGCGGAGGAATTCGTCGATTTTGATTTGGCGTTCGCCGAATTCGGCCCGCACCCCTTCCAGAAGGGCATGGACCTGACTCTCGGGAAGAGCCATGACCCGGGCGGTGACCTTAACAGAGCGGTGGTCGCCCATGATACGAAATGGCCGGGCCAGCACGTGCGTGGGGTCCGGGTCCAGGGTGACTGTGCTGCGCGTGATGTCGATCGATTTCATTGTGCGAGGGGGACCGTTACAGCGGCTCGTTGAACTCCCGTGGCGGTGTTTTGCACCAGCCGCATTTCGGCTAGTGACAGGAGAAAGGCCAGCGTCGATTCGGCTCCCTGGTTTTCGTTGCTCCGGTCCGCGTGCAGCCCATCGCGGCAGCCGCCCGTGGGGCGGGCGTAGAGTTCCAGCCCGAGATCGTTCCAGCCGAGGAACCAGTCGAAGGCGCGTTGCGCCTGTTCATACCACCACGGATCGGCTGTGGCGCGGTAGGCTTCCAGACAAGCCGAGACCGTGGTTTGGGCCTCGATGGGCTGCTGGTCGAATTCCGCGCGCGGGCCGTCACGCTTATAGAATCCGTTGCTGCCGATGGGCCGCAGCCGGCCGTGCCGCGAGGTCTGAACGCCCACCAGCCAGCGCAATGCCTGTATGCCTCGTCCCGACACGTGTTGTTGCCCGGTGGCGCGTCCGCTGACAATCAGGGCGTGAGCCAGTTTGGCGTTGTCATAGGTCAAACTTTCTTCAAACCAGGTCCAGCCGGGGCCGGCCACCTGGTCGAAGATCGCCACCAGGCGCCCGGTCAGCTCTTGGCGGACATCCTGGGCGGCGCGGTCGCCCTTCACCCGGCGCAGATACTCGTGAATGCCAATCAGGCTGAATGCCCAGGCGCGCGGCGAAGTGAAGCCTGTCACGGCCGGCAGCGCCCGAGTGAAAAGCCGCTCGGCCATCATCTGGGAACTCCAATGCGGGGAGCGCCCCACCGCCGTGCCCAGCGCCCAGATCGCCCGGCCCTGACAATCTTCGGACCCCTGTTGGTCGAGCCAAAGGCGGTCCACACCCAGGAAATTGTGGAAACGCGTGGTTTTTGGATCGAAGGCAAAGTCCAGGAACGCGGCGTAGGTGGTGGCCAGGGCCCGGACCCGCTTGGGCGCTTCTTCCAACTGGCCGAGCAACACGGCCAGGATGAGGGCGCGGGCGTTGTCGTCGGTGCAGTAGCCTTCCGAACGATTGGGCGCGGTGAGACTGGCATGCTGGAAGATGCCCGTGGAATCGGTCATATGGTAGAGATGGTCCAGATTCAGCTCCGGCGATTCAAACGGCCGGCGGCCGGCAACTCCGGCGGCGACAGATTCGCGGGGCGCCGCGGCCGCCTGCCGCCGCGCCAGTTCAAAGGAGCGCATGTACAGCCCCGCCGTGTTGCTCCAAACCATGGCGCGGCCCAACTTGTAAGCGTTCTCGCTCATGGCGTGGCGGCGCGTTTCATCGCGCAACAACCCGGTCACCTCGCGCGCCATGGCCGCCGGGTCGGCGAATGGCACCAGGACGCCACGCTGGTCCGCCAGCAATTCGGCGGCATGCCAGTATGGCGTCGAGACCACGGCTTTGCCCGCGCCGAACGCATACGCTAGTGTTCCCGACGTTATCTGGGCCTCGCCCAGATAAGGAGTGATGTAAAGATCGGCCGCTCCAATAAACTCAGTCAGTTCCTTCAGCTCCACAAAGCAGTTGTGGAAGACGACGTGGTCTTGGAGTCGATTCTTCTCGACGATGGCCTCGAGGCCGAGACGGTAGGCGTCGCCACGCGTGCGAAACTCATTGGGGTGGGTAGCGCCCAGTACGATGTAGACGACATCGGGAAACTCCGCCACGATCTCCGGGAGAGCATTGAGCACATGTTCAATCCCTTTGTTCGGCGAGAGCAGCCCGAAGGTCAGCAACACCTTGCTTCCGCTCAGGCCAAACTGCCCCTTGTAACAATCCGGGGCGGCGAATGGCACGTCGGGAATACCATGCGGGATCAGATCGATCTTGGCCGCGGGCGCCTGGTACACCTCCCGCAAGATCGCCCGTCCCCGCTCCGTCATCACCACCAGCCGGCTCGAGCAAGCGATCAATTCCCGCATCACGCGGTGCTGGTCGGCGTTGGGCGTGCGGAGAACGGTGTGGAGCGTGGTGACCACCGGCGCGGTCAATCCGCGCAGCAGCGTCAATAAGTGGCTGCCGGACGGCCCGCCGAAAATTCCGAACTCGTGCTGGACCGAGACTACGTCCACATCGCTGGAGTTCAGGAAATCGGCGGCGCACCGGTAAGATTCCAGATCCTGCTCCTCAATTTCGAAGCGAACGACGTCCGGGTACTGGTAGCACCCCTCGATGTCATTCACCGGCACGGCGAAGCAGCGGCTTTGGGGATGCCGCTCCGCCACAGCCCCAAGCAGGTCGGAGGTAAATGTGGCGATGCCGCACTTGCGCGGCAAGTAGTCGCCGAGAAACGCGATGGTTCGGCTACTGGAGGCTGTCTTCACGACTGGGACCCACCTTTCTTTTCTTTGGCGCCACCGGTCATTCAGGCGGCAATGCGGAGACTCTCGCCGAGAGACTCGATTCTCTCCTGCCGGTCGCGATCGGCAGCTTCCTGGCACTGGATACAAAGTGACGCCCATGGCAAGGCCACCAGGCGTCTTGGGCTGATCGCCAATTCGCACTCCGCGCAGGCTCCAAAACTGCCATCGTCGATCCGTCCTAACGCCGCTTTTACCTGGCGCAGCAGTTGGGACTCACGGTCCACGTTTCGCATCGCCAGTTCCCGCTCCGTCGCGTACTGAATCTCGTCCATCTGGTCCGCGCTCTTCTCGATTGTGATGCCGTCCCGCCTCCGTAATACCTGTGCCAGTTCGGTCGCTTTTCGCTCAAGAATTTCCTGGACCTCGCTCCACTCGGCTGATACTACCTTCATGACGGACCTCTTTCGTGCGCTGGGTGTCTAGTCCATTGCACGCGATGGTCCAGAACGGAACCCTCATGTTTGGAGGCTGGGGCCACTGGAACCGAGATGCAACATCTGCACCAGAGTGCAGAATCTGCTGCCTCTGGTATGGCCTCCATCCCATGGAAAGCACCCCTAGACGGTGGTCACGAACGTGCCTTCCCTCTTGGGAACAGCTATGCGACCAACAAAAGCAATTTTCCGGCGCCCAGCGGCTCTGGGGCTGTTGTTCTTATTTCTGACCCCCGCCGTTTACTCGTATTCCGTTCTCACCCACGAAGCCATTATCGATTCGACCTGGGACAGTGCCATCAAGCCACTGCTGCTCAAACGATTCCCGGCTGCCACCGCGGAGGAGTTGACCGAAGCCCACGGGTTCGCCTACGGAGGGTGCATTATTCAGGATTTGGGGTACTATCCGTTCGGCAGCAAATTCTTCAGCAACCTGACGCATTACGTCCGGAGCGGCGATTTCGTCCTCAACCTGGTTCGCGAGTCCCAGGACCTGAACGAGTACGCTTTCGCTCTGGGAGCCTTGTCGCACTATGCCGCTGATAATAATGGCCACTCCCTGGCCGTCAACCGGGCCGTCCCTTTGTTCTACCCGGAGCTTGGCCTAAAGTTCGGCAAGACCGTCACGTATGGCGACGATCCGCTGGCCCACACCAAAACGGAGTTCGCGTTCGATGTCTTTCAGTCCGCCAAGGGCCGCTACGCCTCCGCGGCATACAAAGACTTCATCGGATTTCAGGTGTCCAAACCCCTGCTCGAGCGGGCGTTTCTGGATACCTATGGAATGCGGCTGGAAAAAGTATTCCTGGATGTCGATCTCACTATCGGATCCTATCGCCGCGCGGTCGGGTCGGTTCTTCCGGCTCTTACCCGAGTCGCCTGGCAACTCAAGAAACAGGAAATCAGGAAAGACGCTCCCAGCGCTACGCGCAAGACGTTCCTCTACAATCTATCCCGTTCCAGCTACGAAAAGAACTGGGGATCTACTTATAAGAAACCGGGGGTCCGGTCGAAAATCCTGGCCACTGTATTCCGTATAGTGCCCAGGGCCGGCCCGTTCCGGCCGCTGTCGTTCAAGAGGCTCACGCCCGAAATCGAGAAGATGTACATGGCCAGCTTCAATGCGACGATCGAGCGTTATCGGGAACTGCTCTTGGAGCAGAATGCCGGCCGTCTGAAGCTGCCCAATGAAAATCTGGATGTGGGAATCTCCACGGCGGCGGGCAGGTATGCGCTGACGGATGCCACTTACTCGACGCTGCTGCACAAGTTGCAGGGCCACTACACGGAAATAACGCCGGAACTCCGCGGCGATATTCTGGCTTTCTACGGCGGCCATGGTCTCGCGAATTCGACCAAAACCAGCGCCGACGATTCGGCCAGGGTGGTGAAAGAACTCGATCAACTGCGGGCCGTGGACGTGGACCTGGCAGGGAGCGGCAGCCTGGGTGGCGTCGAGGTGTCCTCCGGAGGCGGATCCCAGCCACGCCCATGAGCGATTCAACCTGGAGTTCGAGGCTCGCGAAGCAATCCCGCTGGTTGCTACTGGCGACTGTGCTGGCGGCGACTTCCGCGGCGTCCGGCCAGGAGCCGGGCGATGCAGCGCTGCAACCTCTGACCACGGGCTTCGCCAGGAACATCCTTGCGGATCAGAAAGCCATCTGGACCAGCCCGTTTCGCATGACTCGCAAAGACGCCCGGTGGTGGGTGACTTTTGGCGCCATCGTGGGCGTGGCGGTGGCGACGGACCACCGCAGTTCGCAACAACTGCCGAATACGGCGGACCAACGGAGGTTCAGCCGGGACCTCTCGCAGGTGGGCGCCGCGTATGCCCTGGTTCCCATACTGGGCGGATTCTATGCGACCGGAGTTCTGGCGAAGAGCGCGAATTTGCGCGGCACGGGAGTGCAGGGCGGCGAGGCGGTGGCCGATGCATTGATTGTGTCCGAAGTTCTCAAATTCGCGGCCGGCCGGCAGCGGCCCCTGGTGGGGGATGGAGGCGGGCACTTCTTCCACGGAGGCGATTCGTTCCCGTCCGGCCACGCCATCGAGAGCTTTGCCCTGGCCTCGGTGATCGCGCATCGTTGGCGCCATAAGAAGGCGGTGGTAATCGCCGCTTATGGGCTCGCAACCCTGGTGAGCGCATCTCGCTTCAGCGGCCAGAAGCACTTCGCGTCGGACATCGTGGCGGGAGGAGTCATGGGGTGGTTCATCGGCACGCATGTGTTCGAATCGCACTAGTGGTCTACCGACTCGTATGAAAAGAAAGACTGTTCTCCTCACCGTAGCCGCCGTTTGCGCTGTGGCGGGTCTGGGGTCCTGGCTCCTGCTCCGGAACAATTCCGGAGTTCAATACCGGACAGCGACGGTCGGCCACGGCGACATCAACGTCGCTATTTCGGCCACCGGCAATCCGAACGCGGTTGTCACCGTTCAGGTCGGGTCGCAAGTGTCGGGCATCGTGATGGCCTTGTACGCCGACTTCAATACGAAAGTGACGAAAGGCCAGTTGATCGCGCGCCTCGACCCCGCGTCGCTGCAGGCCAAAGTGGATGAAGCTCAGGGGAATCTCGACACGGCCCGGGCCAACGCCGCCAATGCCCAGGCCGGCATTCAGAAGGCCCAGGCGGCGATCCAGGCCGCGAACGCCTCTGTCGCCGCCGCGGTGGCCAATGTAGTCAAGGCAGGGGTGGCCACTCAAGACGCCAAGATCAAGGGCGACCGGCGCGTGCAATTGGCCAAGGAAGGCGTCCTCTCACAGGAGGACGTCGACACGGCGGAGGCGACCTATCACACCGCAGCCGCCGATCAGGATGCCTTCACAGCCCAGCAGCGGGCGACGGAGGACAACGGCAAGGTAGCGCAGGCGGATTTGAAAGTTGCGGGCACGCAATTGACGGCCAACCAGGCGCAGGTGAAGCAGCTCGAGGCGGCGCTTCGATCCGCGCAAATCGACCTGGCCTATACCTACATCAAGGCGCCGGTGGACGGCGTGGTGGTCTCGCGCAATGTGGATGTCGGCCAGACGGTGGCGGCGAGCCTGTCTGCTCCGACCCTGTTTCAAATCGCGCAAGACCTCACCAAGATGCAGGTTGATACCAACGTGTCGGAGGCGGACGTGGGCCGGGTGCAAGTGGGCCAACCGGCCACGTTCACGGTGGATGCCTATCCCGGGCGCATATTCACGGGAGCCGTGACTTCCATCCGCAAAGCTCCCATCAACGTGCAGAACGTCATCACGTACGATGCGGTGGTGGGTGTTTCGAATGCGGATTTGAAGCTGTTTCCCGGCATGACCGCGAACGTGAAGATCCTGGTGGATCAGCGTCCGAACGTATTGAAGGTGCTCAACGCCGCGCTGCGATATCACCCGGCATCCGAGGCGCCGGCGCCAATGGCCGGCGGCCGGGGAGCGGGCAAGTCGGCCGCACCCCAACAGGCAGTTTCAGTGATGGACCCGAACAACAAACAGCGGCGCGTGACAATCACGACCGGACCAAGCGATGGCACGTACACAGAGGTCACCGGCGGCGATCTGAAGGACGGAGATCGCGTAATTGTCGCGGAGTTGGTGAAAGCCGGCGCCGCTTCAAGCAGCGCAACCAGCTCCCCGCGCGGCAGCAAAGGGACCGGGTTCTAGGTAACGGCACCCATGCCAGCGGTCATTGAAATCAAGGATCTCGTGAAGGATTACGCCCTTGGGGATGTCCCCGTGCACGTATTGAAGAACATCTCGCTCGAAATTGCCCGCGGGGATTTCGTGGCCATCATGGGGCCGTCCGGGTCCGGTAAATCCACGCTCATGAATATTCTTGGGTGCCTCGACAAACCCACCTCCGGAACGTACACGCTCGACGGCATTAGCGTTGGCCAGCTCAGCCGCGACGAGCTGGCGGAAATCCGGAACAAGAAAATCGGTTTTGTGTTCCAGCAGTTCAATCTGCTGGCCCGGACCAGCGCGTCCGAAAATGTCGAGCTGCCGCTGATGTACACCGATATGGCCGCGGCGGAGCGGCATGACCGGGCGGCGAAGGCTCTGCTCTCCGTGGGGCTCGCGGGCCGCGAGGCGCATCAGCCGAGCCAGCTCTCCGGGGGTCAGCAGCAGCGGGTGGCGATCGCCCGCGCGCTGGTGAACGATCCGCAGATTATCCTGGCGGACGAACCCACCGGAGCCGTGGATTCCAGAACCAGCATCGAGATTCTGGCGATCTTTCAGCGGTTAAACCGGGAGAAGGGAATCACGATGATCGTGGTGACGCACGATCCGGATGTCGCCACTTATGCGAACCGGAATATCCATTTCTTGGACGGCAAGATACGGCTGGACGAGGTGCTGGCGCACCCTAGCGAC
>Ga0265316_10004600_pt1 | contig 13694 bp, 10 predicted proteins | sample 4522metaG_FD_202092 | JGI IMG/M metagenome (GOLD analysis project Ga0265316, IMG submission 202092) | Rhizosphere microbial communities from Carex aquatilis grown in University of Washington, Seatle, WA, United States - 4-5-22 metaG | ecosystem: Host-associated > Plants > Roots > Rhizosphere >... | reverse complement strand
TGCCCCCGATACACAAAAGGGGCGCCCGCACGAGAATGCGCAACATCATGAGCACGAGGGTCTGCACTTGGACGATGTCGTTCGTGAGCCGCGTGACAAGGGACGACGTGGAGAAGGTGTCCTGACGCGCGAAGGAGAGGGATTGCACCCGTCGATACGCGTCGCGCCGCACATCCGCGGCGAAGCTCATGGAGGCGCGGCTGGCTGTGATGGTACAGCCGATACCGCCCAGAGCGCCGACCAGGACGATGCCGATCATCGCGAGCCCCGTGCGCAGGACATAAGCGAGATCGCCCGACGCTACCCCTGTGTCGATGATCCTGGCGAGGAAAGTCGGTTGAAGGAGGTCGGCAGTCACCTCCACCACCATGAGCAACGGGGCGAGCAGCGCGTCCTTCCAATAGGGCTTGAGATAACGAGAAAGCTTTGTCACGAGCTCCTGCGGGTCTGCCGTCTGTTCGACGATCGACATCGTGAGCCTATCATCGGCTCCCCGGAGGGGTCAAGGCGGGCCCGTGCGTGGCAGCGGCGGCGGATCGGTTGACATGAGACCTCATGTGGCGTATCTTGTGGACAGCATCGGAGTGCCGTTCCGCGGCATTCTGGAAAATGATACGAGTGTACAGGGCCTTTCAAGTCCTCGCGGCGGCCTCACCGGCGACTCCACCGAATATCCACTCCCACCTGCCGGCTTGAGCAAAGGATCACAATGACCTTTTCCGATTTCTCTCTTTCCAAGGAGCTTCATGCCTCCGTGCAGCGCATGGGCTTCGACCAACCGACCCCGATTCAGCAGGCGGCAATACCCGCCGGCCTCGCGGGCCGCGACATTCTTGCCAGCGCGGAAACGGGAAGCGGCAAGACCGCCGCTTTTCTTCTTCCCATCATGAACCACCTCCAGGCCCTGCGCCGCGGGGTGACGCGCGCCCTCGTTCTGGCTCCGACACGCGAGCTGGCCGCCCAGATCGCCGAGCATTTCAAAGAGCTCGCCACGGGCACCACCCTTACCTGCGCCGCGGTTTTCGGCGGGGTCGGCATGGATCCCCAGACGCGCGCATTCCGCAAGGGCGTCGATCTGATCGTCGCCTGCCCCGGTCGACTCCTCGACCATATGCGCGAACATTACGCGGATCTTCCGTCGCTCAAATATCTGGTTCTCGACGAAGCGGACCGCATGCTCGACATGGGCTTCATGCCCGACATCAAGAGGATTCTCGCCGTCATTCCCCGGGAACGCCAGACTTTGTTCTTCTCGGCGACTCTTCCACCGGCCATCGTGGACCTGGCGGGGCAGCTCTTACGCTCGCCGGTGCGGATCGACATCGACAGAAAGCCGGCGCCGGTTGCCGGTCTTTCGCACGCGGTGTATCCCGTCACCACGGATCGCAAATCGGAGCTGCTCCTGGAGCTGCTCGATCAGCGGATCAACGGGAGCGTCCTGGTCTTCACGCGGACCAAGCACCGCGCGAACCGTCTGGCCGACTATCTGGACAAGAATGGCGTCGCCTGCGGCCGCATCCACGGCAACAGGAGCCAGTCACAGCGAACGGCCGCTCTGGCCAACTTCAAAAAGGGAACCTACCAGGTGCTCGTGGCCACGGATATCGCCGCACGCGGCATTGACGTGGAAGCGCTGGGCTCCGTGGTGAACTTCGACGTTCCGCACCAGCCGGAGGATTACATCCACCGCGTCGGTCGCACGGCGCGCGCACAGCTCACCGGTGACGCGTACACACTCGTTGCACCGGAAGAGGAGCGGGATTTCGGGGCGATCGAGCGAGCCCTCGGAAAACGCTTGCAGCGTCATCGTATGGAAGGGTTTGACTACACGCCCCGGCCCGTCGCCCCTACGGCGCGCCCGCAGGCCAAGCGGTACGGATCTCAGAGGCCGAGGACCGAAAGAGCGTAGCGGATTTTCCCCAGCGGAGTGGAAAGCTGAACACCGGCGATAGCTCCCCGCAGCGATGCGAGGAGCTCGCGGGCGATCGTCGTTCCCTCCTCCAGGGCGGACTCCTTCGTGTCGCACGCGGCCATGCGCGCGATGACGGATTCGGGAACCGATACCCCGGGCACTTCGTTTTTCATGAACTCGGCCATCCGTAGGCTGACAAGGGGCCAGATGCCCGCTATCACGGGGATAGGACGGCGTCCCTTCGCTCGATCCAGAAAACGCAGAAGAGGTTCGGCATCGAACACCGGTTGCGTGATGGCAAACTCCGCGCCGGCGTCGACCTTCCATTCATACCGTTCCCATTCTCGATTCAGATTCACCGCGCTGGGATTGAGAGCCACGCCGTAGCAGAACGCCGTGGGACCGCCGACAGCGTTATGCCCGAGATCGAGACCCTGATTGAGCTGCTTCACCATATTGCAGAGTCCTATCGCATCGATATCGAAGACCGCCGTTGCATCGGGATAGGTGCCCATGTTCGGAGGATCCCCCGTAACGAGGAGAATGTTGCGGATGCCCAGCGCGTGCGCGCCAAGGATTTCAGCCTGCAAGGCGAGCAGATTCTTGTCCTTACACGTGCAATGGGGGATGGCTTCTATGCCGGCGCGTTGCTGCAGCACGACTGCCGCGGCGACCGCACCCATCTTTGCCTGCGCGCGCGGGCTGTCGGGAACATTCACCGCGTCGATCCCTTTTTCTTTCAGCGCGCGGGCATTCGCCACCAGGCTCTCCATGTCGATCCCTTTCGGCGGGACGAGCTCGACGCAGGAGAGGAAGGCGCCGCGGGCCAGCTTCGCCGCCCAGGCGCTTTTCTCTTCCAGAGCGATCGGCTTTCGGGCGCGGTCGTCCACGACGACGCTGACCCGCTCGGCGGGCAGGCTCGGGGCGAGGGCACGAATCTCGTTGCGAATCTCGCGTATGTGGGCGGGCGTCGTTCCGCAACATCCCCCGACAATGAGCACCCCGGACTGAATCATGCGCTTCGCGTATTTCGCCATGTATTTGGGGGTGGTCTGGTAGATGTTACGTCCGTCGATATTGACCGGGACCCCCGCGTTGGGTTGTATGCACAAAGGATGCCGCGCAACGCGGATCATGCGCTCGGCGGTCTCCAGCATGATGCGGGGCCCTCCGGTGCAATTCAATCCGATCGCGTCGGGGGAAAGCGCGTCGATGTCCGCGGTGAATGCCTCCGGCTCCGTGCCATAGAGAGAGGTACCCTCTCCGTTGATGGTGAGGGAAGCAATGAGCGGCAGGCCGCAGGCGGCGCGCACGCCTCGGATCGCCGCTTTCAGCTCCGCGACGTCGACGAAGGTTTCCAGCACGATGAGGTCCGCACCCCCCTCCGCGAGGTGCGCGGCCTGGAGACGAAACGAGTCCTCCGCCTCACGGAGGGACATCGCACCCAGCGGCTCGATACGGACGCCGAGGGGACCGATGGAACCGGCGACGTAGGCGTTTTTGGACCTGCCGGCATTTTCAACGGCTTGTCGGGCCAGCTCCGCGGCTCTCCGATTGATCGCCGCGAACGAATCGGCGAGCCCGGCATTGCGCAGCTTCGGGATACCGGCTCCCCAACTATTGGTCGTAATCACCTCGGCGCCCGCCTCCAGGTATTCCTGATGGAGGGAGAGCACGAGCCGGGGATCCGAGAGGCAGACTTCCTCGAAGACACGATTCAGGAATATGCCGCGTTCATACAGCATCGTTCCCATGGCGCCGTCGAAAAGGATCGGGGACGGCAGTCCCAGGCGCGCGCGGAAATCAAGCTTCACCCTTTTTTCCGGTTCAGCGCTCTAGCGCGCCGGATGCGGAGAGGCGGCGTATTGTTCCCGCAAACGATGTGCCGCATCCACCAGAGCGACGAGCGAGGCTTCCGTTTCTTTCCACTGGCGCGTCTTGAGGCCGCAATCCGGATTGACCCACAACTGTTCCGGCCTCAGCACCTCCAGCGCCTTGACCAGCAGCGCCTGCACCTCGGCCGCGGAAGGAACCCGTGGCGAATGGATGTCGTAAACGCCCGGTCCGATATCGTTGGGATAGCGGAAGGCCTTGAACGCTCCCAGAAGCTCCATGCGCGATCGCGCCGACTCGATGGATATCACATCGGCATCCATGGCCGCAATGGAGGGGAGAATTTCGTTGAACTCGGAGTAGCACATATGAGTGTGGATCTGCGTGACGTCGGCGACGCCCGAGGAAGCGATGCGGAAGGCTTCGACGGCCCAGGCGAGATACGCGGCACGGTCTTCCGTGCGAAGGGGGAGTCCTTCCCGCAGTGCAGGCTCGTCGATCTGGATCACCCGGATACCGGCGGCCTCCAGGTCGGTGACCTCGTCGCGGATGGCAAGGGCGATCTGCCGGCAGGTCACCTCCCGCGGCTGGTCATCGCGCACGAATGACCACATGAGGATCGTGATCGGGCCTGTCAGCATGCCCTTCATGGGTCGTTTTGTCAGCGACTGGGCGAACGCCGACCAGCGAACCGTCATGGGGTGCGGCCGCTCGACATCACCGAATATCACGGGAGGTTTCACGCAGCGGGAACCGTAGCTCTGCACCCAGCCGTTTTTCGTGAAAATGAAACCGGAAAGCATTTCGCCGAAGTATTCCACCATGTCGTTGCGCTCGGATTCACCGTGGACGAGAACGTCGAGGCCAAGGGACTCCTGCTTCCGTACGGTGCGCTCGATTTCTCCCTCGAGGAATTTCTCGTACTCCTCGCGTGTCATTTCGCCTTTGCGAAACTCCGCTCGCGCGGCGCGCACGCTGCCGGTTTGAGGAAAGGAACCGATTGTCGTGGTAGGAAAGAGCGGCAGCTTCAGGGCGCGCGATTGCAGGTTCCGCCGATTCGCGTAGGGCGTGCTACGCCGCGCCATCTCAGGGGTCAGGGCGGAGAGTCTTTCGCGGACTCGCGGAATGCTCACGCGCGGGGAACGCGAGCGTGCACGCAACGGGAGGGCGTTTTCTTCGAGCTGCGCCGAGACGCTCTGGCGGCCCGTGTTCAGAGCCTTCGCGATGAGGGCCACCTCGTCGAGCTTCTGTCGGGCGAAAGCGAGCCAGCCCCTGATCTCGGGGTCCATGCCCTCTTCCCCTGTGAGATCTTCTGGGCAGTGGAGGAGCGAGCACGATGAAGCGATCATGATGTTTTCGGCGCCCAGACCTTCGGAGAAACGCTCCGCGGTGCGTATGGCTGCCTCGAGATCCGTTTTCCAGATATTGCGCCCGTCCACGAGGCCGAGGGAAAGGATGAGCTCCCGCGGCCTGCGGCGCAGAATCTGCTCCCCTTGGGCCGCGCCGCGCACCAGATCGACGTGCAAACCGGCGACGGGAAGCGTCAGGCCGATATCGAGATTGTCCCGCAGGTCCCCAAAGTACGTCGTCAGCATGAGTCGGACGGAGGTCGACTTGGCCAATCGCGCGTAGGCGCTTTGGAGCGCCCGCTTCCTGCGCGGATCGAGGTTGGTGACGAGAATCGGTTCGTCGATCTGGACCCAGTCGGCGCCTTGGGCGCCCAAGCGTGCCAGAACCTCTTCATAGACGGCCAGAAGCGCATCGAGATTCTCCAAAGCCTCCCCGGAACCCTCGACGGTCTTGGCAAGGGACAGAAATGTCACCGGGCCCAGAAGAATCGGACGCGTGCGTATGCCTGCCGCCGTCGCCTCGGCGTGATGGTCGAGGACTTTTGTGAAAGCGAGATGAAAGCGTGCGTGTGGCGGGATCTCCGGCACGATGTAGTGGTAGTTCGTGTCGAACCACTTCGTCATTTCAAGGGCCGGCACATCGATGCCATTATTCTGCCGCCCCCGCGCCATTGCGAAATAGGTGGGCAGATCCACGAGCTCCCGAATCTCTCCATAGCGGGAAGGCACCGTGCCCACCATGGCTGCCGTATCCAAGACGTGATCATAAAAAGAGAAATCACCGGCCGGGATGTATGAAATTCCGGCCTCCGCCATGAATTTCCAGTGATGCCCGCGGATACGGGCTGCCTCTTCTCGGAGTGATTGCTCCTCGATCTCGGAGGACCAGTAGCGTTCCAGAGCCTTCTTCAGCTCCCGATTCGGGCCGATGCGGGGATACCCCAGGATTGCTGTTTCGATCATAGTGCCTCTGGTCGAAGATAGGCACCCGGCCGTCGAACGGTCAACCGAAAATGGCCGGCTTCGCCATGGCGCGGACGTCCCCTCGGAGGCGTTGCCGCGGGATCTGGATCAGGAGCGGCATTCGTGTCAGCATGACGCGCATCGGAGATCAAAGGGGACAGCTCATGGCATTCGTGCGTGAAGAGACGTTTACCATCTGTACGTGGGACGTGGATCAATCCGACAAGCTGACGATGTCTTCCGCCTTCAATTTCTGCCAGGAGGTTGCCGGCAATCACGCCCGAGCGCTCGGAGTGGGGGCCGAGGTGTTGCGCGAAAAGGGGTTCGCCTGGGTTCTCTCGCGCATGTCCCTTTCCCTGGAAGAGAGACCGGGATGGGGAGCCCGCATCGTCGTGCGGACCTGGCCGCGGGGCAAGGACCGGCTGTTCGCCATCCGCGATTACCAGCTCATGACGCCGGATGGCCGGCTTTTTGGAAGCGGCCGCAGCGCCTGGATTCTTCTCAATACGACATCTCTGCGGCCGCAGCGCGTCGAATCCCTCGGTGTCGAGATTCCCGACAATCCCGGCCTGGATGCCCTGCCGGACGGCGCGAAGGGCGTCGAGGCTCGGACCGGTCTCCAGGCGCGGGGGGATCGTCGCGCCGGATATTCCGACATCGACTACAACGGCCACGTCAACAACGCCCGCTACGTCCAATGGATCCAGGACATTCTGCCGATCCAAGCGCTGCTGGCCGCCCCTTCCCTGCGCCTGGACATCAATTATCTCGCCGAGGTCAGACCCGATGAGCGCGCGTTTCTTTCAATGGCGGAGATCACGAACGACGTCCCCGCGGGATTCTATGCCGAGGGGACTCTCGCCGACGGTACTACCCCGTGCTTCCGGGCACGACTGTCCCTCACCTAAAAGGGAAGGATGACGTTATAGCGGACGGCAAGCATGCGGACCGCGAATGTCACCGCGGTCCCGAGCGGGATCGAGACGGCCGCGGGGAGATGGACCCACGAGAGAAGAAGATACATCACGCAGCCGGCGAGGCTACAGGTCGCATAGAGTTGTGATTTTCGAAAGACCGTCGGGACCTTGTTTCCAATGATGTCGCGAATGACCCCGCCGAAACAACCCGTGACCACGCCCATGATGACCGCAATGAAGTAGAGATTGGGGTAGACCTGAAGGCTGTAGACCGCGCCCAGAACGCTGAACAAACCGAGACCGAGGGCGTCGAATATCGTGACGACGAGGACGAGCGTCTTGTTCGTGCGGTCCTTGATCTGGCGCAGAATCACGACGGAGATGATGGACAGCATGAGAACGGCCACCCCGTACGGCCAGTTCTGGATCCAAAAGAGCGGATAGCGCTGGAGGCATATGTCGCGGACGGTTCCGCCGCCGAAGGCGGTGATCATCGCGACCGAATACACCCCGACGATGTCCATTTTCAGGCGACGGGCCTCGAAAATCCCCGTCATGCTGAATGCGAAGACTCCGAGAACTTCTATGAGCTTGAGAAAATCATCATAGGACATGGCAACGGCCAGGGTAGCGAGAAAGGTCAGGCGTAGCAACGAGGGCAGCACGTTGTGGCCCGAGATTGAGAGCCGCGCGCCGGCGGCGGGGCCGACCTCAGGGGGCAGCGACCCCTTTTTGTTCCTGGTAGATTGAAAGGATGCCGAAGAGCCTCTTCAGCGGCCGGGATTCGACCTCCACCATGGGGGCGTGACCGGCACCAAGGAGGCGCATGCGCTCGAGCATGGCCGGCAGGCGTCTCAGAAAAAAGGCGAAGTCTCTCCCGTCTTTGCGCGACCAGCCTGTTTCCGCGTATGCGCACAGGCGAGGAAAGACCTGGTACCAGAGACGGGCGCGATCCGGAATCATCTCGGTCCATATCGGGGCTTCGATGCCCAGCACGCGCGATGCGCTTTGCGCTTCAAGCCCGCGCCAGACCGGCTCGAAGTCATAGGCGCGTGAGAGGGGCGTCAGGGCATAACCATGGTCGAGATAGCAGCGCCAGAACGACGAGGCCACCATCCTCCGTCCGTTGGTGACCGATGCGCGCAATGCCCCGTGTCCGTGGAGCCAATGCTGGATTGCGATGTCAGGGTCGAGATCTGGTCCCAGGGAATCGTTCCAGACAATGGTCGATCTGCCGCGCGATTTCAGAAAGGAGGCGACACGGTTCGTCATCCATGTCTGCAGTCCATTGGCATCCGCCGCCCCGACGGAGGCCATGCGCGCGCGGCAGTCCGCGCATACGTTCCATCGCTGCTTCGGCGCCTCGTCCCCGCCGAGGTGAATCCAGGGACCGGGAAACATCGCCATCACTTCCTCGAGGACGGACTGGAGAAAAGCAAATGTCCCCTCGCGGCCCGCGCACATGATTTCCGGCTGGATGCCGACGTGATCCCATACGTCGTATGGTCCGCGGGTGCAGCCCAAAGCGGGGTAGGCTGCCAGGGCGGCCCGCGCGTGTCCTGGGAAATCGATCTCCGGCACAATGGTGATAAAACGCTCGGACGCGTAGGAGACGATCTCTCTGATTTCCTCCTGGGTGTAGAATCCAGAGTACGGGAGATTGTCGGGTCGGGACCGCGGCGCCCGCATGGACCCGCCGCGAAGCGCTCCGACGGTCGTGAGACGAGGATAGGCGCGAATCTCGATTCGCCAGCCCTGATCCTCCGTGAGATGCCAGTGGAAAACATTGAGCTTGTGCAGGGCCATGAGGTCGAGCAGGAGCTTGACGGTTTCCGTGCCGTGGAAAGAGCGGCCCTCATCGAGCATGCACCCGCGCCAGGTGAATCGGGGACCGTCTTCGATCTCCACGCAGGGGATCGAGTGCTCGACCTCCCCACCTTCGTGCTCGGAGCGGGGGGGGAGAAGCTGGCGGAGGGTCTGACCTGCGTAGAAGGCTCCCGCTGCGGTAGAAGCGCGTATGACCACGCCGCCCGGGCTCACGGAAAGACGGTACCCCTCGTCCCCAAGGTCGGCATGAAGCGACGGATCGACAGTGGTAGCCGTTGCCCGGCCACGGATGAGACACATGCCGGGCCGGCGCTCCATGAAGCGCGGTTGAGGAATGATCAGGAAATCTTCCGACCCGCCACCCATGCGCGGAGGCTCACGACGGAGAGAGCCGCTTTGCGAATACGATCAGCACGTGACCTTCCACGCCCTCGTAGAAGCTTCCCGAACGCTCCAGGATCACTGAATAGCCCTGCTTCTTATAGAAGGGAAGTGCCCGTACATTCCTGTTCGAGGTCCCTAAATGGATGCCGACAACTCCTTGCGACCTCATCCTTGTCTCGAAAAGCTCGATCAGCCGCGCGCCGATACCAAGCCGCTGGTACTCGGGGAGGATATTGATATGCAGGTGCGCGGGATAGTCGCTGAAAAACGGAGCTGACGGGTCCGCGGTGTCACGTGACCAGGAGAGCACGTGGCGCAATGATTCTGGATAGCGCCACCAGCTCACGAGGAACGCCCTGAGAGCGATGCGCCAGTACATGCGCCGCTTGAAGATGCGCGCCTGCCCGACCGTGTCCGCCGTCCCTATGATGTAACCCACCACTCGGCCATCGGCTTCATCAACGGCCACAAAGGCGTTGGAGGGCTGGTAACGCAGGTAGGCTTCCGTGTTGACCAGTGCGAAAAGCCGCCGGTCATTGAAGAGATTCCTTCCCGTCAGGTCTTCGCCGAGAAATCCCGTCCGGTACAAAATGACATTGAGGCCCTTCCGATCCTTTGGCCGAAATGAACGATACCCGATGCGCCGTTCCGCGGTTGGGGCGTTTCCGCTCATGGCTCCCTCCCCGCTGCCGCGCTTGCTTTCATCTCCACAGCGACGGCACGCAGATGCTCGTGATGTCGGGCTGCATCTCCCGCGAAAGTGAAGACCACCGCCAGGATCAGCGCCGCGCAAAAGACCCAGAAACCCGAGCAGATCGCCAGAGCCGTTGTAAGCCCGAAAAAGCCCGAGAGTGAGCCGGCAACCCACCGTCCGAATCCCGTTCCCAGCGAATCGGTGAGATTGAAAATCGAGAATACGGCGCCCCGGTTTTCCGGAGAGTTCACATTCAAGATCATCGCGGTGATATTCGGACCCGTCATCCCGGCGAGCGCAGTGGCGAGGAACCCCATGGCCGCGAGGGTCGGGAGGCTTCCGGGTGCCCAGAGCACGATATAGATGACGGCGGCCGCGCCCATCAGCGTGGTTCCGGCGCAGAACGCCGGCAGGGCGCGCGGCGCCCGACGGAAGATGCGTCCGCCGATCTGTCCGCCGGCGATGTTACCCACGAGCATCCCGACACCGAATACGAGATACACCGTCGTGGCCTGTTCGACGGAAAGGCCTTTGACGCGATTGAGGTATTCGTTGATGAAGAAGAAGCTTCCCCAGGGAAGGCTGCCGGCGACCCCCTGCAGGAAGAGATACAGATTCGTCCGCGCGCGGAAAATGCCGGCATAATCCTTCAGGTGGAGCTTCTGCGGATAGACGATTCCAGCCGCCACGAGCTCCCGCGTCGCTTCCTCGCTAGCCGCCTTTTTCGGCTCCGGCGTGAAGAAGGCGTACACAAGGACGAAGAGGAAGTTGGGCACGGATGCGACGACGAAGGGAAGACGCCATTCGCTGTCCCCGCCCACCCATCCGCTCACGAGGGCGCCGCAAATGGTTCCGACGCTCACCGCGACGGTGACTATGGCCACGGCGCCCGGCCGCTCTTTCTCACCGAACATGTCCCCGACGATCGAGTAGAGGAGCGGGTAGGCCGCCCCCAATCCGACCCCCGAGAGTATACGCAGCGTGAAAAACATGCTGTAGCTGCCCGCCAGGGCCGTGAGCGCGCAGGGCAGCTCGCCGACGAGAATCGCAATGATGAAGAGGGCCTTTCGTGAAGCCTTGTCTGCGAAATAGCCCCAGAGGAGGGAAACGACGGCACCGATGACGGTAAACAATCCCATCATCGAGCCGATGGCGGCGTCGCCGATGCCGAACTCATGCTCGATGGCGGCCAGCTTGGGGCTCATGACGTTCGCGTCCATGTTGAGCACGATCATCATGAGGGCGATGAGGGCCAGGGTGAAGTAATTGCGGGCGCGGCTCACACGACGCCTCCTTCCTTTTCCAGGCGGATGACACGCGACTCCCGTCGCGAGCGTTCCGCCGCGAAGCACACGAGATGGCTCACGAGCGCGGCGCGAGCGGAGCTCTCGCTCTCTGCCGCCGCACCTCCGTGGAGCCGTCTTTCAACGTCGGCGGTGAACCTCTCCATGAGCCCATCGTCGCCTCCGCCGTGCCCCGCGAATGGATTGCTCTGTTGCCACACGGTTCGCGTTCCGCCGCGGCGGTGGTCGAAGAACTCGAGCTTTTCCCCGGCAAAGCCGAATGACCCCTCCAGAGAGCCTGCCGATCCGTCAATGCGTATTTGTCGCCCCTCGTGCGCGGAATGCCCGTGAAGCGTGAAGCTGGCAACAACCCCGCTCTCGAATTCGAGATTCACAACCTGCCGATCCACGACATCGTTGTCACAGCGGAACACGCACCGGCCGTAAGGACCGTTTCGCAATGCGGCGAGGATACCGTTCGGGGAAAGATCGTCACTGACAGTTGATGTCGGCCATTCCTTCCAGCGCCAAAAACGGTTCAGGTGGTCCGTCGCGAAAGCCCCCGCCAGGAGCCGAATGAACGGATTGCGGGAGCCGCTCAGGTCCTTCAGCATTGGGGCGCCATGCACGTACATGCGCGGAGCGAACCAGGGGCATTGCTTTTCGTGCGGGCATCCGTCAGTGCAGCGCTGTGGCGCCCCGACAGGCGCGTTTTTTTCATTGAAGAACACCTGGGATCCGAATGAATGGACCGCGCGTGGTCGAGAGCCGGCGAGCCAGCAGAGAAGATCGATGTCGTGACAGCTTTTCGCGAGGATCATGGGGCTCGATCCCTCGGCGGTCCGCCAGTTTCCGCGCACGTACGAATGCGCGTAGTGCCAAGAGCTCACGTTTTCCGAATGGCGAATCGCGGCGACCGTACCAAGACGTCCCTCGTCCAGGGCGGTCTTGATTTTACCAAAAAAGGCCGTGGAGCGTAGAACGTGGCAGATCCTGAGGAGCACGCCTGCTTTTTCCGATTCGGACACCAGACGCCGACAGTCTTCTTCGGTGACAGCCATGGGCTTTTCCAGCAGAATGTGATAGCCGGCGGCAATCGCCGCAAGGGCAGGCTCGGCATGGTCCCGGTCTTGGGTGGCCACGATGCAGGCGTCGGCCATCGGTGCCCGCGCGAGCATTTCGCTCCAATCGGTGAATTGCATGGTAGCCGGGATGCCGTGAGTGCCGGCGCACTCTTCGCGTCGGGCTTCGCGCGGCTCAACGACCGCAACGAGTCTCGCCCTGGCTCCGTTTCGCGCAATCCATCTCCCATAGGCATCCTTGCCGCGCGCTCCCGCTCCTATCAGGACATAGCGGACCATTTCAAGCTGCCCTTTCCTATTCCCCACGCGGAGACACAAACGGAAATGATATGGCGAGATTTTGGATACTGTCGGTTGCGCGAGACGATCTGTCAAGAAGATTTTTGATGCGCACGGGAGCGCGCGGAGCGTGAAAACTATCCTTTGCGGGGACCCTTTCCGCGTCCGGCGTAGCTCGCGCGGGGGGGAGTCGGGTGCGCCCGGAAGCCGCCTTCCCCGCCGCCATCCTCCTTGGCCACGCGCATGCGCGGGAGCCCTCCGGAACCGCGCGATTCGCGTATGATCCGTTCGGCGGCATCGAAGGGAACCGTCACCAGGGAGAAGGCATCGAACACCTGTATGCCGTCGATGAGCCGATCAGGCAGGCCGGAGACGCGACGAATCATCGCCGCCAATCCTTTTCTGTCGATGCCGCTGTGGCGGCCGGCGGAAACGAAAAGGCGCGTCTGGCCGGTCTGGTCCACGAGTCGCCCGGGCCGATCCTCGCGTTCCACCTCGGCGATATGACCGTATCGTTCGGGATCCAAAGTTCCCGCGAAGGCAATGGAGAGGCACGAGGCGAGAGCGACGCGCGCGTCGGCCGCCGCGAGTATCTCGTCCGCGAGGGTTATCCAGGGAGACCCCTCCGCGCTCACGTCCTCAGCCACCGTATTGACGCGGGCAATGGCCCGCGCGCGCCGGGCGTCAATGACGTCGCTCACCTTCGGCACGGCACCTTTCTTGATGCTCGTCCCGGCTCCTTCCCGCATGCGGGTGAGCTTGCGGTATTCATAGGGGGTGACGAAGGTGATGGCCGTTCCTTCGTTTCCCGCTCTGCCGGTTCGACCGATGCGATGCATGTAGGCCTGCGAATCTTGCGGGAGCGACCAGTTCACCACGTGCGTGAGCCCTTCAACGTCGATGCCACGGGCCGCTACGTCGGTAGCGACCAGAATGCGTGCCTTGCCGGACCGAAACCGCGCCATGACCTTGTCGCGGTGGTCCTGGGCGAAGTCGCCGTGGAGGGTCTCGACGGGATAGCCGCGTTCCTCCAGGGCTTGGCCAATGCGGTCGGCATCCACCCGTGTACGCGCGAAAACGAGGCCGTAGAAGTCCTCCTCCATGTCCACGATGCGCGTAAAGGCTTCCATCTTATCCTGCTCGCGGACCTCGAGCCAGATCTGCTCGGTCA
>Ga0265316_10004597_pt1 | contig 13697 bp, 10 predicted proteins | sample 4522metaG_FD_202092 | JGI IMG/M metagenome (GOLD analysis project Ga0265316, IMG submission 202092) | Rhizosphere microbial communities from Carex aquatilis grown in University of Washington, Seatle, WA, United States - 4-5-22 metaG | ecosystem: Host-associated > Plants > Roots > Rhizosphere >... | reverse complement strand
GTGAAAAGGGCTATTACTTTCTAATTAATAGGTAGAGCCAAAGAATATGAACTATACAAGTTCACAAAATCTTTTGAAAAAAGAAGCTCTGGTGTGTAGAGAGGACCTCACCGTTTGAGAGGTAACCTATAGAAACGATGGAACCCACTCTTTTTTTGGAATGAATATTGAATTCTTTATTTAAGAATGGGAAGAAAAGCAAGAATCGTGGTTGGGAAGGTTCTAGTAGCAAAAGCCATTGGAATCGATATTTGATATATTGGAATAATCCGTTTTATTAAAGAAATCCAATCTATTAGTTATAAAAAAAAAAAGAAAATATATTTATTATGGCGGACCGAAAAATACCATACATCGCTTTTGAAATTGGTGATGTTTTACGTGATGGTTTTGTTTTAGATCGTGATGGTGTAATTAAAGAACCCATTTGGATTGATATACGCGAACGACTTTACATAGAAAGAACACTCTTTCTATGTAAAGAAATTACGACATCTTTCGCCAATCAGTTCATGGCTCTCTTGTTACTGCTGAATTCGGAAAGTGACGATTTTAATGATACTGATATATATATGTATATAAACTCTCTTGGTGGAGACACATACCAATCAATAGCTATTTATGATGTTCTACAAGTTATGTTACCTGAAGTGTCTACAATAGCTATGGGATTAGCTGCATCAGGAGCATCTTTGATCCTGGCCGGAGGAACAATTACTAGACGGATAGCTTACCCTAACGCTAGGATTTGGATTCACGAACCTAGAAGTGTCCCGATTAGCACAAAAAAAAATATAGATTCCTTAATAAAGGAAACAGAAGATATGCTTGAACTTCGTAACACAATTGCGGATATTTATTCACAACACACAGGTAAACCTGTAGATGTTATACAGAAGGATCTGGAAAGAGACTATTTTATGTCGGCAACAGAAGCTCGAGATTATGGTATTATTGATCGCGTAGTCATGTCAAAAAAAGAAAATGACATAAAACCTGAGTGATCCGAGTGATTAGATAGATTTCAAAGTCGAATTTTTCTTTTTTGAATATGGAGTATCCCATATTCAAAAAAGGAAAATTAAGAAAAATAACATCTGGTTAAGATCGATCGAAACAAAGAAATTGGATTTTGTATAGATATATACACAATATGCCAACTATTACACAACTTCTTAGAAACATAAGACAGCCAAAAAAAAATGGTAAGAAATCTCCCGCTCTTAAAGGATGTCCTCAGCGTCGAGGAACATGTGTTAGGGTGTATGTGCGGCTCGTTCAGGTCATGAATTCGAACAGATAAGAGAATCTTTCCAGTATCAACGAGCAGTACTGATGAATAGGATAGTAACATTTAGGTATATTATATACCTATTTATTCTATACAAATTGATGGTTTCCATTGGTCAAAATCCAATCATTTTCGAGAGCAAAAGCAAAACAGTTTAATAAGAATTTTTGATACTTTTTTTTTCAAAAAGATTTTTCTATGCTATTTTTTAGAAAGACTTATAAATTTTTCGATTTATTTGAAACTTGAAAACATATAATATAATTTTTTGAGTTTATATCAGGAATAATTACTTTAATTAATTACTTTGAAGTAACTATTCCTGATATATCTACATCAAAATACTTCATGAAGAAAATACTTCATGAATCAATTTAAAAAAGACCTAAAGTTAAGGACTTATCAATAGGCAGTGTGGCTCCAATACCTAACCAAAGAGCTACTATGGTACCGATTAAAAAAACCGTTGTAGCTACTGGACGGCGAAATGGATTTTGGAATTTATTGACATTTTCCAAAAAAGGTACTGTCAGTAATCCCAATGGTACTGAAACCATTAAAAGAACACCCAATAATTTATTGGGTACTGTACGAAGTATTTGAAACACGGGAAAGAAGTACCATTCAGGTAATATTTCCAAAGGAGTTGCAAAAGGGTCCGCCGGTTCACCAATTATTGATGGTTCTAAAACCGCTAAACCTACGTTGCATGCAATAGTACCTAGAATTACTACTGGAAAAATATATAAAAGATCGTTGGGCCATGCGGGTTCCCCATAATAATTATGCCCCATCCCTTTAGCTAATTTTGCTCTTAACACAGGATCATTTAAGTCAGGTTTTTTTGTTATTGGGATAGATGAATTTTTGTGTATAGATCCATCCCCCGAAGAAACCGGACATGATGATTTTTCATCATCCGGCTCGAGCAAAAATCAAAAGAATCAAACTAATATCAAATGTCTAATTAATCTATATGTCTAATTAATCTATTAATAATATATTAATGTATTATATATAAGACTCCATGATAAGATTTTATCCGATTGCATTTTGCAGTTGCAATTCCAACTAGGGATTGCAACAAATTCGAATTCTTTTTTTCTAAATAAATGCCCACTGTCCAAGTAAGCTTATAAAATTGATCATGATCAAGCGCTTTTTGGATTGTCTCATGTCTTCTGATTGGTTTTTATCGATAAAATATTTCGATTTTTTCCCTATCCATATAAAGTATTTACTTGTTACTAAAAAAAATAGAACCTATATTCTTCCTTAGATCCCTTCTTTCACTCCGATAGTATCATAGATAGGAATCAATGCAAAGGAAATGAATGCATTTCTATACTAAAAACTAAAAAACAATTAAGTGGAGTAGATGAAATTCAGTAAGTGGAATAGACATAAAACTGAATCATGCCATATCATTTCACTCTATTCTACGGACCTTACAAAGCCTTTTTATAGATGACATTATTCAGGTATGATCATAGAGAATATTCTCTTTAAACGAACCGGCCTATCCCTCTACTACGTAAAGGGCTTACGTGGGTCTTGGCTGGATCCCGAGACACATTTGGTCGTGATTTACAACGTGGCGGATAAAATAATGTATCCGCATGGCCAAATTAATAGTTCAAGTCACACACTCCCATAATCCATCCTTTCTTTGCAAGATTCACTTCAACTAGTCGTATCAAATACAGAATAAAAGATTGATTGGTTGAAGAGAAGTATCCAAATAAAATGTGTGATTCTTAAAAAAACCATATTTATAGCAATGAAATAGTTTTGTCCTTCCCAATATGAATATATAATCAATCTATTTTATGTTTTCTCTATAAAGGGCCCGAAATACCTTGTTTACGTATCATTAGAAAGTGCATCAACATAAATACAGCAGTAAGAAGAGGCAATACAAAAGTATGTAAACTGTAAAAACGAGTTAAAGTGGATTGGCCGACACTAGCACTTCCACGTAATAACTCCACTAAAGGGGATCCTATTAGTGGAATAGCCTCAGGTACACCAGTAACGATTTTGACTGCCCAATAACCAATTTGATCCCAAGGTAAGGAATAGCCAGTTACACCAAAAGATGCCGTTAATACAGCCAAAACCACACCTGTAACCCAAGTTAATTCGCGGGGTTTTTTAAACCCACCAGTGAGATACACACGAAATACGTGTAGAATCATCATTAGAACCATCATACTTGCTGACCATCGATGAACGGATCGGATTAACCAGCCAAAGTTGGCCTCAGTCATTATATATTGAACAGAAGAGAAAGCTTCTGTAACAGTAGGACGATAGTAAAAAGTCATAGCAAAACCTGTAGCTACTTGTACTAGAAAACAAGTAAGTGTGATCCCCCCTAAACAATAAAATATATTGACATGAGGAGGCACATATTTACTGGTTATATCATCTGCAATCGCCTGAATCTCAAGACGTTCCTCAAACCAATCATATACTTTATTGAGATAGGTAACTCGGGTAGATGACTCCCCCTCTGAGAACCGTATATGAAAATTTCATTTCATACGGCTCAAGCTGAAAGACCAAAATACTGATTTTAACGAATATTTTATTTATAGGTTAAAACTTCTTAGATTTGAATGAACATATGAAGTAAGAAAATCCGTAATTTGATCTTTGTGATTATAATGCCAAAAAATATCAAGTTGGCTCATTTCTTTTTTTTTTTTTATGTTGATGGTTACAGGCCTCTTGAATTTTCTCCTTCCTATTTTTAATTATTATTGTTTATTGGATTTATTGTTTTCTGTGCATAAATTGTACTTCTTCTTTTTTACTAATTGATAGGAATTTTCTTGTTGAGACCCTATGAATCACTTTGAAACCTCAGATTTATACTCGAACCACGATGATTTATTTTCAAGCTAAACTCAAAGGATCTCTGAGTAAGAATCCTTTGATTTATCATTTTTTTTATAGATCCAATGACTTGACTCAACAAAATTGACAGAAAGAGTTGCCCTTCGGTCAAAATAAAAATATGAATGAAGTATAATTCGTTTGATTTCAAAAATATATATTCTGAAAATATATATTCTAGTTAATATATTCCCGTTTTTTTGAGTCCGGTTACGAGGTCTGACTGAATAATAGGTATGAATCATAGTTCAATTTTTCTTTTCTTGGTCTATTCTATTTATTTCGTGCTCCAGATACTAGAATAAATGTCTGACGAGGTAGAATTCATTATCTTGTTAGAGATCGATAAAAAACCCATTCATTCTATTATTATTTATAGGATCAATTATAACAAGTCACACACTCATTTTCCAAAAATACCGAAACAAAAAAAGTCCACGATCGAACTACCAAAATCTTTTCTTTAGAAATCAAGATTTTAGCATTAGTAGTAATTTTTTCTTTACTGGAAAGATCAAAACCTCATAAAACCTAATTCCCAGTAATCCCATCCAATAAAACAGAGGAGTTATAAATTTCCAAAAGAATACATAGGAATACAGCAAATAAAGCCATTGCAACTCCCATAAGTGGTGTAGTACCCCAGCCCGGAGCTACTTTACCATATTCTGAATTTAAGGGTTTCAATAAATCCCCGACAGGAGTTCGTCTTGATCCAGATCTAGAACTATCTTCAACGGTTTGTGTAGCCATAAATTGTATTCTATTAAATAATGATTGGTTAAGATCTGTTGACTTTGTATACTATTCTGTTATATTTCTAAATAAATGATCTTATATCGTTATAGTAGATCCATTCTGGAAATTATTAAAAAATGGAAACAGCAACCTTAGTCGCGATCTTTATATCTGGTTTACTTGTAAGCTTTACTGGGTACGCCTTATATACCGCTTTTGGGCAACCCTCTCAACAACTAAGAGATCCATTCGAAGAACATGGGGATTAGTTGAAGTAATTGAAGTAATGAGCTTCCCTTATTGGTAGACTCATTACTTCAATTCAATTAAATTGTTTCAAGATTTATTTTATTTTTTTATTTTAGTTGGAACCTTAGGTGGTTCTCGAAAAAAGATAGCAAAAAAGATTATCCCTAAAATCGAGACTAAAAGGAATGTATAAACCAATGCTTCCATAGATTCGATTGTGGTTTACAATTATAGCTTCCACACCTATTCACTTGAGATCATTTATCATATAAATAAAGAAAAAGAATCAAAGAGAAGATGATGATTCAAATCAAGATTCTTTTTTCTTGTACCCGATGAAGAAAAAAAGAGGAAAGAAATCAATATACCAACCACAAAATGCTCTATAAGACAGTTTGTCTCTTTGTAGTTGGATCTCCAACTTTTTGGAATGTTCCAAATTCCACTTGAGCATCCAAATCTGGATCAATACCAGCAAAAACATCTCTGAACAAGGTTCTAGCGCCATGCCAAATGTGTCCAAAAAAGAAGAGCAAGGCGAATGTAGCATGTCCAAAAGTAAACCAACCCCTTGGACTACTACGAAAAACACCGTCAGATTTCAAAGTAGCTCGATCTAATTCAAAAATCTCACCTAATTGGGCACGTCTAGCATATTTTTTAACAGTAGCAGGATCTGAATAAGTTACTCCATTAAGTTCACCACCATAGAACTCAACAGTTACACCTACTTGTTCAACACTATATTTAGATTCTGCCCTTCTAAAAGGAACATCGGCTCTAACAATCCCGTCTTCATCTACCAAAACTACCGGAAATGTTTCAAAAAAGGTAGGCATACGACGTACAAAAAGCTCCCGACCTTCTTTATCTCTAAAAAGGGGGTGTCCTAACCATCCAACCGCTATTCCATCTCCGTTATCCATTGAACCTGCTCTAAATAATCCCCCTTTTGCCGGATTATTACCAATGTAATCATAAAAAGCTAATTTATCAGGAATTTTAGACCAAGCTTCCGATAAACTTAAATTTTCGGCTAGCCCGGCGCTAACTCTTCGATATATTTCTTGTTGAAAGTATCCCTGGTCCCATTGATAACGAGTAGGACCAAATAATTCGATTGGGGTAGTTGCTGAACCATACCACATAGTTCCTGCAACAACAAAAGCTGCAAAAAAGACAGCAGCAATACTACTGGAAAGTACAGTTTCAATATTGCCCATGCGTAATCCTTTGTATAGACGTTGAGGCGGACGGACACTCAGATGGAATAAGCCTGCTAATATACCTAATGTGCCTGCAGCAATATGATGAGAGGCTATTCCTCCTGGAACAAAAGGATCAAAACCATCCACACCCCAAGCTGGATTGACAGCTTGTACTTTTCCAGTTAGTCCATAAGGATCGGACACCCATATTCCAGGACCGTACAAACCTGTTACATGGAATGCGCCAAAGCCAAAGCAAGCTACACCTGAGAGAAATAAATGAATTCCAAAAATCTTGGGCAAATCCAATGAAGGTTTTCCTGTACGTTCATCACAGAATACTTCTAAGTCCCAATATACCCAATGCCAGATAGCTGCCAAGAAGCACAAACCAGAAAACACTATATGTGCCGCTGCAACACCTTCATAACTCCAAATACCTGGATTGGTTACAGTTCCTCCTGAAATATTCCAACCGCCCCATGAATTGGTTATTCCTAAACGAGTCATGAAAGGTATAACGAACATACCCTGTCTCCACATTGGATCAAGAACAGGATCAGAGGGATCAAAAACCGCTAATTCGTATAAAGCCATCGAACCGGCCCAACCAGCAACTAGAGCTGTGTGCATTATATGAACAGAAAGCAATCGACCGGGATCATTCAATACGACAGTATGAACACGATACCAAGGTAAACCCATGGAAACACCCCTTTATCAAAGAAAAATAGAGACTATATCACCTTATTTTATCGCATTAAAGTAAGAAGACTATATACTGTGTACCTAACCTAAAACTCTTTTTCAGTAGATTCTGTGGGTTCATTTTGATTTCATCTCATTGAAAATCAAAATAAGGGAATAACTCTGTTCGTAAGAACAAAGAGAAGCAGATCTATTCTATACCCGATAAGTACCAATACGCAACGGGAAGATTGCATTATTGGAGAATAAATGGATACTTTTTGATCATTCGAATGATCAATCAATCCCTTCGTTACAGTTTTTTTGAATCGACCTAAAAAATAAAAAGAAACCCATTAAATAAAGAAAGAAAATTGATTAAAAAGATCTAATCAAGAATTTGATGTGTGTACAATAGCTATGGGATTAGCAGGAGCATCTTTGATCCTGGCCGGAGGAACAATTACTAGATGGGTCCCTAACGCTAGGATTTTGATTCACCAACCTAGAAGTGCCCGTATTAGGACAAATACAAATATAGATGTATTAATGATGGAAGCAGAAGATATGCTTGAACTTCGTAACACAATTGCGGATATTTATGCAGAAAACACAGGTAAACCTATAAATGTTATACAGAAGGATCTGGAAAGATACTCTGTTATGTCGGAAACAGAAGCTCAAGATTATGGGATTATCGATCGCGTAGCAAAGTTCAAAAAGGAAAATGAAATAAAAGAGTGATCTAAGTGATTTTGTGCAAATTTATTTCAAAGTTGAATTTTCCTTTTTTGAATATTAAGTATTCAATATTCAATTTATTTATTTCAATTTAATAGGATTCTTAATCTTAATATAGTAAGAAGAATACTCGATGAAAAAAATTGCCTCCAATAGGATTTGAACCTATACCAAAGGTTTAGAAGAGCTCTGTCCTGTCTATTAGACAAGGGACCCTTTTCATACCATTGCTCGAATATGCTATATAGAAAAATATAGGAAGATAGAGCACGATTTAAACATAGGAGAAAGAGGGGAAAATTCGAATTTGTAATAGAAAGGTTACACTAAGAGTATTAAATTCCCAGTCATTTTTTTTTATGTGTTTTGAATAATTATTATGAAATCCAAATGAGTCCATATTCAATCTATTTATGGAAGAACTGTATTTCTATGCAATATGAGATATTCAGTAGCTAAATAACACTATGAATATCACTAAGTAATATATATATAATATTTATAAATTAAGAATAGACTAGAACTAATTAAAGTTAATAACTTTAATGGTAAACTAAGTTTAAAAACACAAGAAAGATATTCAGAATGATCTTATCTATCTTCTATTCTAATGAATAATGGGGTATCTTTTGAGTTTTACTTTCTTTTTTTTACGTACAAAAAAGATATTATGTTGTATGAAAGTAGATCTATATAAACTATTTTTTGATAGCCTCAAATATATACTAAACAAGTTCGATCCTGCTTATAAAGAAATATTATTAAAAATCTCGAAATGGCATCATCCCTAAAATTTCAAACTATATTAGACAAAAAATATTCTATTCGTAATACCGAGAAAATATTTTCCAAGATCAATAAAGTCCGTTGGGCACCTAATGCTTATGTCATAATAGATTCGAACACTTGCCTCGGATTGACTCAATATCATAATTGCTCTAGTGAATAACTATCTAGTTTAGTAAATAACTTAAGAAATAGATGGATGATAGATAGATAAAGAACTAATAAAAAATCCATCTTTTAGAAGTTCACTAAAAACTTGACTCTTGGCAGGTCTCTTTGTATGTGTTGTCCGGAAAGAGGAGGACTTAATGATTATTCGTTCGCCGGAACCAGAAGTGAAAATTCTTGTGAATAGAGATCCTGTAAAAACATCTTTTGAGCAATGGGCCAAACCTGGTCATTTCTCAAGAACAATAGCTAAGGGTCCTGATACTACCACTTGGATCTGGAATCTACATGCTGATGCTCACGATTTCGATAGTCATACCAGCGATTTGGAGGAGATCTCCCGAAAAGTATTTAGTGCTCATTTCGGTCAACTCTCCATTATTTTTCTTTGGTTGAGTGGTATGTACTTCCATGGTGCCCGTTTTTCCAATTATGAAGCATGGCTAAGTGATCCTACTCATATTGGACCTAGTGCACAGGTAGTCTGGCCAATAGTAGGTCAAGAAATATTGAATGGTGATGTGGGAGGGGGTTTCCGAGGAATACAAATAACCTCTGGCTTTTTTCAAATTTGGCGAGCATCTGGAATAATTAGTGAATTACAACTCTATTGTACCGCAATTGGTGCATTGATTTTTGCCTCCATAATGCTTTTTGCCGGTTGGTTCCATTATCATAAAGCTGCGCCAAAATTGGCTTGGTTCCAAGATGTAGAATCTATGTTGAATCATCACTTAGCAGGGTTACTAGGACTTGGGTCTCTTTCTTGGGCGGGACACCAAATTCATGTATCTTTACCGATTAACAAATTTCTCGATGCTGGGGTTGATGCTAAAGAGATACCACTTCCTCATGAATTTCTCTTGAATCAAGATCTTTTGGCTCAACTTTACCCAAGTTTTAACGAGGGAGCAACCCCCTTTTTCACCTTGAATTGGTCAAAATATGGGGACTTTCTTACTTTTCGTGGAGGCTTAGATCCAATAACAGGGAGTCTATGGTTGAGTGATACTGCACACCATCATTTAGCTATTGCCATCCTTTTCCTGATTGCTGGCCATATGTACAAGACTAACTGGGGCATTGGTCATAGCCTTAAAGACATTCTAGAAGCTCATAAAGGTCCATTTACAGGACAAGGGCATAAGGATCTTTATGAGATTTTAACAACTTCATGGCATGCTCAATTATCTCTTAACCTAGCCATGTTGGGTTCCTTAACCATTATTGTAGCTCATCATATGTATTCCATGCCTCCTTATCCATATCTAGCTACTGACTACGGTACACAACTTTCATTGTTCACACATCACATGTGGATTGGTGGATTTCTGATAGTTGGTGCTGCTGCACATGCAGCCATTTTTCTAGTAAGAGACTATGATCCAACTACTCGATACAATGATCTTTTAGATCGTATCCTTAGGCACCGCGATGCAATCATATCACATCTTAACTGGGTATGTATATTTTTAGGTTTTCACAGTTTTGGCTTGTACATCCATAATGATACCATGAGTGCTTTAGGGCGTCCTCAAGACATGTTTTCAGATACTGCTATCCAATTACAACCCATCTTTGCTCAATGGGTACAAAATACTCATGCTTTAGCACCTAGTCTAACAGCTCCTGGTGCAACAACGAGTACCAGCTTAACTTGGGGAGGTAGTAATTTAGTAGCAGTAGGTGGCAAAGTAGCTTTGTTACCTATTCCATTAGGAACCGCGGATTTTCTAGTCCATCATATTCATGCATTTACGATTCATGTAACTGTATTGATATTACTGAAGGGTGTTCTATTTGCTCGCAGTTCCCGTTTGATACCTGATAAAGCAAATCTTGGTTTTCGTTTTCCTTGTGATGGACCTGGACGAGGAGGAACATGTCAAGTATCCGCCTGGGATCATGTTTTCTTAGGTCTATTTTGGATGTACAATTCAATTTCGGTAGTAATTTTTCATTTCAGTTGGAAAATGCAGTCGGATGTTTGGGGTACCATAAGCGACCAAGGGATAATTACTCATATCACAGGAGGGAATTTTGCACAAAGTTCCATTACGATTAATGGGTGGCTTAGAGATTTCCTATGGGCACAGGCTTCTCAAGTAATTCAATCTTATGGTTCTTCATTATCTGCATATGGTCTTTTTTTCTTAGGTGCTCATTTTGTCTGGGCTTTCAGTTTAATGTTTCTATTTAGTGGCCGTGGTTATTGGCAAGAACTTATTGAATCCATTGTTTGGGCTCATAACAAATTAAAAGTTGCTCCTGCTACTCAGCCTAGAGCTTTGAGCATTATACAAGGACGTGCTGTAGGAGTAACCCATTACCTTCTGGGTGGAATTGCCACAACATGGGCATTCTTCTTAGCAAGAATTATTGCAGTAGGATAATGGCTAGGAGGATTTGAAAAGCATTATGGCATTAAGATTTCCGAGGTTTAGCCAAGGTTTAGCTCAGGACCCCACTACTCGTCGTATTTGGTTTGGTATTGCTATTGCACATGACTTCGAGATTCATGATGATATTACTGAAGAACGTCTTTATCAGAATATTTTTGCTTCTCACTTTGGTCAGTTAGCTATAATATTTCTGTGGACATCTGGAAATCTTTTTCATGTAGCTTGGCAAGGAAATTTTGAGTTATGGATAAAGGATCCTTTGCATATAAGACCTATTGCTCATGCAATTTGGGATCCGCATTTTGGCCAACCAGCTGTAGAAGCCTTTACTCGGGGAGGTGCTACTGGCCCAGTCAATATTGCTTATTCTGGTCTTTATCAGTGGTGGTATACAATCGGATTACGTAGCAATGAAGATCTTTATACTGGAGCTCTTTTTCTATTACTTCTTTCTGCAATATCCTTAGTTGCAGGTTGGTTACATCTACAACCCAAATGGAAACCAAGCCTTTCGTGGTTCAAGAATGCCGAATCTCGTCTCAATCATCATTTGTCAGGACTTTTCGGAGTAAGTTCTTTGGCTTGGACAGGGCATTTAGTCCATGTGGCTATTCCAGGATCTAGAGGAGAATACGTCAGGTGGAGTAATTTCTTAGATGTTTCACCGCATCCCCAAGGGTTGGGACCCCTTCTTACGGGTCAATGGAATCTTTATGCTCAAGATCCTGATTCGAGTAATCATTTATTTAGCACTTCCCAAGGAGCGGGAACTGCCATTCTAACCCTTCTTGGGGGATTCCATCCACAAACACAAAGTTTATGGTTGACTGATATCGCTCATCATCATTTAGCTATTGCCTTTATTTTTCTAATTGCTGGTCATATGTATAGAACTAATTTCGGAATTGGACATAGTATCAAAGATCTTTTAGAAGCACATATTCCTCCAGGGGGTCGATTAGGACGTGGGCATAAAGGTCTTTATGACACAATCAATAACTCCATTCATTTTCAATTAGGTCTTGCTCTAGCTTCTTTAGGGGTTATTACTTCATTAGTAGCTCAACATATGTACTCTTTACCTGCTTATGCATTCATCGCACAAGACTTTACTACTCAAGCTGCCTTATATACTCATCACCAATATATTGCAGGGTTCATCATGACAGGAGCCTTTGCTCATGGAGCTATATTTTTCATTAGAGATTACAATCCAGCCCAGAATGAAAATAATGTATTGGCAAGAATGTTAGACCATAAAGAAGCGATCATATCGCATTTAAGCTGGGCAAGCCTTTTTCTGGGGTTCCATACCTTGGGCCTTTATGTTCATAACGATGTCATGCTTGCTTTTGGTACTCCGGAAAAACAAATCTTAATCGAACCCATATTTGCTCAATGGATACAATCTGCTCATGGTAAGACTTCATATGGATTTGATGTACTCCTATCTTCAACGAGCGGCCCAGCCTTCAATTCAGGTCGAAACATATGGTTACCCGGATGGTTGAATGCTGTTAATGAGAATAGGAATTCTCTTTTCTTAACAATAGGCCCTGGAGATTTCTTGGTTCATCATGCTATTGCTCTAGGTTTACATACAACTACATTGATTTTAGTAAAGGGTGCTTTAGATGCACGTGGTTCTAAATTAATGCCGGATAAAAAGGATTTTGGTTATAGTTTTCCTTGTGACGGACCAGGGCGTGGCGGTACTTGTGATATTTCCGCTTGGGACGCATTTTATTTGGCAATTTTCTGGATGTTAAATACTATTGGATGGGTTACTTTTTATTGGCATTGGAAACATATTACTTTATGGCAAGGTAACGTTTCACAATTTAATGAGTCCTCCACTTATTTGATGGGATGGTTAAGAGATTATCTATGGTTAAACTCTTCACAACTTATCAATGGATATAATCCTTTTGGTATGAATAGTTTATCGGTATGGGCATGGATGTTCTTATTTGGACATCTTGTTTGGGCTACAGGGTTTATGTTCTTAATTTCTTGGCGTGGATATTGGCAGGAATTGATTGAAACTTTAGCGTGGGCTCATGAACGCACACCTTTGGCTAATTTGATTCGCTGGAGAGATAAACCGGTTGCTCTTTCCATTGTGCAAGCAAGATTGGTTGGATTAGCCCACTTTTCCGTAGGTTATATATTTACTTATGCAGCTTTCTTGATAGCCTCAACATCAGGAAAATTTGGTTAATTTCTTTTTTTATTGTCTTTTTATTTACTCTATTATCTATTATCAACAATCTCATTCTTTTCGATGAAGAGATGGAGAGGTAGAAATCTACCTTCTTATATTATTATATTCGGCTTTTAACTGTATCATTATTAACAATACGAGGTAACTTATGGCCAAGAAAAGTTTGGTTCAAAGAGAACACAAGCGAAAGAAATTGGAAGAAAAATATCGTTTGATTCGTCAGTCCTTAAAAAAGAAAAGCAAAGACTCATCCCTGAGTCAAAGAGAAATAAGAGAAATTCAGAGAAAATTGCAATCTCTAC
>Ga0265316_10004595_pt1 | contig 13701 bp, 12 predicted proteins | sample 4522metaG_FD_202092 | JGI IMG/M metagenome (GOLD analysis project Ga0265316, IMG submission 202092) | Rhizosphere microbial communities from Carex aquatilis grown in University of Washington, Seatle, WA, United States - 4-5-22 metaG | ecosystem: Host-associated > Plants > Roots > Rhizosphere >... | reverse complement strand
CTCGATCGTCGGCATCATCCTGCTGTACGCCCTGCTCTTCGGGTTGTGGTTGTACTCGCTGGCCAAGGAGATTCGCCGCGGCCCGGAGCCGGCCCCCGATGAAGCCGGGACCGGCACAACGGGGGCGACCTCGACTGCCTCTTCGGCCGCGAGCGCGGGAGGACGCTGACATGCCGCAGCTCTCGACGGTCTGGTTCGTCCTCCTGCTCTTCCTGTTCGGCGGCTACGCCCTGCTCGACGGCTTCGACCTCGGGGCCGGGGTCGTGCACATGTACGTGGCCCGGACGGATCTCGAGCGCCGCCAGGTGCTCAACTCCATCGGCCCGGTCTGGGACGGCAACGAGGTCTGGCTGATAACCGCCGGTGGGGCGTTGTTCGCTGCCTTCCCGATCGTCTACGCGACCGTCTTCTCGAGCTTCTACCTGGCCATGATGCTCGTCCTCGCGTCCCTGATCCTGCGCGCCGTCTCGATCGAGTACCGCGGCAAGGAGACCGCCGGGTGGTGGCGGACCGGCTGGGACATCGGCTTCTCCGTCGGGTCCGGCCTGGTGGCGCTGCTCCTGGGCGTCGCCCTCGGCAACCTGCTGAGCGGCGTCGCGCTCGGCGCCGACGGCGTCTATCGCGGCGGCTTCATCGGCCTGCTGAGTCCTTTCACGCTGGTCGTCGGCGTCCTGACCCTGGCCCTGGCCGCCCAGCAGGGCTCGGCCTGGCTCGTCCTCAAGACCGAAGGCGAGCTCGCGGAGCGGGCCCGTCGCGTCCAGTTCGTGGCCCAGGCCGCGGTAGTCGTGGCGTGGGTCGCGGCGACCGTCCTGGCGTACGCCGGTTCCCTGCCTGCGATAGACAACTTCAAGACGAACCTGGCCGCCTGGGTCGGGCCGCTTCTGGTCGTGAACGCGATCTTCTTCGGGGTCCGGGCGACGCTGCTCGGGCAGCCGTTCCGAGCCTTCCTGTGCTCCAGCCTGACGGTCGCCTTCCTGGCCGTGACGGCCGCGACCGCCCTCTACCCGAACCTCGTTCCGGCCGTCGTCGGCGCCCGAAGCCTGACGGTCGACAACGCCCATTCCTCGACCCTGACCATGCAGGTGATGCTGGTCGTGGCCGTGCTCGGGATGCCGATCGTGCTCGGCTACACCTCCTACATCTACTGGAAGTTCAAGGGCAAGGTCCGGCTGGAAAGCGCCAGCTACTAGCGAGTCGCCGACGCGACGCCGCGCAGGCGGATGCCGTCGGGCGGTTTCGTCTCAGGCATCGCGCGCCCTACCAGCGCGGGACGATCTGCCTGTCCAGAAGCTCGCGCGGGGACACGTGAGGCCGGATCAGGCAGGCGTGCCCGCCCAGGACGGCCACCTCGGCGGCGGTCGGGTGCGACAGGAAGTACGGCATCGACTCCGTGAAGCCGTAGGCCCCGGCGTCCAGCACGGCGACGAGATCGCCGACCTCCGGGCGGGGCAGCACCGCATTCAACGTGAAGACGTCGATGCCGGTGCAGAGCGGCCCGGCCACCGTCGTGGGGACGCGGACACGCGAGTCGGCGTCCGGCGCCAGAACCGCCAGGCGCTGCTCCTGGCGAACGAGAGCGGGTCGAACCAGGTGGTGGATGCCGCCGTCCAGGATCGCGACCGGCGCCTCCGGCGTGCCCTTGACGTCCACGACCCGGGCCACGTACGCGCCGGCCGGGCCGAGCAGGAACCGACCCGGCTCGAGCAGGATCTCCATCTCGCGCAGCGCCGGGTCGGCGTCCCAGCCGCGACGCAATTCCTCGAGCCTGGCGCCGAGCAGGGCCAGGTCGAGCGCCTGATCCGCGTCGGCGTAGGGGATGCCGAAGCCGCCGCCCGCGTCGATCAGGCGGAGCGGAACGCCCGCGGCCGCGGCGACTTCCTTGCCGACCGCCACGAGCTCCGCTATGTGGTCCGCGAGCCGGTTCGCATCCAGCACGTTGGACGCCCCGAACGCGTGGACGCCGAGCAGCTCGAGGTTCGGGGAGGCGGCGGCCCGAACGGCCGCTTCCTTGAGATCCGGCAGCGGCATGCCGAACTTGCCGTGGGCGCCGCCGATGAGGCGGACGCGCTCGAACCGGGCGTCGTCGGCGACGGCGAGCCGGAGCAGGATCGGCTGACGGCGGCGCAGCCGCGCGGCGATGGCATCGAGGCGGCCCAGCTCGCCGGGCGACTCCACGGTGACGGCGCCGATCCCCGCGGCAACGGCGGCGCCCAGCTCGTCGTCGCGCTTGCCCGGTCCGGTCATGGCGATCGTGACGGGCGCGAAGCCGGCCCGAAGCGCCGCCTCCAGCTCTCCGCCGGACGCGACGTCGGCGCCGATGCAGCAGCCCGCGACGTGGGCCAGCACGCCGAGCGCGGGATTGCTCTTGACGGCGAACGCGAGCCGGAAGCCGAACGGCAGCACGGCGCCCAGGGCGTCGATGCGGCGGCCGACGAGATCGAGGTCGTAGACGTAGAGAGGCGTGCCGAAGTCGGTCGCCAGCGCCAGCGGCGGGATGCCGGCCAGCAGGCCGTTTCGCAGCAGGCCGTCGATCGGGGGCGCCTCGGGCGCGACGGCCGCCTCGACCGCAGGTTCGGCCGCCTGTTCGACCGGCCGGCCTTCTCCCGACGGCTCGGCGGCAGTCTCGACCGAAGGTTCGACGGCCGGCTCGACCGAAGGTTCGACCGAAGCTTCGCCTGCCGTCGCGGCCGCCTGTTCGGCCGCCTGCTCCTCAGAAGTCACCGCAACGCCTCCTGCAGCGCGACACGGGCGTCCGTGCGCTCGTCCCGGTATTTGACCACGACCGCGGTCGACAGGCCGATGCCGTTTGCCGCGGCGAACTCGCCGCGGGCCTGGCGGACGCCCGGCACGACGACCGCGCCGGCCGGCACCACGAGCGGCTCCTCCAGGGTCCCGACCAGGACACGATCGTGGACCAGGTCGTACAGGCGGCTCGTGCCGGTAAGGATGACACCCGCGCCGATCACCGCGGCGCGCTTCACCAGCACGCCTTCCAGCAGCGCCGACTGAGCGCCGACGAATACCTCGTCCTCGACGATGACGGGGCGGTGGCCGGCCGGCTCGAGGACGCCGCCGATCTGGACCGCGGCCGAGAGATGGACGCGTGACCCGATCTGCGCGCACGACCCCACCAGGACGTGCGAATCGACCATGGTTCCCTCGCCGATCCACACGCCTACATTCACATACGAGGGCGGCATGATCGTCACGCCCGGCGCCAGATAGACGCCGGCCCGCACGGTCGTTCCGCCCGGAACGATGCGCCAGGGCTTGCCCGCCGCCTGGGCCGCGCGGGCCTCGGGCGACGCGAGCAGGTCCTTGACGGGCAGGCCCACGCGGTCGCGGAATCGGAACGCGCCGCCGAGATCCCAGGTCCTTGTCTCGCGGTCGGCGAAGAGTCCGAGGATCGCCGATTGCACGGCCGAATCGGCGCGCCAGCCGCCGGCAGCGGCCGCATCGGGATGGGCCGCTCGAACCCGGCCGGAGTCCAGGTCGGCGATGACCGGGTCCGGGCGGTCGGTGGGAGTCTTGTCGTTCACGGCGTCATCATGGCCTGGACCGATGTCGGCGTCTGGGTCGAAGTCACGCGTGGGCCGTCGCGGTGGCCCGTTCGATGGCCGGCCGGGACGCGGCGCGCCTCGAGCCTCCTGTCGAACCCCTGGTCGTGACGTCCGCGCCGAGCTCCATCGCGCCGGTCGTCTCCAGGATCAGGCGCAACCGGGCGCGGAACGCGTCGTCAAGCGGCAGGAGAGGAAGCCTCACCGCGTCCGTCGTCAGGCCCATCATGGCCAGCGCCGCCTTGACCGGCACCGGGTTCGGGCCGCCCGCAAAGTTGGCCTTCATCAGCGGCAGCCAGCGCTCGTGTATCCGGCGCGCAGTGTCCCAATCGCCGGCGAACGCGGCGTCGCACATCTCCGCCATCGGGCCGGGGATCTCGTTGGCGCAGGTGCAGATCACCCCGTCGCCGCCCATGGCCAGCATCGGCAGCGTCCAGGTGTCGTCGCCGGCGAGAACGGCGAAGCCGGCCGGCCGGTCGCGCAGGATCGTCGCGATCTGATCCATGTTGGCCGAGGCTTCCTTGACGGCCACGATCCGCGGATGCTCGGCCAGGCGCAGGAGCGTCGCCGCCTCGACGTTGACACCGGTCCGGCCGGGTACGTTGTAGACGATGATCGGCAGATCGCCTTCCTCGGCCACCGCGCGGAAGTGCGCCTCGAGCATCCGCTGGTCGGGCTTGTTGTAGTACGGCGCGACGACGAGGGCGGCGTCGACGCCCATGGCCGCCGCGCGGCGTGTCGATCTGATCGCGGTCGCGGTGCTGTTGGAGCCGGTCCCGGCGACGATCCGGAGGCGGTCGCGGCTCGGGCGCTCGGCGGCGACTTCGAGCGTCGTCCCGATCACCCACTCGTCTTCTTCGTGGCTGAGTGTCGGCGTCTCGCCGGTCGTCCCGCAGGCCACCAGGCCGTGGACGCCGGAGTCTATCTGGCGGCGGACCAGGGCCCGGAAGGTCGCCTCCTCGATCGAGCCGTCGGCTTGGAATGGCGTGACGAGGGCCGTGAAGGCCCCCCTGAGCATGCGGTTGGCCGGCATCAGTGTCTCCTCGGTGGCGCCTGCGGCGCGATTGCCTGGGCTGGGTTGGGATGGTGCCATCGGACTAAGCCACGGCTCCCGCGGCGTCCGCGGCCGGCAGGTGCGTCCCGGGTTTCGCTGCGGCGATTATGTCGTCGACGACGCGATCGAATGGGTGGAAGCCGGGTGCTCGCGGCTCCGCCAGCAGCCATTCGGCGGCCGTGACCGCGCCGGCCGCGTAGGCCGAGCGGTCTCTCGCGGTGAGACGCATTTCCAGGCTCTCGCCGGGGGCGTCGAAGCCCACGAGGTGCATGCCCGGGGCGGCCCCGGCCCGGATCACGGCCACGTCCAGCTCCTCGGGCGCCGGTGCGCCGAGGGCCGTCTGCTGGGCCACGCGCGTCTTGCGAGGATGGGCGGCGATGAGCCGCCGCGAGAGGTCCAGGGCCGTGCCGGAGGGGCGGTCCGTCTTGGTGCGGCGGTGCCACTCGACGATGTACGGGTCGTAGTCGGCGAACGGGCCGAAGAGCCGGGCGGCCTCCCCGACGAGGCGGGCGAACAGCATCACGCCCAGGCTGAAGGAGCTCGAGGCAACGGCGCTGGCCTCGCATTCGGCCAGGAGGCCGGCCACTTCGGGTCGGTCGTCCGCCCAGCTGGTGGTGCCGATGACGAAGCGGCGAACTCCGCCTGCCAGGGCCGCGCGGACGTTGGGCAGGACGGCATCGCCCTGGCTGAAGTCGAACATCACCTCGGCGCCGAGGAATCGGCCGGGCTCATGGCCTGCGATCGGATCGGCGGGCAGGCCCAGGATCGCCGTCGGCGGCGTGCCGCGTCCGGCGAGCGCGGCCGCAACCGCCCGACCCATTGCGCCATCCCCGGCGACGATGCTGAGCATTACCCTGACCTCCGTCGAATTGCCTCGGACAAACAAAAAGGCCGCCAACACCATTGCGGTGTCGCGGCCCTCGGAGCCTCGCCCTGGCTCCGCGGTTCTCCACGAACGTCGCCGAGCCTTAGGGCCGAGCCTCGCAGCAGGGCCGCCAACGCTTCGACTTGGACTTGGCGAGCATCTGGACGTACATTTCTGGCGGATTATGCACAAGAACGCGCCGATGCGCAAGTCTTGCGCACCATATTCAGCGTGCATAGCGCACTTATGCACCACAGCATCCAGCGCGGATTCGGCTGGCCGGGCGCCCCTCGTGCCCTGGCCGCGCGGCGTCGCGCCCCGCCCGCCGCGGCGCGTTAGCCGCCCCGGGCCCGGGGTCGGCCCCGCCGCCGCCACGCCGCCCCGCCGCCCCGATCCGCCCGCTCTAGTAGGGCCGGCGGCCGTCCACTCGGAACAGGGCAACGCCCGCGCACAGGAGCGACCCCAGAAACAGGATCCCGCACTCGAGGGCCACGATCGGCCAGTACTCACCGCCGGGAATACCGAAAGGAACGTCGGTGGGCATCTGGCTGGGGTCGGTCGGACCCATCGACTCGATTACGTTGCCGTTCGAATCCACGGTGGTCGTCGTGTTCGCCTGGTACCAGGCGTTGATGTCTCCTGACCATGGTTTGCCGTCCAGGTACATGTCCGTATAGACGATGAGCGCGCTGTTGGTTTCTTCCCCCCACGGAGTGCCGCTGGCTATTTCCGCCTGGGTCGCGAGCACCTGGGACAGCGGCGGCAGAACGGTGCGGTTCATGCCCGGATCCCACGTTCCGCGAACGAGCACGCAGATCACGACGGCCAGGAGCATGGCCGGCGCCGTCCGCCCGAACAGGGTCCCAAGAGCGGCCGTTCCGGCGAAGGCGGCCAATCCCCAGAACACGAGCGGAATGCCGCGGCCCATGTAGTTGCCGAAGTCGGCCCAGGGGTTGAGGCCCGGTACTGTCGCACCCGCGAGGAAGTCCGAGGCCAGACCCAGCATGAGCAGCAGCGGGACGATGAGCAGCACGACCGCGCCGATTCGGGCCGCCAGCCAGCGCCGCCGAGATCCGGCCAGCGCCCACGATAGGGGCGCCGTGCCGTGCTCGATCTCGCGCGCTACCAGCGGCGCGCCCAGCATGATGCCGACGACGAAGGGCAGCACCTGCGGGAGCGAAGAGATGAGCCGCACGTCGAAGCTGTCGTGGATGGCCAGCCACTGGCTCGACGCCGAGAAGCAAGCCAGGGTCATACCGGGCTGGAAGCCGCCGACGGCGGAGTAGGGATAGCAACCGGCGGGCAGGTTGACGGAGTTGAGCCTGAGCGCCTCGACGATTGCGGCCACGGCCACGCCGATGCACAGGATGATTGCGGCCGCGACTTCGAAGCGGCTTTGCTTGAGCGTCAGGCGAATGCGGGTGATCACGTCCGTCCCCCTTCAGTCGAGCCGCAGGCCGGCGCTGCCGCGCCCGGCCGCCAGATAGCCGAGGACCACGTCTTCGAGGCTAGTCTCGCCCGCAAGGTCGGACGACGGTGCCGCGGCATCCGGGTCCGAGTCGTTCGAGGGTTCGGCCAGCCGCCACAGCGTCTGGCGCTTGCCGCCTCTTCCGGCGAACGAGCCGACCTCCGTCGCGCCCTCCGGCGCGGACTCCGATTCGCCCTCGGTCATGTGATGGCCGCGACGCGCGACCTCGAGCGGGCAGTCGAGCAGGACCTTGCCGCCGCCGAGGATCGTCAGCCGGTCGCACGCTTCCTCGACGTCGGTGACGATGTGCGAGGAGAGCAGCGCGGTCGAGCCGTCCGACCGCATCGCTTCGAGCAGGACGTGAATGAACTCGCGGCGCGCGAGCGGGTCGAGGTTCGCGAGCGGCTCGTCGAGAAGGAGCAGCCCGGCCCGCGTCCCAAGGGCGATGGCCAGCCCGAGCTGGGCGGCCTGACCGCCCGAGAGCGTGTCGGCGCGCTGGTCGAGTGGTATTCCGAGCTGGTCCAGGCGTCGCCGGGCGTACGCCGCGTCGAAGCCGGAGTGGAGGCTGCGGGCCATCAAGAGGTGATCTTCGACCGAGAGGCCGCGATACACCGCCGGGGTCTGGGGCACGTAGCCGACGCGGCGGAGCGCCGCGGCGCGATGCTTCCAGGGATCGACGCCCTCGACGGCCACGCTGCCCGAGCTGGGGCGCTCGAAGGCCATGCAGATGCGGATGAGGGTCGTCTTGCCGGCGCCGTTGGGGCCGACCAGAGCCGTGACGGAGCCCTCCGGCAACTCCAGATCGACGTCTTTCAGGGCCCAGCGGCCCTGCCGGAATCGTCCTCCGTAGCGCTTCGAAACGGCGTGCGTGGTGAGCGGCGGCGTGGCCAGCGACTGCGTTGCGAGCGACTGGGTTCCGAGCGTCATGTCCCCCTCCTCATGCGGCTTGCCAGATGGTAGCCGCTGGGCGGCTCGCTCGCTGCCATCGCCCGGCGAATTGCGCTGCCCCGGGTCGGCGGCGAGAAGATTGCGACCGGGCACGTCACGAGGGTAAACGCCCGAGGCGTTGCGGGATTTCCCGACATTCGCTAACGCGGCGGCGATGCTAGCGTCTGGCCGAGACGGTGCATCGACCGAAGGATGCGCCGCAGCAGGGGATGGCTCGGAGGACGGGGATGCGCCGCAGAGACTGGATCATCGGGGCGCTGCTCGTGGCGATCGTCGCCGAGGTGGCGCTGGCGTGGGGCCGCAGCGACGGCTACTCCGGCGTCAACCTCGCCTACCGCGACGGCCAGGTCGTGGTCGCGAGCGTCGATTACGCCTCGCCCGGCTACGCGCAGGCCGTGCCGACGGATTGGGTCGTCGAGACGGTCGGCGATGGGGACAACCTGACGGACGTCCTGGGCCTGTCCGATGCTCAGAAGCAGGCCCTGGCAGCCGCGCCATGGCAAGGGGTGCAACTGAACGCCATTCCTCCGGATGGCGTTGCCGCTGAGCTCAAGGTCCGGGCGGAATCTCAGGGGCCGGCGGACTCACAGCAATGCCTAGATGTTCGATATATCGACAGCGGTTATGTCTGCGTCATCACGTCCAACGTCGCCCAGAGCTGGTACTCGTTCAGCCAGAGCGACAACCAGGGTGACTACTTCCTGCTCTGGATGATCTTGCTGGGAACGTTGCTCGGGGTGTGGTGGCTACGCAGTGGCCGGGAAGGCCCGCGTCTCGTGCCGTATGCCTGGACTCTGCCGGTGGCCGCAGCGATGCCGCTGCTGGTGATGCGCCTGGACCAGATCCAGAATGTCGCGGCCCTCATCGTTCAGGGTTCGATGCTGGCGGCCGGACTCCTGCCGCTTGGCCTGCAGCTGACGGCCGGACTCCGGAGGCGCCGCCGGACCATCGCTGGCATCGTTGTGCTCGCCGCGATCGCGATCGTGCCCGTTGCGGTGCTGACCCCAAGCTACGATCGCGACGCCGGCGTATGGATGCTGCCCGTGCTGCGCGCCGCATCCTCGGCCGCCATCGTCCTGGTGCCGGGTCTTGCGAGGGTCGTGCAGGCGCTCCGTCTGGCCGAACCCGGGCCGCAGGTGCTGGCTGGCGAGGCGCCGGCCATCGAGCTGGCGGCGATCGCCCTGACCCCGGCCTCTTCCTGCGCCGGCCTGCTGTTCTTTCACCACGAGATCTGGCTGACCCTGTTCTGGCTGGGCGCGATCGCCGTCTGGCGGCTGGGCCGCCTGCCCATGTCGAGGCTGCTGAGCCGGGCGACGTTCCAGCGAGACCTGACCGTTCGGACGACCGAGGCCGAGCGTGCCCGCATCGCCGGCGACATCCACGACTACGCCCTGCAGGACCTGACCATGCTGGTCCGGCGCCTGGACGCGGCCGGAGACACGTCCAATGCCGCCGCGGCCCGCGATGTCGCCGAGCGCCTTCGATCCATCTGCGGCGACTTGAGGCTGCCGGTTCTCGACGACCTTGGCGTCGGCCCGGCGATCGAATGGCTGTGCCAACGATACGAAGAGCCGGCCGGCCCGGTTGCGCTCGATCGGCTCGGGGACGAGAAGCGTCTGCCGGCCGAGTCGGAGCTGGCTTTCTTCCGAGTGGCCCAGGAGGCTATCGGCAATGCCGTGCGCCACGGCGCTCCGCCGATCAACGTGAGGTATCGAGGCGGAGGCTCATGGGCCGAGCTGGAGGTCGACGACTCGGGGCAGGGTGTGCCGGCCGGCGCGGCCGAAGCTGCCGAACGGTCGGGTCATCTGGGGCTGATGAGCATGCGCCAGCGGGCAGAATCGATCGGCGCCGACCTCGATATAGGGCGGCGACCGGGCGGCGGCACGCGAGTGCGCATGGTCTGGGAGCCGAGCGCTCGAGCAGAAGCGGCCGCCGGCGAAGGTGGCAACCTGACCGCGAGCACGAGAGCTATCGTTGCCGCCATACGCAAGGCGTTCCGGATCCGGCCGGAGGTGGGGCCATCGTCCGAGGAGGGCAAGTGACGGAGAGCGAGGCCGCGATCCGGGTCGCCATAGTCGACGACCACCCGGTCGTGCGCGAAGGGACGGCGGCCTTGCTCGACGGGCAGCCTGGACTTCGAATGGTCGGCACGGCGGCGTCACTGGACGAAGCCGCATCGCTGCTCGATCGCGCCGTGGTGGACGTTCTCCTGCTGGACATCCGGCTCGGGTCCGAAAGCGGGCTATCGCTCTTGCGCGGCGGCGCAGGCCGGCCGGCGATCGTCGTCCTGACCGCCTACGACTACCCGCAGTACTCAGCCGCGGCGCTGCGCCTCGGTGCGGCCGGTTTCGTGGTCAAGACGGCACCGATCGCCGAGTTGATCGACGCGATTCGCAGGGCCGCGACCGGCGGCCTGGCGTTCGCGCGCCGTCCCGCGGCGGTGGGGCCGGTCCTGACCTCACGTGAACGCGAGGTCGTGGCCCTTGTCGTCGACGGTCGCAGCAACGATGAGATCGGAGCCGAGCTCGGGATTGCCTCCAAGACGGTCGAAGCGCACCTGCGCCGGCTATTCGAGCGGTGCGGATTCCAGTCGCGAACCGAGCTCGCGACGCGAGCCCTGCGCGAAGGCTGGCTCGAGGTCCCGTAGCAGCCCGGTCCCGCTCGCTACTTCAGCGCCTCCGCCAGAAGCGTCGACAGCTGATCCCACTCCACGAGAAACGCGTCGTGACCCTTGGTCGAGCGGATCTCGCGATAGGCCGCGTCCATGCCGGCGGCGGTCGCGGCGTCGACGAGATCCTGGACCTGGTTCGTGCCGTATAGGATGTCGCCCTCTATGCCGACGCCCGTCAGCCGGGTTCCGTACGCGGCCAGGCGCTGCAGTGCGGTCGCCGGACCGCCGCGGCCGCGACCGATGTCGTGCGTGTCCATTGCCCAGACGAGCGTCCGGTAGGTGTCCTCGTCGAAGCGTTCGAGTAGCTTTCGACCCTGGTGGCGCAGGTAGCTCACGATCGAAGGCGTGCCGTCGGGCTCGACGCGCCCGGCGAAGCGCTGTTCGAAGTCAATCTCGCTGCGGTAGGTCGTGATGGCCAGCTGGCGGGCGAGGTCGAGCCCGTCCACGCCGAGCCGCTCGACCAGCTCGAGCTGGATGTGGTCCCAGCCGACGGCGAGCTGGCCGATCCGCGCCGGCGCGGCCATCGGCACGACCCGGCTGATCTCGCCCGGCCGCTCCAGGGCGACCTCGAGCGCGACCATGCCGCCGAGAGACCCGCCGACCGCCAGAGCGAGCTTGCCGATCCCCAGCGCGTCCAGGAGACGCCACTGGGCCCGGGCCTGATCGCGGACCGTGAGGCGGGGAAAGGTTCGCCCGTATGGCTTGCCGGTAGCCGCATTGCGTGAGATCGGGCCGGTTGTGCCGTAACAGCTGCCCAGCAGATTCATGCAAATGACGCCGAACTTGTCCGTGTCGAGGACCTGGCCGGCCCCGATCAGCGGCGCCCACCAGTCGCCGGCGGCATCGGCCGATCCGGTCAGCGCATGGGCGACCAGGATCTGGCGACCTTCGCCGATCGGGACGCCGTCGTGACGGTAGGCGACGACCAGGTCCGGCAACACCTCGCCGGACTCCAGCACGAAGCGGCCCAGCCAGCGGGAGACGATCCTGCCGGTCTGCGGGTCGCTCGATTTGTCCATGTCGTTCAGGCTACGAAAAGCCACGTCGGCGCGTGCGGTCGAAACGCCCGGATCGGCCGGGACGAACGCCGCTCCGGCGCCGCGGCCGCTCCGGCGCGACTCTGGAGATGCGGACGCGCCGAGCCCCGCGAGGGACCCGGCGCGTCCGGATTCGACTCGGGCAACGGCCGTGGATGGCGTCACGGCCGATGAGTCGGTTGTGGCCGCGGCGTCGGCGACGGCTCCGGAGGGCGCGGGCTGGCCGCCCACCTCCGAGATCCATCGAATTGCCGGGGCCGATTTCATCGTGGCTACCTGCGTTGGGCCGATTACGAGGCGACGCCGGCGGTGGTCGCGCCGACGGGCTCGGCCGAACCGACGCCGGTCGCCGCTTTGATGGCCTGGTCGAGGTCGGCGATGATGTCGTCGATGTGCTCGATCCCGACCGAGAGGCGGACCAGCTCAGGAGTCACGCCGCTGGCGACCTGGTCCTCGGCCGAAAGCTGCTGATGGGTCGTGGAAGCCGGGTGGATGATCAGGCTCTTCGCGTCTCCGACGTTGGCCAGCAGGCTGAACAGCTTGACCGAGTCGATTAGCTTGCGGCCGGCATCCACGCCGCCCTTGAGCCCGAACGTCACGACGCCGCCGTATCCACCGTTCAGGTACTTCGCCGCGAACTTGTGAGCCGGGTGCGAGGCGAGCCCGGGATAGCTGACCCAGCTGATCGCCGGGTTCTTCTCGAGCCACTTGGCGACGGCGAGGGCGTTGGAGCTATGGCGCTCGATGCGCAGCGGCAGAGACTCGAGGCCCTGCAGGAACAGGAACGAGTTGAACGGGCTCAGGGCCGGGCCCAGGTCGCGCAGGAGCGTGACGCGGAGCTTGAGGATGAAGGCCAGATTGCCAAAGGCACCGGTGTAGCTGATGCCGTGGTAGGACGGGTCCGGATCCACGAAGTCCGCCTTGAAGCGAGCCGAGGCCGCCCAGTCGAACTTGCCGCTGTCGACGACCACGCCGCCGATGGCGGTGCCGTGGCCGCCGATCCACTTGGTGGCGGAGTGGACCACGATGTCGGCGCCCCATTCGAACGGCCGCGACAGGATCGGCGCGAAGGTGTTGTCGACGATGACCGGCACGCCGTGGCGGTGCGCGATCGCGGCGATGCCCTCGAAGTCCGGCACGTCCAGGCGCGGGTTGCCGATCGTCTCGAGATAGACGCCCTTGGTCCTGCCGTCGATGGCCTTCTCGAACTCCTCGAGCCTGGAGCCGTCGACGAAGCGGAACTCGATGCCGTATTTGGGCAGGGTGTACTGGAAGAGGTTGTAGGTGCCGCCATAGAGCGAGGCGCTGGTGACGATGTTGTCGCCGGCGCGGGCGAGGCTCAGGATCGTGAGGGTCTCGGCCGCCTGCCCGGAGGCGACGCCAAGCGCCCCGACGCCGCCTTCGAGAGCGGCGATGCGCTGCTCGAAGACATCCGTCGTCGGGTTCATGATCCGGGTGTAGATGTTGCCGAACTCCTGGAGCCCGAACAGGCGGGCGGCGTGGTCGGCGTTGTCGAAGACGTAGCTCGTGGTGGCGTAGATCGGGACTGCGCGCGCCTTGGTCGTGGGATCGACGGTCTGGCCGGCGTGGACGGCAAGGGTCTCGTTCTTCTGGGCGGGAGTCTGGTCGGACACGGGTGGTTTCTCCTGGAGGTGGGTCGCCCTGCGGCGGGAGTTTGGTCGGCCTGTGGTTGATCCCGGGGAGCCCTGGGGTGAGGGCGGTGGGTTCAGGCGGCTGCCCGTCGTGTCGTCCGGAGAAACAAAGAACCGCGGCTCCTTTGAGGAGTCCGCGGCCCCGGGACCGATCCTCGGTCCGGCCTCGCTGCTAGGTGAGCCGGAACCTCAGACCCCATCCTCCGCACTTCGGGGCCGCCTGGGCATAGACATCATCGAACTGCGCAGGCACGAGGCCATGCGCATGTTCTCCCGGCGGCCGAAGTCGAAGGTGTTCATTGGCCGCGAAGCATAGGGGCTTCGCGGCCAATTGTGCAAGCGCCGTCGCGCAGGTTTCGTGTCTGCGACTTGCTACTCATACCGAAGAGCGACCACGGGGTCGAGACGGGCGGCCTGGCTGGCGGGCCAGACACCGAACACGACACCGA
>Ga0265316_10004594_pt1 | contig 13702 bp, 7 predicted proteins | sample 4522metaG_FD_202092 | JGI IMG/M metagenome (GOLD analysis project Ga0265316, IMG submission 202092) | Rhizosphere microbial communities from Carex aquatilis grown in University of Washington, Seatle, WA, United States - 4-5-22 metaG | ecosystem: Host-associated > Plants > Roots > Rhizosphere >... | reverse complement strand
CGCGCGCAGCGCGGCCGTTGGCGTGCGGCCGCCGAGGAGCGCTCCCGGCATCAGCCCGCCAGCGCCGAGCGTCCGCTTTCCACAATGCCCCGTTCCTACCCCCCGGCTATTAGGGACACCCCCTAGTTGGAGTGCGCGTCCATCTTGGCAGCCACGCACTGCTGAGAACACTGAGGGGAGAGCACACAGAGTTCTTGAGTCACGCGACTTGCGGGCCCAAGGGCAGCGCGCGCTTCTCAGGCTGCGAGGCGGCGGTGCCCGCCTGTACGCGCGCGGCGGGCGCCGCGGGCATGCGGTTGGCCGCCAAGAACTGCTCGATGAATGCCAGCGATGGATCCACCTGGTCGACCTGAACCAGGATCAAGTCCCCTGGCAACAACATGCGCAACCCAGCCTCGATGGCGTGCTGCTCGCCCCGCGTTTCGATGATCTCCGCCACCCGCGTGCTGCGCGCCAGCCCGCGGTGCATGAGCGACACCACCTCGCCATCGGGCCGGCCGCGAGTGCACTTGTCCTCATATATGATCACGTGGTCAAAACCGTTACCGATGATTTCGGCCTGGCGAATGATATCCACATCGCGCCGATCTCCGGCAGCGGTGTAGACCACCAGCCTTCGATCGTGCGGCATGCAACCAATGGCGTCGATGAGCGCCACCAGGGCGTCGGCATTGTGGCCATAGTCGACCACGATGGTTGCCTCTTCGTAGTCCAGAACGTTGAAGCGCCCCGGTGTACTACGAGTGTCGCTGGTGAAAGTTGCCAGCGCCGTCCGCATCACTTCGCAGGACACGCCCAGTGACCAGCAAGCAGCGGTGGCAGCCAGCACGTTGTCCACCTGGAAGCCGATCTGGCCGGCGCGCGTGAGCGGCACCGCGCCCAGGCCGGTGACCCGCTGTTCCCGGCTGCCTTCGGCCAACATGACCGTCTCGTTGCACACCACTACGGCGCGACCGCCGCGCGCGCGGTGAGCGACGATGAGCGGGTGCTTTGGATCGCGCGAAAAGAAGATCACCGAGCCAGGACAGTACGGCGCCATGGCCACCGTCATCGAGTCCGCGGCGTTGAGCACGGCCGCGCCGGTGGGCGCCACGTTCTCCACCACGGTGCGCTTCACTTCGGCCAGTTGCTCCGCAGTATCGATGCCTGCCATGCCCAAATGGTCGCCCTCGCCGATGTTGGTGACGATGGCCACGTCGCACATGTCGAAGCCCAAACCCTCGCGCAGGATGCCCCCGCGCGCGGTTTCTAGAACCGCCGCATCCACCCGTGGATTGAACAACACCGCGCGAGCGCTGCGCGGCCCGCTGCAATCATCGGTGTCGATGCGCCGGTCATCTATATAGATGCCGTCGGTGCAGGCCATGCCGACGTGCCGGCCGGAAGCCTTGAGGATGTGGCCCACCATGCGCACGGTGGTGGTCTTGCCGTTGGTGCCGGCAACTGCCACCAGCGGAATGCGGCCGTTCTCCCCGGGCGGGAACATGGTGGACACGATGGCCTCGCCCACCGGCCGCGGCTTGCCCACCGACGGGGCCAAGTGCATTCGCAACCCTGGCGCGGCATTGACCTCGACGACAATTCCCCCCTGCTCTTCCAGGGGCCGACTTATGTCGCCGCAGATCACGTCTACGCCGGCGACGTCCAGCCCAACCACGCGAGCCGCGTCCACCGCGCGTGCGGCATTTTCCGGGTGCACACGGTCAGTCACGTCAGTGGCAGAGCCGCCCGTGCTGAGATTGCCGTTCTGGCGCAAGAGCACCTGCGTGCCAGTCGCCGGTACCGAATCCGGCGTGTAACCCTGGCCGGCCAGCACGGCCAGCCCAATCGCATCGAGCCGCATCTTGCTGAGCGAAGTGGAATGGTCCTCGCCGCGAAGCGGGTCCGCATTGACGGCTGCCACCAGCTCGGCCACGGTGGACTTGCCGTCGCCCAGCACCTGGGGCGGATCCCGGCGGGCCGCTGCAATCATCCGGTCACCCACCACCAGCAATCGGTGGTCGGCGCCGTGGGCGAAGCGTTCCACCAGCACCGACGAGCCCTCGGCGCGTGCCGCCAGGAAAGCGGCAAGCACCTGTTCGTGGGTCATCAGATTTACCGCCACACCGCGGCCCTGGTTTCCGTGCTGGGGCTTGAGCACCACCGGTAGACCGACCTCTTGTGCCATCTCCCAAGCCTCTTCGGCATCCTTGACGGGACCGCCAGCCGGCACGGGCACGCCGACCGATCGGAGCAGGAGCTTGGTCAGCTCTTTGTCCTGAGCGATGGACTCACCGATGGCGCTGGTGCGGTCGGTCTCAGCCGCCAAAATGCGTCGCTGGCGCGAGCCCCAGCCGAGCTGAACCAAACTGCCCTTGTTGAGACGGCGCGTGGGAACTCCCCGCGCCTCGGCTGCCCGCACGATGGCCCCGGTGCTGGGACCAAGCCGCAAGTCCTCATCCTGGGAACGCAACTGCTTGACTGTGGCGTGCACGTCGAAGGTTCGTTCGGACAGCACAGCGTCGATGAGCTGGGCAGCCGCTGCAGCCGCCTCGCGGGCCACATCTTCTTCACGATACTCGACCACGACCTTGAAGTGCCCAGCTTCGTTGGTCGCCGTGGTCTTGCTGAAGGAAACCGGAACCCTTGCCCGCCTCTGCAGCGTCATCGCCACGCGTTCCAGGACATGCGCCAGGGTGGCGCTCGCGGCCGTCGCGCCGCTGAGATCGGCCTCAGCCCATTGCGCCCCGGAAAACATGTCGGGCAGAAGCTCGCGCAGGCGTTTCTCGAATCCCGGAATCTCGGCCACGGCCATGCTGGCCGGACCAAGGTCGACGGTGATCTCAAGCGCGGTGTGACGACTCCAGATGTTGGGTCCCCTGAGTGCACGAATTCGTTGGAGTTCCATGGCGGCCGTTTCGGGGTTGGTTAGTTTTTCTTTGAGTCCGGCCTTGATGGAGACCGGATGGTCACTGGTAGTGCGACGGACCGCGGATGGGGTTTATTCGCGGCTCCGGCACCTCCGCGTGCCTTTTTCTCTTCGCTAACCACGCCGATAGCCGATAACGCGGCAATACTCGCCTCGATGTTGTCGTCGAGGACCTGAAGCAACGCCAGCTCGCCAGGCGCAAGCAGAGACAAGGCTTTGCCGACCGCCTCGCGATAGTCAGAAACGTAGATTATTTCGCCAGCCCTCGGTCCACGCGCCAGTCCATTACGCAAAAGGCCAGCAACGTCGCCAGGTGACCGATCCGCGGCCGACGGGTCGTCGTACAGGATGACGCGGTCAAAGGCGGCGGCCAGGATCTCGCCCTGCCGGACGATGTCCTGGTCGCGCCTGGCGTCCCCCGCTGAATAGACCGCAGAGCGCTTGCGCTGGGGAAACCGGTCCAGTGCAGACACGACCGCGCCCAGCGCAGAGATGTTGTGGCAATCGTCGATGACCAGAGTGGCTTCACCATGGGCCACCACATTGAAGCGGCAGGGATCGTCCTGCCGATCGGCGCGGAAAGTTTCCAGACTGGTGCGAATTGCCTCTTTTGATACACCCAGCGCCCACGCCGCCGAGGCGGCCGCCAGGGCGTTTTCCACTTGGAAGGGCGCCCGCCCAGAGTGAGTGATGGGGATCTCATTGATCGAGATGAGGTCAGTTTCTGACGGTCCTTCACCCAGAATTAGCTGACCATCGCGCACGAAGGCGACGCGCTTTCCTTGTGCGCGATGCTGCTGCAGCGTCGGATGCGCGCCATCAATGGCGAAGAAAATGACCGAGCCCGCGCACAGCGGCGCCATCTTCGCCACCAATGGATCGCTGGCATTGAGCACGGCGCAGCCAGTGGGCAGCACCACGTCCACCGGCGAGCGCTTGACCGTGAACATCTCGTCGACGCTGTCCACGTTGTGCAGTCCCAGGTGGTCGGCCTGGCCGATGTTGGTCACCACTGCTACGTCGCAACGATCGAAGCCAAGACCCTCGCGCAGGATCCCGCCACGGGCAGCTTCGAAGACCGCGGCCTCGACCTGCGGGTTAAGCAGAACTTTCCGCGCGCTACGCGGACCAGCGCAGTCTCCGCCTTCGATGGTGCGGCCTGACACGTCGATGCCGTCGCTGGAGGTCATGCCCACCACGCGCCCCGCCGAGCGCAGAATGTGCGCCACCAGGCGAGTCACCGTGGTCTTGCCGTTGGTGCCAGTCACACACACGATGGGAATGCGGCCGTTCTCGCCCGGCGGAAAAAGGGTGTCCACGATGGCCTCACCCACCGGCCGGGGCGCGCCCACCGAGGGTGTCAGGTGCATGGCCAGGCCAGGCCCGGCGTTGACCTCGACCACGACTCCGCCTTGATCTTCCAGCCGCTGTGAGATGTCGCGCGCCACCACGTCGAGCCCGGCCACATCCAAGCCGACGATCTGCGCCGCCAGCGCCGCGTGGGCCGCAACGCTGGGGTGAACTTGGTCAGTCACGTCGATGGCCAGGTTGTCGCTGTGCTGGACCACCACTGAAACGCCGGCAGCCGGCACGCTTTCGGGACGGTAGCCTTGACGTTCGAGCTGCATGAGCGTGGCCCTGTCCTCCAGGCTGATCTGGCAAAGGGGACTGGACTCATATGGGCCGCGCCTGGGGTCGGAGTTGAGCTGCTGGTCGATGAGCTGGGCCACGGTTTGTTGGCCGTCGCCGACGATGGAGGCCACTTCTCCGCGCGCGGCGGCCACCAGCTTGCCACCCACCACCAGCAGGCGATGTTCGGCTCCCTCGGCGAATTTCTCGACGATCACGCTGCTGCCTTCGCGGCTCGCCGCCTCGAACGCGGCACGCACCTGCACCTCGCGAGTCAGGCTGGTGAACACGCCGCGGGCGTGGTTGCCATCGCTCGGCTTTACCACCACGGGCGTGCCGATCTCCTCGGCCGCTTGCCAGGCGTCTTCCGCGTCGCTGACCAGGCGCCCAGCGGGAACCGGAATGCCACCCGCGCGCAGCAAGCTCTTGGTCAGCTCCTTGTCCTGCGCGATCGATTCAGCCACCGCGCTGGTGCGGTCGGTCTCGGCCGTCCAGATGCGGCGCTGCTTGGCCCCCTGGCCGAGCTGCACGAGGCTGCCCTCGTTGAGCCGGCGCACGGGAATGCCACGGGCATCGGCCGCGGCGGTTATGGCGGCCGTGCTGGGGCCCAGGCACACGCGGTCGGCCAGTTCGCGCAGCTTGCGCACTTCTTGCCCGACGTCGTAGGGCTTGTCGTGGATGGCGGCCAGCACCAGTTCCCGTGCGGCAAGCAGGCAGGCACGCGCCAGTCTCTCGTCGCGGTAGCGCACCACGACCCGATATACGCCCTCTTCCGCTGTCTCCCGCGCACGGCCGTACCCGACAGGCGTGCCGGCCAGGTTCTGCAGCTCGATGGTGACGTGCTCTAGAATGTGCGCCGGATAGGTGCCGTCGCGTAGACGCTGGAAGAAACCGCCGCGCTCACCTACGCTGCAGCGATGTTCGATCATGGTGGGCAGCCACGCCATCAACCGATCATTGAAACCGGGTATGGAATCAGACGGCTTGTCCTTGAGCTCCTTGAGGTCTACCCACGCTTCCAGCACCGTGTGCCGCGACCAGATGTTTGGGCCGCGCAGGGCGAAGATCTTTCTGATCTCCATGGGTGATTCCTTGAATGGCCGAGGTGAGCTGACGTCCAAGAGATTAATGCAACTGTGGCACAGGAAGGGCTGTGGTGTATTTTGGCGGCTAACAAGCGCCCGCCAGCGGGGCGTGAGCAGCGCACCTTGACCGAATTCAACGCAACCTGCAACCAGCTCCCTGAGCCCTTGCGCGGCATCGTGCAGGCTGTGCTTCTGCCTGGCGAATCCCTGTGCGCGGTCTTCCAGCCCGATCTGGATGACCAGCTGAAGTATTGCGATGGGCTGGTGCTGCTCACCGACCGACGCTTGCTGGCGAAAGAAGGCGCCGAGTTGCGCAGCTGGCCGCTGGCGCAGGTGGAACGATTGCAGGCGCGCGACCGGGGCGGCCTGGCCACGCTGGAAGCCCTTGGCCCCAGCGCGCGTCTGGCATGCTGGTACCACACCGTGGGCCGTGCTGCCGCCGCTCACGATCTGGTCGACGCCTTCGACCGCCTGGCCGCTGGCCACGAGCCCAGCGGCCCGGACCACGACGACGATTTGCCCGTGCCCGAGGGCGAGACACCCACCGCACCGGTCAACGTGCGTTCGCTCTTCCGTCTGTTTCGCTTTGCCCGCGCCCACACCGCCGCGCTGACGCTGGGACTCCTGCTGACCCTGGGCGGAACCGCCGCCGGCTTGGTCCCGCCCTATTTGACCTGGCCCCTGGTCGACAAGGTGCTCGAGCCGTACCAGGACCACGTCAAAGAGCTGCGCTCCCCATCCGGGATTAGCGACCGCGAGGCGCGCGCGCGCGGAATCGAGCGAGAGCGTGTCGCCGGATTCCGCCGTGTCGGCTTCTACCTGATCGCGTTCGCCGGCGCGTCGCTGCTCGCCTGGGCGCTGGGCTGGGCGCAAGGCTGGGTGCTGGCCTGGATCAGCGAGCGCATCAGCGCGGACTTGCGCAACACCACCTATGCCCACTTGCAGAAGCTGTCGCTGGACTACTTCGGCACCAAGCGCACCGGCGATCTGGTAGCCCGGATCAGCAACGACACCGATCGCATCTGCAGTTTTCTCTCGGATACCTTGGTCGACTTCATCGCCGACGTGCTCATGATTCTGGGCACGGCGGTGGTGCTCATCAGCATCGACCCCATCCTGGCTGCCGCCACGCTGTGCACCTTCCCGATCATCGCGTGGTTGACCGTGCACCTGCGCGACCGGATGACCCACGGCTTTCTGCAAAATGGCCGCGCCTGGGACGTGGTGACCAGCCTGCTGGCCGACACGATTCCGGGCATTCGCGTGGTGAAAGCCTTTGCGCAGGAAAAGCGTGAAATTGAGCGTTTCCGCGCCGCCAACCTGCGCATCATCGCGGCCGCCGACCGGGTGAACAGGGTGTGGACATTTTTCTGGCCCACGGTGGCCCTGCTCACCCAGATTGGCCTGCTGGTGGTCTGGGTGGTCGGCGCCTGGGAGGTCTTCAGCGGCCGGGTCACAGTTGGAGTGTTGGTGGCCTTCCTGGCCTACATAGGTCGCTTCTATGCGCGGCTCGAGTCCATGAGTCGCATGGCCACCAGCACGCAGAAAGCAGCGGCCAGCAGCCAGCGCCTGTTTGAGATCCTGGACCGGCTACCCGGCGTGCCCGAGCCGGCGCATCCGGTGCATCCCGAGAAGATCGGTGGCGCCATCGAGATCCGCAACGCCAGCTTCCGCTTCGGCAGCCGGCAAGTTATCGACGGCGTCAGCCTGGAGGTGAAGCCCGGCGAAATGATCGGCCTGGTGGGCACCACCGGCGCGGGCAAGAGCACCCTGGTCAATCTGGTGTGCCGCTTTTACGACGTGAGCGAGGGTGCGGTGTTGGTCGACGGAACCGACATCCGGTCTTTCCCCATCGCCGAGTACCGCCGGCACATCGGCATAGTACTGCAGGACCCTTTCCTTTTCTGGGGCAGCATCGCGGAGAACATCGCCTACGGCAAACCCAACGCCACGCGCGCCGAGATCGTGGCCGCGGCACGAACCGCTCGCGCGCACGAATTCATCCTGCAGCTCTCCGACGGCTACGATTCCCTGGTGGGCGAGCGCGGCCACACGCTTTCGGGCGGAGAGCGCCAGCGCATCTCCATCGCACGCGCCCTGCTCATCGACCCCAGCATCCTCATCCTCGATGAGGCGACGTCATCGGTGGACACGCAAACCGAGCGCGAGATCCAAGAAGCCCTCGACAATCTGGTGCGCGGCCGCACCACCATCGCGATTGCCCACCGGCTGAGCACCCTGCACAAGGCGGACCGGCTGGTGGTGCTGGAGCACGGCCGCGTGGTCGAGGTGGGACAGCACGCCGATCTGCTGGCCGCGGGCGGGCGGTACGCGCAGCTGTACCAGGCGCAGAAGCTCGGGCAAGACTTGGGCAGTCCCGAGCCGCCGCGCGAGTTGCTGCCAGTCCTGCCTGAGCGCGAAGGAGGTGACGCGTGACCGACAACGCCGCAACGCTTCCCATTCGACTGAATCACGATGCCTTTGGCCGACTGGTTGTGACCCTGGCCGACGGAGAGAGCCACAGTGGCGTCGTGCCAGTGCGCGCGTTCCCATTTTCAGCGCCCGACCAATGGATTTCCCTGTGCGACGAAAGCGGCCACGAGGTGATCTGCCTGAACGACATGGCCGAGCTCGACCGTGAAGCGCGCGATCAGCTTGCAGCTGAGCTGGCTCGGCGCGAATTCATCCCGCGCATCCTACGCGTCTTGCGCGTTGTCGAGGGCGGCGTTGCCAGCCAGTGGTTCGTAGAGAGCGACCGCGGCGACACCAGCTTCGAGTTGCCCAGTGCGGACAACATCCGTCGTATGGGCAACGACGGCGCCCTGCTGATCGACAGCCATGGCATCCGCTATCGCATCGTCTCGGTGCCGCAATTGGATGCGCACAGCCGGCGGATCCTGCGTCGATATTTGTGAACCAGGCAATTCACAGCCACCGCCGGTGCGCGCATATAATGGACCGCCCGCGGCGAAGTTCAGCAGATCGTGCCGGTCCTGCGCCAGCGCGGCGACAAACGATGGTGCCGTCGCTCTTCACATATCGGACGGCATGGCTTGGCCGAAGGTGGTGTCACCCCAGCAGGCGATATTCCCGTCGGTCCTCAGCCCGCACGAGAAGAACCTACTTGCGCTGACCGAGACGAAGGTGCCGCCCAACGGCGTGGTTTTTTCGGCACCGTCATCACCCCAGCAGGCGACTGTGCTGTCGCTCTTCACGCCGCAGGTGTGGTATCCGCCCGCGCTGACAGAAAGAAAGGTCCCGCCAGGGGGAGTGGCTTCTCCGGCACCGCCGCTGCCCCAGCAAGCGACGGTCGCGTCGGTCTTCACCCCGCATGTGTGGTACCCACCCGCGCTGACCGAGGCGAAGCTGCCTTCCGGCGGCGTGGCCTGACCGGCGCTGTTGTCGCCCCAGCAGGCGACGGTGCCGTTGCTTCTTACTGCACAGGTGTGCCCCCCACCAGCGCTGACGGAGACAAAACTGCCTGCCGGCGGTGTAGCCTGGCCCGTGCTGTTGTGGCCCCAGCAGGCGATGGTGCCGTCGATCTTCAACCCGCATGTGTGCCAATAGCCCGCGCTGACCGAGGCGAAGGTCCCGGCGCGCGGAGTGGCCTCGCCGTAGTCGTTGTGACCCCAGCAGACGACGGTGCCATCGATCTTCAACCCGCAAGTGTGCCAATAGCCCGCGCTGACCGAAGCGAAGGTGCCTGTCGGCGGCGTGGCTTGACCATGGTTGTTCCGACCCCGGCAGGTCACTGTGCCTTTGGCATCCACGCCGCAAGCGTGGTACCGACCCGCGCTGACTGAGCCCAGCGTTCCAGGCCGCAAAGTGGCTGCGCCCCGGGACTTGTCGCCCCGGCAGTCGAGGGCGCCATCGGATCCCACACCGCAGTTGTCGGCTCCGCCCGAAGGCTCGGATTCCCGCAAGCACTGTGCCCCCACCAGCCGGTAGCCGGACGTGCAACCAACGGCGACGCAAGTGCCCCTTCCGTCGTTGTGGGTCCCGCGGACGCAGTTCATCGCGAGATCGACGGTTCGCCTATCCTCGCCCGCCACCGTCACCCGCACCTCGGCCGGGTCATAGCCTTCTGCCGTGGCCGAAACCACATGGTCCCCGATACCAATTGAGATCGCTTTGCCGAGCGGCGCCTTGCCGACGTCAATACCATTCACGCGAACCCTGGCGCCATTGGGCAGCCCGCGAATCTCCAAGGTCGCGACGCGCGTCTTCTGGCGCGCGATCTCGCGCTCGACCTCAGCGCGCCGGTCGGGCTTGATGACCTTGCCACCCTCGTCCAAGTAGCGCTGCAGGGCCGCCGCGGCCTCCACTGGCTTGGCGAGCGTGATGTACGCCTGGCCCAGGTTGTACAAAACCGCGTGATGGGGCGAAAGCTCGTAGGCTCGGTTGAGCTCGATGACCGCCTCGGCCACCTGCCCGTCCTCGTTCAACTCCATGGCCCGGTCGTAGTGCTTCTTTGCCTCGGCCCGAGCACTGGCCGCAGAGTCAGCGCGAGCTGCGACTGGCCCCGCCGGAATCGCGAGTATTGCCAGCAGCAAGATGATCTTCTTCAGTTGAGGCGCCATTTCACCACCTTCCTCTTGGTTCTCACATCGTGGGCGGCGTGGATTGTCCGTAACTGTTGTCGCCCCAGCAGACGATGGTGCTCAACAGACGCATCACCAGGCTCCTCCCATTGTCAGGCCCGCGAAGTTCGGTCCCAGCGCCGGAGCGACCGCCACACTCTTGGCTGGACTGTCATCGACGAAACTGAGAAGGGTCGTGACGACACCAAGGCCGGTGAGCACGCCACCGGCTATCAGACACACGTTCGCGCCTGTGGCCAGACCCTCGGCATCGAGACGCGTGCTGTGCGCCTGGGACTGGTCAGTCTGCCACTGGGTCGTGGCCTGTCTGTTCGTGTCCAGCGCGTCCACCCATAGAGCGCCTCCGACCACCAGCCCAACCACGCCCACCACGGTGGTTATCATGCCCGTGGTCCGAAGACCGTTCCCCTTGGAAGGCTCGCTCGACTCAGTGACCTCGCCCTGCGCAGGCGCGAGGCTTGCGCCGGGGACCGGCTGCTCCGACGGAACATAAGTGGAAGAAACGTCGGACGCTGCTGCCGGTCGCGGTGCTGCCGGTGCGGGGACCGGGGCCGCTGCCGGTGCCGGTGCCGGAATCGGTGCCGAGGTCGGTGCCGGCTCTGCCACTGCGACTGGCGCGGACGGTTGCCCGGCCCGTGGTGCCAACTTCAGCTCCACCACCTTGTTGTCCTCTCCCGCCACCTCGATCTTTGCCTCGCCTGGCTCGTACCCCGCAGCCGTAGCAGCCACCACATGCTTGCCTATGCCCACTCGCGCGGGTCCCGCCAGCGGCGTCTTGCCCACATCGTCGCCGTCGATCGCCACCAACGCACCGTCGGGCAGCACACGAATGTCCAGGGTCGCGATGCGCGTCTTCTGGCGCGCGATCTCGCGTTCGACCTCAGTGCGACGGTCGGGCTTGATGGCCTTGCCACCCTCGTGCAGGTAGCGCTGCAAGGCAGCCACGGCCTCCACTGGTTTGGCGAGCGTGATGTACGCCTGGCCCAAGTTGTACAGAACCGCATGATGGGGCGCGAGTTCGTAGGCTCGTTTGAGCTCGATGACCGCCTCGGCCACCTGCCCATCCTCGTTCAACTCCATGGCCCGGTCGTAGTGCTTCTTTGCCTCGGCCCGGGCATTGGCCAAAGAGTCCGCGCGAGCTGCGACTGGCCCCGCCGGAATCGCGAGCATCGCCAGCCCAAGAATGATTCTCTTCAGCAGACTTGCCATTGCACAACCGTCCTTCTGCACAGTCCGTGTCTGATCATCGTCTGATCCCGCGCCGCAGTCCAGTCGCGCTTTTGCTGGAAAACCGCCCAGGTATCCAGAGCCGCAAGGCTGTCCAATCTGTCCAGGTGGATGTCCAGGTGGACAGCGTCACTCGCCGTAAGGGTTGTCGTCGAAGCGACGAACGCGTTTCTTGGGCGACTCGGAATCTGCAGGCGCGGAAGGCGGCTGAAGCACTTTCGCTGCCGGCGCAACTTGATGAAATGGAGCAGAAAGGGCCGGCTTGGGGGCGCGCGCAGATGGGGGCTGCGTCGCCGCTGCGGCAGCGGCGGGCCGATCGCCAGGCGTGTCGGGAGCGGGCTGTGCGGGCGGGCGTTCAGCATGGCCGCGATGTTCGGAATGCTGAGCGCGCGCTGGCGCCGTGGCGCGCACCGCCGGAGTCTCCGCCCTGGCCGCCGGGGCCGGCTGAAGCGCCGGCGCTGGGAACTCATGCTCTGGCGCCGCATCGGCCGTCGGGGCCGGCGCCGGATTCGCCATCGCCGCAGCTCTCTCGGGCGGCTGCAGCGCCGCTGGCGCGCGGGGCTCGCGCGCAGGCGGACGGGCCGCCCCTGCCGACTCTCGCCAACCCGGGCTCAGATACCACCACAAGGCATAGGCCAAAGGTCCAGTCGTGATCGCCGCAACCAAAAGCATGATTCCCAGTCGGCGCGCCCGGCCAGGCACGACGGTGCGCACGACCGCATCGGTGTTCATGGTCTCGCGCCGTGGCGGCGTCACGGTCACCGGTACCGGCCTGGGCGTGGTCTCCATGGATGTCAGCGACACCGGCGACTTCACCGTCGCACGCGCACTTGGCGCCACCTCGATGTCAACCTGCGACTGCAGCGGCGTGACCGGCCGACCTGCGTAGGGAACCAGCGCGTCGGCGAGCTCGGCTGCCGAATCGAACCGATTGCGCGCCTCGCGCGCCATCGCGCGATGGACCACGTCGCAAAGCCCGGCCGGCACCCCGGACCGCAGCGACTCCACTCGTGCCGGCTCGGTCGTAAAAAGGTTGTACAAGACCTCGTTGTAGTTCTCGCCAGGATAGGGTCGCGTGCCGGTGAGCATCTCGTAAAGGATCACCCCGAGCGAATAGATGTCGGTGCGTTGATCGACCTCCTTGGCTCCCTTGGCCTGCTCCAGAGACATGTAGCAAGGCGTGCCCATGGTCACGCCCGACTGGGTGACCGTGACCTTGGTGCGCAGTTTCGCAATCCCGAAGTCGACCACCTTGACCAAATCGCTGCCATCGGTGCGACGGCAGATGAACAGGTTCTCGGGCTTGAGATCGCGATGCACGATCCCGCGCGCATGGGCTGCGGTCAGCCCGCGACACGCTTGAATGACAATGTACGCGGTACGCGCCACGGGCAGCGGCCCGTTGCGAACCAGCAAACGCGCCAGATCCTCGCCTTCGAGATATTCCATCACAAGATAAGGCGTGCCGTCGTCGGCGGTCCCGAAATCCAGCGCAGCGCCGATGTTCTCGTGCTCAATGCCTCCCGCGGTTTCCGCTTCGTGGCGAAAGCGGGTCATGGTTTCCGGATTCTGCGCCAGGTAGGCGTGCAAGAACTTGATGGCGAATCGGCGGCCGATGACGGTGTGTTGCGCCTCGTACACCTCGCCCATGCCGCCCTCACCCAGCCGCCGGCTCAGCCGGTATTTCCCGCCAACCACCTTGCCGGCGCGTGGACCGGTCGCACCGTACGGCTCGGTCACGACACCTTCTCCGGGCCCGGCGTGACGTCGTCGGCAGCAGTGGTCTGCTGCGAGGGAACGGTCGACTGGGCTACCCGCGAGGCCATGGCCTTCGATTAGACGGCGAAGGCACCAGATAGTCCAGTGGAGCCTATTCGATACTACTTGCCCCGGATCGTGTCGTCGACATGGGCCAGGCGCTGTCGCACGCCAGGCAGTTCCTGCTCCAGATCGGGATGCTCTTCCAGCAGGCGAGAAACGTCGGCTGCGTCCGAGCGGCGCTTGCTCGGTCGACGGCGCGGCTCCTCGGCAGCTTCGAGCTTGAGCAAGGATTGCGACGTCAGCGGCCAAGCCACGTGCTGTCGTCGAAGTGCGCAAGCCGGCTTGCTTTTCTGGCGATCTGCTTCGGGCCGGCCGCGCAGCAGGGCGGCCGTTTGTGCTTCTTGACGGCTGGGCATAGATTCTGCGGACGCGGTCAGCATGGCGCCTCTGTCAAGACGGTCTGTTTCCTTGTTCGCTTCAAACCTGCAAGC
>Ga0265316_10004591_pt1 | contig 13704 bp, 14 predicted proteins | sample 4522metaG_FD_202092 | JGI IMG/M metagenome (GOLD analysis project Ga0265316, IMG submission 202092) | Rhizosphere microbial communities from Carex aquatilis grown in University of Washington, Seatle, WA, United States - 4-5-22 metaG | ecosystem: Host-associated > Plants > Roots > Rhizosphere >... | reverse complement strand
ACTTCCGCGCCAACATATACGGACTCAAATCGCTCGGCGTCGAGCGCATCATCTCGCTGAGCGCGGTCGGCTCGCTGAAGGAAGAGCACCGGCCGCTCGATTTCGTCATCCCCGATCAGTTCTTCGATCGCACCAAGGCCCGCCCCTCCACGTTCTTTGGCGAAGGCCTGGTGGTGCACATCGGCTTCTCCGATCCCATCTGCCCGCAGCTTGCCGATGTGGTTTACGGCGCCTGCCAGGCCGAGGGCGTGAAGGCCACACTGGGCGGGACGTATCTTTGCATGGAAGGCCCGCAGTTCTCCACCAAGGCCGAATCGAACGTCTACCGTAGCTGGGGGATGGACGTCATCGGGATGACCAACCTGCAGGAGGCCAAGCTCGCGCGCGAGGCCGAGATCTGCTATGCCACCGTCGCCATGGTGACCGATTACGATTGCTGGCACCCGGAGCACGACGCGGTGACCGTCAACCAGATCATCGCAAACCTGGTGAAGAACGCCGAGAACGCGGCGCGCGTGGTGACGCGGGCTGTCGAAACCATGCCGGCCGCGCGCGCATGCAAGTGCGGGAGCGCGCTGGCGCACGCCATCATCACCGACCGCAAAACCGTTCCCGAAGAAACGCGCAGGAAGCTGGAGCTGCTGGTTGCGAAGTACTTCTGAGACCGCCCGGCGCTTGCTCGACTGCGTCCTCGGCGGCGGGCCGTGGCCACGCGCCTTGCTCGCCGAGTTGATCGACCAGGACAGCCCGTCCCTGTTTTCCGTCGTGGCCGAGGGCCTTTCGGACCGCTTCGAGCCGCGGCTGGTAGATGCCTACACGCAGATCTTCGCCGAAGCGATCGCAGCAATTCTGCCCGAGTACCAGCCCGCGGAACTCGTGGAACGATACCGTCGTGTTCGCCTCCCGCGCCGGCTGGAGAGGGGGCCGCTCACCGTGTTCGTCCTCTCCCGCGTGACGCTGGGCGCGGAGGTGGCCATCACCAGCGTGATCCTGGACGCGGTGAAGCGCCGCTGTCCGGAGGCGCGCATCGTGCTGGTGGGCCCGCGGAAGTGCTGGGAGCTTTTTGCCGCCGACTACCGGATCGAGCACCTGTCCGTGCGTTACGGCGGCGGGCCTCGCGACCGGATCGCGCCCTCGTTGTCGCTGGGTGGACCCGCGACCATCGTCGTCGATCCCGACTCGCGCATCACGCAACTTGGCTTGCAGCCCGTCTGCGCCGAGGAGCACTACTACCTGTTCGAGAGCCGTGCGTATGGCGGCGACGGCCCCGAATCTCTGGGAGCGTTGGCGCGGCGGTGGGTCGCCGAGACGTTCGGGATCGACGACGCGCGCTCCTATATCGCGCCCGCGGAGGCGCCGGATTTCCCCGCGGCCGGCATCGCCGTAAGCCTCGGTGTGGGAGGAAACGCCGCCAAGCGGCTCGCGGAGCCGTTCGAATCGAGGCTGCTCGCGGCGCTCGCGCAGCGCGGTCTGCCGCTCATTGTCGACGCGGGTGCGGGCGGCGAAGAAGCCGTGCGCGTGGAAAAGGCGATCGAGGCCAGCGGCGCGCACGTTGAGGTCTGGCGCGGCTCTTTCGCGGGCTTCGCGTCCATCATCAAGCGCAGCCGGCTTTATGTTGGATACGATTCCGCCGGCCAGCACGTGGCCGCCGCCTGCGGCGTTCCGCTGGTGACGGTCTTCGCGGGCGCGCCCTGCCCGCGTTTCGAGCAGCGCTGGCGGCCCTTCAGCGCGGGCCCTGTCGAGGTGGTGCGGGCTGTTGGCGACGACGTGCTGCCACGCGTGCTCGAGGCTGTCGACCGGCTGCTGTAGTGCCTCTGTAAGTGGGGCAGGCGGGTCTGGAGACCCGCTGCAGGACTGGAGTCCTGCCCCGCATCGAAGCGTCGGCCGGTTGTTGAAAGTGGGGCAGGCGTCCACGCCTGCAGCGGGTCTCCAGACCCGCTCCGCGGGCTTACCGCGGCGTGATCAGCCCGCCCAGTTTGTCCTGCTCTCCGGCCGCCGCGCGAGGGAACCGAGTAGCGTACATCTCCAGATACTTCAGCCCGGAGCCGGTGTTCACCACCACGATCCGCTCGTCCCGCTTGAGCAAACCGGCCGCCAGGAGCTTCGGCAACGCCGCCACGGCGGCGGCGCCCTCGGGCGCAGCCAGAATTCCCTCGACCGCCGCCAGCTCCAACGCCGCCGCGACGATTTCCCGGTCGCCCACCGCAACGGTCGTGCCGCCACTCTCGCCGATGATTTTCAAAACCAGCCCCTCGCCGAGCGGCTCCGTTGCGCGCAGGCCCGCGGCAACCGTACGCGGATTCTCAGCCCGTACCGCAATCATCCGAGGCCGCGCGCCAGCGGTCCACGCGAGCTGCTCCAACTCCTCGAAAGCTTTCCAAGCGCCGATGAGTCCCACGCCCGCGCCGACCGGATAGACGACCACATCGGGCAGCGTCCATGACATCTGCTCGGCGATCTCGTAGCCGATGGTCTTGCTGCCCTCGATGCGGTAGGGTTCGTGGAGCGCGCTGAGGTCGAACAGCCCCTCGGAGAAAGTGGTGACGACGCGAGCGCCGTGGGCGGAACACTCGACGTAGTTCGCCCGGGGCGCATCGGCCGGCAGGACCACCTGCGCCTCCATGCCCGCCGCGGCCGCGTAGGCGGCGAGCGCGCTGGCCGCATTGCCCTCCGAGCGCACGGCCACTCCCGGAATTCCCAACTCCACCGCCATGGACACGGCGCAGGAAATTCCGCGGGCCTTGAAAGTCGCGGTTGGATTCAGGCCCTCGTCTTTGATCCAGAGGTTGCCGGCGTCGAGGCGCTCCCCCAGCCGTCGCGCGTGGATGAGCGGCGTCATACCCTCGCCCAGCGACACGATGGAGGGAGGCTTTCGCACCGGCAGCACGGGCGCGTAGCGCCACATGGTCGCGGGCGCGTTCTTAATCCAATCCCGGCTCCACCCCGTCCGCGCCATTTCGAGGTCGTAGCGGGCCAGCAGAGGCCCGCCACAGTCGCACAGGTTGCGCGCCACGGCGGGATCGTATTGCGTCCTGCACCGGCTGCATTCGAGATGGGTAAGCGTGGTCATGCCGTGGACGGATCTATCATCTCACGGGCCCGTTGCTCGTGGCTCGTGGCCCGTTGATCCTGGGCGACTTTTCCGCGCTTCGCCCCGTGACGACTGCCGATCGCGAAGCGTTCGAACTCCGCAGGCCGATCAACGGGCAACGAGCCACGAGCCACGAGCGGCAGCCAGAGGCCCCCTCTGCACGCTTCCCGCCTCCCGCGCGTCAACCCTTCCGTGGGAGAATTGTGTCGATGATTTCCCGACTCGGCGCCGCGTTGCTGCTGGCCGCGAACGCCTTCGCCGGCGAGTACGCGATCCTGGCCAACGGTTCCGCGATGCGCGTCGACCGGCATGAGCAGAACGGGCAACAGGTGCGTGTCTACATGAACGACGGCACCGCCGAATTCCCGGCCTCCGCAATCGTGCGCTTCGAGCCCGAGTATGTCGCGCCCGCCGAGCCGAAGCCGCAGCCCGCGCCCGAAGTTGCCTTTCCGCCGCAGGAACTGGTCAACCAGGCTGCGGAGCGGTGGCACCTGCCGCCCGCTTTTCTGCACGCGGTGGTGAAGGCGGAGTCCGGCTACCGGCAGGACGCGGTCTCGCGCAAGGGCGCCATCGGCCTGATGCAATTGATGCCCGCGACGGCCCACCTGCTGGGCGCCGATCCCACGGACGCGCGGCAGAACGTCGATGCCGGCGCGCGGTACTTGACCGAGCTCCTGCGCAAGTACTTCAACGACCCGTACCAGGTGCGCAAGGCCGTGGCCGCCTACAATGCCGGGCCGGCGGCCGTCGACCGCTACAACGGGATTCCGCCTTACCCGGAAACCGTCGCCTACGTCGAGCGCGTGATCCGGCAGTGGCAGAAGAAGTAGTCTCACAAACTGGGCTACAATGAGGGTAGAGCGTTCACTCCTATGAGTACCCGTGTCAGAACCACTGTAGTCGCGCTGTCTACATTGCTCGTCGCCCTTCTGCTGATGGGCGCCGTGCTGGCCAGAAGCACGTCCGACCAGGGCGCGTACCATCAACTGGGCGTGTATGCGGACGTCCTGCAACGGATCAAGAGCGACTACGTCGAGGAGCCCGACCTGAAGAGCGTCACCCTGGGCGCCATCAACGGGCTGCTGGAATCCATCGACCCGTTTGCCAGCTATCTGAACGCGGAGCAGTACAGGGAGTATCTGAAGAACAAGGACGCCTACAAGGGCAGCGTCGGGCTGATCCTTTCCAAGCGCTTCGGGTACGTGGGAGTGGTGGATGCGATCCCCGGTTCGCCCGCCGCCAAGGCTGCGCTCAGCACCGGCGACATGATCGAAAGCATCCACGGCATCGCGACGCGGGATATGCCGCTGGCGTACGCCAACATGCTGCTCCAGGGCAAGCCTGGAACCACGATCGAGCTCTCGGTGATGGCCGTCCGGCATCCCGAGCCGAGAAAGCTCACGCTGACGCGCGCTGTCATCGATTATCCTCACGTGACGGCGAAGTTGATGCCGGACCGGGTCGGGTACATCGAGGTGCAGGCCATGATGCCCGGGACCACCGGTCAAATCGCCGAGGCGGTGAAGGACCTCCAGAAGCAAGGCGCGGTAAAGCTGATCCTGGATCTGCGTTACTGTGGCACGGGTACCCCGGAAGAGGGGATGGCGACCGCGAACCTGTTCCAGCAGAAGGGGTTGATGACCTACGCCGAGGGCCAACACTACCCCCGCAAGGACTTTGAGGCCGATCCCGCGAAGGCCATTACCACGCTGCCCCTGCTGGTGCTCACCAATCGCGGCACGGCCGCCGGAGCCGAGGTGGCTGCTGCCGCGCTGCTCGATTCCAAGCGCGCCGAGCAGGTGGTCGGCGAGCGCACGTACGGAGACGCATCGGTGCGCCAGGCCATCGCCATGGACGACGGGGGCGCGATCATCCTCTCGGTCGCCAAGTATTATTCCCCTAGCGGCAAGGCGATCCAGGACGTCGGAGTGGCTCCGACGGTGCAGGTGATGGAGGCTGAGCCAGCCGCTGCCGCAGAGGCCGAGGAAGATGAGGACGCTGCGCCGGAAGAGACGCCGGCCGCCAAGCCCGGCGACGATCCGATTCTGAAGAAGGCCCTCGAGGTTGCGGTCAAGGGGACATCGGCGGCTGCGGGCCAGCCCGGGGCTGCGGCGGACTCCCAGGGTACGAACCCCGTACAGATGCAAATGCATCCAAACACCGTTCAGCCGGACACCCCCAGTCACGTGCCGACGCCGCCGCGCTAACCGGTTCGCATCGCTAGGGTTACAGGGGCTCAATACATCTGAGCAAGGTACGCTCATGCGCTCCTGTGCTATACTTATATCGGCGAGGGTCTGGAAGGAAGTCATGCCTCTTTACGAATATAAGTGCCGTCTCTGCGGCGAGACCTTCGAGGTTCTACAGCGGTTTTCCGATCAACCCCTCAAAGATCACAAGTCTTGCGGTGGTGTAGTGGACAGGCTCATCTCTCCGTCTGCGTTCCAGTTCAAAGGAAGCGGCTTTTATATCACGGACTACGCCAAGGGCCACGATCGCAAACCCGGCAACGGGCATGGCTCCAAGAGCGAATCCCCGGCCAAGCCGGCGGAGACGACGACTCCCAAGCCGGCGGAATCCAAGCCCGCCAGCACCACCGACTCGCACTCAAAAGCCTGAACTGTCGGTTGCCCACCCCCAGGCCCGTGTAGTCCCATCGGTCTCCCTTGGCAGACGCGCTTCCTTCGGTTACAATTTATACATCTAGGGTCCTTTCTCCCGGTTCTTATCGCGGCGAGAAAGCACGCTAGGAGAGGGAGCACACATCGTGCATAAGAGACTTCTGGCTCGGGCTTTTTTGAGTTTTGCTCTTCTGTTCTGCTGCGCACTCGCTGCAGTCGCGCAACAGGGTACTGGGTACATCAAGGCTAAGGTGAACACCGGCCGCGCAGGCGTGTTCATCGATGGCAAGTACGTGGGCCCGGCGGCCAATTTCCGGATGGCGCGCAAGTATGCTGTCCCGGCCGGCGAACACGAAATCAAACTGGATGAGCCCCGTTACGAGGCGGCCACCAGCAAGGTGCAGATCGTCGCAGGCAAGACCACGGTCATCAAGCAAACCCTGAAGGAGCTTCCGTTGGCCAAGCCGCCGTTCGGACGGCTGCGGGTGGAGACCCCGGACAAGTACTCCGCCGTCTTCGTTGAGGGCAAGTTCATGGGGCACTCCGGCGAGTTCAACAATCCCGTGCAGGGCCTTCTGTTGAACCCCGGCGAATATACAGTCAAGGTAGTCCCGGTCAGCGGTCCCGAGCACGAAGAGAAGATCAAGATCGACGCGGACAAGGTCACGATCATCAAGATGAAGTCCTGACCTGGGGCGTCCCCTAGAGGTGTCGCAATGACCAACCTGCCCAACCGCATGTGGATTCGTGTGCTCCTGCTGTCAGCCCTGGCGTCCCTGGCGCTGCTGGCAGACCAGGTGACGCTGAAGAATGGCGACCGGATCACAGGTCAGATCGTGAAGAAGGACGGCGACAAGCTCACCATGAAGAGCGAGCTCATGGGAGAGGTTACGATCCCCTGGGCCGCTGTCACCTCGATCAGCTCGAGCGGGCCGTTGGTGGTGGTCCTGCCGGGAGGCAAGTCGGTGAGCGGCGCCCTGAGCACCAGCGGCGGCTCGCTGGAGGTGGCCACCACATCCGGAAACGAAACGGCGCCGCTGGCTGAGGTTTCCGCTGTCCGCAATGCGGACGAGCAAAAGCAGTGGGAGCGGCTGCAGCATCCCCGCTTGCTCGAGCTCTGGGCCGGCTACGTGGACCTCGGCCTTTCGCTGACTCGAGGAAACGCCGAGACCTCTACCTTCACCACCACCTTCAACGCAACGCGCGCCACGCGGGCCGACAAGGTCACGCTGCAATTCAACGAGATCTACGCCACCGCGCTGATTTCCGGCAAGTCGGCAGCCACCGCGCAGGCCGTTCGCGGCGGTCTGGACTACAACCGGGATTTCGGATCGCGCCTGTTCGTCGACCTCTTCAACCAGTACGAATACGACAAGTTCCAGGACCTGGATTTGCGCGTCGTCCTGGGCGGCGGCTTCGGCTTCAACGCCGTCAAGGGCGATCGTTCGCAACTGGACGTAGTGGGCGGGTTGGACTATGACCGGGCAAAATTCAGCACGCCCCTCACGCGGAACTCGGCCGAGGGATATTTCGGCGACGACTGGAGCTACAAGCTCTCCAAGATCAGCTCGCTTCAGCAGTCCTTCCGTATCTTCCCGAATTTCACTTCGGGCGGCGAGTATCGCATGAACTTCGACCTCGGCGCGGTGACGAGGCTGAAGAGGTGGCTCTCCTGGCAGCTGACGGCGAGCGACCGCTTCATCAGCGACCCGGTCGGGGGCCGCAAGAAGAACGACGTTCTGCTCACCACCGGCTTCCGGGTCAGCTTCGCGCGCTAGCGCATCCTGCTCTTCCCAGATGTGAGAAGCCGGCGCAAGAAGCGAGCTCGAAGCCCAGGCGCAACAACTACGGTAGCCAACCTGGGAGTGCAGGAGGAAGAAGCGGGGCAGCCGCTGCCAGCCGACTGCGGCGGGACGATGCCGGTGCCCTGCGAACCTTTCGACGGAGAGCGATGTACGAGACGCCCTACAGCTTCCACCCGACGATGGCGTAGTCCAGGGCGCCGAAGAAAGCTTCCCTGAAGTCCGCCGGCAGCGACGCGAGCGAAGGCGCATCGTCGACGGCCGGCGAAAGGCGGTGGACCTCAATCCGCCCCAGCCCGGATTCCTCCATGTAGAACCTCAGCAAGCCGGGGGGCACCGGGCGCACATGCGTGGGGTCCAAATAGAAGTGTGTGGCGAAAATGGCCAGGCACTCGGGGTTGGGGGTCTCGATCGCCAGCACGCCATCCGGCCGCAGTTTGGCGGCGGCGGCGCGGATCAAGCCCGGCAGGCGCTCCGGCGGCAGATGCTCCACCATGTGGGCCGCGAAGACGCCGCCCAGCGACCCGTCCGCCAGAGCAGGCAAGCGTTCCAGCAGATCGCCGCAGTCCACCTCCAGGCCCTTGGAGCGGCACACGCCGGCCAGCTCCGGGCTGAGTTCGACGCCGCGCGCGGCGACGCCGGCTTCGCGCATGAGCTCCAGGAACTCGCCGCGGCCGCAACCGAGGTCCAGCACGTCGCCTCGCCCCGCGAAGAACGGCAGATAGAAGCGCTGCTTTTCGCGGACATACTCCTCGCTGCCCCGGAAACGCTCCGCCAGACTGGCGTAGTCGAGGCAGGGCAGGGCAGAGGCGCCGCCCCCGCCGCCCACCGTGGCCGGCGGCGCGGGCAGAGGCTCTCGCTGGCGGATCAGCCGCAACTCGGTCTGGATCAGGCGCTCGTAGTCGGCCCGCGCGGCCGCGAAGTCGCTCCGCAGGGTCGCCAGCTCGTCCCACATGCGCCGCTGGAGCTCATCCGAGGTCTGATCGATCCGCGCATCGAAGGCGGTCTTGACCTCGGCCATGGTGCGCAGCAGTTGATGCTCGGTGGAAGCCAGCCGCTGTTCCCACCGGTTGCGCCACTCGGCCCAGGGACCGCGCACGTCCGCGAGCTGCGCCAGCGCCCGGTTGTTCTCGTTCAGCGCCTCGAGCGCCGCCTCGATCGCCGCCAGCGCCGCGCGGTTGAAATCCACCTGTTCGCGAACGTGCCAGTCGAGCAGACGGGAAATGGTCCGCTTCGCCAGCTGGATGGCGCCGTTCAGGACGCCGGGCCGCCTGGGGTTGACGCCGCCGATCGCCGCCACCTTGGCCTCTGCGGCGTCGCGGGCGTGCAGGAGCGGAGCCAGGTCGGGCAGCGCCACACCGCCTACGGCGCGGCCCTCCGGATAGTTGGCGCGCACGCGCTCGCGGATCTCGGCGATCATGGCGGCGAGCTCTTCGCCGGCCGGGTCCTTCTCAGGTTCTTCGGGCACGTTCCCTGTTCCGCGGCGTGCGGCCGCGCCCTCCGCGGGACGATGCCGTGTGGGTGGCGGTCATCTTCGAGTGGATTCCGCCGCGCGGCGCGAACTCGCCGATTACCGTGATCGACACCGGCTTGGCCGCCGCCACAATGTCGTGCAGGAACCGGTTCACCACGTTCTCCTGGAAGATCCCCAGGCTGCGATACGCCAGCGCATACATCTTGAGCGACTTCAGCTCCAGACACCGCGCCTTCGGCACGTAACGGATGGTGATCTCGCCCGAATCCGGCAGGCCCGTCTTAGGACAGACGGATGTGAACTCGGGGATCGTGATCTCGATCTCGTAGCCGGGGAACTGGTTGGGCCAAGTCTCGAGCTCGGGCAGCTCGGCTGCGAGTCCGGCGCTCGCGTGCTCGTCCGTGTAACCGTACTTGCTCATGCTTCCACCAGGGTTTTGGCCAGCAGGTCCAGGAACATTCCCACGTCGGCGACCACGCCGACCGCCTGCCCGGTGCCGCGATCGCTCACCTTCGTGGCCACGGCGGGGTTGATATCGACGCACACGAATTTGATCCAGCTCGGCGCCATGTTCCCGGTGGCGATCGAGTGCAGCATGGTGCCCAGGCACAGAACCAGCCCGGCGTTCTTCAGTTCCGCGGCGTAAGCGTCCTGCGCCTGATTCATGTCGGTGATGGTTTCGGGCAGCGGCCCGTCGTCGCGCAGGCTGCCCGCCAGGATGAACGGCACGCCGGCCCGTACGCACTCGTAAAGCACGCCGCTCCGGAGCCGGCCGCTCTCCACCGCCTGCCGGACGCCTCCACATCGATAGATGGCGTTGATGGCCCGCATATGGTTGCGGTGTCCGTGCTCTTCCTGCCGGCCGTCGGAGAGCCGCAATCCCAGCGAGGTGCCGAACAGGGCGGCTTCGATGTCATGGACGCCCAGCGCGTTGCCGCTCAGCACGCCCTGGACGAATCCGTGCCGGATCAGCGACGCCAGGCCCGTCGCGCCGCCGGTGTGGACCACCACGGGCCCGGCCACCACCAGCACCTTCTTGCCCAGCTCGCGCGTCTGGCGAATCAGCGCCGCGGTCTGGCGCACGGCAGTCTCGACCTGGCGCTCGGAGGAAACGCCGTTGGACATGAACGCGAACGCCAGCCGGTCGCGCTCCTTCGATTCCGGCAGCACGCGGATGCCGCGCATGCCGATTACCACCTGGTCCCCGGCCCGCAGGTCGCGCAGGCGGCGGCATTCGGCGCGGCCGTCCGCCACAACCACCAGCGCGTCCATACGCTGCTTGTCCACATCGATCCAGCGCTGCTCGTGGCGCACCTGCGTGCGGTAGTTGGTTGAGGAGTAGAAGTCGTCGGGCGCGCAGCGGTCCTGCTCCACCACCGTCAGCGCGGCGTCGCCCGGATCCGCCGCCGAGCAGCCCAGACCGAGCAGTTGCTGGAGCATCTGCTCCATCTGCCCGGCCTCTTGCGCCTCCAGCCTGAGACGCAGGTACGATGCCTCGCTGTTGGTCCGGCCGATACGGAACTGCTCGACTTCGAAACGGCCGCCGTATTCGACCACCGTGTCGAAGATCCGCTCCATGATGTGCGAATCGATCAGGTGGCCTTCGGCCTCGACGACTTCGTGAAAAGCGCCGCTCATGGAAACGGGTCCGCTCCCTCGCGGTCGCGGCTCGGTGGTGTGTGCTCGGACCGCACGCGGTTCCTACGCCCGCGTCAGAAAAATCGGGAAGCCGGTCTTGCCGGCGTAGTTCGGGCGAAGGCGCTCGATGTTGTACATGCTGGCCAGGTCCACCGTGCGCGGCCCCAGCTTGGGGTCCGGAATCGGCATGCGGGCGAAGCAGCCGTTCACCACGGACATCATGACGCCGTGCGTGCCCTCCTCCAGGCAGTCGCAGGCCATGTTGCCGTAAGTGGCGGCCACCAGCTTGTCGATGAAGTCCGGCTCGCCGCTGCGCAGCTCGTAGGTGAGATCGCTGATGACGGTCTCTTCCTTCACGCGCCGCTTGATTTCTTCGCTGAGATCCTCGGCGACGTTCGCTTTCTTGCGATGCCCGAACGCGTCCGCCTCGCCGTATTCGCGAACCGTGTAGCCTTCCCACTCGGCGCCCTCGGAAAGCACGCACATCGAGTAGTTGCTGGGGTTGCTGCGCTTGTCTTCCATCAGCAGGTCGATCATGCGCACCAGGTCGAACTTGTGTTCCGGAATCGCGCAGCGGATGGCCGTCACGTAGGCGGTGTAGAGCGACGTGTACCCGGCGTCGCGGCCGAACACGCGGAACACGCCGATGCGTTCGTGCGAGCCGATGGTGGTGCGCTGCCGCTCGATGGCCGCGTGCGCGCGCGAAATGGCGGTCGAAAAGCCGATGCAGTACTCCGTGTTTCGCACGTCGTTGTCCATCGTCTTAGGGATGGCGATGACTTTGACGCCCGACTTGTCGAGGTGCGCGGCATAGCTCAGCGTGTCGTCGCCGCCGATCGCCACCAGATACTCGATGCCCAGCCGGTCCAGGTTGCTCAGCACCTGCGAAGTCATGTCGAAGACGGTCGAGGTGACGCCCTTCTTGGTCGCCTGCTTGGAGGGGAACTCCTTCCCCGCGAGAAACTCAGGGATGGCTTTCATCTTCAGCGGGTTCGTGCGGCTGGTGTGGAGGAAGGTGCCGCCCGTGCGGTCCACCGTGCGGGTATTCTCGCGGTTGAGCGGGAGAATGTAGCGGCTCCGGCTGTCCGCATCGTCCAGGTCGACGTGCGTCAGGCCTTCCCAGCCTCGCCGGATGCCGATCACTTCGCAGTCCATATCGTGACCGCGGTAGACCACGCCCTTGATCACCGAGTTCAGGCCCGGGACGTCGCCGCCACCGGTCAAGATTCCAATCCGTTTCATAGCGATTCGCTCCTGAGGAACAAGCAGTTTAAGGAAGTCCTTACGATTATAGCCCCGCTCTTCGCTCTCTAGTTGCCGGCTGAGGCCTGCTGGCTGACCGCCACCCTCACATCGATTCCGGCCCGCACGCTCTCGGTCACGGCGCAGTAGCTCTCGAACGCCTTGAGACATGCCGCGGCCCGCGCCTGGTCCTCCGCGGCGAAGCCCGGCTCGAGGGCCACGTCGATCGCCCCCATCCGGGGCAGGCCGTTCTCGCCGCGCACCAGGCGCGCCTTCACGGCGGCGCGGACGTGCATCGGCTGCAATCCCGCCTTGCGCGCGAACAGCACCAGCGTCATGGTGAGGCAATTGCCCACCGCCGCGGCGAGGATCTGCGTGGGGCACGGGCCGGCGTTGTGGCCGAGGCCGGGCGGCGCGTCCATCAGCAGCGTTTCTGCGAGGTCGTCGAACTTCACCAGAAACTCGTAGTCCTTGACCTGCTCGAGCGCGATGGAGAATTCTTTGATTAGGTCCGGCATGAGTTGACATCATCCCACAGAAGCAGCCGGTGCGAGCAGCGGGGAAGCACGCGGCGCAAGGTATCCACGCCTGTATAATAATTGGCAGCTATGGGCAGGAAGGACAAGTCGCCGCAGGAGAAGAAGCAGGATTCCTAGAAGCGGGATCGCTACGTCGAGCTAGAAGCACCGCACGCCTTCCGCAAGGGTTGGCCGAAGAAAAAGGCATGAGCGCAACACGCATTCCGCCGTGCGGCTAAGATGGCTCTGGACGCGACGCTCCAGACTCCCGAAAACAGCGACGTCGCGGACAACGCCGTGAAAAGCCTGAGGCGGGAAAACGTGGTTAAGACCGGCAAGACGCGGCTCCGCGAATGGCTTGACAGCCATGATGGAGACCGAGTCCGGCGGGCAATCCGCCACCGTTTCGGGACGCCCGGAGAGGTGATGACGCCGCAGGACAGGTCAAAGGCGGCGGCGTTCTTGCGTTCCATTATCCAGCATCCCGAGGGGAAGGAATCGCGGCTATTTGCCGCCGCTTTCGCTTACTATTGGCTGCCGCCACCAGATGGAAACTGTAGTGCTGTGGTTGTCACCGGCACGGATTTCGAGTGGCGGGTCCGTGACGGGCTGGAGCGCGTGTTTGAGGAATATCCAGGGCTGTGCCAAGCGTTCGAGAGCTGGTTGCGGGCCGCCCGAAACCCAGGGTGAGGAGGCAACCCAGCGCCCGCGCCGCGCCCCTCGAGCCCCTTGCGCACACCATCGAGGGAGCCGTCACGTTTGGCAAAGAAGTCAATAAACTCGTCGTGGCTGAAGAAGGCGTTCACGAAGTCTGCCTGTGTCAGGATGTAGCCTCCCCAGCCATTCAACATGGCGACCTGCAGCAAGGAAGCGAGGTCCTCTGATTCGTGTTCGAGGAACAAGTGCCCTGGTGCTTCGTGGAGCAATCGCTGGTCGCCGTAAGTCTGACGCAGCCTGTAGTACAAATGCCAGTTCTCGCTGCTGGGCCAGATGCCCCATTCCGTGAGCCAAAGCAACGTCGGCATCCGGAAGGTCAGCGACTGGGCTATCCAATGAGCGACGAAGAAGACTTGATGGGGCTTCAGCGGGTAATCGACCCGCTCCACTTGCGCGTCCGGCACTTCATCTGGCTTGAGCCGCTCACGGGTGTGTAGCCATTCGTCGCACTCTTCCGGAGTGTAGAATCTCAATGAGCCTTCGAAGCCAATTCCAAGACGGACCATGTGCACCGATCCCACGATTGGCTCGATTGTGATGATACCCGATTCACCGCGTCACGATGCCGTGCAAGCGGGTTTCGGGTGGCGACCCGCGCGCT
>Ga0265316_10004590_pt1 | contig 13704 bp, 12 predicted proteins | sample 4522metaG_FD_202092 | JGI IMG/M metagenome (GOLD analysis project Ga0265316, IMG submission 202092) | Rhizosphere microbial communities from Carex aquatilis grown in University of Washington, Seatle, WA, United States - 4-5-22 metaG | ecosystem: Host-associated > Plants > Roots > Rhizosphere >... | reverse complement strand
TGGTTGAACGACGGAATACAGAAAGCAATGAACCAGTTTAATGGAGTCGTGGACTCCGCGAACGAAGAAAAAAAACAGTGAAACGATACGAAGGTCTGTTCATCCTGAATACGGCGGGACGGGAAGAGGGCGTCAAGGATGCCCTCGACAAGATTTCCTCCGAAATCACGGCGGCGGGCGGCAAAGTCGAAACGGTGCAAAAGATGGACCGGAAAAGTTTTGCGCGCGTGGCCGACAAAAAACACAACGCCGGCTTTTACGCGAACGTCATTTTCACCGGCACGCCAACCATTATCACGCAATTGCGGACGAAACTGGCGTTGAACGAGGAAGTCTTTCGCGTTTTCTTCACGCAGGCGCCCGAGCCCAAACCTGCCAAATAACCCCAACCACCCCAGTTATGGCCAGCTTCAACAAAGTTATCCTGATGGGAAATCTCACGCGCGATCCCGAACTTCGTTATACACCGAAAGGCACGGCTATCGCTCGCATCGGCCTCGCCGTCAATCGCGTCTGGAGAACAGAGACCGGCGAGAACAAGGAAGAGGTCACTTTTGTTGATTGCGACGCTTTCGGCAAAACCGGCGAAACTATCGGCCAATATCTCAAAAAGGGGAGTCCTGTTCTCATTGAGGGCCGCCTGCGGTTACACACGTGGGAAGACAAGAATACCAAGCAAAAACAGAGCAAGTTGCGCGTGGACGTGGAGACTTTCAAATTCGTCGGCCCGGCAAATCGTGGTGAAGGCGCTTCCGAGGCTCCGCGCCCGCGCCCGGCGTCCGGTCCAACGCCCGCCGCGCCCGAACCCGCCGATGGCGACGCGCCGCCGGAAAGCGACGATGTTCCATTTTGATTTAGCCGCGCATATTTTGTTGTTACTTGTCACCCGTCACTTTTATGAAGACTGAAGTCATTCTCACGCATAACATCGTCGGCCTCGGTGCTGAATCCGATCAGGTGAAGGTCGCCGCCGGCTACGCGCGCAACTTTCTGTTTCCGCAACGGCTGGCCATTCCCCTCACCCAGGCCAACAAACGCCAGATCGAAGCCCTGCGCCAGCGCCGCGCCGAGCGCGAAGCGCACGAGTTCAACACCATGACCGAACTCGCCAAGGGCGTCGCGAAGCTCATCTGCGTGGTCAAGGCCAAGGCGGGCGAGGACGGCAAGATGTTCGGCTCGGTGACCGCGGGCATGATCGCCGATGAATTGAAGCATCAGTTCGACATTTTGCTCGATAAAAAGAAAATCCATCTCGAACACCCGATCCGCATGCTGGGCGATTATGAAGTGGAATTGAACCTTCACGCCGAAGTCAAAGGCATGCTGAAAGTGCGCGTTGAAAGCACCACGCCGGCGGCGGTGCCCGCCCCGGAAGCCGTGCCGGCCGAAGCGAAGCCCGAGGAAGGCAAAAGGCCCCGAACGGAGAGACGCGCTCCCATAAAACGGGAGGCCAAGGCCGAAAAGGCCACCAACCCCGAAAAGGCTGAAAAAGTCGAGGCCGCCGAGACGAAAAAACCCCGCGCCGCCAAGGCTGAAAAGGGTGAAAAGCCTGCAAAACCGGCCAAACCGGCGAAAACGCCCAAGGCGGAAAAACAGGCTTGACGGATTGACGCCAAATCATTAAGTTGTTTCCGTAATGTTGAAAAACGTTCTACAAGCAGCTAGTTTGGTCGTCGTCGTTGTAGTTACCGACGCCGTTGGCGCTTGTTGAATATAACCAAACTTTAACAAGAACCCACGGCCGAGAATGGTCGTGGGTTTTTTGTTTAATCCGCGCCACCGGCCAAAACCAAAAAATGATTAAGATTAAGAAAAAGATTATGATCAAGAGGACGCGTTACTGCGGCTTGAGGCTTGATTGTAATCATCATTGTAATCGTAATCTCCCAAACACATGAGCAAGACAACCGAAACCGCTGGATCCGCCGCCGCCAAAAAGGCTTCGGCGCGACAAGAGAAGAAATCCGCCTCCGCCGCGCGCGCCGAGGTCGGCCCGGCCATGCCCGGATGCGACATCCTCGTCCAGGCCCTTGAACGCGAAGGGGTCGAGGTCATTTTTGCCTATCCCGGCGGCGCGAGCATGGAAATCCACCAGTCGCTCACGAAATCCAAAATCCGCACCATCCTGCCGCGCCACGAACAGGGCGGCAGTTTTGCGGCGGAAGGTTACGCCCGCGCCACCGGCAAGGCCGGCGTGTGCATGAGCACCAGCGGTCCCGGCGCCACCAACCTCGTCACCGCCATCGCCGATGCCTACCTGGATTCCTGCCCGCTCGTGGCCATCACCGGCCAGGTCACCACCAACATGATCGGCCGCGGCGCATTTCAGGAAACCGACATCATCGGCGTGACGCTGCCCATCGTGAAGCATTCCTATCTCGTCACGAGCGTCAACGACCTCCCCCGCATCGTGAAGGAGGCGTTTTACATCGCCCAGAGCGGACGGCCCGGCCCGGTGGTGATTGACGTGCCGAAGAACGTGCAGCAGGCCCGGACCCAGCCGGTGTGGCCGACGCTGGAGCAGATCAAGAAGGGCCTGCGCGGCTATAATCAGCCCGACCTGCGCGCGGACGACCTCGCCTTGAACGAAATCATGGGCCTGCTTGAAAAGGCCGAACGCCCGGTGATTTATTGCGGCGGTGGCATCATCAGCAGCGGCGCGGCGGCGGAACTCAAAAAATTCGCCGAGGCGGCGCAGATTCCGGTGGCGACGACGCTCATGGGCATCGGCGGTTTTCCGGAAACAAACCCGCTCTCGCTGCGCTGGCTGGGCATGCACGGCGCGGCGTTCGCAAATTGGGCTGTCAACGGCGAATACCAATACCGCAAAAATCCCAATGAACCGATGGTGAAAATCAAGGACGGCGCGGATTTATTGCTCGCCTTCGGCGTGCGGTTCGACGATCGCGTGACCGGCAAGTTCGAGGAATTCTGCAAAAACGGCACGATTGTCCACGTGGACATTGACGCATCCGAGTTGAACAAAAACCGGAAGGCGCATCTGCCCGTCGTCGGCGACATCAAGGACGCCCTGACGCGGCTCAACGCCATGCTGGCCCAGCGCCCGCTCAACAAAAAGCACACGGCCTGGCTCGCACAGATTGACGAGTGGAAGCGGAAGGGGCCGTTCGCTTATCGCATCACCAATGAAATCGCCGGCAGCGATCACATGAAAGACCATATGCAGGGACAGGAAAAGCAGGTCATCCTTCAGCAAATGGTCGTCGAGGCGCTCTACGAATTGACCAAGGGCGATGCCCTCATCACCACCGGCGTGGGCCAGCATCAGATGTGGGCCGGCCAGTGGTTCAAATACGAGCACCCGCGCCAGTTCATCACCAGCGGCGGGCTCGGCTCGATGGGTTTTGGCTTCCCGGCGGCACTCGGCATCAAGATTGCGCATCCGGACAGGGAAGTGATTGACATTGACGGCGACGGTTCGTTTCTGATGAACATCCAGGAACTGGCCACCGCGCACGTGGAAAAAATCAACGTCAAGGCCATCATTTTGAACAACCAGCACCTCGGCATGGTGGTGCAGTGGGAGGACAATTTTTACGCCGGCAACCGCGGTCACACCTACCTCGGCGACCCGGAACATCGTCCCGAGATTTATCCCGACTACGTCCGCGTCTGCAATTCATTCGGTGTCAAATGCGAGCGCGTGATGTTCAAAAAGGATTTGCGCGCCGCCATCCAGCGGATGCTCGATGCGAAGGAGCCATACATCCTTGACGTGGTCACTCCTTACAGCACACACGTCATCCCGTTCATCCCGGCGAATCGCACCGTTGCCGACATGATCTGGAAGGCGTAATCAGAGCCGCAAATATTGGCCGGCCGGGCGCAAACACTTGTCGTCCGGCCGGTTTTTGTTACGCTGCGCGCAATGCGTAAACTGTTTTTTGGCCTCTTCCTGACCCTGGCGCTGCCCGCCCTGGGCGCGGAAATTAAAATAAATTTCAGCGATTTTCCGACAAACAAACCACCGGCCGGTTTTCACAGCGCGCTGGTCGGCGGCGGCGAACCGGACGATTGGAAAATTGTCATGGATCAGATCCCTTCGGCCTTTGCGCCGTTGACGCCGCAAGCGGGCCATATGCCGGCCATGACCCAACGCGCCGTGCTCGCCCAAGTCAGCCAGGACCCCGCCGACGAACGGTTTCCAATGCTGATTTACGACCAGGAGACCTTCAAGGATTTCAAACTGACGACGCAGTTCAAAATTGTGAGCGGGCTGATGGAACAAATGGCGGGCATCGTGTTCCGGTACCAGAATGCGTCAAATTTTTACGTGCTTCGCGCCAGCGCGTTGGGACACAACATTCGCTTTTACAAAGTGGTGAATGGCGTGCGCGGCAATCTTCTTGGCCCGGAAATGGACATTTCCACCAACATCTGGCACACCCTGAGCATCCAATGCCAGGGCAATCAAATCATTTGCCAGCTCGATGAGCATCTGGTGATGCCATCACTGACGGACAACACCTTCCCAGCCGGCAGAATCGGATTTTGGACAAAATCGGATGCCGTGAGCTATTTCGGCGACACCAGCATCGTCTACACGCCGCGCGTGCCCATGGCGCAAACGCTCGTGCAAGGCCTGATGCAAAAATATCCGCGCATCCTGGAACTCCGGGTTTACACGCTCAACGACAAGGGTGGACCGCAAATCATCGCCAGCAACAACGAAAAGGAAACCGGCCAGCCGGGCACCGACGCCGAAAAAGGGGCCATCACCACCGGCACGGTTTATTTTGGACGCGGGAAAGGCACTGTCGCGGTGACGATGCCATTGAACGACCGCAACGGCGATCCGGCGGCAGCGGTGCGCGTGGAGTTGAAATCATTTCCGGGCGAAACGCAGGACAGTGCCGTGAACCGGGCGCGGGCCATCATCAAAGAAATGCAGGCACAGGTCGTGTCCGGACAGGAACTGACTCAATAACGCGCCGCACTCACGGTTTGGCGGGCGCGCTCAATTCGTCCGGCGACTTCACCATTGGAATTTCCTGGGGGTTCACCCGGCGGACACCACCAAAGACGGTGATGCTGCCGTCGTCACCGACATGAAGCCGGGGGTGGGTGCTGATGTAATCGTAAATTTCCTGACGGACCACGTCCCCGTCGGGACTGATCAATGAATAAATGAAACTCGCCGCGCCGCTTTGGTAAAGTACGTGCAAATTGCTGGACTGATCCAGCTGCGCCTCCGGCTGGCTGAAAGAAACCATCGGGCCGATCGACCGCACCTTGAAAATGGTTGTGCCGGATTCATTGCTCACCTGCACATACATTCGCAGTTGCGAGTGCAGGTAATTGGCCTCCTCCAAGGTGTACTTGCGAACTTCCGGCGGGCGATTGGTCACGCCGGGCGGGAGGGGCACACCAAACACCTGCGACCACAATTTCGCGCCGTTAATCACGTCAAACCCCAGCGGCGGGCTGGTGATTTTCGTGTTCCAGTCCTTGATTCGCACCGTGGCGGTGACCCGATAATGCCCCGACTGTCTCAAATCGAAATACGGCTCCAAATCCACGTGCTTGGTGGCCACCTGCGACGAATCCAGCTCGAATTCACCCTGCACCGGCGGATTGGATTTTTTGACAATAATGGAATCGTCCGAACTATCCCCCGTTTCCACGCTGAACGTCAGCCAGTCCGGGTCCGCCCCCAGATGCAGCGGCTGGCCGGATTGATTCGTGATATGCACCGCCACCGGCAAAGCTTCACTGGGCAGAAATTGGTCCTGTTCCAGCGTCAAAGTGACGGTGACCTGCGCCGACGCACTGAAAATTGACGTCATCGCCAAACCGAGAATCAGACAGAAAAATTTCATTTGAACGCTCAACACTCTAAACCGCCGCCGGTGCATGGCAATCACAAACGGCAGGGTGGCACGGCCCGCTGTCATTTCAAGGATCGCTGATGACGTTACAGGCCGGCGAATTTTCATCCGCCGGCCTGCGCGACCCCCAATCCTTGGACAATTTACCTGGAGTGCGGCATGGATTGTTTTTATTGCAATTCCACCCGGAAGAAGCATTGCGGAACGGCGCTCATGCTGTTGGTCACGGCCATCGTGGCGCCGGTTCCCGGGATGGGACTGCCCACCGGTGTCCAGGCGGGAGCCGAGAAATTGGTTTTACACTCCAATTGGTAGGTTTGGTTTGTAACGGTCGGCCAGCTGACGACAAATTGATTGGTCCCGGTCACTTTGACCATGGCATAGCTCAGTTGCGGAGACTGGAGCACGGTCAGCGTCCCGTTGGCATAATTGACAGCGTAATTGGCAGCGGCGGCACCGGTGGCGGTGATCGGGTACTGGCCGGCGGTGCTGCTGATTGTCGCCGTCGTGTTCAAAACCACCGGGGAAGTCAGCACATTGGTGGTCTCACCGCTTACAAAGCCCGAGATACTGGCCGTCAGCGCCGGATTGGGTTGCCCGCACATCTTGCTCGCGTCATTGGCCGCCACCGTCAGGGTCGCGGGGTTGATGACGCCCGCAGAACTGACGACGGTGTTGACGGAGTAGTTGGCGCCACCATTGCCATCGTTGACGTTGTAGGCGCTGACAGCAAGAGTCTTGGCGGTGCCAGCATTTATGGTGTCATACGTTTCAGCCAGACCGGTCACGGAATCGAAACCTTGCAAGCCCGCCACCGTTGGGGTGGCCGCAGAACTGGTCGTGCCGTCATAAGTCTTGGTGTCGGCGACGGCGGTGATGGTCAGGGTGGCCGGGTTGATTACCAGCGTACCGGTTGCGTTGCCCTGATAATTGGTGTCATTGATCGTTCCCACCACCGTATAGCTGCCGGCGTTCTTCGGAGCTGTGGCGGAACCGTTGTAAGTAAAGGTCACTGCCAGCCCGCCCGGGGTTGTGGTCGCCGTCGCGACTTGGGCTGAACCAGTGTAGGTCTGGGTCAAACCACCCAGCACGACGCTACCTGAAGCCGGGTTGATCACCAGCGTACCGGTTGCGTTGCCTTGGTAATTGGGATCATTGATCGTTCCCACCACCGTATAGCTGCCGACGCCCGTCGGAGCCGTGGCTGAACCGTTGTAAGTAAAGGTCACCGCCAGCCCGCTTGGGGTTGTGGTCGCCGTCGCGACTTGGGCTGAACCAGTGTAGGTCTGGCTCAAACCACCCAGCACGACGCTACCTGAAGCCGGGTTGATCACCAGCGTACCGGTTGCGTTGCCCTGGTAATTGGGATCATTGATCGTTCCCACCACCGTATAGCTGCCGGCACCCGTCGGAGCCGTGGCGGAACCGTTGTAAGTAAAGGTCACTGCCAGCCCGCCCGGGGTTGTGGTCGCCGTCGCTACTTGGGCTGAACCAGTGTAGGTCTGGCTCAAACCACCCAGCACGACGCTACCTGAAGCCGGGTTGATCACCAGCGTACCAGTTGCGTTGCCCTGATAATTGGGGTCATTGATCGTTCCCACCACCGTATAGCTGCCGGCACCCGTCGGAGCCGTGGCGGAACCGTTGTAAGTAAAGGTCACCGCCAGCCCGCTTGGAATTGTGGTCGCCGTCGCTACTTGGGCTGAACCAGTGTAGGTCTGGGTCAAACCACCCAGCACGACGCTACCTGAAGCCGGGTTGATCACCAGCGTACCGGTTGCGTTGCCTTGGTAATTGGGATCATTGATCGTTCCCACCACCGTATAGCTGCCGGCACCCGTCGGAGCTGTGGCGGAACCGTTGTAAGTAAAGGTCACCGCCAGCCCGCTTGGAATTGTGGTCGCCGTCGCTACTTGGGCTGAACCAGTGTAGGTCTGGGTCAGGCTGCCCAGCGCAACCGAGGCCACGGCTTTGTTCACCGTCAATATGGCGCTGTTGGTCACGTTGCCACAAGTGCCGCTGACAATCACCGTGTAAACACCCGATTCGCTGGTCAGCAAATTGTTCAAGGTCAGGTTGGAGCTGGTCCCGATGACCGAGCCGTTAAACAACCATTGATAACTCAAACCCGTCCCGCTCGCCGTCACACCAAAGGTCGCACTGCCGCCCGCCACACTGGTTTGATCAACAGGCGCCGACGTCACCGTAACCGGTGTGTTTACCGTCAACGTCGCGCTGTTGGTCACCTTGCCCATGGCCCCGCTCACAATGACGCTATAGGTGGCCGCGTCGCCGGCGTTCACATTGGCCAGGGTCAGGCTGCTGTTGGTCTGGCCGCTGAGGGTCGAACCGTTCTTCAACCAGGCATAGCTGTAAGGCGGCGTGCCGGCGGCCACTGTGCTGAACACGGCGCTGTCCCCCGAACAAACGGTCTGGCTCACCGGCCCCGTCGCGCTCACCGCCACGGTAAGATTGGTGACCGGTTGGGGTACGCTGCCCGAAAAGACGACATCAGCGGGAAAATTGGTGCCGGCGCCCACCAACGTGATGCTGATCTGGTGCGTGCTGCCATTGGCGTTGGTCCCGCCGGCAACAAAGCTGTTCAAATTGAAACTCGCGAGTTCAGGGTATGTGTTGGTTCCAGTTCCCAAATTGACGAAGACCCCATACATGTATTGGCTTCCGTTCTGAAGCATCAGGTAGGGGTAGCCAACGGCCTCGCCCATCCATGTCGCCGCGCCGGTCGAGGTGTTGATCCGGTAGATGTCGGTGTTGGTGCTCGTATTGCTCACGTAAAGATTGCCGTCCTGCGCAAAGCGGATATTCTGGCCGGCAGTGCCAAGGTTGGTGGGACTGCCATAATTCCCGACCAAAGTTGCCGTCCCGGTGGCGGGATTGAGCGTGTACAATTTGCTCTGCGTGGCTCCAAACAGCGCTCCATCGCTGGGCCGGAAGGCCAGTGACTCAATGCCGCTCACGCTCAGGGTGGCGACCTTGGTGATGGCGCCGTTGGTTTTATTGAACGTCACCAGATCCGTGCTGTTTGATATGCCATACAACGTCCCGTTCGTGGGGCAGTAAGCGATGTCGTTAATCAGCGCTTTGCCAATGGAAGCAATCTTGGTGAAGTTGCCATTCAACAAATCGATGGTGCCGAAATGATTGGTGGGCTGATTGTATTCAGCGGCATAAACGACATCGCTCTGTGCCAGCGCCGACGTGGCCAAGCTGTCTGCCACCAGCAGGGCGGCCAAGGTAACCAACATCCACGACTTATTCATAACTGTTTGTGTTACGGTTTAAACTGTGTCCATTATTTAACACAAACTGCTTGAAACGGAACAGGTTGGGGACACATTGCCGGATTTAAGGGGTGAATTGCCCCTGGCAAGGGGTGAAATTCCGTGGAAAATGAGGGCTAACCAGCCTGACTCAGGACTTCACGGTCAGGTCATCACGCCCAGTTGACGCAGTTGTTCCCGATAACCCCGGGTGAGCGTCGCGTGGGTGCCGTTTCGCAACGTGACCCGGTATTCGCCGTGAAACATGGGATGCAATTCCTTGACCGATTCGATGTTCACAATGGTCGAGCGGCTGATGCGCACGAAATGGTCCGGGGGAAGCTTTTCCTCCAGCGCCGTCAGGGTTTCGCGCAACATGTGTGTTTCATTGCCAACGTACAACTTCACATAGTTGTCCGCCGCCTCCACCATGTCAATCCCGGTCAGGCGCAGAAACACGATCCGGCCGTTGGATTTCACGGCCAGCCGCTCCGGATATTTCGTATCCGCCTTCAGGTCCTGCATGAGGCTGTCGAGTTTCTGCTGGATGTCGCCGTTCTGGTGACTTTGAATTTGTTGCCGCGCCCGTTGCACCGCCGATCGCAGACGGGCCAGTTGACAGGGTTTTACCAGATAGTCCAGGGCGTGCGCCTCGAAGGCCTTCAACGCGTAATCGTCGTGCCCCGTCACAAAGATGATGATCGGCATGTGTGACAGCTTGATTTGGGCAACCACCTCGAAGCCGTCCACTTCGGGCATTTGCACATCGAGAAACACCAGGTCGGGCGCCAGTTGGTTGATGGACTCGATGGCTTGATGGCCGTTGGCCGCCGTGCCGACGATCTCAATATCGGGTTCGTAACGGAGCATGTCCCGCAACACCGTCAGCCCGGTTGACTGGTCGTCCACAAGCAGAGTCCGAATTTTCATATCGTTATTCAACGTTGCCAAACCGGCAATTTGTCCCGCCGCAAGTTTTTAAATCCCAATAGCGCGCCAATTGTGTGTAGCTGTGAGCAGTTGCCATGCCTTGGCACTGCTTTTCAAAGGGGGGCGTTCCAATTTTAGTTCCAGCTTTTCAGAACCTTGGAAACCTCCCAAAACCGGGTCAATCCGGTCGAAATTCCCGACCCGGGCGCAATAAAAAATCCGCCGGTTGTGCTTCATTTGGACACTCAGGTGCCATTCCATTGACAGTGTCAGGCAAAATCCGAAAACTCAAAAATGCCTCGCGGAAGGCTCCAAACCGTGCCCTCGCCAGGCGATCAAAAAACTTCGGTAGTGCCCTGGTTTGGTTGTAGGGCACGACGTAAGGAGTGCTGGCCCAAACGACTCGTCACCTCGTCGCCTACAAATTAGGACACTGCCAAAAAAAACTTCCACCAGCCACCTTGCGGCGCTGTTGCTTTACATTTTGTCAGGGCTTGACATTTCCCCGGGGTGGCCCAGTTTGGTTTGATGCTCCCTGATTCCGGCAATTTTAGCCAAAAAACAGCCAAGGGACGGTGAGCCATTTTGCAGTCCGTAGCCGATAATAAGATCATGACTGACGACTATCCATCATCAGATGGGAACGATCAGCGGGACGAGCCGTCATCCTTCGATGGCAATCGTGGGCAGGTTGAATCCGGAAAGATCGAGCCCCGGAATGGAATCATCACCAGGCTCCTCGCCGCCATCCGGTCTCACGTGCCGCTTGGCTATGAGGATGAAACCGGATTCCATGTCGGCATAACGTCTCCTGAAAAATAAAATGCCCGTGGCGCCGCCGGTAACGCTGGCTGCGTAACCTGCTCCATCTGTTTTGGTCGCAGAAAAGCGCGAAAGGGAGGGTCCATACGGGCTTGATGGTTTACTTCCTTTCGCCGGTTTCAGAAATTTCCGGATAAAATCACGCTTTCCCGCCGCAGGTGTTTTGTTACTTTGGCCGCATGTTCGAACCAGCCGACTTGTTTGACCTCAACCAGACCGGACACGCCGTCATCTTCGACGGCTGCCAATACGCTTGGGACGCCCTCAAAAAAATTGAATCCTACATCGCCGCACATCTGAAACCTGAACTTCGCAACATCTGCGAAGGCCGGGCGTTCATCAGCGAAAAGGTTTCCATCGGCGAAGGCACGGTGGTCGAGGACGGCGCGATGATCAAAGGCCCGGCCATCATCGGCAAAAACTGCAAAATCCGCCACAGCGCCTATATCCGCGAAAATGTCATCCTTGGCGACAATTGCGTGGTTGGCAATTCGTCCGAACTGAAAAACTCGCTGCTGTTCAATGGCGCGCAGGCGCCGCACTTCAATTACATCGGCGACTCCATCCTCGGCCACAAGGCGCATCTCGGCGCGGGCGTGAAAATCTCCAACTTCAAGATGTTCCCCGGCAACATCGAGGTGGAAGTGGACGGCGTGCCGTTCGACACCGGCCTGCGCAAATTCGGCGCGCTGCTCGGCGATGGCGCGGAAGTTGGCTGCAACGCCGTGTTGAACCCCGGCAGCATTATCGGGCGCGGCTCGGTCATTTACCCGAACGTCTTTTGGCGCGGCATCCTGCCCGCGAACATGATCGCCAAGAACAAGGCGGAAATTGGGGTCGTGGTCAAACGACCAAGGGAATCCCAATCTAACCGCAGAGACGCAGAGACGCAGAGGAATAAAGAGGGCACCACGTGAGATTAACAAACTTGTTGAGGGTTATATTGGAACGAACGGTGGCTATCTAAATCATTTTAGTTACAGCTTATTGGCTTATATCGAAACGAAACTAAAAGGAAGTTAGTTCTCTGCGTCTCTGCGGTTAAATCATTCCACAAATATTCCCTGCGATTTTTCTCAGCGATTCGTCCGGCTTTAATTCAATCCATGCCAGATTCTTCTGGGCGCGGAACCACGTCAGTTGCCGCTTGGCAAACTGCCGGGTGCGGATTTTTACCAGCTCGATGGTTTCGGGAAGCGAGCGTTCACCGCGCAGATGTTCCACCACCTGCCGGTAACCGATGGCCTGCATCGCCGTCTGGTTTTCCGCCAGACCGTGCTTGAGCAATTCGCGCGTTTCGTCCACCAGACCGCGCGCGAACATCGTGTCCACGCGCACGTCAATCCGTTGGCGCAAATCGTCCGGCTGACGCGAAAAGGCGAAAAAGTTTTCTGACTTCCGGCTTCCGGCTTCTGATTTCCACTCCGCCCGCTGCTGGGAAAACTTTTTGCCCGTCAGCCGGATCACCTCCACCGCGCGGATGACGCGGCGCGGATTTTGTTTGTCAATTTTCTCGTAGGCCACCGCATCGCGTTCGCTCAATTCACGCAGCAACGCCTCAAACGGCAGGGCCTCCAGTTGGGCGCGAAGCTCGGGATTGGGGGAAGGCGCCTCGCCGAGTCCGCTCAGGAAGGCCTTGAAGTAAAGCCCCGTGCCGCCGCAGAAAACCGGCACGCGGCCACGCGCTTGAATTTCTTCAACCGCCTTTTGCGCGAGCCGGACGAATTGCGCGGCGTCGAAGGATTCGGTCAGGTCGCAGATGTCAATCAGGTGATGCGGCACGCGGACGCGGTCGGCGGCTAAAGGTTTGGCCGTGCCGAGGTCGAGCCCGCGATACACCTGCATGGAATCGGCGGAGATGATTTCGCCGCCGAGTTGTTCAGCCAGTCGCAGGGCGATTTCGGATTTGCCGACGGCGGTGGGCCCGGCGATGAGGATGGGGAGATCGGGTTTGGCCATTTTGAATCGTCCGTTTGCTATGCCCGTTTTGGTTCGCGACGCGACAGGATTGCGCCGAGCGCGAGGCCAATCGTCAAAATGGGGATGCTGACCAGTTCGCCCGGCGTGAGGCCGAAGTGAATGTGGCCGGGCGGATAATCGCCGCGGAAGTATTCCATGACGGTGCGGGTGATGGCGTAACCGACGAGATAGGTGGCGAACACCTGGCCGTCGAATTTTTTGCGCCGGAACAGCCAGGCGAGCAGCAGATAAAGCAGGACATTGTTCACCGCGTCATAAATTTCCGTTGGATGCACGGGCAGGGACGGGTCACTTTTACCAATGAGGCCCTGTTGATATTGCTGGGACCAGGCGGGGGATTGGGCCGGAAATTGGACCGCCCACGGCAGACGGGTCGGATAACCGTAGCAGCAGCCGTTGAAAAAGCAGCCGAGGCGGCCAAAAAAATTCCCCAGCGCGATGCTCGGCGCGAGCACGTCGGCGACCTTCCACATCGGCAATTTTTTCCAGCGGATGTAAATGAAACCGCCGATGACGGCCCCGATGAGTCCGCCGTAATAAACCAGTCCGCCGTGCTGGATCATGAAAATTTCCGAGAGCGGCTGGTCGGCGAATTCGTCCTTCCAATAGGTCGTCACATAGACCATGCGCGCGCCGAGGATGCCGCCGGCCATGAGCCAGAGCACAATGTCGGCAATGCGTTCGCCGGGAATGTTTTCGCGCGGGGCGCGGCGGTTGGCGGTCCACAGGCCGACCAGAAACGCCACGGCAATCATGATGCCATACCAATGAACGGTGAGCGGCCCAAGGTGAAACGCAATTGGATGCACGAAGCGAGGTTAAATCGGAACGGCGGAAATGGA
>Ga0265316_10004589_pt1 | contig 13705 bp, 12 predicted proteins | sample 4522metaG_FD_202092 | JGI IMG/M metagenome (GOLD analysis project Ga0265316, IMG submission 202092) | Rhizosphere microbial communities from Carex aquatilis grown in University of Washington, Seatle, WA, United States - 4-5-22 metaG | ecosystem: Host-associated > Plants > Roots > Rhizosphere >... | reverse complement strand
GTTTTGTTTCAGCTCATGCAGAATACTGGTGATGAGTGCTTTTCGATGTTCCGGCGAATGGAGAATGCGCCGGACACTTTCGCCATTCCAGCTCTCATCGATGTAGTTCGACACCATGGGAATGATTGGCACACCCTTTTCACGGATAACATCGAGGGCACGATTGTCGATGTTCTCCGTTAAGGTATCGGCATTGGCGGCAATGAACAACCATTCCGGGAACACCACCGTGAGATGGTCCAGGTTGTCCCGCAGAGAAAAGAGCGATTGAGCGTCCCAGTTCACGTAGAATGCAGCCCTGATGGGGGCTCCGGAAGGCACCGATTTCACCGGTCGTGTGCGTGGCCGCTTTGTGTAATTGAACGATGCGCCGTTGGTGATCTGCCCTCTGTTCTGTTGATACGCAACGTTTGCATTCGTCCGCAAGGCAGGTGTGTGATCCGGCTCGAGGAGTTTCTTGAACGTATCATTCCGTCCGAGGAGTTTTGGCAGGCCAATTTCCTCAGGCTTTACCACAGCCACAGTCACCGCTATGGTTGCAACCGCCATTACGGCAGCACCAAGTCGCACGACCCAGAGGAATCGTTTCCATCGCGAACGCGTCTCTGAAAAAAACACCTGGCGTTGAAGATCACTCATGAATGTCTTTCACACTCGTGCCCCTTACTGACGTTCTGTGACAATGATCATCAAGTAATGGGATTCACCGGCTAAGTGCAATCCGGACTGCCTCGAATGGGAAAAAATTCGTATATTTCGGAGTGCACATTCCTCTCGATGTCGCTGTGCCTTGTTCACCACTCTCTTACTGTTGAGCCAGACAGCCGTATCACGACCAGGAAAGACCTATTCAATGTCGGATCTCTCTCATTCTCCCGCTTACGCCAGCCTCAAGAAGCATTACGACGGGATTCAACACGTTCACATGCGTACACTCTTTACTGAAGATCCTGATCGATTCCGGAAATTGTCGCTGGAAGCGTGCGGCATAGTTCTCGACTATTCGAAGAACCGGATTACGGAAGAGACGATGAAGCTTCTCATGACTCTGGCTCGGCAATCCGGAGTGGAAGAGTGGCGTGACCGGATGTTCTCGGGCGAGAAGATCAACTCTACCGAACATCGGGCTGTTCTCCATGTAGCCCTCCGCAACCGGTCGAACCGGCCGATCATTGTTGACGGCGCAGACGTGATGCCGAATGTGAATTCCGTTCTCAGGCATATGAGAGAGTTCAGCGAACGTGTCCGGCATGGCGAGTGGAAGGGGTATTCCGGACAAACGATGACCGATGTGGTAAACATCGGCATCGGCGGGTCGGATCTTGGTCCCGTGATGGTGACGGAGGCATTGAAGCCATTCTCGCACCGCGACCTGCGCGTTCACTTCGTTTCCAACGTCGATGGCACACACATCGCCGAAACACTTCGCCTTCTCGATCCGGCACGGACGTTGTTCATCATTGCGTCGAAAACGTTCACAACCCAGGAGACCATTGCCAACGCCACTACTGCGCGGGAGTGGTTTCTCGAACATGGGGGGAATCCGTCGGAGGTCGCGAAACATTTCGTCGCTCTTTCCACCAATGCTGTGGAAGTGAGTGCATTTGGCATTGACACCAAGAATATGTTCGAGTTTTGGGATTGGGTTGGCGGTCGATACTCACTTTGGTCTGCTATCGGACTATCCATCGCGGTAGCCATCGGCATGGATCATTTTGAAGAGCTCCTGGGCGGTGCGTTTGCCATGGACGAGCATTTTCGAGAAGCTCCGTTGGAACGCAACATGCCGGTGATCCTGGGACTGCTCGGCATCTGGTACAATAATTTCTTCGGCGCTGAAAGTCACGCCATCCTTCCGTATGATCAGTATCTCCACAGGTTTCCGGCTTACTTCCAGCAGGGAGACATGGAAAGCAATGGCAAGCATGTCACGCGGGAAGGCAGATGGGTTGATTATTCAACAGGACCGGTGATCTGGGGCGAGCCAGGCACAAATGGCCAACATGCGTTCTATCAACTCATCCATCAGGGGACAAAGCTCATTCCAGCGGATTTCATCGCCCCTGCGGTGAGCCACAACCAGGTTTCGAACCACCATCTGCTCCTTCTCTCAAATTTCTTTGCGCAAACCGAGGCATTGATGCGCGGCAAGAACGAGGCGGAAGTGCAGAAGGAACTGGAAAACGCCGGCATTACCGGCGACGCTCAGATAGCACTCCTGCCGCATAAAGTGTTCGCGGGGAACAGACCGACAAACAGCATCATGGTTCAATCGATTACGCCCGCCTCTTTGGGCTCGCTTATTGCCCTGTACGAACACAAGATCTTTGTCCAGGGGATAATCTGGAACATCAATTCGTTTGATCAATGGGGCGTGGAACTTGGCAAACAGCTGGCGAAAAAAATTCTCCCTGAACTCATGACCGCCGACCACATCACTTCCCACGATTCTTCCACCAACGGGTTGATGAACTGGTGGAAACGCGCGAAAGGATAAGTCAACCGAAGGACGGACTATAGAGCACTCCGCATGGCGCCAATGATGAGGAATGAAAGGCTGTTCCTCCCTGGAATAACACCGGCGGTTTTCTTATCTTATGTCTTCCCTCCAGAACCTCAAAGGATCCCTGCACTATGTCATCGGAACAACAGCCATTAGTCGGAAACGATAAGGATGTTCTGTGTATCAATACCATTCGATGCCTTTCGATGGACGCAGTGCAGAAGGCAAACTCCGGTCATCCGGGGATGCCCATGGGAATGGCGCCTGCCGCGTATGTGCTCTGGACCCGCCATCTTTGCTATAACCCCAGGAATCCTCATTGGCTGAATAGGGACAGGTTTGTGCTCTCTGCCGGGCATGGGTGCATGTTGCTCTACTCTCTTCTGCATCTGACAGGCTTCGACCTGTCGCTTGAGGATATCAAGAACTTTCGCCAGTGGGAGAGCAAGACTCCGGGGCACCCGGAATTCGGCGTCACTCCCGGGGTGGAGGTTACCACCGGACCACTCGGACAGGGAATCTCGAACGCCGTGGGGATGGCAATTGCAGAGAAATATCTCGCGGCATACTTCAACCGTGATGGCTATCCTGTGATGAATTACAAGATTTATGTCATCGCCGGCGATGGGGATCTTCAGGAAGGAGTGGCATCTGAGGCGGCATCATTGGCGGGTCATCTCGGGCTGAATAATCTGATTGTTCTGTACGACGACAACCATATCACCATTGATGGCAAGACGTCGCTGTCGTTTACCGAGGATGTCGCTGCAAGGTTTACAGGCTATGAATGGTTCGTCCAGACTGTTGGGGGGGATGGGAACGACATTGGGGCGATCGATAAGGCAATCGAATCTGCAAGGAAAGAGCAGAATCGTCCATCACTCATCAAGATTCGCACCCATATCGGCTTTGGGAGCCCGCATAAGCAGGACACAGCGGAAGCGCACGGGTCTCCGCTTGGTGACGAAGAAATCGCTTTGACAAAAAAGAATTATGGATGGGACCCGGAGAAGAAGTTCTTCGTCCCCGATGAGGCGCTCTCGGTATTTCGAAAACAGATCGACAGCGGTGCCGCGAAGGAACGGGAATGGAATTCCCTGATGGTGCGTTATACACAGGCGCATCCTGCCCTTTCAACGGAAATGTCGGGCGCCTCGGGGCGCAAACTTCCACGCGACTGGCAGAAGATTTGGGATTCTTCAAAACTGTCGTTTGACCCAGCTGTGCCCATTGCCACGAGGGAAGTGCAAGGAAAAGTTCTCGACTCGTTGATGCCCAAGTTGCCGTTTGTTATCGGCGGGTCGGCAGACCTTACGCCATCGAACAATACCCGCTTCAAGGGGGTAACCGATTTTTCCCGGGAGAACCGGCTCGGCCGGTATATCCACTATGGCGTGCGTGAGCATGGAATGGGCGCCATCATGAACGGGATCGCCGTGAGTGAGATGCTGATCCCGTATGGGGCGACATTTTTTACGTTCAGCGACTATATGCGACCCGCGATTCGGGTTGCGGCTATTTCCGGCTATCCAACGATCTTCGTCTTTACCCACGACAGTATAGGGTTGGGGGAAGACGGACCGACCCATCAGGCGGTCGAACAGCTTGCCGCGTTGCGCGCGATGCCCAACCTTGTGGTTCTCCGTCCCGCCGATGCGAATGAAACACAATGGGCGTGGAAGTTCGCGTTGGAACATCGTACCGGCCCGGTCGTCCTGGCCTTGACCCGGCAGAAGCTTCCGGTCCTCGATCAACAAAAGCTGACTTCGGCCGAGAATCTGTACCAAGGCGCATATGTCCTGACGAGCGATTCGAAACCGCGTGTGATTCTCCTTGGATCAGGCTCGGAGGTGCAACTTGCCCTCGGGGCACATGATGTGCTTGCGAAGGAAGGAATTCCATCGCGTGTGGTGAGCGTCCCTTCGTGGGAGCTTTTCGAGCGCCAGTCACGCGAATACCGGGAGAGTGTGCTGCCTGAGGCAGTGACCGCGCGCGTCGCCGTGGAAGCCGGGGTACGACAGGGCTGGGAGCGTTACATTGGGATGCACGGTCAATTTGTGGGGATGTCAACATTCGGCATGTCTGCCCCCGGCAACGTTGCCTTCAAGAAATTCGGGATTACCGTGGATGCGGTCGTTGCAGCATCCAGAAAGGCGCTCTCATGAAGATTGCCATTGCCGCTGATCATGCGGGGTTTCCACTCAAGCAGTGGTTGGTGGAACAACTGGGGAAGGAAGGATGTCTACTCACGGATCTGGGGGCATTCAACACGACACCTTCGGATTACCCCGACTTTGCCCGGTTGCTCGGAGAGGCGATTAACGGCGGAAAGGCCGACCGGGGAATTCTGGTGTGCGGCAGCGGTGTTGGAGCATCAGTGGCGGCGAATAAGATCCACGGAATCCGTGCCGGAATGGCCCATGATACATACTCCGGGCATCAAGGGGTCGAACATGACGATATGAATGTCCTCTGCCTCGGTGCCAGAGTCATCGGGTGCGCGACTGCCCTTGAAGTTGTGCGCGCATTTCTTGGTGCACGGTTTTCGGGGGAAGAACGTCACGTGCGAAGGCTGAACAAGGTGAAAGAAATGGAACTCCAGGGTCGTTGATCAAATCGACAGGAGAGGAACGCAATGAAGATTCTTCGTGAGTTGCTTGATCTTGGACAGAGCATCTGGTTTGACAACATCAGCCGCGGGATCATCAAGCGCGAGGAACTCGGGGCGATGGTCAACGAGGGAGTCACTGGAGTGACTTCGAATCCCACGATTTTCGAGAAGTCGATTTCGGGCAGCGGCGACTACGACGCGCAAATCGAAGAATTGCTTGGTTCATCCCAGGTGCCTGATGCGTCCCGGCTGATCCAGGAACTCATGATCCGCGATATCAGGGATGCGGCGGATGTTCTTCGCCCGGTCTATGATCGGTCCGGTGGACATGACGGATTTGTAAGTGTTGAAGTGACCCCGACGAAAGCGCGCAACACGGCGGGCACGATCGACGAGGTACGTTACCTTTGGAAACGCATTGATCGCCCGAACCTTATGGTGAAAATCCCCGCGACGCTGGAAGGATTGCCGGCAATCAAACAGATGTTGTACGAGGGGATCAATATCAACATCACGTTGATATTCTCCGTGGAACGCTATGGTGCAGTGGCCGATGCCTACTGCTCCGCGATGACGCAGCGGTTGCGTGAAAAGAAACCCCTCGACAACGTTGCGTCGGTTGCCAGCGTGTTTGTCAGCAGGGTGGACACGCTTGTCGATGGAGTCCTGCAGAAACGCATCGATCGCGGAGAACCAAAGCTCGTGAGTCTCTTGGGGACCGCGGCTGTCGCCAATGCCAAGATCATCTATAAGAAATTCCGGGAGATCTTCACTTCTCCCCGTTTTGCCGAGCTTGCTGCCCACGGAGCGCAGGTCCAGCGTCCGCTCTGGGGAAGCACGGGCACAAAGAATCCGGCCTATGATGATCTCAAATACGTCAATACTCTCATCGGTGAACATACCGTGAATACCGTACCTCCGCAGACGTACAAGGCCATCCTTGATCATGGCACAGCGGCGTTGACGATCGAGAAGGATGTGGATGGCGCGATTCAAGCGCTGGCCGAACTGAAGTCGGCAGGCATCGACATGGATCGCATGTTGCTGCAACTTGAAGAGGAAGGCGTTGCTGCGTTCGAGCAATCGTTTGATGGGCTTCTTCGATATCTGAACGCGCGCCATACCAGCCTCGCCCCGGCTGTGCACTAAGGCTCTGCTCCGTTTCCCATCTTGTACGGAGAAGTTTGATGCCTTCTCAACCTCCTTCGAATCCCACCGAAGTTCCCATCTCCGGCCGTTTCGGGATGGAACGCGAACCTGATCCATGCCTGATGGTAATCTTCGGCGCTTCCGGAGATCTGACGCAGAGGAAGCTCATCCCCGCGCTGTATGACCTCTCATGTGCCGGAGTCCTCCCCGTGAATTTTACTGTCGTGGGAACCGGCAGGACGCCGATGTCGGATGACGCTTTCCGCGCCCATCTGATGGACGGCATGCGGCGCTTTGGAGGAATGAGGGATTGCGGCGAAGAATCATGGGCTCCGTTCGCCGGCCGGCTGCATTACGTCAGCAGCAACATGGGAGAGACCAATGACGCTCCCCGACTGAAGGAACTTCTTCTCAAGTACGAATCGGAGTTTCACACCCGGGGGAACATCCTCTTCTATCTTGCCACCCCGCCCAGCATGTACGAGCCGATTATCAGAAACATCGAGCGCATGGGCCTTCACGTGCCCCGGATGCCTGGCGCATGGGTGCGCATCGTCATCGAAAAGCCTTACGGGAGCGATCTGGAATCGATGCGTCACCTGAACGCCGAGGTGTTAAGGGTTTTCACGGAGGATCAGGTGTATCGCATTGACCACTACATGGGGAAAGAAACTGTCCAAAACCTGGTGGTCTTTCGCTTCGCCAATGGGATCTTCGAGCCGATCTGGAACCGCAACTACATCGACAATATCCAGATCACAGCGGCCGAAACGGTGGGCGTCGAAAATCGCGGATCATATTATGAAGAAGCGGGAACACTGCGTGATATGGTCCAAAACCATATGCTGCAGGTCCTTGCGATGACGGCGATGGAACCTCCGGTGTTCTTCGATGCCCGGCAGGTGCGCGATGAAAAGCAAAAGGTGTTCCAGGCTATCCGTCGCGTATCTCCCGAAGATGTCCACCTCTATACTGTTCGCGGACAATACGCCGATGGGGTTGTGGGAGGGAACAACGTTCCCTCATATAGAAGTGAGCAAGGAGTGGCGCATGACAGTACAACCGAGACATTCGTTGCGCTGAAACTGGCTGTCGATAATTGGCGTTGGGCTGGCGTGCCGTTCTATATCCGCTCCGGGAAACGGATGCCGGAGCGTCTGACCGAGATTGCCGTTCAGTTCAAGAAGACGCCGCACCATCTCTTCACAGGTCTTGAGCCAGACGTGGCCCACAATAGCATCGTGATTCGCATCCAACCAAACGAGGGGATTTCGCTCCGCTTTACGACAAAGATTCCGGGTTCGTCGCTGCATATGCGACCGGTCGACATGGATTTCCGGTACGACACGTCATTTAGCGGCCGTCTCGTCGAGGCCTATACGCGGCTCCTGCTCGATTGCATGCTGGGCGACCAGACGTTGTTTGCGCGCGGCGACAACGTTGATACCGCCTGGACTCTCATCACACCGATATTGGAAGCATGGAAAACGAATCCTGCCTCTAAGGTGTGTTCTTATCCCTCCGGTTCCTGGGGGCCCGAAGAAGCAAACCTGCTCCTGCGTGCCGATGGTCGTGAGTGGAGGCTCCATTGAGTTCAACCCTTTCGCATTCACAGCAAGCCTTCTACATCCACGGGTTTCTTGCGGCATTGAGGAGTTACCGGAGGACGACGATCATCGGGTGGACAGTCGCAGCCGCCGGCGCACTCTCCGTTCCCGTGGGTTGGTCGATGCCTTCTACGCACGGAACACTGGACTTGGCGCTATCGTGTTTGACAGTTATTGCAGGGGTGGTGTTGGTGACGCAAAGTCTCTCGATGCTCGAACGATATGTCACAACACCGTTTGGTGCGGATGAGAAAATCGGGAATCCGGAAGTCTCACCGGATGCAATCTTCCTCATTGGCATCATGCACGATGTGGAAAATGGCGGATGGGAGGAGGCCTTTGCCGCAATTCGAAAGGTTGAGGAACTTGTTAACAGGGACGGCTCGGACAACGTTACGATCGCAACAAAGGACTGAAACCATGGGAACGAAGGTCAGTGAGTTCAATGCTTTTCGCTCGAAGATGAATGAACGGATTCTCGGAACTGATCACCGCGCCATCAAGAGGTTCTTTGGTGTGGATACACTCACGTATGAGCCCGGGGCTCTCAATGTGAAAACCAAGGAAATGCTCGGGTTGGTTGCCTCCATGGTTCTCCGGTGTGATGATTGTGTTTCGTATCATATTATTCAATGCAAGAACGAAGGAGTGACCGACGACGAATTGCTCGACGTGTTCAGCGTGGCTCTCACCGTGGGCGGATCCATCGTGATTCCCCACATGCGCCGGGCGGTCGCGTTCCTTGATGAATTCAATGCAGAGAACAAAGGATGACGAATCGTTTTGGAAATATTGCCAGCCGCATTGGTTGGGCAGTAGTGGTTGGCGCAGCGTTCGGTTTTGTTGAAGCAGCAGTGGTCATATATCTCCGTGCTCTTGTGTATCCCGAAGGGTTCAGGTTTCCCCTCCGGCCCTTTGCCCCAGAACTCATTACGGTGGAAGTCGTGCGCGAGATCGCAACAGTGTTGCTGTTGTTCGGAACGGCGATGCTTGCGGGGCGGAACCGGTGGGGCAGGGTTGGCGCTTTCCTCCTTCTCTTCGGTGTTTGGGATATCACCTACTACATGTGGCTTCGTCTGGCCATCAATTGGCCGACGTCACTGCTTGATTGGGACATCCTGTTTCTCCTGCCTTTGCCATGGATCGGACCCGTTATCGCTCCTGTCCTTGTCGCGTGCGTGATGGTGGGGGCGGGGATCTGGTTCATGCTGAGTGAGGAGAGAACCCCATCACTTCGCGCTACTCTGCTGACGTATGTGTTGTCGTTCGTGGGCACCGCAATTCTCCTCTTTTCGTTCATGCGGGACACCGAGGCGACATTGAGGAGTGCCTTACCATCGCCGTATGCATACTCGCTTCTGGCTGCAGGAATTGCCTGCTATGCCGGAGCTCTCTTGACAATCAAACGATCTCATGCTCCATCCCCCTCCTGAGGAAGTCTCCGGTGCGCGTCGGCGCAACACTGCCGAACTGATGATGCTGGTGACTATTACCATCTGGGCCGGCAACTATCCATTGTCCAAATACGGACTCACGGGCCTTCCGCCGAATGTCTTCAACGGCATCCGTTTCCTTGTTGCCTCGTTGTTTCTTTCCCTCCTGTTCCTCCGCAACGTCCGATGGCGCCCAATGCCCGTGGCCGACCGCAATGGTCTGCTGGCGGTTGGCTTCCTCGGCAATGTTGTGTATCAGGCAGGCTTTATGATTGCCCTGTCCCTCACAACCGCCGGAAATACCTCGGTTCTGGTTTCAACCTCGCCTCTCTGGACAACGCTTGTGGAAGCGCGCATGGAACATCGGCGAGTGTCGAGAGATACCATCGCTGGAATGAGCGTCTCGCTCGCGGGGATTGTCCTCATAATTGCGGCAAGTAAAGACGGTGTTGATATTGGTGGAACTGCGCTGTATGGAAATGTCCTTTGCCTGGTCCTGGCTATGCTGTCGGGATATGTCACCAACCTTCAGCGGAGGTATCTCTTGCGGTACCACCCGTTTCAGGTGACAATGGTGATCACTGCCGTAGGCACAATCGGGTTGACGCTCTTGGCCCTGCCCGAGGCGCTGTATCTCGATTGGCGGACGGTGCACCATCCATTTATCGCCGTGGCAATCGGCTCGGGTCTGCTCTCTGTTGCAGTGGCGGGCATCCTGTGGTCGTACGGCATCGATCGATTGGGGGCGGGTAAAGCTGCAAATTACAACAACCTGGTTCCGGTAGCTGTGTTCGTTGCCTCGTACTTCATCCTCGGGGAGGAAGTGACGACATGGCAGTGCATTGGCGCCGCGGTGACTATTGGTGGTGTGTGGTATGTTCGCAGGACTGAATAGGATACGTCGACTTGGCTTGAAACCCCGAGTCGTGATGACAGATAACTTTCCGTGATCCCCCACCGTTTCATCTTCTCACGAAGCGACGAACGATTGGGGTGATCCTACCTCAAGACTTCCTCTGCACTGCTCCTCCCTCGCGAATAACACATTTCTTAGGCATACGGACGTCACGAAAGTAGTTGTTTGATTGATTTGCAGGCCAAAACAGCTACCGAATGAGCATATTTTCCGAAACCAAGCGCAATTTGCCTCTGTTCTATATATAGGGAAGTTCAATTGTCACGTCTTTAGGCTCCTTAAGAGACCGGCCCGCTCACAAAATGCGCTGATCCAGATTGCGGGTGTTCGACAGGGAGTATTGATACAAGACTTCTCCTGGTCGAGACGGCCACGAGGGGGGAGTTCTGTGGCGAAAGACTTCCATGGCATATTCAACAATGTAGTCGGAGGGGTGTATGGCGAAGGTGGAGAGATCGATTGATATTGGAGTCCCTGTGTTCGCAGCGTACACGCAGTGGACGCAATTCGAACAGTTTCCGCATTTCATGGAGGGCGTTCATGAAGTGCGGCGACTCGACAACAGAAGGCTCCATTGGAAGGCCGACATCGAAGGAATGACAAAGGAATGGGATGCCGAAATCGCGGAGCAAACACCCGGTCGCAAGCTCTCCTGGCGCAGTACATCGGGCGAAAAACTTGCCGAGCAGGTCTCGTTTCTGCGGATAGATCCGGGACATACGCGTGTGACACTCATGCTTGAAGCGGACACCGTTGGAGCGGCAGAGCAGCCGGGATCGGTTCCAGCAGTCATGTCTACCAGGGTCCAGGGGGATCTCAGGCGGTTCAAGGAATTCGTTGAAGCCCGAATTCTGGAAAAAGGGGTCTGGCGCAGCGACACGCGAAACGGGCAGATTAAGCCGACAAGTCCATCTTCGGCAAACAGATCGGGAAATTCTCAGCCTGGGACCACGCACGGCCCATACAAATCGACGTCAGGCTCTAACGCGCCACGCGGATCGCTTCCGGATGACGACAGGATGAATGGTGACCAGATCTCGTCAGGGTCACCGCAACTTCCGGGCAGACATTCCAGAAATCTACGGGGACAATCCAACACCTCTGATTAGGAACACAAAGAAGCGCCGGGAACCTAGAATCTTAATAGAAAGTCATTGCCGGTACTTGGGCAAGGGAAAATATAGGTCGCTACCATTCCCGGTCCGCGTACCGGCTCTTTAGTGAAATTCCGAAAACCCTGCAGTATTCGTGTCTCCACCAACTTTTTTCCGTTCGCCAACCACATCACTCGACGGTATCTCCATTGCAGCAGAGGATTTTTAAGACAAGAGCAAGGATGGACTTGGGAATGAGAGGTCATTTATGGAGAGAAACAGACCAGGATCCTCAGTGTGGGAGATCCCAGGGCGAGGTGATTGACGTTGGAAGAAAATCGGAGTACATTGCCACACCGGGCCTTGTCCCGGTCACACAGTTGTGTCTTTGGATGGCAATTCCCCAAAGGAGGCCTCCCATGAAATTTTTCACCACGTTGTTGTTGGTCTTGTTAGCTGGCTGCATAGCGACGCAGCCAGTGTCCACTATTCCGGCTGTCGATCAGCCTGATCTCCTCAGCATGACGCCGTTTCCTCCATTTCCTCACGCTTTTCCCTCGGGAGGTTTGAAGCTCGGCGCTTCGCTCCATGTGTTGGAAAACGGGACGGTGAGTGAAGCGCGGCTTGTCGGATCGAGCGGCAGTAGAGAATGGGATTCAATGGCGGTTGAATCGATCAAACAGTGGCGGTTCAATCCTGCGCGACAGAACGGTGTTCCGGTGGAGTCATGGTATCGCCAGGCAATCCTTGTCCAACCGTATGAGCCAATGGTTCGGTATCTGGGCGAGCTTGTTTCAGCCAGTCAGCAGGAAGCGGACTCTTTGTTTGGGCTCATCGAAAACGGGACGGAGTTCGAAGTGCTCGCACGGCAATCGCAATTGTCGGCAAGGGACCACGGCGGGTATCTCGGCGCTGTGGATCTGGCGGTGTTTCCGAACCATGTACGGAGTGAGCTCAAGAAACTGAACGAGAATGAAGTGTCGCACCCGCTTCGACTTGGAGACAAATATGTGATTTATAAACGGTTCAAGAAGGACGGGCCGAAAGCGGTCGAGCAGTAACATAGTGCTATGCTGGGCAGTTTGCGCAGACGGGGAAAGGATCTCTGTGGTCCTTTCCCCGCCGTTGGTTGAGTGCTTTCTTTTTCGCCCGGGAATTCTTACGTTAAGAGCAATTCCGGACGCTTAGCTCAGCTGGTTCAGAGCGTCGCCCTTACAAGGCGAAGGTCGTAGGTTCGAACCCTACAGCGTCCACGAGGTTTGGCAATGCTGATATCAGGATCGCCGTTGACCATCCGCTCAATCTGCTCCTTTTGCTACCTTGTCGCTCTGCGAATACCCGTGGCTTCAGCCACGAGCAGTACTTCATTCCCAATTCCTTGTTCGAATCAAACCCGTGACAATTCATCGACTATCAACATTCCTATCCCATGAGCACGAGTTTTCCTTATCTTTCTTGGAGGGAACGGATGAATCGGCGGGCGATGGGCAATCCGGTGCATTTCTGATGAGGTTGCGACCGTTCGTTCAGGTCATGTCCGTTGTCTGGCGGAACTTACGCTCAGAAGTTGCCGTTTTCAAGAAAGGCTGAACCGTTGTGCGGAAGATGATCCTTCCGTTCAAGTGGCATCTGCTCAAGAGCCGTCCCCTGTTCTCTCCAGCGGCCAGGTAACTGGGCGCAAAAGGGAAAAGGCATAACGTCCGAGCCTACTGAATTTTTCGACCCACCTCCAGGGAGTATCAGAGTGGTGTCAACACAACAGCCTTATCGTCCGCCTTCGAGATTCGTTCATGCAGTTGCAGCAACCGGTATTGCCCTCGCAGTCGGACTTCCTCTACTCTTTGTGCTGGTGCGTACAGTACGGTTCTACGGGCAGGCAGATTCGGGATTTGGATTCTGGATTGCTGCGCGAATACTTCCGGCCTGGGCAATTATCGCTTTTTTGATCGGCAATCTGATCGGGTTCGTGTTTTGCAAAGGCAGACACCCTCTCAGAGAAGCGATGATGAAATCTGCATTCTTCTCCGCGCTTGCGGGTGTTGTTCTTCTTGCAGGAGTTCTACGTTACTTTTCACCAATGGTGGAGGCACACGCAAAGCGCAACGGCTTGCCGGAGGTTCCGATCACTCATGTGCTGGCCCACCACCTTTTTGATTCTCGATCTCAGCGCAAATTGACGTTCGATGCGTGTGCTGCAGCGGCCCTGTCTCCAGTGGGCCGTTTTTCGTACAAGTTCTGCATACCCGACAGCGTTACCCTGAAGAACCGCGTTGCCATGATCGACACCACATTGAGAATGCGGGCCCCTACTGACTCAACAGAGGGCCCGCCCGGCAGTATTGTGTGTGTTGGTGGGACCGGACAGCCTCATGCTGTGCATGTCCTCGCTCAA
>Ga0265316_10004588_pt1 | contig 13707 bp, 10 predicted proteins | sample 4522metaG_FD_202092 | JGI IMG/M metagenome (GOLD analysis project Ga0265316, IMG submission 202092) | Rhizosphere microbial communities from Carex aquatilis grown in University of Washington, Seatle, WA, United States - 4-5-22 metaG | ecosystem: Host-associated > Plants > Roots > Rhizosphere >... | reverse complement strand
TTGATTCAGTCCAGTGGAAGAACCGGGGATGTAATACCCGTTGGGGTCAACGCTGCCTGGAACCTTCAAGTTGAGAAGGTTGAGGGCGACCTGGCTGATGTTCGAACCATCGCACGCGACCTGAACACCAGTGCCAGCTTTGGTCACATTGCCCGGATCTGATTGAGCGCTACCGCCAGGGCAAAACGCCGCGCCCAGCGCCATGACCCACGGACTGCCAAGGACGCTAGATCGTGGACCCGCTGGTATCCCGACGATCTTTGGAGTCGCATAGCCGGCCCCGGCAGCGCCGTTCGCTTGCCAAGTCCTCTGGTAAGAGGCGAAAAAGAACAGCTTGTCCTTCTTGACGGGCCCGCCGAGGGCTCCGCCGAATTGATTCTGGTTCAAAACCGGACGGCCGTTGGGAGCAGGGGCCAAGTTTTCCGAGCGAAAAAAGTCGTTGGCGTTCAGGACAGTGTTGCGGAAGAATTCGAACGCCGAGCCGTGAAACGAGTTCGTGCCGGACTTGGTAACAACGTTCACGTTGGCGCCGGCGTTGCGTCCATAACTGGCGTCAAACGAAGAGGTCTGGATTTTGAATTCCTGAACAGAGTCCGGATTCACAATGCCAATGCCGGTAGTGGCGCCTCCGGAGTCCGCGCCCGTCCCGGTCCCTGCAGTGTTGATGATGGAAGCTCCGTCCATTTGATAGTTGTTCTGACCAGCAAGGGCGCCGTTCACCTGGATGTCCGTTGTGCCGCGGCCAAGCACCGTGCCGTTAAAAACACCAACATTCGCACCGGCCGCGAGGCCCAAAAGATTCGTATAATTGCGCGAGGTCAAAGGCAGGCTGGAGACGGAGGAGCCAGAGACGAGCGTGCCGACGGTGGAACTGGCCGTATCGATCTCTTCGGCTTCTCCAGTAACTTCGACCTGCTGAGTCTGTGCGCCGACCTGAAGGGTCTGGTCAAGAACAGTGGTCTGCGTCACGATGACCGTGATCGACGGCACATCGACCGAACTGAAGCCTGCGGCTTCAAATCGCATCTTGTACGCGCCCGAATTCAGGAAGCCGAAGCGATATGTGCCGTCGGCGGTCGTGGTCGCTGTGCGCGTTTGATTGGTTTCAAGGCTGGTCAGTGTAACTGTTGCATTCGGCACGGAAGCGCCGGAAGAATCTTTTAATGTACCGGAAATGGCTCCGGTGGAGGCCGACTGGCCAAACATCGATGGAGCCAAAATGATGGAGAAGCAAATCAGGAGCACAAAACTAAGCACACACATGCGGCGTTGCGAGCGCATGCAAGCAGCGTTCACCATACAGTTCACCCCACTCGATTTTTTTTGATGCAAACTGGAACTACCCACTCAGTTGGTGTGCCAATAAACAACACCGACGATCTCGACACCCCAAGTGGATAGAACGTTAGATTGAATCGACTTGCCAGTCAAGCGATTTCTTTAATCTGTCTTGAATTTCCAGATTTCCAGAAACCGATTGACGCCAACTGGGAATTTGAGTAGGTTTTCAGCGGTCAATTCCCGATCATCCCTAGCGGAAAGGAAATTTGAATCCCATGAGGCAAGTTGCCGCGTTTCGCCGAATCGCGACGCTTTTGCTCGGTGCGATTACCATTCTATTACCGGCGTTCCTGATGGCTCAGGAACATGCGGCGCCTGCCGCCGCTCCGACGCCGTTTATCGTGGAAGAACATATCGTGAAGAAAATATCGGATCACGTGTATGAGATCCCGGACCGAAACCGGCCGGGCGTGCCCAACGTCGTCATCGTGATCGGCAGCCGCGCGTCCCTGGTGCTGGATACGGGGATGGGCCAGAAAAGCGGCGAAATTGTCCTGCACGAAGTGCAGCGGCTGACGAAAAGTACGGAACTCTATCTCGCCACAAGCGATTTTCGTCCCGAGCATGTGACCGGCGGGATGGCTTTTCCAACGAGCACGGTATGGATTGTTCCCGAAGGGCAGTTGCGTGACATTCACGAACAAACGATGAAATATGTTTCCAACTTTTCGTCGCGTTCGCAGGACCTGGCGTCGGCCCTCGCGGATGTAAAGCTGCGGGAGCCCTCCATCGTTTTCGACGGCGATGCGAGGCTGGATTTGGGCGGAGTTACCGTCCAGTTACTGTGGTTCGGTCCCGCGCGCACACACGGAGACATCGTCCTGTTTGTCCCCGAGGACGGGTTCATGCATTCCGGCAACTTTCTGGGCAGCAATTCCTATCCCGGAATGCCGGACGATATTCCGAGTGTGACCAACTGGCTCGATATCCTGGACCGGATGGATGCGCTGCATCCGAAAATCGTCCTGCCCAATCACGGCGAAATCCGCGACGGCAAGCTGATCTCCAACACGCGGGTTGTCCTGCGGGATTTGCAGATGCGCGCGCGGGAACTCAAGGCGCAGGGACAAACCGAAGAGCAGGCGGGACAAACGTTGACGGCGGAGTTTGACGTGAAGTATCCGGACTTCAAGGGACTGGGAGCGATTCCGGCGATCGTGCGGAGATTTTACGAGGAGCCGCAGAGGTAGATTTGCAGAGACCTTGGCGTACCGGGCGGTACAGTCTCGCGATTCATTGAGACGGTACCGCCCGTTTTTTTTGTAATGGTCCCTGGTGTATCGTTGCGAGGGCGCCGCGCCCATTTCAGTAACGAGCCCGCCGGTATTACGGCAGCATGGCCGAAATGTTTCGCTTGGGAGTGGCGCCGACGGGAATGCGCGCAATCTCTTTCTTCGCTTTTAGGTCAATCACCGACACGTCATTGGTAACCGCATTGGCGATGTAGGCTTTCGACCCGTCCTGGGTTACGGTCATCCAGCCGGAACCTTTGCCTTCCATGAACGCCACGCCCTGCACTTTCAAATCCGGCAAGGAATAGAAGTAAAGGCCGGAGTTGACGCGGCTCACGACCAGCAATGTCTTGTTGTCCGGCGTGACAAACATGCCGTGCGAGACTTCGGCGCCTGGAGGGAACTTGGTACGTCCCGGCGGGAGGTCCGGGATGGTGATCCGATTGATTTCCTTGTGGGTCGCAAAATCGATGACGGCAAAACCGTTGAAGCCGGTCATCTGGAGAAAGAGAAATTGCGTTGAGCCGTCCGGATTTTTGGACATAGCCATCGGGCGAATGCCCAGGTCCATCGGGATGGTCCAGGCAATCTCATTCGTCGCGGTATCGATCACCGCCACTCCCTTCCCTCGAATCGATCCAGCGAGAGCGTACTTGCCGTCGGGGGTGACGTAGGTGTTGTGGATCGACATGTTCGTGGGGATCGTCTTGACGCGCTGCATCGTGGTGGTGTCGATCACATCCACGGCGCCTTTGCCGCCCGCGATGGAGACGTACACGTAGTGGCCGTCGCGACTGATGTAAATGTTGTTGGGATGCTCGCTCAAGGGAATGCGGTTGGTCAGTTGGAACGTCCTGCCGTCGGCGACATCCAGCGAGCTGTTTGTTTCGTCAGAAATAAAAATGCGGCTTCCGTCGGGAGACACGGCCGCGCCGTGGTTCAGTTCGATGCCCTCGATCTTCCCTACGATCTTGTCCGTGGCGGGATCGATGATATCGACATAATTCGAGGCGAAATTTGTCTGGATGATCCGGGGCTTGAGCGGGCCGCCGAGTGGGGCCATCTTCGCGCCCATGACCCACGCTTTTAGAATTTGCCAGTCGGGGTCGTCCTGCGTTTTGAACTGGGGACCGCCCATGTGAAACGGATCGCCGCCGGCGGCGGGGGCCAGCGGATGAACCAGAATCCTGCTATCGGCGCTGCCGGGGGTCACAAACTTGGAATAATCCTCAAAGTTTTTTCGGGAGTCGGCTTCATCCCAAAACAGTTGTCCCGGCTTGAGCTCCGCCAGATGAGGATGAAGAGTGCTCTCGGGATCGCCGTGGCAGGTGATGCACCGCGCATGGTCGCCGCGCTGATTCAAAAAAATCGGCTGAACTTTTTCCTTGAAGAATTCAAAATCCAGCGTCGGAGCTGTGGACTGGGCGCGCGCACACGGCGCGACGAGTCCCGCTGCAATCAATACCCAACAAGCAATGATCCTCTGCACAGATTCTTCTCCTCTGGCTTTTTAACAATTTTATTCAGTTGAGTTCGAGATGCCTGAGCTGCGATCTGAATTATACTCACGTTTTTATTGCCGCCGAAACAGAATATTCCGGTCGCGATTTCTTCAAAATTGTTTACGCACGCTCCCGTCGTGCAGGTTTCATCTCGCGATTTCGTCTTTGCGCAAACCGGACATATCCTTTTGTCAGGATGGCGGATTGAAGATGTTTGACATTTTAAGAACTGTGCAATAAGCTCCGAAAACCATGAAACGCCGACAATTTTTAGTACTCACAGGTATGACCATCGGCGGTCAGCTTGTCTACTCGCTTGACCGCAAAGCCTCCCTGATCACCGGTCAGGAGAAACCTCAAACCAAGCGCGTCGCTTTGCGTTTCCTGACAGAAGCCGAAGCGCTGACTCTCGCCGCCGTCGTGGGCCGGATTTTCCCCAGTGACGACTTTGGCCCTGGCGCCAATGAGGCGGGTGTAACCATCTATATTGACCGGCAGCTCGCCGGTCCCTGGGGACGCGATCGCTGGCGCTACAAACAGGAACCATTTGAGGAAGATGCGCCGGCGGATTACGGCTGGCAGGGAAAGGCGACGCCTCGCGAGCTATATCGCAACGGATTGAAAAATCTCTCCGGCCTCGAAACACTCAGTCCCAAAGAGCAGGACGAGAAGCTAAAAGCGATTGAAAACACGTATTGGTTTACCCTGCTGCGCAAGAACACGATCGAAGGAATGTTCTGCGATCCCATGCATGGTGGAAACATTGACATGATCGGCTGGCAGATCCTTGGCTTCCCCGGGCCGCGAATGAGTTACAACGATGTGGTGGACAAGAATTACGGAGAAGCGTTCCGCCCCAAGCCAGTCACCCTGCAGCAAATGATGCCGGGACACAAATTCAATCTCCTTGAGGACTCCGACAATGAAAAATCTTCCTAAGACAGACGTCGTAATTATCGGCGGCGGCTGGACCGGACTCCTGATGGCGAAGGAACTCGGCGCACGCACATCGTTGAACGTGCTCGTGCTGGAGCGCGGTGAAAAAACCCGCAACACCTCCCAGTATGCGGAAACGATGGACGAGATCGATTACGTCGCGCGCCTTCGCATGATGCAGGATACTTCTCAGGAAACTGTCACCATGCGCCATAACAAGGGCGACAAGGCGCGGCCTGTGCGCCAGCTTGTTTCATTCCTGCCGGGCACCGGTGTCGGCGGCAGTGGCGAGCACTGGGGCGGCAGCTATCCCAGGTATCAGCCGGATACGTTTAATCTCTACTCTGAAACAGTGGGACGGTATGGAGTCAAAAAGCTTCCGGAAAACCATGCCGTAAAAGATTGGGGCATGACCTGGGCAGACGTGGAACCCTACCTGGCCAGCACGGAAAAGCTCGTGGGCGTTTCCGGAAAGGCCGGGAACATCAAGGGCAAGCTGATCGAAGGAGGGAATATCTTCGAGGGCGAGCGCAGCACGGAATATCCGATGCCTCCCGGGAAGCTCGCTTACATCTGTTCGATGTTCGAGACCGCCGCAAAAAACCTCGGATATCATCCCTACCCTGCGGCTGCAGCTCTCAACACGGAAACATTCAGGAATGTGGATGGCATTGTGCGCGGCGAATGCCAGAACTGTGGCTATTGCGGCTTTTATGGGTGCATGGCAGGAGCCAAGGCGCAGCCTTCCAACATTCTGATTCCCGTGATTCGCAAGCAGAAAACCGTGACAATCAAGACGGGCGCGACGGCGCGCCGCATCCTCCACGATAAATCCGGGAAAAAAGTTACCGGCGTCACGTACATGACGGAAGACGGCCAGGAATATTTCCAACCGGCGGATCTGGTTTTTCTCTCCACCTTCACATTTAACAACACCCGCATGATGTTGCTTTCCGGCATCGGCAACGCATACGATCCGAACACGGGCAAAGACGGCGTGGGCAGCAACCTGACGCACCAGGTGAATGGCGGCGTTTCGGCTATTTTTCCAAAACCGCTGAACCGGTTCATCGGCGGCGCCACGTTGGGCATGCGCATCGGCGACTTCGAAGGAGACGTGTTCGACCACAGCAACCTGAACTTCATTCGAGGCGGATCGATGGCGGCGGGAGCAGGCGGCGGTCAGCCGGTCGCTGTTTTTGGCGCGACCTCGTCCAAAGTCAAGGCGCGCTGGGGATCGGAATGGAAGAAGGCCGCGATTGAAGCGTACGACTACATCGGCGGCGTCGGGTGCACGGGAGAACACATCGGGTACAAGACGAACTATATGGACCTGGACCCGGTCTATAAGGATCGTTTCGGCGATCCCCTGCTGCGCATGACGATCGACTGGAACGACAACGAGCGGAACATGATGGAGTTCATGCGGCCGAAGGCGATGGAAATCGCGCGCGCCATGGGAGCGACCGAAGTCGGCCATCCTGAGCCGTTCACGCATTACACGGTCACGCGCTACCAGACCACGCACTTGCAGGGCGGCACGATCATGTCTCCCACGCCCGATACCGGAGTGCTGAATAATTATTCCCAGCACTGGGAATATACAAACCTGTTTGTCCTGGGCGCGTCGGCATTCCCGCAAACCGGGTCCGCGAACCCCACTTCCACGGTGGTTGCGGTAACGGCAAGAACGGCCGATGCAGTCATCGACAAGTATTTGAAGAAGCCGGGACCTCTCGTTTAGGCTTGAGTAGCACAGCCACTCCTGGCTGCGTGGATTTTGCTCAGCTGGCCAGAGGCAAAAATCACACAGCCAGGAGTGGCTGTGCTACAAATGCATATAAAAGTATTGAAAGGCGGCCAGTCCATGAAGTTGACGGCAATCAAGATTTCCACGGTGTTCATTTGTTTCATTGGACTGACAAGTTTCCTCGCATTCGCCAAACCGCCGCAGCCGGGCCAGGCGCAGGCGACAGTTCCCCTGCCTAAAGATGTGCCGATGTATAATCTAGCCAAGGCAAAATTATTCTCGGGCAAGCAGATTTTCAGCTTCACGCAGGACACATTCGATCCCGCCGGCTATTGCGAAAAAGCGAAGCACTACGATTACACCTGGTTTGAAATGCAGCACAGCGTCCTGGAATTCCGCGATATCCAGGCCATGCTGGCCGCGTGTCCTCATGTGCACGCCACTCCCATGATTCGATTACCGGACGCGCAGGAGATGCGCATTCAGCACGCCACCGATATCGGCGTGCTTGGCGTGATCGTGCCGACCGTGGATGATGTGGACCGCGCACGCGAAGCCGTGAAGTGGTCTCGCTATCCTCCGTTCGCGCGGCGCAGCACTGGCGCCGGCCTGGCGGTAACGCTCTGGGGAGACAACACGTTCGGCGTTCCTCCGCGAGAATTTTATGCACGGACCGCCAATGACAACATTCTTGTCGTGATCATGATCGAAACTCCCACCGGCGTGGCGAACGCGTATGACATCGCCTCGGTGCCCGGAGTTGATGCCGTCATTATTGGAAACAACGATATGAGCGTGTTTTCCGGTTTTGCGCAGACCGACGACCGCTACCACGCGCTGATTCAAAAAGTGCATGACGACGTGCTGCGCGCCGGCAAAATTTTTGGCCAGGCAAATAACAAATATGCGACCGGCCCGTTCAGCAAGGACAGCTACATGTTCCAGGGCGGCCCTTCCTACGATGGATGGAAACCGTCCGAAGCCAACGGTGTGCCGAAGAACGAGCAGTAAAGATCGGGTGAGTGCCCGGTGATCCAGTAACCATGCAGGTTTTGCGAATGCCCCGCTTTTGTCCGCCGTGGCGGACGAGGGCGGGGTTCTTGGTTTTTTGTTCTTGTATCCCGCCCGCTGAAAATTGCGTTTTTGTAGCACAGCCGTCCACCGCGGCGGATGGCTGTGCTACAAAATTCTGCCACTCATCGAGGAGAGATCAAAATGGGGAAAGAAATTTCACGGCGTGAAATGATCGGAAACGTTGCTGGAGCGGGCCTTGTCGCAGCGGCGGCGGGTGTTGCCGCTATGTCGCCGGAAGCTTCCGAAGCGCAGATGAAGGCGCCAGGATTCGCTCCGCAGGATATGGTGTTTGACATTCACGCTCACTTCGATCCGCCATCTGAAAATTTCGCCGATTTTGGTAATCCCGAAGAAGTAGTCGCCAAGGACTACACTCAGCGCGTGAAATACCTGGACCGTACCGGCATTTCGCAATCCGTGCTGACGTCCGGGTTCGTCTATCGCAGAACCGAGGGCATCGTAAACACGCGGAAGATGAACGACATTATCGCGTTGTACATCACGAAACATGCCGACCGCTTCCCTGTCGGGATCGGCACCGTGCAGCTCTCAGACGGCGAAGCTTCGCTGCGTGAACTCGAGCGCATGTCCAAGGAACTGAAATTCAAGGGCGTCATCTGGCATCACGGGTTTACAGGATTCAATATCGATCATCCGTTCATGCGTCCACTGCTGAAGCAGGCCAAGGCCATGAATCTGATTCCCTTCATCCATTGCCGCCAGCCGGAACATGAAGCGGTGTGGCGCCTGGAAATCCTGGCGGAGGAATTTCCCGACACCACCTTTGTCGCCTTCGATACGTTCACCACAGGCGATGACCGCGATCATATGGCGCAGATCCTGGCCCGGCGGAAAAACATTCTGGTGGATACGGGAGCGGCCGTCTATAACGGCGAGCGCACGATTGAAAACTTTGTGAAGCGTTTTGGCGCGGAGCGGCTGCTGGCCGGCGGCGATGGCGGCGAGACTCTGAACCTGCGAGTCGTGCGGAACGCGAACCTTTCGCCGGAAGACAAACAAAAAATTCTGTCCGGGAACGCGAAGAAGTTGCTGGGGCTGTCTTCTTAGTTTTCGATGCATGGCTCAATTTGCCCGATCAAGACTCGCGTCAACAGGGTGGCATTGGTGGCGGCGGCGTCTCGCCCGCTGATTTTCCGCTGCTGGCAACCTAAAGGCCGCCGGCGAGGCGCCGGCGCTACCGGAACCGGCTGAAAAAAAGTGGGGTTGAAGATGAACGTTCCGAAAATTGCCAGCGCGATTTTACTTGCCGGCATCGTAGTTCTTCTGGCGGGCGTTGCCACACATGCCCAGAAACCAGCGGAAGTGGCGGATGCAACCGGAAGGCCGTTGCCCGCGGACATCTACCCCGAATCCCGGCAGCGTCTTCCATTGCCCAAACGCGCCGATATGGACGCCGATGGCCAGCGAATCTTCGACAAGCTGACGGCAAAATCCGAACTGCCGATGGGAATCGAGCAGCCCACGATCCGCCTGTGGGACCCCGGACTTGCCGAGCATATGGCCGTTACCTTCCACTATCTGAAATATGAACTCGGAATTCCGGACCGCTTGCTGGAGATCGCTGTCCTGACTGTGGCGCGCGAGTGCGATTCTCAATATGAATGGACGCAGTGGGAAACACACGGGCGCGACCCGAAAGATCCACGGCACATCGAGGATTCGCTCATCAATATCATCAAGTACGAAAAACCCTTGACTGGCCTCGGCGAAAAGGAAACCGCCATTATTCAATTCGGGCGCGAGACGTTTGGGCGGCGACGCACGACGCCGGAAACTTTCGCCACCGTTCTGCGCCTCTTCGGGCGCAGAGGCACTGTGGAATTGCTCTGGCTGATGGCCGCCTATTCCGGCGACTTCGCGGAAATGACGGCGTTCGATAATCAGTTGCGCGCGGATCAATTGCCGCTGCTGCCTCCAATCGCGCACCCGCGCGATCCCGGGCGTTTCATGGCCGCTGCCGCGAACCCAATGCCGAAGGATGTCTATCCCGATTCCAGAAACCGCCTGCCCGAGCCGAAACGCGAGGACATGACAGACGATTTCGGACGAAAAGCTTTCGACGAAGCGACGCGAGGAAAGACCCAGCCCGACGGCTCTCCCGCGCCAGGATTTCTGCCCACTGGAACCGTACAGGTCACCGAAAGATTGTATGCGCCCAAGCTCGCGCTCTCGCTGGCCGAGACATCCCACTATCGCAAGTATGAAATTAAATTGGACGAAAAGTTGATGGAGATTGCGATTCTGGTCACGGCATACGAGATGGAATGTCAGTACGAATGGACGCAGTGGGAGCGTTTCGGCCGGAACCCAAAAGACCCGCGCCGCATCGATCAGTCCGTGATTGACATCATCAAGTACAACAAGCCCGTCTTGGGCCTCGGCGAAAGAGAGACCGCGATCATCAAGTTCGGACGCGAAACATTTGGCGACAGGAAAACTTCTCCCGAGACGTTCGCCGAAATTCGGCGGCTGTTTGGCAACAAAGGCACGATCGATTTGCTCGAATTGATGGCCGGCTATTCCGCCGATGCGGCGGAACTGACCGCGTTCGATCAGCAATTACAGGTGGGACAGGTTCCGTTGCTTCCGGCGCGGTAAGCCTGGAATACCTGGGATTTCCCGCTGGCAGCTAAGTTTCCTTGGGCCAACGACACGCATCGTGTTTTTTGTGGCGCGGGCGTCTCGCCCGCGCCACAACGGCCTCTCGGTCAGCGAAGGTATCACTGTCCGGCTATGTTCCCGCCACTGCGGGGGGTCCAAATCCAGGAGGAGATCGACATGAATTCAAAGTTGTCAAACACATTCGGCAAATCATGGAAATGGGCGGGAATCTGTTTGCTCCTGCTGGTCGCGCCGTTGTACGGGCAAACGCCGGAAATTAATCTGAACGGCGTGATCGACATCCACGCGCACAGCGGCCCCGACGTGGTGAAGCGCGCGATTGACTCCGACGACCTGGTTAAACTTGCCAAAGCGAGCGGGATGCGCGGCATCGTGCTGAAGAACCACTTCGAGCCGACGGCCGATCTTGCGTACATTCTTCGCAAGGAAGTTCCCGGATTCGAAGTTTTCGGCGGCATGACGATGGACCTCTCCAACGGCGGGATCAATCTCGAGGGCGTTAAGCGCATGGCCGCGATGTCAGGCGGCTACGGAAAAGTGATCTGGCTGCCCACGCAGGACGCGGAAAACGACTGCAAGCGATTTAAAAGAACCGACTGTGTTCCGATTCAGAAAGACGGAAAACTTCTCCCGAGCGTTCTCGAACTGATGGATTTCATCGCGCAGAATCCCCAACTGCTGTTCGAAACCGGCCACATCTCAGCGGATGAAATTCTAATGGTCACGCATGAGGCAAAGGCGCGCGGCGTGAAACACGTCGTCGTCACCCATGCGATGTATTTTATCGAAGACATGTCCATCCCTCAGATGAAGCAAGCCGCCGCCGACGGCGCCTATCTCGAATTCGACGCCGACGGCCCCTACGTGGGCCCCCCGCCGCACAAATCCATGAAAGATTACGCGGATGCCATTCGCCAGGTAGGCCCGCAATACTGCATCCTGGCCACGAATTTCGGCAGCATCCGCAATCCGCCCGTCCCGCTGCATCCACAAGGCATGCTCGATTTCATGAACGCGCTGCATAAGGAAGGAATTTCCGTCGCGGATATTAATCTGATGGCGAAGACGAATCCGGCGCTGGCGCTGGGGTTGGCGCCGTAGGATTAAACTGCCGGGTCGAGAAATAAAAAAGCCCCACCCTCGCTGCGGCGAGGATGGGGCACGCAACAATTCAAAATCGTTTACTTCCCCGCCGGGCCTTTATTAATCGGATCCAATACAGTTGAATCGAACGCGCGGTTTTCGCTGGGGCTGCAGATGTATTCGTGGAAATCTTCCTTCGGCACGAGATGATAATATTTTTTGAATCCGGGCCAGGATTTATCTCCCCACGCTTTGGGATCGGAATAGGTCATCTCGATGACCAGGTCGTCATGGTTTACGCGCGTGAAGCGCTCGACCAGATGGAACGCGTCGCTTTTTCTGTGGCCTACGTTTCCGGTGATCATGCTCTTGCCGTTAAAGCCGACTGTATCCACGACGAGCGTGTTCCCTTCCCAGTGCGCGATCGAGTCGCCTTCGAAGCTGGGGTCCACATCGGCGGGATGCTCTTTCAGATTCATCCAGAACGTGCGCCATTCGCGGTGGTATTCGTAAAGCACAATCATGCGGCTGCCATCGGGGGTGGGGACAAACTCGATGCGGCCCAGTTCCGGAAAATCATAGATGGCCGGAGGGCCCAGCGGCTCGCAATCCTTGCCGGGATAATCCCCCTGAAAATCATTGGCCGGGACACCGTTGGTGTCGGTGGCAAAACAAGGGGCGTCGGTGCTCGGACAGACGCGGCCGGGAATGTCCTTCCAGTCCGGAAGGTGAGGGCCGCCCAGGGAATCGTGGGAAATGGATTTCAGGAGCAGATGCTGTTTTCCCCAATCGGTTAAAGGCGGCTCCGGAATTTTCTGGTCGAAAGCTTCCACATTGGTAATACCTCCGGGGCCTTTGCCTCCTGCCATCGAGCGGGAATTCCAGTTGTAGCCGAGCCACGGGCCGTTCAGGTCGCGCGGGTTATAGGGCAGGCTCTTCGTATCGATTTTCGCGGCAGGGGGCTTGGCGACAGGAGCGGCACTTTGCGTCTGGGCGAAGAGAACTTGTGAATAGGCAAGAGCCACGAGCAGGAAGATGGCGGAGGTCACGGTACGGAATCGGATCACGAATTCTCCCCTGGTTCCAAGCAATTTGGTTTTCCTGTGCTGTTCAGCCAACGGCGCTGACGTTAACCTGGCGTCAGGGGCTAAAGTCCCGTTCTTAATATCGTTGAATCTAGCTGCTAAATTAGTTCGCGAAAAAAGCCCTCAGCGCCGTCATTCCGAGCGGAGCGAGGAATCTCTCATCCTCGGGGATCCCGAAAAAAAGAAGGAGAGATTCCTCGCTCCGCTTGGAATGACGGCTTACTTTTCGGGCGACCTATGAAGCCGCTATCCACAAAACCGCTGCCCCCAAAAAACGCGACGCAAAAAGACAAATTCATGCCTATGCCCGCTCGTTGCCGTTACTCCGGCGCGGAGGTTTTTGGAAGCACCGTGCCGTCGGGCAGCGTTAATTTGATCAGCACGCCGGAGTGCGCGCCGTTCTTTGCCGGGCTGCAGGTGACCATAATCTCGTCTCCGGGTTTCAGGATATTGAATTTAAAGCCCTGGGCTTCGAGTCCTCGCACGCTCAGGCCTTCGACGACCCAATGTTCGATGGTGCCGTCGGCGGCTTTGGAATCGAGGTCGATCTGTGAGTGCGGATTGACCATCTCAAAGTTCGTCACTGTTCCTTTGATGGTTTTGGTTGTGGTCATGTCGTATGCGGCGTATCCGTGATGCGCAAAGATCGGCGCGGCAAGCAGTAAAATCCCGGAGATCATGGCGGACAGAGGGATTAATTTCGTTCGCATTTTAGGCACCTGGGCAGCTCATGTAGAACCAGACTACTGCGATTTTATTCGGACGGATGAGACGTGTCAATAACGCGCTTGGTAATAGGAAACACAAATGTTCTCGCGCGGGTGCCGGGCCCTTTGCTGCTTTTGTGAAGGGTGCGAGTTTTCTTTATAAGTTAATTGCCGGTGAAGTTGAAGTCTAAACCCGCACGCTCGATATCAGAATTATTTTGCCAGCGGATCTGGACGCATCTGGAATTTTACCAGTCCGCCTCTGGCTCCCCGGCCGCCTTCCATGTGCCAGACGGCGTTTTCTCCATAATCGGCGTAGACGGCGCGGCCTTTCCATCCGGCTTTGGCGTCGTC
>Ga0265316_10004586_pt1 | contig 13710 bp, 18 predicted proteins | sample 4522metaG_FD_202092 | JGI IMG/M metagenome (GOLD analysis project Ga0265316, IMG submission 202092) | Rhizosphere microbial communities from Carex aquatilis grown in University of Washington, Seatle, WA, United States - 4-5-22 metaG | ecosystem: Host-associated > Plants > Roots > Rhizosphere >... | reverse complement strand
TTCTGCATCCAGTCTCCCCCGCCGCCGTCGTGCGTGTCTCTGCCTCCCGGAACGGGCTCGTTCGATTGCTCCGGACAAGACGCCGGCCCGACCTGCGGAACTGTGAGCACGCCTCTCCCGAGTGGTTGCAGCCGTATTTGCCGCGCGATTTGCCTCTAGAGCACCGACTGACGGCGAACTCAGTACCTCATGCTGGGCGAATTTGCCGAGCGCTCTGGCAACGCTGCTGCCCCCTGAAGCATCTTACTGGCAAGGGCTTGCCCATGAAGATGAAGCGGATTACCCCCTTCCTTTGGTACGACAACCAAGCCAAGGACGCAGCCAAGTTCTATTGCTCCATCTTCAAGAAGTCGAAGATCCACAGCGCCTCGCCCATGTCCGTCGTCTTCGAGTTGGACGGCCAGATGTTCTACGCGCTCAACGGCGGGCCCCAGTTCAAGTTCAATCCCGCCGTCTCTTTCTTCATCAGCTGCAAGGATCAGAGAGAGGTCGACTACTACTGGAACAAGCTGCTCAAAGGCGGCCGACCCAGCCAGTGCGGCTGGCTACAGGACAAGTACGGCCTGTCCTGGCAGGTCGTACCCGAGGCCCTGGGTGAGTGCCTCGGCGGCAAGGATCGCAAAGGCGCCGAGCGGGCCATGCAGGCCATGATGGGGATGGTGAAGCTGAATGTGAAGGGACTGAAAGATGCCTATGCCGGCAAGCCCGCGGCACGCCGGAAGAGAGCTTAAGAAGTTCACGCTTGCTTGACACGCGCGACACCGAGCGGTAGCTCCTTTGTGTGAACTATCGGGCGTTCGTCCTTTCCGTCACAGGGTTCGTGCTCGCGTGCAGCGGAGGGGGGATAGGAAGACATGTTGGAACGCAAGACGGCGGCGCGGATGCCGGCAGCAACCAAGCAGCAAGCGATGCTGCCGTGACAGAAGCGGCCAGTGATACCACCACGAGGGACGCAGGGGAGTTCGCTTGCGGGGACGCGACCTGTGGGCCGTCCCAGATCTGTCTCACACCTGCCTACGGATGCCTAGGTTTCGCGTTGCCCGACTCGGGCATTTGCCCTGATGGGTGGGTTTTCGACCCGACTTTCTCCGGCTGCCTTGAGTCTCCCCCGACGCCGTCGTGCGTGTCACCGGCTCCCGGAACGGGATCGTTCGATTGCTGGGAGCAAGGCGCCAGCCCGGGTTGCGAAACTGTGAACGCGCCCATCCCGAGTAGTTGCGGCCGTATTTGTCGCGCAACCTGCGCGTAGGGCCTCCCGCGCCGCAAGTGGCCCTGGATGACATTTCGAGATGGCCCCAGTATCCTGTCCCCATGCCTGACGAGACGTCTCCTGCCAAACCGAAGCGTCGGTTCACCCGTCGCACGGTGTTGACCGGAATTGGCGGCGTGGTCGGTGCCGGCGCGTTGGGGGTCGGCGGGTTCTTGCTTGTCGACAAGTATGATCGCTTTGCCCGATCAGCCGACCGCACAATCCGCGATCATCGCGTGGAACTTGCGGCCACTCGCCCGCGCATGGTGATTGCTCGTGGGTTGGACCCGGCACGCAGTGTTCGAGCGGCCGTGGAGCGCCTGGGCGGCATGTCCGCGTTTGTTGGCCCCACTGACGTTGTGGTGGTCAAACCCAACATTGGATGGGACCGCACGGCGGAACAAGGCGCGAACACGCATCCGGAAGTGGTGGCGGAAGTAGTTCGGCTCTGCCGTGAGGCGCGTGCCAGGCGCGTGATTGTCACTGATTGTCCTGTTCGAAGATCCCGCGCGGCCTTTGAGCGCAGTGGCATTCTGGCCGCAGCTACGGCAGCCGGTGCAGAAGTCATCCTTCCTGAGGACAGCCGCTACTACGCCGTGCAGATCTCCAAACGCCTGGGCACCTGGGACGTGCTTGAGCCCTTTGTCATTGCCGACAAGATCATCAACATTCCAGTGGCCAAACATCACGACCTTACCGGCGTCACCGCAGGTCTCAAGAACTGGCTGGGCATCACCGGCAAAACCAGAATCACTTTTCACTCGGATTTGCAGCACTCCATTGCCGAGCTGGCCGCGCTCATGCGTCCCACATTGACCATTGTGGATGCGTCCCGCGTTTTGATGGAACACGGTCCCTCTGGTGGCAACCTAGATGACGTCAAACCCACGAGAACCATTGCCGCGGGTGTTGACCCCGTGGCGCTGGATGCGTGGGCGTTCACCCTCTTCCCGAACAAACCCGTTCCGGAAAACCTGCGCATCGCGGAAGGGATGGGGCTGGGACAAGTCAACTTCGCCGCGCTCTCGCCGGAAGAGATCATGGTCGGCTGAGGCGGCCTTGGAGCAGACCGGGCTTGAGGCCCTTGTCGTTGGCAGTGTGGCGGCGGTTCTGCAAGGTTCTCCCGTCACGACCCAGCCGTACAGATGATTGCGGCGGACGGAACTGCCGACCCTCGCCAGGGGTGTGTGAAGTTCGCAATCCGCTACCAGTCCGCCTCGACCGTGCCGCCGGTGAACTGCATGCTCCCCGACGTGTACTGATGGACCTCGAAGGCGTTGCCGTCGGGATCCTTGAGCCAGATCTGCCAGGTATGGTCGCACCCGAGTTTCTTCTCGGAACATGCGATGCCGCGCGTTCGCAGGTCAGTCATCAGGCTGTCCAGATCCTCGGTCTCCAGGCAGAAGTGGATGAGGCCGGTGTTCACTGGCTTTTCCAGCTTCGCATCTTCGAACAGCTCGATGAAGGCCGAGTCGGCGAGCTTGAGGTAGACGCCGAAGGGCGCACCTTTGCGCGTGAAGCGAAACATAGGCACCAGTCCCAGGCGCGTGTAGAAGTCCAGCGACTGTTGCAAATTTCTTACGTTGAGGCAAATGTGAGCGATTCGTTTGAACATGAGGGCCTAGTGTAGCCCACGTTGAAAGGAAGAGCACCATGCGCAACCTGACGGGTACGTGCTGTCCCGTCCGAGTCGGGCAGGACTCCGTGGTTCCCAACCTGTTGCACCCGCACTTCGGGTCGTCCAGAATGTCCACTGGGAAGTTTGTGTTCCACCGACCCAGACTGATTCCACGAACATGACGAAGGACAAGGACACACTAGGCAGCGCGATCTTTCGTGCCGTGGCCGACACGGGACTCACAACAGCGATGTCCGGTGCGGGGACACCCGGCGGTCCAGTCGTCAGCAAAGCGGTGAAGCAGCTGATCCTTGCTGCTGAGGCGAAATTCAGAGAACGAAACGCGCGAAAGTTCGAAAACTGGTTACACGAGGTAGCCACCAGTTTGCAACACGCCTCTTCGGACACTACCGTCCAGCTCATCGAAGGAAGTATCGATAAGCCTTGGGTCCACGGCCCTCTCGAAGATGTGGTGCGAGCCATTCGCGACGGCATCGACGAAAAGGCCCTCGCCTACTTGGCGCGGTTGGCCGCGTGGCAGCTTGGTGACCACGTCTCTTCCGATCGCTGGTCCCGCCGAGCCGTCGCCCTCCTGGTCGATTGCGATGCGCATCTGGTAGAGACCCTACAGCATCTGACCGAAAACTTATTGACACACTGGCCGCGTGGATTCGACGGCATGGTCCGTGTCGCACTGGGTGGGCCCGTCGCGCCTTCGTTCGAACTCGTACAGATCATACCCCAACAAATCTCTGCGGTGAGCACACCCGTCTATGAGCACACGTGGCGCCCCCATCGCCTCTACCCGGAACTGTTTGCCCTGCTCCGCACCTACCAGTTTGCGTCCGAGGAAGGGCATGAGGGAAAGATGCTGATGCGGCGGCGCGAGGCCGTCTACTTGGTGCGTTTGTTTCTGGGTTCAGTCGCCGCGTCGAAGTTTCCTGGCACCGAAGGCAAAGCACCGTAGCCAGGCCGCCACTTGCCGTTCTTCTACAGCGCGCTTGGGCGGTCCTGGCGCGCGGCCGCCACGCTCGGTCCGATGTCTTCGCGCGAGGCCAACTTGCGCCACACCAAGGTCGGATCGCTAAGTCGGATGACCAGGCCGGTCTGCTCCTGGACGGCGCGCTCGATACTGGCGGAGTCAGGACGGGCAGTCGGTGTCCGCACGACCTTCAGCGAATTGGTGCCCACCGCTCCGCCAGGCAAATAGACGGAGCCATTGCCGAAATCAACGACAAAGGCAATCACGCCGGGAATGACGCCCAGGAGAATCCAACAGGCGTCCATGACAACCACACCCGTGTCCACGCGCGCGTGGCTTTGCTGTCCCCGCCGCTCGGGATAAAGAATCGTGCCACAGCCGAGCGAGAGGCTGAGTGTAGTCATGGCGCATAGGGAAGCGATACCGCGAAGAAAACGCGTGTGGTTCATGGGATTTCCTTTCGTAGAAGGGTCAAAGTCGAGTTGGATCTTGCCTTCTTCATCGACTTCACCTCTGCACCGCAGCCCACAGACGCTGGGCCGCAGCCGCACTGGGAGCGCCTTTCTCCACCAGCCGTTGTTGCCCGCCGGCAGCGAATGCAAGAATCCAGGTTTCGTCCTTGGGCACGCCGAGCGCCGTTCGCACGTGGCCGTCCTCGTCGAGCAGGAGCAGCGGCGGCACGCCCTCCTTGAACTCCTTGCGCATCTGCTTCTTCGCCGTGTCTTTGAAGGAACTGGCCGTCATGTCCTCCAGAAAGACCAGGCGCCCCTTCCCTTTGGGCTGCGCCGCGGGAAGAAGGTCGCCCCAGGCCCGTTGCGCCTTCTCGGTATGGTAGGTCGGCGCCGTTACCACCAACACCAGCCCGCCTTTCAGAAGCTCGCCACTGGCGTGCTTCTTGCCATTCGGATCAGCAAGGGCAAACTGGGGCAGAGAAGCCCCAGCCGACGCCTTTGCCGCAGATGTTTCACGCCATACCGTCGGTCCGACTAGCACAAACAGCACAAGGATCGATGTTGTCGTTCGTCTTACGTTGCTCCAACCGTCCATTGATAACCTCGCCCATAGTTCACAATTGATTACGGATGATCCTCCACCACCCCAGACGGGTATGTACCTGGCAGCCCGCTGATGCCCCTGCTGCCCGGCGTCCCTGGTGGCCCGGGTGCGCCTGGCGGACCTGCCGCGCCTTGAGGGCCCGGCGCCCCAGGCGGCCCCTGCGGCCCGGTTCCCCCGTTGCACACCAAAACTGTGGTCGAGTTCTCGAGCGTGCCGTTATGGTTCTGGTCAAGGCCAAGCTCGATGCTTGACCCTCCTGCTTGGCACTGGCTTCCCGGGCTCACCGCTGTCACGTGGACGGCGGCGCGCGGGATATTCAGGTTGGCCTCGACCCACGTGCCGGTATCACCGCGACAGACGTTCAATTTGGACTCGTTCCAACTGTACCGCACCTGCCCGTCCTGACTCGGCTCACAGCTCGGCCGATCCAACGTGGGTGGGGGGGACTGTGTCGCACGCCGGATATCTGGCGAAGTCGCAGTCGGCTTCTCGTGGCCAGAGCACGCCACCGCGTCGGCCAGCAGCACCAATCCCACCACTGCCAGCACATTGTGATTTCGACTGCGGCCATGAGTTCTCATCGTCATGAAGATCACCAATTTCCTCCAGTCCCAGAGTGGAAAATGCCGCTTTCACCCAGGAACTGCTGCATCCGCCATGCCGCCGCGCTTTTCAAAGGCCTGCTGGCATCCCGCGTGCAACAGATGATCTTGCGTCTGCCACCGTCTGAACCACCGCCAATGCGGGGACGACGCGGCAGACCGAAAGGTATGGCTTCAAATGAAAAGACTCTCGATTCTGCTGCTGCTGGCTGCCGTCGGGATGAGCGGATGTTTCTGGGGGTTCCGTGGGCGCGGGCGGGGCGAAGGCCCCAATAGAGGGGGCGAGTATCGAGGACACGACGAGGGCCGCGGTCATTACGACCATGGTGGGGACCACGACCACCACTAACTGACCATATGCGATGCTTTGCCAGGCGTGACTGCGACACCTCACAGGGCGCATGCTTTGCGTGCTTTCGCCCATATGTCTCCTCCCTGCTTCCGTCAAGATGATGTACCGATTCACTCAGTTTGAATGAATCGGTACATTGCAGCGCGCAGGGCACCTCAGCCGCCGTAGATCTCCAGTCCGATTGTGACACGATACTGCGAATAGGTGAACGGAACGCCGCTGAGCTGCGGGGCTGGCATCGCGAAGTTCAGTGGATTGATAATTACGAAGAGGAGCCTGGACACCTTCCATTCGAGTCCCAACGGGCTGAGCCCCGCGTAGATCCCCATACTGCCCTTGGGGGCACCGTACAGATCGATCAACAGGCGGGAGAATCCCAGATTGGCCGTGGTGCGAAGGTTGAATTTCTCGTAGGCCAGCGGCAGCCGCAGTATCACGGTTCCGTACCCATTGAAAGCGCCCTCGCGCACGGCCGTGCGGCCGTTGATGGCAATCCACGGGTTCCATTCCGCGTCGAGCCCGAATGTCCAATGCTTGCTAAAACGGAGGCGCGCGCCCAGTGTAACCGCGGCGGCCGCGTCAGCATACGATCCTGAGCCGCCCAGATAGGCACCCAGGGCCATTTTCGAAGGATCTTTCGGACCCGGCTCTTTCACCGGCGTGGTCACGGGCGGCGGTGGGCTGTGCTTCTCTTCTGCGGCGGCAGCCTCAGAGCCGGCTGGGCTGGCCTCTGCCTGGGCGAACGCACGGCTCGGCAGGAGGCCTGCGATGAAAAGCAAGGTCATGCCGACGATGGCGCGGCGTCGTCGCCGGGCCCGTCTCAGCAAGGCGAGTAGCCCAAGAAAGACTGCCAATCCCGAAGCCGCGCTCCGGTTTCCCGGCCCGCCCACGCTGCAGCCGAGCAGCGACCCATTGCCCAATTTGTGTTCAGGCGCGTCGCACCAATTGTTGGCGAACGTGCAACCCTCCGGGTAATCGAGATTGGAACCCGGTGGCGCGTAGCTGAGATAATCCTTCAAGATCGCCTCCACTGCAGCGATCTTATCGGTTTGGTTGGGATCGAGCGTCGTGCGCAAGACTGCGGTGGCGGCTTCAGTCGCAAGCGCGCGCCGCTGTGCTCGCAAAGGGTCGGGATCATCACAGCGGTCCATCTCGCTTGAGTGGGGAGGCCCGTTGGTCGCCTCGTCCCACTTCCCGTTAGCCTTGTCCACCCAATCCATCACGACGGTAATCTGCATCCCAAGAGCCGTGCGATAGGTATGGGTGAAGCTATCCTCGACGGCGTGAATCGCTTGCCCCATGCGCACGTGGTAAGTCGGCAGCAAGGCATTCACGCCATGGCGAAGCGCCAGGTAGAGCGGCAGCGAGGTCCTAATGTTGGGATTGGGCATGCTTGTTGTGGCATCGAGCCCCTCGAGGGCCTCCCCAACCCGTTCGATGATGAATGCGTGACACGCATCGATTGCCGTGTTCGATCCGCCGGGCTCCGGCTCATTCGCGTCGCGGAGGCAATGCTCGTGCTGCGCGCCGGGATCGCCATGAACCAGCGGCAACTGGCTGAGATCCATCGAATCTCGCCCCTTCAGATCGTTGTCGCGGACGCCCACCAGCAAGGTTGCGCCACCCAGATCGGTCATGCCGTCCGCCGGGGTAAACTCCAGATCGTCGATGAGTGCCTGGTCGTTTCTGTCCGCGGGAAGAGGCGCCGCGGCTGCCGCAATTGCGGGGTCAAGATCGTGCCGCACAGCTAGGAACGCCTCTGTCGTGATGCTTTCATGGCACCCAGCAGTGACAATAGTGGAAATGGTGTAAGCGTCCGCCGACTTGGGCCTGACTATGAACCACCCCAGGAAGATGACGCCGGCTGTGAATGCCGTGAGCACTCCGCCCTTCAAAAATCGTTTTTGTGTCATTATGTTCTCCTTGCACCACGCAGAGCCACCTCGCGAGTGCTGGAGAGCACTCGCAAGTTGGCGCCGTTCAATTGGCGATCAATTCAAGATGGCTGACTTGAATCAGGTGACCCGACGGCCTTGGATCACCCGTATCACCACGACGATCACCGCCAGCACGAGCAGGATGTGAATGAATCCTCCCAGTGTGTACGAGGTCAGTAAACCCAATCCCCACAGCACTACAAAAAGTATAGCCAAGCCCCACAACATGATTGCCTCTCTTTCTGATCTGCAGGCTCTGCAAATCGCGCGCCGGCGACACGGTGGGCGTGGGCCCGCGCGCCGATTGCGCGGTATTCACATGTGCGCTGGAGGGTCAGAATCGGACGTTGACCGCCATGCCCCGCTGACCTCCGTCCCCGGCTACCGGTACGAGTGAAACCGGCGAGCCGTGCAGCGAGGGGATGATCACCCCCAGCGACGATCCCACGACCGCTCCACCCACCACGTCGCTAATGAAATGCATGCCGCCGAGAACCCGCGCTGTGGCCACGAAGCTCGCAATCGCGCCCCCAACACCCAGCACGATCCAGTTTGCCCGCGAGTGGGGGTGAAGCCGTCGCATGGCCACCAACGTGGATGTCGCGACGGCGAAGCTGACCGCAGCGTGACTGCTCAGGAACGACAGCCCCGCGTCGGCGCCATTGCGTTCGGAAAGCGGCGCCTTCGTGCCATAGAGAAAGGGACGCGGCCGGCCCGCTGCGAGCGTCATCACGGAGGCAGCGGCGGTTGCGGCGAGCCCCGACTCGGCGATCACGACGGCGTCGTTCAGGCCCGGCCAAAGCCCCTCGTCCACGAAGAGCAAGGTCGCAGCCCCGAGACCGATGGCGTAGAGACCATAGTCCGAGGCAGTCTGCCAGCCTGGGCTCCAGTAGCCCGCCGTTGTGCGATCGAGCACATTGAGATCGCTGGTGGGGCAAAGTGGGGCGCAGAACGCCTTCTGCGATTGTGGTCGAAATAGCCGCGCACTCTCGAACACCAGCCCGATCCCCAGGATGGGCAAATCAATTTCGGCGTAGAGCTGGAAGGCCGGGCGCAGGGGATTTCGCGGGCTCGGGACGAGAGGCGTGAGCTTGGCAGCCTTGGCCGTGGACTTGGCGTCCTCGACCTTTTCAGGCGAAGCCCCGGGCGATGGCAGCGCGATGGGCGGATTATCAGCAGGCGCGGGCGCGACGGGGGACGCGTCCTTGTCGGCCACTGTCTGGGCTCGGGCGATGCCGAGCGATCCAAGCCACGCCAAAACGAGCGCGGAGCAAACGGCCCGCCCCGGGGTCACCACTTGGTGCCAACGGCCTGCCCGCCCGTCACCATTCCGTGCCGCTCGCGGGCACACCTTCGGCATATTCCGCATGATGACCGCAGGAGGCCTGCAAGTCCTGCGCCGCCGCTGCGGGAGGGCCGGCTTGAGCGTGTCTTTCCTAGAAAGTCACAATCAAGACCATGCCCGACCTATCCTTGGCAATCAAAGGTGCGATTCCCATGCGAACCCCGGCCAATGGGAAGCCCAGGTCACCGCGGCGGTACTGGCGCAAAGCCTCGACGGCGCCAACTGGCTGAGTGAAGATCATGACCTCCCCTGTCGCAAGGCCGGTCAGCAAACTGATGGTCGCGCTGGTCCAGTGGCCAAAACCAGCGCCGATGATGAAGAAGATCCCGGCGTTGACGACGACGTTGCCGCCGTGAAAGAGCAGACTCCGCCCTCGATCTTCATTGGCTGCATCTCTGTTCAACAGTTTCTCCGCCTGGGCAAGCGCAACACAGGAATCTCTTTGCGAAGCCTCGGCCTCGAGTTCGTCAAGGCGCTTCTCATCACCCATGACCTTGAGCGGTGTGAAGACCAGCGGCATCACACCAATCAGCGCGGCGCTGCCTCCCACGTACAGATCCAGCCCCGAAGCGTGGGATACCAAAGGAGCCGCCACGAATTGGCCCGTCGCGAGAGCCGAATAGATTGTGCCCCAAGAGTAGCTCCAAATACGGGCATGGCGGGCGTCGACGCGCAAGCGTTCGTGAATGAAGTGGAGACGAGCTTCTGCATTCAGGTGCTGCAGCGCAGGCTCCCCGCCGACCAACGAAGCCGTGCATTCGTGGCCGAGCGCCGGTCTCGCGCTCAGGAAGAGAACGAACCCAAGAACACGCCCAACCCAACCCATTGTGCATCAAGCATAGCAGGAAAGCACCGGCTAATGGCTCTCTCTACCCGGAAACCCTCAGAACCGAATTGCATCCGTCAAATCCGTCGTACACCGACTCCGGGTTATCGGGGTCGATTGTCAGCTTCTCCTTGTTGAGCAACAACTTGTACTCGTACTTGCCGGGCGCCAGAAACAATTCGACGTTGAAGCACTTCTTCAGTGGATCCCAATTCATGGGCTCAGCCGTTCGATCCCACCCGTTGAAATCTCCCATGACATGCACGCAGTGATAGGTCTGGGCCGCGGACGGACCAAGCGAAAGGACGGCTGAAGTCTTCGGCTTGGAGAAGCACACCTGGTTCCGCCCGGCGCGCTTGGCGTTGTACAGGGCTTCGTCCGCTTCGGCCATTAGCGCACCTGCGGTTCGTGCGTCCCGTGGAAACGACGCCATGCCCACACTAACTGTCACGGGGAGCAGACCTTGTTCATCCAAGTGTAAGGGCGTGGCGGAAATCAACGCCCGAATCCCCTCGGCCAGTCCCTCAGCTGTGTGCTTGGGGGTCTCTGGCAGCAGGATCATGAATTCGTCGCCACCATAGCGGCCCGCTATGTCGGTTTCCCTGACGAAGTTTCGGAGCAGACCCGCCACATGCTTCAAAGCCAAGTTCCCGGTCAGATGGCCGAATTGGTCGTTGATCTCCTTGAAGCCGTCGACGTCGATCATGAGCAGAGAGAGCAGACGGCCGTAGCGCTCGGCCCGCTTCATCTCACTTTCGAAGCGCTCGGAAAGGCTCCCGAAATTCGGCAACCCAGTGAGATAATCAACAGAGGCCATCCGCACAAGGCTCTCATGGGACAGTTTCCCCGCCACGCCTTCTTCTCGCAAGAAGCTTTCCAGGCGATCAGACAGGTCCAGCGCGGCAGTCCTAACCCCGATCGGCCGCTTTAGGACCCCGCGCAAATTCTGAAGATGGGTGGCCAGAGACTTGAAAACAGCCTTGGCTGTTTGCTCGGGCACAGTCAGGCCCGCAAGGTCAAAAGCCAGCCTCTGAAAGTTCTCCGGGGTAGCGGACTGTGCGTCCAAGCGGGACTGTATCTCGGAATTGGATTTCCCTCCGAAGACCAAGCCGCGCAGCAGGTCGCACCCTGTCAATCCGCTTAGGTTTGATGAAATCATGGCGATTTCGCATGCGCGCGAACCTGGCTGCGCGCGCGAACCCTTTACGCCGTCAGAATTCGATCCAGGCGTAGAAGCTTGAAGATCGCCAGCGGCTGCTCGCGCAAGCCCTGGACGGTTACCACGCCGCCGTACTCCTTGGCCTTCTTGTACAGGAACACCACCACGCCCACGCCCGAGCTATCGATGAGCCGCAAACCCGACACATCGACGACGACGCGGGGATGCCGTTCAGCGACCAAGGCGTCGACGGATTGGCGAAGAGCCGGAGTGGTGATCACGTCCAACTCGCCCACGATGCGAAGGGTAGCTATGCCGCCCGCTGTACTGGTTGAGAATTCCATTTGTCATTACTCCTCTCCGCTTCAGATATACCTATCTACACGTCGCAATAGGGCGCGGCACCCGATGGCGTGTCCGTGCCGTCCATCCACACACTGGCCTAGCAGGTTTCGGGCCACTATGCGCTGCAAGTAAGTTTAGGTAGTTGTATGGCGGATGGTCGCGGGATGGGCGATCTCTTCAATCAAGATGAAGTATCGCCCATTCAATTCGAGGGATGGAGGAGTCGTCTCGACGATGACTTGCGGCCCTTGATCTCCTTCACGCGCCCGCGCAACTCTGATTCGCCATCGATCGGCGTTGGCTTGATGCTCGGTCACCATGTGCATTCCTTCTCCGCACACAGGCCTCGGCACAGGATGAGAGCACTCGGCGAGTCCACCCTCGCGCCCCTATCATAGGTGCAATCGTTGCCCCCACCTTACGGCGAGATTACAAGCTTGAAGGGTCCACAGTCGGTGGCCCTGCCAGTCGGTTTGGGAAGCAGTCGAGGATCCTCTCGGAAGGCCCGGTTGTCCAGTTGGGCAGTGCCGAGCAACAGCGACTATGGGAATTCCTTGGAGCTACGGTCGCCGCCGCCGTTCACATTCTCGGCCTCGAGACGGGCGGGGTGTTCCGCGCCCGATACGTCGGCAGGGGCGCGGTCGTGTGCGCCGTGGAAATACTCGGGCGTCGGCTCGGTGGCGGGGTGCGGGTGGCCTACCGTAGGGTGGTCTGGCGTCTCCCGTGCGTAGATGCCGCGAGCGGTGTCCAAGGCGTCACCGGCCGATTCGTGAACCAGCAGATCGGCGAGGCTGACAAGGCCCTTGAGATGTCCCTCGTCGTCGAGCACCAGCAAGCGGGATACCCCCGCGCTGACCATCATCTCGCCGGCTCGATCCACCGGGCAGTCGGGCGGGACGAACTGTACCGGAGCCGTCATCACGTCTCCCACCTTGGTCTTTGCGGCTCGTCGATCCTTTCCGACAACCCGCAGGGCGATGTCACGATCAGTGATCACACCGATGGCCTTGCCATCGGCGCTGCACACCGGCAACAACCCGAGGTTGTGGAAGGCCATCAACTTGGCGGTCCGCGCGACGGTCTCGTCACGGCGGATCCACTGTACGTCCTGACTCATGATTTCTTCACAACGCATGTGTTTCCTGCCTCTCGGTTCTGGGCTTACGCAAGAATCGGTCCAAGGGGCAAAGAGGTCCCGGTTGGACCACCATGAAGCGCGTCGGACACTGAGGGCCATGGATATGAGGCGCATCGGGTGGCAGTCCTGACGCAATCGCATTTCGGTCTTATCGCGGTGAGCGGCGGCTTCAATCAAGATGAGGTACCGTTTCATTCTATTTGAAGGAGACGATTTACCGCCGTCCGAACGTCCTCACTGGGCGTCTCGGTCCGCTGCAGCCCGCGCTGCCCGGCGGCCAGGACGGGATCTACGCTACCGCCGTAGGAGAAGACCGCTCCGCTATGCCCCAACTTCACTCGTAACCCTGTGGCGCGAATCGTGCAGAAGACTCAGTCGGATACAAAATGATTGAGCAGAGTTACCACTGTGAAGGCCGCCCCACTGATCCGCTGACCGTCGCGCGGCTTCAGAAGATGGCCGAAGCGATGCGCCTCATGCACGAGGCGATGATTCAGTGACGGAAGCCATGCCGGAAGGAATCCTTCGAGAAGACGCGCCAGTGGTTGAGCGACAAAATCGCCCCCTGATAGGCGAACAACGCTCGCGCGATGCAGCGGCGAGGCGACCGCTGGATCGATACTTCCTTCACCCCGACGCTGTTCGTGGAGGGCACAACGTCGACGTGCTTGTCGACGGGGATGAGACCTACTCGGCGATGCTTGATGCGATCGGAGCGGCGAAGTCGGAGATTCTGCTCGAGACCTATATCTGGACGGATGACGCCACCGGGAAGAAGTTCGTGGAGGCGCTCGAGGCGCGAGCCCGGGCTGGGCTGCGGATTCACGCGATCATCGATGGATTTGGTTCGTTCGGGCTCTCCGAGACGACCCGACAACGCATGCGCGACGCAGACATCTCGCTCGCCGTGTTCCACTCGGTCCGGCCGTGGCGACGGCGCTGGGCCTGGCCGGTGCGTGACCACCGCAAGCTCCTGGTCGTGGACGGAGCCGTGGCCTTCACCGGCGGGCTGAATATCGGGGACGACTATGCCCCTGCGGCGTGGGGCGGCCGAGGCTGGCATGACGTGCACTGCCGGCTCACGGGCCCCGCTGTAGCGAA
>Ga0265316_10004585_pt1 | contig 13715 bp, 15 predicted proteins | sample 4522metaG_FD_202092 | JGI IMG/M metagenome (GOLD analysis project Ga0265316, IMG submission 202092) | Rhizosphere microbial communities from Carex aquatilis grown in University of Washington, Seatle, WA, United States - 4-5-22 metaG | ecosystem: Host-associated > Plants > Roots > Rhizosphere >... | reverse complement strand
AGTCAGAAGAAAAGGCCGCATTTACGTTATTAATAAGAAAAATCCCAAGTTCAAACAGAGACAGGGATAATTTTAACTAATTTTGCAACTCATTTAAGAAAAGTTTTATATGGCACGTATTGTTGGTGTAGATTTACCAAGAAATAAAAGAGGAGAAGTTGGCTTGACTTACATCTACGGAGTAGGCAGGAGCATTGCACAGAAAGTACTCGATGAGGCTGGTGTTGACAGAAATGCAAAAGTTCAGGACTGGACCGATGATCAGATCAATACTATCCGTAGGATTCTGAATGATAACTATAAGCTTGAAGGTGAACTTCGTTCAGAGACACAAATGAACATTAAAAGGCTTATGGATATTGGCTGTTATCGTGGTGTTCGTCATAGAATTGGTCTTCCTGTCAGAGGGCAGAGCACAAAGAATAACGCCAGAACCCGCAAAGGGAGAAAGAAAACTGTTGCAAACAAGAAAAAAGCTACTAAATAAATAGATTATGGCAAAGAAGACCGGAGCATTAAAAAAGAGAGTCGTTAAGGTTGAACCTTCAGGCCAGGCACATGTTCATTCCTCATTTAATAATATTATTGTAACTCTGACCAATAATTCTGGCCAGGTTATTTCATGGGCATCTGCAGGTAAAATGGGATTCAAAGGTTCAAAAAAGAATACACCTTATGCCGCTCAGATGGCATCTGAAGAGTGTGGTAAAGTGGCTTATGATCTTGGATTAAGAAAAGTGAAAGTATTTGTAAAAGGTCCGGGGTCGGGTCGCGAATCAGCAATCAGATCTATCAGCAACGTTGGTATAGAAGTCACTGAAATCGTTGATGTAACTCCAATGCCTCATAACGGTTGCCGTGCGCCCGGAAGAAGACGAGTCTAAAAAGTTATATAATTGATTATTTTAAGATATAAATTTATTGAACAATGGCAAGATATACTGGCCCAAGAACAAGAATAGCAAGAAAATTCGGTGAACCGATTTTCGGTCCCGACAAGCATATGGAGAGGAAAAATTTTCCTCCCGGACAGCATGGAATGAACAAGAAGAGGAAGAAGACTTCAGAATATGGTGTTCAGCTCAGGGAAAAACAGAAAGCAAAATATACATATGGTATGCTTGAACGTCAGTTCCGGAACACTTTTGAGAAAGCTTCAAGAAGCAAAGGCGTAACTGGAGAAGTATTGCTGCAACTATTAGAATCCCGTCTCGATAACGTTGTCTACCGTTTTGGCGTTGCTCCAACAAGGGCAAGTGCACGGCAGCTCGTTTCTCACAGGCATATAACTGTTAATGGAACCGTAGTGAACATTCCTTCATTTCAGCTTAAACCCGGTGATATTATCGGTGTTCGCGAGAAATCGAAGTCTTTGGAATCGATAGTTGATTCACTGACAACCAAAAAGTATTCTAAACTTTCATGGCTCGAGTGGGATGACACACAAATGGCTGGTAAATTTATGAACTTGCCTGAACGTACTGATATTCCTGAAAACATCAAGGAACAGCTTATTGTTGAATTGTATTCCAAGTAATAATTTTAAGAAAAATTCTATGGCCATTTTATCTTTCCAGAAGCCTGATAAAGTAATAATGCTGGAAGCGGACGACAAACACGGAAAATTCGAATTCCGTCCGCTTGAACCTGGCTATGGTATTACTGTCGGCAATGCACTAAGAAGAATTCTTCTCTCTTCATTAGAGGGTTTTGCCATAACAACGGTTAAGATTGAGGGTATTGACCATGAGTTCTCTACCATAACTGGTGTAATGGAAGATGTTACCGAGATCATCCTGAACCTGAAACAGGTTCGCTTCAAAAGGACGGTTGAGGATGTTGATCACGAGAAAGTTACGATCAAAGTGAGTGGTCAGGATGTATTTAAAGCCGGCAACATTAACTCTGCTTTGACAGGGTTCGAGGTACTAAACCCCGAACTGGTAATATTCAGAATGGAACCGGATGTAAAGATACAAATAGAACTTACTATCAATAAAGGTAGAGGTTATGTTCCTGCTGAAGAAAACGAACCGGTCGACAGTGAATTCGGACTTATCGCTATTGATGCTATTTTTACTCCTACACGGAATGTAAAATATTCTATTGAAAACTATCGTGTAGAGCAGAAAACTGACTATGAGAAACTTCTTTTCGAGATTGAGACAGATGGATCGATTCATCCGAAAGATGCTCTTAAAGAAGCTGCAAAAATTCTTATTTATCACTTTATGCTTTTCTCCGATGAGAAAATCACCCTCGATTCGGATGATAAGATGGCAAATGAGGAGTTTGATGAGGAAGTACTGCATATGAGGCAATTGCTCAAAACAAAACTGGTCGACCTCGATCTTTCGGTGAGAGCACTTAATTGCCTGAAAGCTGCAGAAGTTGAAACACTTGGTGATCTTGTAAAGTTTAATAAGAACGACCTTCTTAAATTCAGAAACTTCGGCAAGAAATCACTTACGGAGCTTGATGAATTGCTCGAATCCATGAGCCTTTCATTTGGAATGGACGTAAGTAAATATAAGTTAGAGAAAGATTAATTTGAAAACTGGTTAAGGAAATAGAGAAATGCGACATAATAGAGTTATTAACCATTTAGGAAGAACAAGTTCACACAGGAAGGCGATGCTTTCAAACATGGCAACTTCACTTATCCTTCATAAGAGAATTACTACAACAACCGCCAAAGCTAAAGCACTTCGTACTTTTGTAGAACTCAAGAAGAGTGGTGTTCAGTTATCTGAAAGATAAGACTGCAGTTGCTGAATTGTTCAGAGAAGTATCCCCGAAAATCGCTGAGCGTCCGGGTGGTTACACACGTATATTAAAGATTGGCAACAGGATAGGGGACAATGCGGATATGTGCATAGTGGAGCTTGTTGATTATAATGAGGCTATGCTTGGAGGGGAAGCTGCAAAAACCAAAACAACCAGAAGAAGGAGAACAACCAAGAAAAAGGAAGAAGTTGTTGCTGAAACAAAAGCCCCTAAAGCTGTCAAACCAAAAGAAAATAAGATTGAGAAAGCTGCTGAAAAAGCGGAAAAAGCTACCGGAGAATCTGTTCCGGAAGAAAAATAAGATGAAAAAAAATTACAAATCTAAAAGGGATGAGAGATTAACAGCTTAATCCCTTTTTTTATATACTACATAATTGTTTAATAATTAAATAAAAATTTATGGGTCAGATAGTTAGTGTTCATGCCCGGGAGATTCTTGATTCACGCGGCAATCCAACAATTGAAGTTGATGTAATGACAACAAGTGGTTATTTTGGAAGAGCAGCGGTTCCATCAGGTGCCTCAACAGGAGAAAATGAGGCGCTTGAACTCCGTGACGGCGATAAGAATCGTTATCTTGGAAAAGGTGTTCTGAAAGCTGTCTATAATGTAAATAACGTGATTGCCGAAGAAATAATCGGGATGGATGTTACCGACCAGGCAGGAATCGATAAGAAAATGATCGATCTCGATGGTACAAAAACAAAAAGCAGTTTAGGTGCCAATGCAATTCTGGGAGTCTCACTCGCAGTTGCCAAAGCAGCAGCTTCTTATCATGGTTTGCCATTGTTCCGTTATATCGGTGGTACTAACGCGGTTACATTACCTGTCCCGATGATGAATATCATTAACGGAGGATCACATTCAGATGCCCCGATAGCTTTTCAGGAATTCATGATTAGACCTGTAGGCGCTCCATCATTCAGTGAAGGGTTACGTATGGGTGCTGAAGTGTTCCATTCATTGAAAAAAGTTCTTAAAGAACGGGGATTAAGTACTGCAGTTGGTGATGAAGGTGGCTTTGCTCCCAAATTTGAAGGAACAGAAGATGCACTCGATACAATTCTCAAGGCAATTGTTACTGCAGGGTATAAACCGGGTTCCGATATTACAATTGCTCTCGACTGTGCTGCTTCTGAATTCTATACGGAAGGTATGTACAACTACTCAAAATTTGAAGGACCAAAAGGTGCAAGAAGAACTTCAAAAGAACAGGTTGATTTTATAGAACAGCTGACAACCAAATATCCTATTGATTCTGTTGAAGATGGTATGGCCGAAGGTGACTGGGATGGCTGGAAGTTACTGACCGACAGGCTTGGTAAGAAATGTCAGATTGTAGGTGACGACGTATTTGTAACCAATGTTGACTATTTGAAAAAAGGAATTGAGATGGGTTGTGCTAATTCAATTCTTATAAAAGTCAACCAGATCGGAACTCTTACCGAGACCCTCAACGCTATTGAGATGGCTCACAGGGCAGGTTATACTACTGTTACATCACATCGTTCAGGTGAAACCGAGGATACCACAATTGCAGATATAGCAGTTGCCACTAATTCGGGCCAGATTAAGACCGGATCTGCCAGCAGAACAGACAGGATCGCTAAATATAATCAATTGCTCAGAATTGAAGAGTCTCTTGGTAACCTGGCTGTATATGGGAATAAGAAATAGAAATAAATTGAAATAAAAGAGGCTGCCCGAGATGGTGGCCTTTTTCTATTGATTTTTTTTGTTTGTGGACATGCTATGGCGTGTCCCTGCTTCAATATGTCATCCATTGACCTTTCCCGCCGTTATTAACAATTGTTGATAACTTCTGTTTACATTGGGTTTATAACAACGAACTATATTTCATTGTTTTTTGAGATTCCTGATGTAAATTTGATTTTATCAGGTGAGCGATAAAAGACTGCTCAAAAGATGTGGAAACGGAAAAGGTTACTTAAATGAAACAAGATCCGTTTCGGTCAGACCCTCGGGTCTGCGCACCAGGAGAGCCGAAGCCTGAACTACACGGACTTCGCGTCCGGAATGTTCAGTAAGTCAACGAAAACCGGAAACGTTCTTTCAATGATTGAGTCACAGGGCTTCAGTAAATGAAGGGCTTCGGCCCCGGGTTCTCTGAAACTGATACAATATCCTTCGGGAAATATGTACCAGCGCCTGAATGACACTTCGTCCCGGAATCCCGGCTTGCCGGGAGAAAGGACAGCCGGAAGGTTCTGCTGTAACAGGCAAAGCCCGAAAGCCAGGGGTTGCAGAAACGGGTCTCGTATCTGATGACGCAGCCAGTCAGAATAACAGTAATCTGGCATCGTTTACAGCCTTGGTTGTCTACGATGAATGGGAACTAATCCTAGCGATGAGTTCCCATTATTGTTTTTATACCCTCCCCGCTGAAGGTCATCTGCTTAAAGTTGGGTTGTTGAAAAAATCAAAATCCATTAACCACAAAGATCACTGAGGGTTTACACAAAGGTCACAAAGATTTTGTATCTAGGATTTTAACTTTGTGTACTTTGTGCCTGCTTTGCGTACTTTGTGATTAAAAATGACTTCTTCAGCTCCACGGATTACGAAGTTTATATATGTAACTCATGTTGACTTATTGAATATCTTTGAAGATCAAAATAACCCCGCTGATGAGTTACTCAGGATTAACAAGTTTTATTAAGGAACTGGAAAAGAAAAATGAACTGATCCGGATTAAACAGTTTATTGATCCGGTTCTGGAGATCACAGAGATAACCGACAGGGTAACCAAATCAGGAGGGAAAGCACTATTATTTGAAAATACTGGGACAGACTTTCCGGTTCTTATAAATGCATTCGGATCAGATCTGAGAATGTCAATGGCTATCGGAAGAGACAATCTTGATGACGCTGGAATTGAAATTGAGAACTTATTTAAGAATGTATCATACAATAAAGAGACCTTTTTTAAGAAACTTTCAGCACTTCCTTCCATCCTTAAACTGGCGGGACTTTTTCCATCACGGATCAGAAGAAGAGGTAAATGCCAGCAAATAATTCACAGGATACCCGACCTTGGTATTCTTCCGGTTTTGAAATGCTGGCCACACGATGGGGGACGTTTTATTACACTTCCTATGGTACACACAAGACATCCGGAAACCGACAGTACAAATGTAGGTATGTACAGGATGCAGATTCTCGATAAAAACACGACAGCCATGCATTGGCAACGTCATAAAACGGGAGCCAACCATTTTGAAGCCTGGAAAACCTCTGGTGAAAAAATGCCGGTCTCGGTTGCTCTGGGCGGAGATCCGGTTTATACCTATGCTGCAACAGCTCCTCTTCCCGAAAATATCAATGAATATATACTTGCGGGGTTCCTCCGGGGGAAAAAAGTTAATATGGTAAAATGTATCACCAATGATCTGTTTGTACCGGAAGATGCCGACCTAATTCTCGAAGGTTATGTAGATCCTTCTGAAGATCTGGTATGGGAAGGTCCGTTCGGGGACCATACCGGATTCTATTCTTTGGCTGACTGGTATCCTAAATTTCATGTAACCTGCATAACGCATTCAAATAAAGCAATTTATCCTGCAACAATTGTTGGTATACCTCCACAGGAAGATGCATGGATAGCAAGAGCAACAGAAAGATTATTCCTTTCACCGGTAAAAATGACAATACAACCCGAAATTGAAGATTTTCATATGCCTGATGCCGGTATAGCTCATAACCTGGTAATAGTAAAAATTAAAAAAAGCTACCCGGGGCAGGGTATGAAAGTTATTGGTTCTCTGTCCGGAGCAGGACAAATGATGTTTACCAAGTATATGATTGTTGTAAGTGGTGATATAAATATCAGGAATTACAGGGAATTGCTTTCTCATGTTTTTGTAAATGTTGATTTCGGTAAAGACCTGTTTTTCACACGTGGTCCGCTTGATGTTCTCGATCATTCATCTGATAACTTTTCTTTCGGAGGAAAAGTTGGAGTCGATGCTACAGTTAAGCTGATTGAAGAAAACTCCGGAAGAGGTAAAACAGTAAAACCGGATAGTCGTGATATTTCTAAAATTAAAATTGATTTCCTTGCCGGCATTGTCGTAACAAATTATAATCTCAGTCTTTTCACGGAAGATATTCCAATCATTATTATTTCAGTTAACCGGTCAGAGGATGCCGATGTTATTGAAAAGATAAGGAATTTGTTCCGGATAAATGACCCCAATGGAATATTCAGGTTGATTCTCGTAGTCGATCATACAGTTGATGTCACTGATTTGTTTATGGTAACATGGCAGCTTCTTGGTAATACTGATCCATTACGGGATCATGAAATTATTTCCATCCATTCTATATTGTTTGATGGCACAATAAAGGCTTTCAGAAAGGGAGGATTTCCCAGAAAATGGCCGAATGTAGTCTGCTCAGATAATGTAACCATTTCAACAATAGATCAGAAATGGAAGTCTCTCGGAGCAGGAGAGTTTATTAATTCTCCATCAACCAGATACATAAGATTATGCAGGAGAGGTAAAGATGAAATTCTCATTGATTAGACCAACGTATTTTTAGATATATAAAGATAACATACAGATAATTAGTCTATTTTTGTATTATCCGATAAGACTCATGTATTTAACATTTTTTCATGTATATATTATTAATAGTTTAATAGCTGCCATTGTTAGAATAACAGCTGTTATAACTAATTCTCCTCTCTCTTCATCCAATTTCATTTTTTTTAGCTCACTTCTCATTTTAATTGTTTCGTTTCTTGTTATGACTCAGACAAGAACTTTGATCAAAACCAGGAGATTGCTCAGGGAAAAGGAGCAGGCGCTTGAACTTATTGAATTGCAAAAGTTCGAATTGGAATTAAAAGATAAAAACATTACAGATAGTTTGATATACGCACAAAGAATACAGGAAGCCTTATTGCCATCTGAATCCTATTTCAGAAAACACTTTTCAGATTCCTTTATCTTGTTCAAGCCAAAAAATATTGTAAGCGGTGATTTCTACTGGATTGGTGAAAAAGGTGAAAAGGTCTTTGTAGTGGCGGCTGATTGTACCGGTCATGGGGTACCCGGAGCCCTGATGTCAATGATTGGCCTGAAGATCATAGAAAAAACCATTAATGAAGATAATATCGAGATTCCTTCCGGGATTCTGGAAGTAATGAATAAAGGACTTGAAAAAACGTTCAGCAGGGAGAAGAACATTGGTACCATCATAAGGGATGGAATGGATATCGGGCTCTGTGTCATTGACAGAAAAAGAAAGAAACTGGAATATGCCGGAGCATTTTTACCTCTTTATCTTATTCGGGATGGAAATCTTGTTGAAATATCGGCAGATAAGATTATTATTGGTATGAATCCCGAAGGGCTATCCTATCTGGATCATGATATAGATCTTCTGGATGATGATATATTCTATATCTTCTCTGATGGATATGTAGATCAGTTTGGTGGTTCTGAAAATAAAAAATTCATGTACAGGCGTTTCAGGTACCTTTTAATGACTATTCATAATTTTCCTGTGAATGATCAGAAAGCGATTCTTGAGGAGAATATAAAGAGCTGGATGGGTAATAATGAACAGGTTGATGATATGATGGTAATAGGGTTCAGGCCCTTAATTGGACAAATTAAATGATTTTCTTTATTTTTTCAATCAATGCAGCCGGCTGAAAAGGCTTGCTTATATAATCATCAATACCTGCTGAAAGGCATTTCTCTTTATCACCGATCATAGCATTAGCTGTAATAGCAATTATCGGAACATGAGAACTGGTTGAGGATTCCAGTGCTCGTATCTTTTCAGCAGCGACCAGCCCACTCATTACAGGCATCTGAATATCCATAAGTATCAGATCAAAATTAGAGGTTCCGAACCTGTCAAGAGCCTCTTTCCCGTTTGAAGCAGTATCAATGCTATGGACCAGGGGCTTAAGAGTAAGCAGCGTGATCTTCTGGTTAATAAGATTATCTTCTACAAGAAGTATTTTTAGATCTTTTAGATCTTTATGAACTTTATCTTTTTGTATTAACTCTTCAATCTTTTGAGAAACTATGCTTTGCTTAGTTTCCGGTAAAGGACTGGTATAAGGAAGAAAAATATTTAAAACTGTCGAATTTGTTCCGATCTCCTGTGCGAAAGTACCATTTCCGGATGAGATGAATTTGGCAGCAAGACTTTTTTCAACGCCAAGATCATTTATCAGAACAATTGGATTATCTGTCTGAATCCTCAATGCTACAATGCTTTCAGGTCCTGTTTCTTTCGTTTTTTTCAGGTTTATGGTAACCTTGGTAACTCTTTCCGATGATTGAATCTCGATAGTATTGAACAGATCAAGAAATATCTGTTTGAGAATTATGGGATCGCCAAAACATTCAAATTCATTGAATTCCTTTTTGTTCAGGATAAAATCAATGTTTGCTTCATCTTTTAGGCTGTAAAGCTCTATAGTGTTCTGAATAGTTGAAAATAAATTAAATCTGATAGCTTTTCTATGCTCATAACTCAGGTTTCCGGCAGACTGCATGGTTAATTCATTTACAGTAGTCACCATGTTATTTGTTGAAGCAATGAAAGTTTCTAGCAGTTCCTTTTGCTTTTTCTGAAGACCTGATTCCATCAGCATATCAGAGATAATAACCAGGTTATTTAAAGGTTCTCTGATCCTGTGAGAAAAATCGATTATGACGTCATCTTTTCTTTCGTTAAGTGAAGAAAACTCTTTTAATGATGCTTTAAAGCTCGTATTAAGGTTCGAAGCCTTTCTGACAATAATTATACCCAGACTTGCACCTGCTATAATCAGACAGCCTGCCGGAAGCTTAAGATTAAAAGATATTAATATTACAGCTGTTATAAGGACAAGAAGCACAATAACTGAATAAGACTCTATGGACTTTCTCTTCTTTTCGAAAATTTCCTCAGATGACTTATTAAAACCAGTACTCCTGGCACCGTTTTCAGTATCACTGACCATAAACCATAATATTTTGAGGTTATGTAAATTTACACAAAATAAGTAATAAATATACATTAACTGAAATTAACAACCTTTAAAGGAAAACGTTAAATTTGTGCTTCCGGTACGAAATTTGAACTGGTTAGGAAAAACTTCGAATGCTATGTTGAAAATATTAAGGATAATTTTTGTTATTAGTTTATTTTCACAAGGTATACCGGTTATCCGGGTGTCAGGACAAGAGAAAGAAGGAATGGTAAAATACACTCCCGAATTCAGGTTCACAGATGGTATTTACCTCAATTTTGACCAGGTTAAACTTAATAGTCCTATACCTAAATCAAAATTACTCACTTCAATAGATTATAACGACAGAGAATTCTTTAAAAAAATCCTTGGGGGAGATAAAATCTATTTCTACGACAATATGGGTGTAAGACAGGAAGTTGCTAAAAACACCATCTGGGGTTATTCACGTAATGGAGTTATTTATATTCAGGTTCAGGATAACTTCAACAGGATTACATTTGTAGGTAGTATCTGTCACTTTGTTGCAGATGTAACAACTGTTGATTCGCGATCATATAGCTCTCCTTATGGATACTACGATCCTTATTATGCTCCTTATAGTTACAGTAGTTATTATAATCCCTACAGTCCGTATTATTCACCTTACAGGTCTAATATGACCCGAAATGAATTAAAGCAGTATCTGATTGAATTTGAGAGTGGTAAGTTACTGGAATTTGACGTCAGTAATACTGAATTGCTCCTTATGAAAGACGATAAATTATATGAGGAGTATGTTCAGCTATCGAGAAAGAAAAAGAAAGAACTTATGTTCGTATATATCCGTAAATTCAACGAAAATAATCCTTTATACCTGCCGGTACCAGTTCAATAATGCAAGCGAAATGAGAACATTACTCTTATCCTTAGCTCTGTTTTTCATAACTGTACTATTGAGAGGTCAGGCCCCATTCCCGAGTAATGATGAAATTAAGCAATTTAATGCCTCAAAAACCTGTGTGGTACTTGAAGATGATCCATTTTCGTCTTATAATATTTATATAAAGGAAGCTGTTAAGGCATGCTGGAAAATCACACCTTACGAGTTTATTACCGTCAAGGATTTTAATGTCAGGAGATTGAATCCGGCTTACTCATTTCTGGTTATTACCCAGACTAACTTTGATAAGGACAAATCTCATGGTTTATATAATTTTTTAAATCTTCTTCAGGGGAAAGATGTAAATAAACTGGCTGAAATGCCTGAAATCTGTGCTATACCTCTTTCTTTTGCAGGTGTAAGTGATCTTATTTATAGTTATAAACTTATTGCTATTGTATCTTTTATGCAGAAACATGCACAAAAGATTTTAGAAGACCCTTCACTGACCTTGAGAAAATATCTTAAATATTATAATAAAAATATACCGGGTATTAAGAATAAAACTATACTTGTGGAGCAGGATGATCTTGCTCCTGAAATTTCAACAATTGAAAGGATAAAAGCAATTTATACAAATAATATTGAGATAGTTAAAGAAGATGAGATAATCAAAGCAATTGAAAATAAGACCCCTGATACTGTTATTCTGCATAAGGTAGGACCTATGGGAGACAGGTATTCAGGTTATTGCTTTGTGATGCTGATAGGCACTGACGATTCTGAATTGTACTACTATAACCTGCATATGGTTGACAAAGCCAATCCGAATGGCCTGTTACCCGACGATCTGAAACGGCTTGAAAATTAGAATGCAGCATTAAAGAAGCAAAGCCGTCTTTTAATAAATACTTAAATTACATGGAAGAGAGCAGAGTATTATCAGAAACAGAAAGAAATTGGGCGATGCTATGTCACCTTTCAGCTTTTGCTGGTTTCTTTTTCCCGTTTGGCGGTGTTATAGGGCCTCTAATTTGCTGGTTAACAAGAAGAGATGAATCTTCATGGGTAAATATAAATGGGAAGGCATCTCTTAACTTCCAGTTATCTATGCTGCTTTACATGGTTCTTACAATTCCTTTATGCTTCATCATAATAGGAATTCCGATTATTATGTTAATAGGTACACTAAAGGTAATCTGTGTAATTATTGCCAGCGTTAAAGCGCCAAAGGGAGAACTCTTCAGATACCCGCTGGTAATACCCTTTATACAATAATTTGATCCTCTTTTAAGTCCCCCAAATGGGGATTTAGGCGGTTGAACCTCCGTTGTTAATGAACTCACCTCCGTCCCCCTCTCTGCTCTGCAAAGAGGGGGCGTAACACACTATATATTAATGATATCCCCCCTCTTTACGAAGTAGAGAGGCGGACGACCGTTAAGAAATTGCCTTGCAGGCAATTTTAGGGAGGAGCGAGCCTGCAGGGCTGAGATGGGGGTGAGTACATTGATTTTAATTTCTGATTTCCAAAAATTTTTGTTAATTTTCAGATTCATTATAATAATCTCATATCATGGCAACTAACAAAGAAAAAAAATCAGCTAAAGGGACCAATGGTAAGGACGATTTATATCATGATATAGAGCAGGAAAAAAAGAAAAAGATGGACAACTCTGAGTATGAAGAGTTGCTGACTGATCTGGAAATTGATCTTGTAAAACTACAGGAATGGGTAAAAGCTAAAAAGCTAAAGGTAGTGGTTGTATTTGAAGGCAGGGATGCCGCTGGTAAAGGTGGAGTAATAAAAACCATCGCCGGCTGTCTTAATCCCAGGATTTGCAGGATTGTAGCTCTTGGCATTCCTACCGAAAAGGAAAAATCTCAATGGTATTTCCAAAGATATGCTTCAGAGTTGCCTGCGGGTGGAGAGATTGTTCTTTTTGACAGGAGCTGGTACAACAGGGCTGGTGTCGAACAGGTGATGGGGTACTGTACTGTCGACGAGTATGAGGAGTTTCTCAGATCGTGTCCCGAATTCGAAAAAATGCTGATAAGATCAGGAATAATACTAATTAAATATTGGTTTTCAGTCAGCGACCATGAACAGGAAAAGCGGTTCCAGGATAGAATAACGGACCCTACAAAACGATGGAAGATAAGTCCGATGGATATCGAGTCGCGTGATAAATGGGTTGAGTATTCCATGGCTAAAGATAAAATGTTCTCTTACACCGATACCAAACAGTCGCCGTGGTATGTTGTCCGGGCCGATGATAAAAAACGAGCAAGGCTCAACTGTATCAACCATCTTCTTTCCCTCATTCCTTACGAGGATCTTACACCAAAACCATTAAAACTGCCACCGCTTAAACACGATGTGGCTTATGTGAGACCACCGGTCACTGAACAAACCTTTGTACCTGAAAAATATTAATTTTTATTTCCTGTTTATAATTGAGGTTCCTTATTGAGTCGTATGATTATTTGTTTTACCTCTCCGTGATCCTCTGTGTAACTAAAAATAAGAACTTACACTGAGCGACACAGAGAAGCACAGAGATTCACAGAGAAAATCCGATAGAATATTTGTCGCCCTTGCGATTATTGGAATTTTAGTTTCTCAGTATCTTTTATACTTTTGTCTTTTATCTTGATACTATGTCTTCCAAACCATCCATCCCGAAAGGAACTCGAGATTTCTCCACTGAGGAGATGCAGAGACGCGAATATATTTTTGAGAACATTAAGCAGGTTTTCAGACTCTTTGGCTATCAACCCATTGAAACGCCTGCCATGGAAAATCTTTCAACCCTTCTTGGAAAATATGGCGATGAGGGCGACAAACTTTTATTCAGGATTCTTAACTCAGGTGATTTCCTGTCATCGCTCAACAATGATGATATGGCTACCCTCGAATATGGTAAACTATCTTCAAAGATTTGCGAAAAGGGATTAAGATACGATCTTACTGTTCCATTCGCACGTTATGTTGTACAGCATCGTGAAGAAATTATCTTTCCATTTAAAAGATATCAGATACAGCCGGTATGGAGAGCCGACAGA
>Ga0265316_10004581_pt1 | contig 13719 bp, 12 predicted proteins | sample 4522metaG_FD_202092 | JGI IMG/M metagenome (GOLD analysis project Ga0265316, IMG submission 202092) | Rhizosphere microbial communities from Carex aquatilis grown in University of Washington, Seatle, WA, United States - 4-5-22 metaG | ecosystem: Host-associated > Plants > Roots > Rhizosphere >... | reverse complement strand
TACGGCGTGGCGGCGCCGACAGATAGCTCTGCGAACGCATCTCGGTGAGGCGCGACACGGTGCGCGGAAAAGCCGCCGCCTCCTCGCCGAAGGTGGCCGCGTAGAGCGCGGCCGGTTCCGCCGCCGCAGACAGGACAAGCCGCACGCCCCGGTCATACAGGGTATCGACGAGCAGGATGAACCGCCGCGCCGCATCGCGCTCCGTGTCGCGGAGCACCGGCACGTCGTCGAGCACGATCGTATGATAGGCCCGCGCGATCGTCAGATAGTCGCTGGCGCCGAGCGGCGCCCGGCAGAGTGCATCGAAAGAAAAGCGGGCGACGCCCTCGGCCGCCTCAGGCACGCTGATCGCCCGACCGTGATTGGTGAGGGTCGCTGCCCCCCCTTTGTCGCCGCCGGTCAGTCGCCGCCAGGCGGCGTTCAGTGCGGCGTGCGCGGCTGGGCCCAGGGGCGTCACGTAAACCGGTGCGCCGGCAAGCTTCGCCATGCGGTAGTCGGTGTCGATGTCGAGCAGGATGGTGTCGGTATTCTGCTTCAGCACGTCGATGAACGGCAGAAACAGGTCGCGGTTGAGCCCACCCTGGTAGAGGTTCTCGGGCGCCGTGTTGGACGTCGTCACCAGCGTCAGCCCGCGGGCGAACAGCGCCCCGAACAGGCGCGACAGGATCATCGCGTCGGCGATATCGGTCACGGCGAATTCGTCGAGGCAGAGCAGCGGCGATTGAGCGGCAATCGCCGTCGCCACCGGCTGGATCGTGTCGCTGGCGGCAGAGCGGCGGGCAAGATGGATGCGGTCCTGCACGTCGCCCATGAATTCGTTGAAATGCGTGCGGCGCTTGAACTCGACCTTTGCCGCATCGAAAAACCAGTCCATCAGCATGGTCTTGCCGCGCCCGACCGCGCCGGCAATGTAAAGGCCCCTGACGCGCGGCGTTCGCCCGGCGAGGCGGGCCAGAACTCCGCCGGCGTCCTTCTTTGCAAGAGCAACGAGAAGCTGGTCGAGCCGCGCAGCCAGGGCAATCTGCGCCGGATTGGCTTCTATTTCGCCGGCCGCCGCCTTGGCGGCGTAGCGCGCCGCTACCGGCCCCTCCGTTCCCGGCGGACCGTCAGATGGCATCCTGCTTCACGCGAATTAGCGGTAAAAGCTGATCGGCTGGCCGTTGGCCTGGCCTTCGAACCGGTTGCCGCCGGCGGACGAGAGATGCGCAAGCGCCGCGCCGCCCTGCCCAGACAGGACGACCTGCGCTCCCTCGAGGCTCCATGCCGAAATCGACTTGAGCAGCGTCGAGTTGCAGCCCCGCGTGGAGGCGCGGTACCCGCCAGTCCACGTCGTGAGCGTCATGAACAGCTGGCAGGAATCCGAACCCGAGGTAATCGTCCAGCCACCGAGGAGGTCGGCGCGCCCTATGCCGCCGTTCTCGCCTGAGCCCGCAGTCGGCGCGGTTACGGAATTCGATGGCGGCGTCAGCGGTTGGCTGGCCGCGTCCGAGCCCTCGGCAGGAACGCCATTCGGCGCCGCACCCGGAGGCGGCAGGTTTGCGGTCTGGACTGGAGTGGTGGGAGCCGATGGCTGCACCGCATCCTGAGCGACAGGCTGCTCACGCTTCCACGGCAAGCCGATTTCGCCAAACGAGCCGCAGCCGGCCAACGTCACCGCCAGTGCGACCGGGACAACAACTTTCCACGCCATCAGCAGTTCCTTTAGCGACCCGCTTGCGCCGGCCGAATCGTTTTCGCGGTTACAGTTTACCGGGTTCCCCGTCAAATCGACCGCACGCCGGGCACATTTGTTGGGCAAAAGCGGCACAATCGCGGCTGGGAAGGATTTGCCCCACCCGTCCCGCGACATTCACATTTGCCGCTCGACCATCATTTTCTTGATTTCGACGATTGCCTTGGCAGGGTTGAGGCCCTTCGGGCACGTCTGCGCACAGTTCATGATCGTATGACAGCGGTAGAGCCGGAACGGATCTTCCAGGTTATCGAGCCGTTCCCCGACCGCCTCGTCTCGCGAATCGATCAGCCAGCGGTATGCCTGCAAGAGCACCGCCGGCCCGAGATAGCGATCGCCGTTCCACCAGTATGACGGGCACGAGGTGGAGCAGCAGGCGCACAGGATGCACTCGTAAAGGCCATCGAGCTTCAACCGGTCGTCATGGTCCTGCCGCCACTCCTTCTCGGGCGTCGGCGTCTCGGTCTTGAGCCACGGCTCGATCGAGCGGAGCTGCGCATAGAAGTTGGTGAGGTCGGGTACGAGATCCTTGATCACCGGCAGATGCGGCAGCGGATAGATCTTCACCGGACCGTCGATATCGTCCATCGACCTCGTGCAGGCGAGCGTGTTTGTACCGTCGATGTTCATCGCGCAGGAGCCGCATACGCCCTCGCGGCACGATCGGCGGAAGGTCAGCGACGGATCGACGGTGTTCTTGATCCAGATAAGCGCGTCGAGCACCATTGGCGCCGTCTGCCCCCGATCGACGTAGTAGACGTCGACCCGCGGATTGTCCGGCTGGTCGGGATCGTACCGGTAGATACGGAACTCGACCGCATCCGGAGCGGTCTTCGGCCACACCTTGCCGGCTTTGACTGTGGAATTCTTGGGGAGCGTAAGTTGGACCACGAGACCTCGTCTCCGGCGCGGGGATCGTCGCGCGCACGCTGTCTCTATAGCCGACCACGCCCTCCCCGGCCAAGCCGGGGGAGGCGCGGAAAATCAGCGCAGACTGACCGGGATGACGAGTTTCAGCCCCGACCAGACGTCATCTACGGCCGCGACCTTCACGTCGATGAGGTTCGCCTTGAGCGCCTCGGCACGCACGATGTCTTCGGTCACGTCGGTCGGCACCCGCGCCGCCTTCTTGGGCCACGAAATCCAGATCATGCCATCGGAGTTGAGATGCCGGCGCAGTTTGGCGAGGCCGGCAGCGAGTTCCGCCCAGCTGGTCGTAAACGCGTGGATCACGTCGTAACTGCCGGGGCCGAGTGGTCGTGACCAATCCTGCCGCCGCGCGACCTTGCCGAACTCCCCCGTACCGGGAAGGGTCGTCAGCTGTTCGGGCAACGCGACAAAAGCCGCGGTCGAACCCGGCTTGTAGCCAAGTTTTTCCTGGATCGGCTTTACTGAGTAACCGGACTGCGAAAGTGTAGCGAGCGCCATCGAGTATCCATCCTGCTGGCCAACCGCCGCGTATCGCCGTTCGGCAACGAACGTCGCGGATATCGAAGCCGGCAGGATCGGGGGAAAACCCTTTGAAGTCCGATAGTTATCTTGCCGTTTCGGGCCTGCACTAGAAATAGGGCATTTCGGCAACACCGTCATGCTTTTTCACGCAGCGTCGACAAAAATGGCTAACGGCGCCGAAATCGAACTAAGGCATTGATTGATTTGGATAATCCGGAACGCCTCCTGGGGAAAACCTATCGAAAGGTATGCGCGCCCGATGCCCGGCCAAGGTCGGAGCAACAACGCACGATGGCTTTCCAGTATTCGGGCGCCGCCGGGCTTCAGTAAACCCGCGCCTTCGGTGCAATGTACTGCACGTCGTTGGTCAGCGTGTAGGTGTGCACGGGCCGGTCATCAAGCACAACGCGCCTCTGCGCGAAGTCGATTGAGGCCAGCGTGTGCTTCATCCAGGCCTTGTCGTCGCGTGCCGGATAATCCTCACGCGCGTGGGCGCCTCTGGATTCCGTCCGGTTGAGCGCCGAATCGACAGTCGTCACGGCCTGCAGGATGAGATTCTCGTATTCCAGCGTCTCGATCAGATCCGAGTTCCAGATCAGCGAGCGGTCGCTGACGCGGATGTCGTCGCTCCCCGTCCACACCTGATGGATGCGCTCGTGTCCTTCCTGCAAAACTTCGCCGGTCCGGAACACGGCACAGTTTTCCTGCATGACCCTCTGCATCTTGAGGCGGAGTTCTGCCGTCGGCGTGCCACCGTTGGCGAAGCGGGCGCGGTCGAGCCGCTCGATCGCGAATTGGCCGGCATCCTTCGGCAGGTCGCGATGGCGGGAATTGGGTTCGATCGTCTCGACGGCGCGACGGCCGGCGGCGCGGCCGAACACGATAAGATCGGTCAGCGAATTGGAACCGAGGCGGTTAGCGCCGTGAATCGACACGCACGCCGCCTCGCCGACCGCCATCAGCCCCGGGACAACCTTGTCCGGGTCGCCGTTCAGCTTGGTCAGCACTTCTCCGTGATAGTTGGTCGGAATGCCGCCCATGTTGTAGTGCACGGTCGGCAGGACCGGGATGGGCTCGCGCGTCACGTCGACACCGGCGAAGATGCGCGCCGATTCGGAAATGCCTGGCAGCCGTTCGTGGATCACCTTCGGATCGAGATGCGAAAGGTGCAGGTGGATGTGGTCCTTGTTCGGTCCGACGCCCCGGCCTTCGCGTATTTCGATGGTCATCGAGCGCGAGACCACGTCGCGTGAGGCGAGGTCCTTGGCGTGGGGCGCGTAGCGCTCCATGAAGCGCTCGCCCTCCGAATTCGTGAGATAGCCGCCCTCGCCGCGCACGCCTTCGGTGATAAGCACGCCGGCGCCGTAGATACCGGTCGGGTGAAACTGCACGAACTCCATGTCCTGCAGCGGCAGTCCCGCGCGGAGCACCATGCCGTTGCCGTCGCCGGTGCAGGTATGGGCGGAGGTGCAAGAGAAGTAGGCGCGGCCATAGCCCCCGGTGGCCAGCACCGTCTTGTGCGCACGGAAACGGTGGAGCGTCCCGTCATCCAGGCACAGCGCCACCACGCCGCGGCATTCGCCCTCTTCCATGATGAGGTCGATGGCGAAGTATTCGATGAAGAACTCCGCCGCGTGGCGAAGCGATTGCCCATAAAGCGTATGCAGGATGGCGTGACCGGTCCGATCGGCGGCGGCACAGGTGCGCTGCGCCGTGCCCTCGCCGTAGTTGGTCGTCATCCCGCCGAATGGACGCTGATAGATCTTGCCCTCGGCCGTGCGCGAGAACGGCACGCCAAAGTGTTCGAGCTCGTAGACCGCCGACGGTGCCTCCCGGCAAAGGTACTCGATGGCGTCCTGATCACCCAACCAGTCGGAGCCCTTCACGGTATCGTACATATGCCAGCGCCAATCGTCGGCGCCCATGTTGCCGAGTGCCGCCGAAATGCCGCCCTGTGCTGCCACCGTGTGCGAACGCGTCGGGAAAACCTTGGTGATGCACGCCGTCGTCAGACCCGCTTCGCTCGCTGCCAGCGTCGCGCGCAGTCCCGCACCACCGGCACCAACCACCACCATGTCGAAGGTGTGATCGACGAACGGGTATGCCCGCCCGTTCACGTTCGGAGCGCCGTTGGGCTTGCCGCCGTCAGCCATATCAGCCACCTACCGCGAGCTTCATCACTGCAACGACGGCCACCGTCGCCAATCCATACGAGAACAGCGTATTGGCCACGAGCAGCACCACCTTGAGGCCCGGTGCGCTGATGTAATCCTCGATGATGATCTGCATCCCGATGCGCATGTGCACCGCTGTGGCCACGAACAGCAGCACGAATACCGCCGCCGCGAGCGGCGAACCCACGGCGTGGACAACCTCGCCGTAGGGCCGGCCCGCCACCGAGGCGATGATTCCGGCGGCAAGCAGCGCCAGCACGATATTGGCGGCGCCGGTGACCCGCTGCCGCCAGAAATGGTCGGTACCGGCGTGGGCGGACCCGAGATAGCGGATACGAGCAAGCGGAGTGCGCACGGGGCCTACCTGAAGATCAGGATCGCGACCCACAGAATGACTGTGAGAGCCAGCGAACCGATGATGTTGAGAAGCGAAATGGTGTCCCGCTCGCCCTTGTCGAGTGCGTAGCCGAAATCCCAGACGAAATGGCGGACGCCACCAAGCGCGTGGTGGATGAGCGCCCACGAGAAGCCGATCATCACCAGGATGCCGAACCAGGAGCCGACGACCCAGTTAGCGACGCCGAACGCATGCGGCCCCGCCGCCAGCGCCACCAGCCACCATGCAAGGAGCAGCGTGCCGAAATAGAGAGCGCCACCGGTAATGCGGTGAACGATGGATACGATCATCGTCACATACCAGTGGTAAATCTGGATGTGAGGAGATAGCGGCCGGTTCGCTTTGGCTTCGGCGCTCGACATGGGCTGCCCGTCGTCCTTCGAAAATACCGGACCGATGCTGGAAACGCGCCGTGGTTCTAGCGCCCTTCTGCACTCCTAGTCAAAGCAACGTCTAGTCGTGCCTCACCCGATAGAGCGCCGCAACGTCGGTGCGTTTGACCAGATCGAGCCGCGCCGCCCAGGGACCACTGCTCTCCGCCGCACCGGCGTTGAGGAGGAGAACGTAGTCGAAGGCATCAAGGTGGCTGAGATAGGCCGGGACGCCACGATATCTCTGCGCCGGATCGGCATCGGCCAGGAGATGATAGTCTTGGGGCTCCCCCAGCGGGTCGGCGAGTTGGTCGTAAGGCGGCAGCACCGCCAGCGGCTGCTGATGGGGATCGGCGAACAGGAGAGGCCAGAAGGCATGCCGCTCGATCAGCATGAGCGCCGGCAAATGCTCGTCCGTGCGGAACAGGAACGGCAGCTCGCGCCCGCGCGGCTCGTGCGCCCGGTAGTCCGGGCTCGCCGTCTTGGTTGCCGTGACTGCCATTACTTTCGCGCCTGCTTCGACCGAGGCGTAGGTCGCCCGCAGTTCGGCGAGGTCGCTGCGATGATCGAGCCATACCGAGACAACGCACGCGGTTCGCGCAACCAGAAGTACGCCGAGCGCTGCGGCAAGCACCGTCCCGACTTTTCGGGACGGCACCGGCTCGATTCCTGCGAACAGCAGGAAGCCCATCATCACCGGCAGGCGCAGATCGATCACGGCACCGCTCTTCATCTGCGCCGGAGCGAACAGATAGGCGATGCCGAGGGCGCAGAACGCGACCGCCGACCCCGCGTCGAAACGCAGGTGGCGCCGGATGAGAACGATCGCCTCGACAACGACGACGGCGCTCACCCAGGTAAGGGTGGCATCGTAGGTGGCGAACGGCACCAGGAGGTGGAACACGCGACGGATGGGAATGTCCCAGACGGTCGGCCCCGTCGCATCCGCCATCGCCGAGACCCGGTAGAGCGCCGCCACCGGCGCCAGCGCCAGCAAAAGCGCGCCGGCGCGTACAAGAATGCGCCGGCCCACCGGCTGGCCGGCGGCCCTTGCGGCAACGATTCCCGCAAGCTCGTGCGCCGCGATCAGCAGCATGAAGAACAGGACACCGAGCAGGTGGCAGAAAAACAGCGCGAGGTTGCCGAGCGCCGCCACGGCGACCGCGGCAGCCAGCCGCCGCTGGCTGAGCTGGATCCAAACGGCGGCAACCGCGAATGCGAGCCCGACGCTGTAGAGAAAATTCATGAAGCCGAGGAGAAAGGCACCGTTGTACGCAACCAGGCCCCCGGCCAGCGGCCAGATGGACCACCGTCCGAACGCCGCACGGTGATAAAGCACCACGCCCCCGACCGGCACGATGGCGGACAACGCCAGCAGCAGCCGGCCGACCACGCTGACCGGCATCACCTGCATCAGCGGCGGCCCGATCAAATCGATCGCGAGGTTGGGCACGATCTGCCAGTGCGGCGCGTACATCGTGCGCAGCACCGGATCGCTCGCCCCGAACGCCAGCACGTAAAGTCGCGCCAGATGATTGGGGTAGTCGAGGACGGGCGGCACATCGACGGCAAAGAATGGGGCGACCAGCGCCAGGCACACCGCCAGCGCCGTCAAACACCACAGCTTGCCACTTACCGTCATGCCTGCCCCGTCCCTCGGTCGGGCGCCATCTAACTCAGCAACTCTTAAGCTTCCGCAAGCGGCCTCCGTCTTGCCAACCAACGCATGTCGGCTTAGCAAACCGGCGTCAACCGCAAGCCTTCTCGAGAATTGGCATAGTCAGTCATGGCGACCCACCACCTTCTCCTTCTCCCCGGCGACGGCATCGGCCCCGAAGTGATGACCGAGGTGAAGCGCGTCATCGCCTTCTTCAACGCCGAAGGCGGGGCTACGTTCGAATACGAGGAAGATCTGGTCGGCGGCTCCGCTTACGACGCCCACGGCAAAGCGGTCTCCGACGCCACCATGCGCAAGGCACTCGCCGCCGGCGCCGTGATCTTCGGCGCGGTCGGTGGACCCAAATGGGACGGCGTTCCCTATGACGTGCGGCCCGAGGCCGGGCTGCTCAGGCTGCGCAAGGACCTCGAGCTTTTCGCCAATCTTCGTCCCGCGATCGTTTACCCTGCGCTTGCCGACGCCTCGTCGCTGAAGCGCGAGCTGGTCGAGGACCTCAACATCCTGATCGTGCGCGAGCTCACCGGTGGCGTCTATTTCGGCGAGCCCAAGACGATCACCGACATCGGCAACGGCCAGAAGCGCGGCATTGATACGCAGGTCTACGACACCTACGAGATCGAGCGCATCGCGCGTGTCGCCTTCGACCTCGCCCGCCATCGCCGCAACAAGGTGACGTCGATGGAGAAACACAACGTCATGAAGTCGGGCGTTCTCTGGCGCGAAGTCGTCACGGCGACGCATGCCCGCGAATACGGCGACGTCAAGCTGGAGCACATGCTGGCCGACGCCGGCGCGATGCAGCTCGTGCGCGCGCCAAAGCAGTTCGACGTCATCGTCACCGACAATCTCTTTGGCGACATTCTTTCCGATGTCGCCGCCCAGTTGACCGGCTCGCTCGGCATGCTGCCGTCGGCCTCGCTCGGCTTGGCCGATCCCAAGACCGGCAAGCGCCGCGCGCTCTACGAGCCGGTCCATGGATCGGCGCCGGACATCGCCGGCAAGGGCATTGCCAACCCCATCGCCATGCTCGCGTCGTTTGCGATGGCGCTGCGCTATTCGTTCGAACTCGACGATGCCGCCAACCGGCTCGAGCGGGCAATATCATCCGTGCTCGACAAGGGTTTGCGCACCGCTGACATCTGGACCGCCGGCCACGAAAAGATCGGCACCACGGCGATGGGCGACGCCATTCTCACCGAGCTGGGCGAGAGCGCGTGACCGTTCTCTTCCGCCATCGCGGATTCTGGCCCCGCCACATCGGCCTTCTCGTCTTTCTCGTTGTCGTGTTCGTTTACGGCTGTTTTGAGCTGTGGCGGGCCTGGAAGATGCCCTCCGCCGACGCCTCCAACGGCGTCATGTTTGGCGTTCTCTTCGTCGGTGGCAGCCTGATCGGGATCCGTCAGGTGCTGGCCGACAACCGCGATCTGGTCGTCGCGCTCGCCCGAAACGAGGCGGAAGGCGGCCTGGTGGCTTCGGTCTTTTCGCGCGTGCGAACTGTGGAGATTACTGCAGCACCGGCCGATTTCACGAACTGGCGTCTCCAGCGCAAATCCATCGGCCGCAGCCGGGTGGTCTTTTTCGTTCACGCCGACTGTCGCGCGTGGCCGCGACCGCTGCGCTTCGACGTCAGGCCCGGCAGCGACCTGGCGGGATTGCGGGCCCTTGCCCCTGAAGCGGTCGCGGAGTTTGAAGCCGTAACCGCGCCTGCCGGAGCCGCGAAATCCTGAACTTGGGCGTCGGCTCAGCCGAACGCGGTGTCGTAGAGCAGCTTGAAATTCAGCGCGAGGATGACTGCCGCGACGATCCACGACAGGATCGCCAATGGACGCGAGATGGCGAACTTGCCCATCTTCCTGCGGTCGCTCACGAACTGCACCAGCGGAATGACCGCAAACGGCAGCTGCATCGACAGGACCACCTGGCTGAGCACCAGCAGCTTGCCGGTGCCGGCCTCGCCGTAGAGCGCCGTTACCGCGATCACCGGAATGATCGCGATGCCCCGCGTCAGCAGCCGCCGCAGCAGGGGCGGCAGCCTCAGCCTGAGGAATCCCTCCATCACGATCTGGCCGGCGAGTGTGGCCGTCACGGTCGAGTTGATCCCCGACGCCAGCAGCGCCACCGCGAACAGGATCGAGGCAACGCCGAGCCCCAGCAGCGGCGCGAGCAGCCGGAACGCCTCGCCGATGTCGGCTACGTCCTGATGCCCGCTGTCGTGAAAGGCGACCGCCGAGATGATCAGGATCGCCGCGTTGACGAACAGCGCCAGCATCAGCGCGATCGTCGAGTCGGTCGTCGCCCATTTGATCGCATCGCGCCGGCCGGCGTCGGTCTGGGCGAAAGCGCGCGTCTGCACGATTGACGAATGAAGGTAGAGATTGTGCGGCATCACGGTGGCGCCGATGATGCCGATCGCGACATAGAGCATCGCCGGATTGGTCACGATCGCCGGCGACGGCACGACGAGGTTGGTGAGCAATGCCGCCATCGGCGGCGCTGCGGCCACGATCTGGATGGCGAAGCAGACGAAGATCACGATGATCAGCGTGACCACCATCGCTTCCAGAAACCGGAAGCCCTTGTTCATCAGGATGAGCAGCAGGAAAGCGTCGAGCGCCGCGATCAACGCACCCGCAACGAGCGGGATGCCGAACAGCAGGTTGAGCGCGATCGCCGTGCCGATCACCTCGGCCAGATCGCACGCCACGATCGCCAGCTCGCACGCGGCGTAGAGGACGAGGTTCACCGGCGCCGGGTAGTGGTCGCGGCAGGCCTGCGCCAGATCGCGTCCCGTCGCGATGCCCAGCCGCGCCGCCAGCGACTGGAGCAGGATCGCCATCAGGTTGGAGAGCATGATGACGAACAGGAGCGTGTAGCCGAACGACGCTCCGCCGGCGAGGTCGGTAGCCCAGTTGCCCGGGTCCATGTAGCCGACCGAGATCATGTAGCCGGGTCCGGCGAAGGCCAGCAGCCGGCGCACCCACGAGCCCCCGACCGGAACGGCCACGGACCTGTGCACCTCCTCGAGGCTCGGCCGATCGCCCGTGCGCGCAAGCTTCCATCCGCCGGACGCGCCGGGCGGCGGCGCCTTTTCAAGCATCGCGGGCCGCGCCTTCAGCCGTCTGGAACACCCGGACCTTCATGATCTGCGTTCAATTGAGAGTGATAATGCGAACCACTCTCAAATACAGAGCGCAGACGATTGCGTCAAGCATCGTGGCAATGGCCGGGATGCCCGCCCTGCCGGACGGGCACCCCGGGTCAGGCGGTTCGTTACCGATCCCAGGTCACGTAGCTGAGATTCAGCGTCTTCGGCGACCCCGGCGAGATCGCGTCGATGCGGAACTGGCTGATGCGCCCTGCGCTCGTGGAGGCGCAGATGCTGTCGCCGGCAGACAGCGTGTTGAGCGGCACCGGCGCGGAACTGAATGTTTCCGACCGGCAGCCGCGACGGCCGCGATCCTGGCGGTTTCCGACCGCAATCTGCGCCCCGTTCATCGGCTTGATGAACATCTGCACCGGTGTAACCGCCTGGAACCAGAAGTCGGCGTTGTCATTCGATCCGGAGACCTGACCCTCATCGAGGTCAAACAAATAGGTCTGTGCGACGACCAGCGAACCGGCCGAATGGGGTGCACCGCCGCCGAAACCGCCACCAGGGCCGCCGGGACCGCCGCCGAAGCCGCCGCCCGGACCGCCAGGCCCGCCACCCGGACCGCCGGGACCGCCACCGAACCCACCGCCCGGACCGCCAGGACCACCACCCGGACCGCCGAGACCGCCACCGAACCCACCGCCCGGACCACCACCAGGGCCTCCCGGCGCCGGCGACCACGTGGTGTGCTCAAGGTAGATCGTCATCGGCACTGGCACGCCGGGAACGCCGTTGATGCCGGCGACACGGATGCGCCCGAGATTTCCGCTTCCCGTCGCGACGCAGGCCCAGGTACCGGTCGGCATCTGCGCCTGTGGAATCGGTGAACCCGAGAAGGACGCCGACCGGCAGTCGTCGAACGAGGGCCGATGCGTGCCCTGCGGGCTGAGCTGGGCGCCGTTGATCGGCTGGATCAGCCGCAGGAAGGGATTGTCGGCCCGCAGTCTGAGGTCAGGCTGACCGCCGCCGGCATCGAGGTCGACGATGCCGTTGTCCGACAGCGACAGAGGTCCGTCGGAAACAACCACCGGCCCGGGAGGCGGCAGGACGGCGCACTGAAACCGGCGGCCCGGAAGCTTCGAGCAGTCCTGGTTCGGCGGCACGACGTACTGCACCACGCCGGCATCGCCGTATTCGCAGATGAGGCGCTCCTGCCCGCTCGAGTTATCGACGCGGTACCCGGTGACGCCGCTGACCTGCTCCTCCGTCGCCCAGCCGGGTGGCATCGGTTCGACGATTGTCCGGGTTGCTTGCGGCAACGGACACGTGAGTGTCGTGTCGGCGGAAGCCGCCGTCAGCGAACCCGCCGATCCTAAGACAAAGAGCCCAAAGGCCCACAAAGCACGCATGAACGTCCCCCCTAGGTTGACCGGCACGAGCGTTCCTTACGCCGGGAATAACGACCTTAGCGCGTATCGACGAAGCGCGGATGACTGCGCGACCGGTTACGGGTGATGCCGGTCACAGCCCGCCAAAGCCCGGCAGAACGTTGACTCCGCGCCTCTTTCGCGTAGAAGGAGCGCCGGCTTTGCAGGTGACCGATGGGCGTGCAACTCCCCTTCGCGGCGGTTTACGGCGAACAGGCGCGCGGCGCCTGTGCCGCAGCTGTCCGCGCGACGCCTGCCAAAGCCACCCCGAAAGCCGCGAAAACCGCGTAACCTTCGCTCGTGCCGTTCCTCTCCTCGGCGCTGAGCGAGGACAGGCCGGAATGGGTCGATGCGCCCGATGGCAAGCGGGAGAGGAAACGGAGCTAGGCAATCATGGGCTACAAGGTCGCGGTCATAGGCGCCACCGGCAATGTCGGGCGCGAAATGCTCTCCATTCTGGACGAGCGCGGTTTTCCGGCAGACGAGGTCGTAGCGCTGGCCTCGCGCCGCAGCCAGGGCACCGAGGTGTCGTACGGCGACAGGGTCCTGAAGGTGAAGACCCTCGACAACTACGATTTTTCCGACACGGACATCGCCTTGATGTCGGCGGGCGGGACGATCTCGAAGGAGTGGTCGCCGAAGATCGCCGCCGAGGGCTGCGTCGTCATCGATAACTCATCGGCCTGGCGTTATGACGCCGATGTCCCGCTGATCGTGCCCGAGGTGAACGCCGACGCGATCGCAACTTTCCGCAAGCGCAACATCATCGCCAACCCCAACTGCTCGACCGCGCAGCTGGTTGTCGCGCTGAAGCCGCTCCACGACCGCGCCAAGATCAAGCGCGTCGTCGTTTCCACCTACCAGTCGGTTTCGGGCGCCGGCAAGGAAGCCGCCGACGAACTGTTCACCCAGACCCGCGCCATCTTCGTCACCGACCCGGTCGAGAACAACAAGTTCCCGAAGCGCATCGCCTTCAATGTCATTCCGCAGATCGATGTCTTCCAGGATGACGGCTTCACTCGCGAGGAGTGGAAGATGGTGGTCGAGACCAAAAAGATCCTCGACCCGAAGATCAAGCTGGTCGCGACCTGCGTGCGCGTGCCGGTGTTCGTCTCCCATTCCGAGGCGGTCGCCATCGAATTCGAGAACCCGATCACCGCCGACGAGGCGCGCGATATCCTGCGCGAGGCGCCGGGTTGCCTGGTCGTCGACAAGCGCGAGCCCGGCGGCTACGTCACGCCGATCGAGGCGGCCGGCGAGGATGCAACCTACATCAGCCGCATCCGCGAGGACCCGACCGTCGACAACGGCCTGATGCTGTGGGTGGTCTCCGACAATCTGCGCAAGGGCGCCGCGCTCAACGCCGTTCAGATTGCCGAGGTCCTGGTCAACCGCCG
>Ga0265316_10004580_pt1 | contig 13720 bp, 13 predicted proteins | sample 4522metaG_FD_202092 | JGI IMG/M metagenome (GOLD analysis project Ga0265316, IMG submission 202092) | Rhizosphere microbial communities from Carex aquatilis grown in University of Washington, Seatle, WA, United States - 4-5-22 metaG | ecosystem: Host-associated > Plants > Roots > Rhizosphere >... | reverse complement strand
GATCAGGACATAGAACCAGACCTTGCCGCTTCTAAGATTGGTGAAGGTCCGGGCCAGGGCCAGCATGACCTCGGTCATGGCCGACTCCCCGCCGATTCGAGCTGGAGATTGGACGGCATCAACTTCAAATGTTGCAGTTGCGCCAGCCCGCCTTTTTTCCCGGTGGGGTCGCCCGCCAGAAAGACCGAACGCTTGTCGAAATCGACACTGACGCCCAGACGATCAGGCGCGTCGTGGATGGTGTACGTGTATTTACCGTTCTTGAACTGCAAGTTATGGCCGCCTCGCGCCAAACGCATGTCGGGCAACTCATCCTTACCCGTCCCTCGCCGATAGCCGACGACATCCAGCACATAACTGAACTCGACATTGCCATCAGCCGTCAACAAGGCGTAATCGAGCGTTTCGTCCTCCATCTGGAAAACCACCACCGACTTGCCGCCCTCCTTCAGCGGAAACGCCAGCACGGTCTGCAGATGGCCGACTTCCTCGTCGAGCTGATAAGTAATTTTCCGTTTGCGCCCCTTTTCCCGGACCGACATTTTCCGGTAGCCAAGCGGCGAACTGCCGGCCACTTCGTCCTCGACGGAACGAACCAGCACCGGGCGATCGCCGGCCACCTGATACTCGTTGAACTGGTGCCAGCAACAGCCACTCTTGGTCATGGTCGACAGCGACTTGGTTGCTGCATCCACCTGGAACATGCCGCAATAGCTTTGGGCCAGTTCGGTAAATGCGGCGCTGAGCTTGAATCCGGTTCCGGTCGCCAGGTACACCTGAAACGAGGGTCCGTGGTAGCAGGAGTTCTGGCCGTCCATGATCGCCAGATCCTTGCGGCCGTCAAAATTAAAATCCTCGTAGATCAGCACGCTCTGCTCGCCATAAGGGAGTTGCTTGATGTTCGGGGTCACCTTGCCCTGCGCGACATCGACCGTCAACTCCTCGGCCGTAACGTGAATGATTCGCTTGCCGGTCTTGCTGTCGAAAACCGATACGGCGCCGGGCCGAAACACCTCGCTGCTATCCTCAACCGTCACTGTGGCGTGGTATTCGTCGGAAAATGGACCGATCGGATAGGTCTTGCGCGCAGCTTGTGCGTCAATGGCTGATGCGAATATCGCCAACGCGATCAGCCCGGCTCTACCCCAACCTCGTCTGAGATCACCCATTCTTGATGCCCTCCCATTGTTTCTGCAGGCGTTTAGAGGAAACCGGCACTGGCGTCCGCAATTCCTGTGCGTAGAGACCGACGCGCAATTCCTCGAGCAGCCAGCGGAACTGTTCGACCTGCGGATCGAGCGTGCCGAGCTTGGCGAGCTGGATGGCGCGGCGTTCGTAGTTGGTCCACAGCGGCGTGTATTCGACCATCAATTGCGCATCGCGCCCCGGGTTGGCCTTGAGCTTGTCGAGACGAACCACGATAGCCTTGAAGTAACGCGGGTAGTGCTGCAGGCGCTCGAACGGTGTATCGAGCAAAAAGTTCTTGCCCATCAGACGCTTCAGTTGCGCCTCGACGTCAGCGACCGCTGCGGTATGGGCCTTGAAGGCCGGCAGTTTCTTGATGACGGCCTGCCATTCAGTCAGCACCGTGCCGACCAGCCTGCAAACTTCCTGCATGATCAGCCCGAGCCTCGCCTTGCTGTCGCCGCAACGGCTCTTGAAGGCATTCGGTGTCGTTGGCAGCGGCTCAGTCAGGCAGACGCGCTCGAAGGTCAGGGCAACGATCTGGTTTTTCAGGTCATCGGCGCTACCCAGCACCATGTACTGCATGGCCATCTGGCTTAGTCCGGGAATGTTCTTGTCGAAATATTTCACCTGATCGCGAAACTGCAGCATGAACAGGCGGAGCAGGCCGGCGCGATGGGCGGCGGCAGCTTCCTCGGCGGAGTCGAAAACCTTGAGGCTGACGCTTTCGCCTTCGTCGGTCAGTCCCGGATAGCCGAGGACGGTCTGGCCGGCCACTGGAACCTCCATGAGCTCTGGCAACTCGCCGAAAGTCCAGTCGGTCAGGTTGGTGAATTCGGATGGCGTTTCGTGCAGTTCGGCGAACTCGTCCTTCGCCTGACGGCCCCATTCGGCGCGCAGTGCGACCAGGCTACGGTTCATGTCGAGCTGGCGACCATGCTCGTCGATGAGCTTGTAGTTCATCGAAAAGTGGGCAGGCAGCGCATCAGGCCGGAACGAATCGGCCGTCACGGCCCAGCCGCGCGCATTGAGGCCGCGCGCTTCGAGGATGTGCTCGATGAGCGGCGTGATCAGTCCCTGGTTCATCTTCTTTTCGTTGCCGGCTGTAGCAGCGATGAACTCTTCGACGAACTCGGGCACCGGCACCACTTTCGCCCGGATCTTCTGCGGCAGCGTCTTGATCAGCTGCACGAGCTTTTCCTTGAGCAGCCCGGGCACCAGCCATTCCATGCGCAACACGGGAATCTGGTTGAGCTGCGCCAGCGGCAAGGTCAGCGTTACGCCGTCGCGCGGCGAGCCGGGCTCGAAGTGGTAGCTCAGCGTGTAATCGACGCCGCCGACCTTGAGATGATGCGGGAAGGCCTCGGTCGTCACGCCGGCCGCCGAGTGACGCATGAGGTCGTCCTTCGACAGGTAGAGCAGCTTCGGCGTCTCGCGCTCGGCTTCCTTGCGCCAATGGTCGAAGGTCGCGCCGTTGTGGATGCCTTCGGGAATGATCGAGTCGTAGAAGGCAAAAATCAGTTCGTCATCGACCAGCACATCCTGCCGGCGCTGCTTGTGTTCGAGATGTTCGATCTCGCGGATCAGCTTCTGGTTGTGCTGATAGAACGGCCAGCGCCTGGCGAAAGCATCGTCGATTTCCTCGGCGACCAGCCCCTGGCGGATGAAGATTTCGCGCGACTCGGCCGGCGCCATCGGGCCGTAATGGATGCGCCGTTTCGGGTTGATGACCACGCCGTAAAGCGTCGTCCGCTCCCAGCCCGAGACCTGCATCGACTTCTTTTCCCAGTGGGCGTCAAAGTACTGGCGCTTGATCAGATGAGCGCCCACTTTCTCCAGCCAGTCCGGTTCGATGCGGGCGACGCAACGCCCGAACAGGCGCGTCGTCTCGGTGATCTCGGCCGCCATGATCCACTTGCCGGCCTTCTTTTGTAGCGGCGACGAGGGATGGATCAGGTAACGAATGCCCCGCGCGCCGAGGTAAAAACCGGACTCGTCGGCCTTGCAGCCGAGATTGCCGAGCAGGCCAGCCAGCAGCGACTGATGGATGGCGTCATAGGTGCCGGGTAGCTCGCTTTCCTTCCACCCCAGCTCGGTCACCATCGCATGCAACTGCCCATGCACCTCGCGCCACTCGCGCATGCGCAGGTAGGACAGGAAATGAGCGTGGCAGTTGTCGATCAGTTGCTTGTTCGATTTCTTGTGCTCAACGGCGTTCTGGAACCAGTTCCACAGCTTCCACCAGCCCATGAATTCCGACTTTTCGTCGGCGAACGCCTTGTGTTTTTCGTCCGCCGCCTGCTGGCGCTCCTGCGGCCGTTCGCGCGGGTCCTGCGCCGAGAGGCCGGCGGCGATGACCATGACTTCCTTGAGGCAGCCGAGATCGCGTGCTGCAACGAGCATGCGGCCGATGCGCGGATCAAGTGGCAGTTTGGCTAGAGATGCGCCAATCGGCGTCAGCACATTGTCGTCGTCGAGCGCGCCCAATTCCTGCAACAGCGCGTAGCCGTCGGCAATGGCCTTGGCTGGCGGCGGCTCGATGAAGGGGAAGCTCTCGACATCGGTCAGGCGCAGCGACTTCATGCGCAGGATGACGCCGGCCAGACTGGAACGCAGGATTTCCGGATCAGTAAACGGTGGCCGCGCGTTGAAATCGAGTTCGTCGTACAGCCGGATGCAGACGCCCGCCGCCACCCGGCCGCAACGCCCCGCACGCTGCCAAGCCGCTGCCTGCGAGACCTTCTCAATCTGCAACTGCTCGACCTTGTTGCGGTAGGAGTAACGCTTGACCCGGGCCAGCCCCGTGTCGATGACGTAGCGGATACCCGGCACGGTCAGCGAGGTTTCGGCCACGTTGGTCGCCAGCACGATGCGGCGCTGGCCGCCGGAGGGTTTGAAGATGCGGTCCTGATCGCCCGCCGACAAGCGCGAGAAGAGCGGCAGGATTTCCGGCGAATGTGCAGAAGACAACCCCGGTCGGGCCAGCGCGTGCTTGCGCAATGCTTCGGCCGCTTCGCGGATTTCCCGTTCGCCGGGCAGGAAGACGAGGATGTCGCCGCTGCCCAGCCTGGCCACTTCGTCAGCCGCATCGACGATGGCGTCGTAGAGGTCGCGCTCGTCGTCCTTCTTTTCCAGATCCTCGACCGGCCGGTAACGCACCTCGACCGGGTAAAGTCGTCCGGAAACCTCGATCACCGGTGCTAGCTTGCCGTGCTGGGCGAAGTGTTGCGAAAAGCGCTCTGCATCGATGGTCGCCGAGGTGATGATCAGCTTGAGGTCGGGCCGCTTGGCCAGCAACTGCTTGAGGTAGCCGAGCAGGAAATCGATGTTGAGGCTGCGCTCGTGTGCCTCGTCGATGATGATCGCCTCGTAAGCGTTGAGGTAGGGATCGGACTGCGACTCAGCGAGCAAGATACCGTCAGTCATGAGCTTGACCCAGCTTTCCGGGCTTGAGCGATCCTGGAAGCGAATCTTGACGCCGACACCGGCACCAACCTGCGTCTTCAATTCCTGCGCCAGCCGTGTCGCCACCGAACGGGCGGCCAGCCGGCGCGGCTGGGTGTGGCCGATCAGGCCGCGGGCGCCTATGCCGAGATCGAGGCAAATCTTCGGCAACTGCGTCGTCTTGCCCGAACCGGTTTCGCCACAGACGATGACGACCTGATTTTTCTGGATCAGCTCCGCAATGTCGCCCCGCCGTTCGTTGACTGGCAGATCGCTCTGGAACTCCGGCTTCGGCAGCCGGGCTCGGCGTTCAGCCACGGCAGCATGTGAACGCTCAAGAAATGCGGCCAGATCGGCTTGCAGTTTTTCGCGCGCATTTCCGGTTGTCCGTAGCAATTCGCGCTGGATGCCGCGCAGGCGCTTCAGATCGCTACTCAGACATTGGTTTTCCGGCGTATCGACGTGACGCCCGGCTTTTTGCGTTTGGTGGTTGCTAGAGTTCATTGAATCAAAGATTGAGCGAGCTTGGTCACGCCACGGTACGAGACATGCGTGTAAATCGTCGTTGGCTTACGCAGCCCTGCGATGCAAACCGATTGCAAAGATCTCACCAGCCTGTCCAACACCATCGCTACCCCATCCTTGAAACAGTTGCGGTTTCACAACCGCACATCGCGCTGCTTGAAATCGACATTCAGCCCCCACCGGCGTAGACCCGCACCATACAGCAAAGCCTCCACTCCTCCGGATACCCCCAGCGCCTTCATCTCACCCACTCTTTTCCACCGAAGCCCATCGGCATGAAAAAGAATGCGGCGTTTATCCGATAGACATAACGTTTCACGATCAATTATGCTGCTGTACTTACCGTACCCTATTCCCGAACGCGCCCCAGCAACTTGGCCGCCTGAGTCGCGGTGGGTTCGGACAGTGGTTGGGAGGACTGATTTTAGTGCATCCCAATGATTTGGCGTAATTACCCTCCGATCGGGGAGGCTTGCTTAACGCTTCGGCGGGATTGGCCTGCTGAACGTAACTCAAAAGGAGAAGTACAAGATGAAACTGCTCAATCTCAAGAAAAGCATCGGAATCGCTCTCGGGGGAGTCGTGATTGCCACCTCCAGCTTGGCATACGGATGGCCGGATTCCGACGATCATGGCCACGCTTGCACCGCAGCCAAGATCAGGGGAACTTATGGTTTTTCCCAACTCGGATCAATCGTGGGCGCCGCGCCGACACCCATTCCAGCGGCCGATGTGGGCATTTTCCACGCCGACGGCAACGGGAGTTTGACAGGAAGTGAGGTGGTTAATATCGGCGGCCAGATTTTTAGCGATACATTCACTGATGGCAAGTATGAGGTCAATCCCGATTGCACCGGCTCAGCCACATGGACAGCCGTGTTTTCCGATGGTCGCCCGTCACAGATACGCAAGGCTTCCTTGGTAGTCAGTGATAAATTTGAAGAAATTCACATCTTGAGCACAGCGCAGGGTACGGTGCTCGTTGGTACAGCAAGGAAGCAGTAATCGCCGCCTTTATTTAGTATCTGCTTGGTCGGCTGAATCTGCGTGGCGCACCCGCTCTCCGACCCCGAAGTGGCTACGGAGAACAGGTGCCGCCTAGCGGAGTCAATAGCTTACTGACCGTCCAGGCCATCGCAGTATGTCGGCAAGCGATGTCAGTACCCCCAAGTGTTGCGATGAGACTTGGCATTATTCATTGTCCTGCTTGGACAACAGCAACTTTATGCCCGCCAAAATCCTAGCGATATTTACCGCTCCGGCCGTCATGACGGGCTGCGCCTCGACCACGATTGAAATCACGGGGACTCGCCCAACACAACCCCTATGCCACGCAGGCCAACCGGCAGTTTCTACCATGATTTATTGGGGGACACAGTGGCGCCCCGACCAAAAGAAATCATTGTTGCGCGAAGCCGCCGCGCAAATTGGTATCGAAGACTTCGTCAGGCGTGCTGGTTGCATGGCCGTTTTGAGCATTCAACGCCTGCCTGCTGCAATTTCGGCACCAACGAACGAAGAACTGCGTCGCCTCGTCACAAACTTGCCCCCAGCACCCGAACAAGTATTACTGATCGTCGTTCACGAGCTCGGGCCGCGGCTCGTCATCGGCATCCCGGTTATCGTTGCGGGCGGCACCGAGGTGCAGATCGAAGTTCGACTCATGAATCCCAAGACAGCCGAGCCACTGGCAAATACGCAAGCACTTTGGCAGAACGGTGGGCCTTTCGTCATCAAAGGCGTAAAAACACTCAATCAGGATATGAGTGATGCCCTGAACGCCGTGCTGATGCGAGGCATGGCATCCCCATAGTGGCAAAGTTGCCGAGCGTCTTGAGGCGCTTGGCGGCAATGGACGTCACTTGAAACAATGTGCGACAGACTGACCCAATTTTCTACCCTCCATGTGGTCGGGGTGCTTTGCCAAAAATCACAATCATGAAAGCAAAACGCCGCCCCGAAGGACGGCATACTCCAGGCGTACTTGGTGATTACTTCTTTACGCCAACCCACGAGGCGTTCTTGCCATCGCTCGTCTTTTCGCAGACAACTTTTATGCCGGAGATCGAGGCTACGGTACCGAGGGTTTCAAACTTGCCGGAGTCACCGTTGTAGCATTCAGGAGCTGTCTGCACCGGAGCGGGGGCTGCAGCAACTGGCGCCGGAGCAGCTACGGGCGGCGTGGACTCGGTGGCACAGGCGGTCAATGTCATGGCAATAGCGGCAGCAATAATCAGGGAACGCATGAAAATCTCCAGAAGGCAATGAATGGGAACGAACAGATTGTCTTACGTAGATGTTTCAGGTTCGTTTCACTCCGCCATCCATAGAGCACCGCTAAAGCCGGTCGGATTATACTGGGCGCATATCCACCGCCGACAAAATCATGGCCATCATTCGCTGCAATAAATGTACGCTGCTTGCCGAACAACCGGACGAACTTGCCGGGCAAAGCATCGCCTGCCCCAAATGTAGCAACCCCGTAGCTGTCTATTCGACGATGTTTTTCATCGAAAAGCTGCTCGACAAGTACTTTGATGCCCAGCGCGAGCTCATTCGCCTGAAATCAGCCACGGAACCCGCAATAGCCTCCCCGGAAGCAGAACCCACAAAATCGGCGCAGGCCGACATCGATCTGGCCAACACCGATTTTCTGGCAACGGAACTGCAGCACGGACCGATCTACGACTGGTTTCACAAGAAACAGATCAAGGTCCAGGCAAACATGCGCGGCGTCGACACCACCGGCTTTTTCGACGAGGTGGCTGAAGCGGTCGGCAGTAATTTCAATGTGCTCAAAGAGGTGCTGGAGCGCATTCGCTGGTCGCAACAGAAGGAACACGCAGGGACAACGATTCACCTTGAAAAGAAATCACCAGACGACGCCAAGGCAATCTCGGCTTTTTGCCAGCAGCTTTATGATTTTTCATTCATTGCCAAGTGCTTTCATAACAAGCCGGAAAATAATGTTCGACTGATTTTGCAGACAGCGCCGACCATCCGCAATTTTTTCAATGGCGAATGGCTGGAATGGCATGCGCTGATGACTTGTCTGCGTTACGCCAAGGAGCGCAAACGCCGATTTTCCTGCACGCGCGGGCTGAACCTCACACTGCCCAATGGTGACCCTTACGAACTTGATGTATTCATGCTCATCGATGGCAAGCTGCCGGTCTGCATCGAATGCAAGACCGGCGAATTCCGTCAGAACATCGAGCGCTACCTGTCTCTGAAAAAGCGTCTTGGCCTTGAAGCGAAGCAGTTCATCATGTGCGTTGCCGGACTGGGCGATGAGAATGCCAGGGCGTTTTCTGCAATGTATGACCTTTCCTTCGTCAACGAGCGAAGTTTGGCCGAACATCTCAGCCGGATTTTCTGACCCCATTGTCAAAATCGCTACCACTCCACGCATCGCTTTGAACTGTTTTGCAAAGAAATGACCTAAGTTGAGCGGCAGATATCCAGATCGGGCTTGGATTCGGGCCAATGGCCGATAAATTTTGCCGCATGTCCGCACCGCATCATCTTCTTGAAAGGGAAGGAAACCATGCAGAGCAACGGGGAAGAAGCCGTCGCAAGAATTCGCCGGGACCACGAGCACATGCTGCTGCTGATCGATCGCATTCGATCCCAGTGCACGCAACGTGGCATTCTCGACAACTGCAACGATTGCAGTTCCCCACAGAAGGGGGTTTGCCATGGCAATATCGAACAACTGATCCGGTCATTCGTGGAAACGACGCTGAAACATAACCTGATCGAATCGATGTTTATGGAAGATCATGTGCCGGCTGCGCATCGCATTGCCCATAATCAGGCGCACATGGACATTGCTCAGCAACTCAAGGCAATTCGCGTAGTATTTTCCGAGGACGGCAACTATATTCTGGCGATAGAGGGCATCGATCTGATTCGGCAGACACTGCTTGCCCATCTCAAGGACTACGACCGCCAATTGGAGCGCCATCTCCTCGAGACCCATCTGATACCCCAAACATAAAGACAGAACAGACTGACGATGTACTACGGAGAACGCTTCAACGCCTGGACCCATCTCTTCGGGGCTCTACTCGCCCTGACCGGCGCCGTCTGGCTGATTGTCGCAGCCACACTCAGTGGCGACGCAGTGAAGACAATCAGCGTTGTCGTCTATGGCATCACACTGGTCTTGCTGTACAGCATCTCGACTATCTATCACAGCGTGCGTGGGCCGGTTAAACGCATCCTGCGCAAGCTCGACCACCTCTCGATTTACTTACTGATCGCCGGCAGCTATACGCCCTTCTGTCTGATTAGCCTGCGCGGCCCATGGGGCTGGTGGCTGTTCGGGATTGTCTGGGCACTGGCGGCTATCGGCATGCTTCAGGAAATCAAGCCGCGCTCAGAGGCCCGCGTCCTGTCGCTGATCATTTACGCAGTCATGGGCTGGATCGTACTGGTCGCCATCAAGCCATTGCTGACCAGCCTCGGACTCCCCGGTTTTCTTTGGCTGGCTGCCGGCGGGGTGTTCTACACCGTAGGCATCATTTTCTTTGCTTTTGACGAACGCTTCCGCCACTGGCATGGCATCTGGCATTTGTTCGTCATCGCAGGCAGCCTGGCACATTTCGTCGCGATCCTGTTTTATGTAGTCTAAATCAGCGAAAATTCCGTGGTCGTTAAGATCAACGGAAAGCGCCATGCGCCTGCTCTGCTCCCTGTTTCTCGCCACCTTTGTCACCACCGTATCTGCCGGGACTGCGCCGACCCAAAGCAACATCGCTTACGGCCCCGACCCCGATCAGCGCTATGACCTCTATCGGCCGACGAACACCGATAACGCGCCATTGATTCTGATGGTCCATGGTGGGGGCTGGAGTTTCGGCGACAAGGACATGGGGCGTGTCGTGGATAATAAGGTCGACCGCTGGTTGCCGCGTGGCATTGCCTTCGTCACTATCAACTACCGCATGCAGCCCAAGGCGCCGCCGCTCGAACAGGCACGGGATGTGGCGCGGGCGTTAGCCAACGTTCAAAAATACGGGCAAAAGCTGGGGATTGATCGTAACAATATCGTCCTGATGGGCCATTCTGCCGGCGCCCACCTGATCGCCCTGCTCGCCGCGCGGCCTGAGTTGCTGGCCGAGGCTGAAGCAATACCGCCGCAAGGTTTTGTCCTGCTTGACAGTGGTGCGCTCGATGTACCGGCGATCATGAACGCGCGCCATTTCCGGCTCTACGACCGTGCCTTCGGCAGCAATCCAGCCGACTGGGCCGCGGCCTCCCCTTACCAGCAATTGCATCAGGCAACCGCGCCTATTCTGGCGGTTTGCTCCAGCCGCCGTGACAACTCCTGTCCACAAGCGAAAGCCTTCGTCGCCAAGGCCCGAGGACTCGGGGGAGAGGCCGAAGTCTTGCCCCTGGACAAAACACACGGAGAGATCAACGCCCAACTCGGCAACGACCCAGATTACACAGCCACCGTCGAGCGCTTTCTCGGCCGCCTCTCCGCAAAGTTTGCCGAACGTCTGCCATAGCGAGTGCCATCGGAAAGCGGCGGCGGCATCGCATCGCTCACCAGACTGACGCACTAAGCCTCTGCCGTCAGCTTTTCCAGCAGAAGCGGCTTGACCTGCGCCAGCCAGGTGTCTATACGCTCATCGGTCAACATACCCTGCGTGCGCTGGTCGATGATCAGCCCTATAAAGCGTCCATCGACCTCGGCCGCTGAGTTTTCATAGGTATAGCCGGCGATCGGCCAATCGCCAACGATCTCGGCACCCCAGGTCCTGAATTTCTCGACCAGCGCGAAGAGCGAGCTGCAAAAACGGTCAGCGTAGCGCTCCTGCGCACCGAGGCCGAAGAAGGCAATACGCTTGCCCGAGAAATCCGGGTTTGCCGGCATCTGGGCCAGAAACTCCTCCCAGTTGGGCTCGAAGCAACCAGCCGCACCCTTACCAGGGATCTCGCCAATACCGTAACTTGGTGTGCCAAGAATCAGCGCGTCATAGTTGAGCATCTCATCCGGCGTTATGCGATTGACATTAACCGGCTTGTCGCAAAACTCGTCACCGAGCTTTTTCTGCATTTTCTTGGCAATCAAGCGGGTAGTACCGGTTTCGGTGCCGAAAAACATTCCGATCTTGTTCATGCTCACTCCATTCATCCGTTGCTGAAAACGGGGTGGCACGCCAGTTGCACACCCTCTGTAAAATACGCGGCCGACGTCGACTTTCCGACACAGCCACAACCATCACCCCAACCTCAACGGAGTCCGCCATGCCTGTCACCACCACCGATTGCAAAGGCCAGACCGTCGCTCCCGGCGACCGGGTCCGCGTTCTCGGCATCACCCTTGATCCGGATATGGACGAGGATGATCTCGACATGTTCATGGAAATGGTCGGTTCGACCTGCGAAGTCGAGCGAATCGATGCCGACGGCACGGCCTGGGTCGTCATCTGGTGGAATGTCAGTGACGGCTCGCTGACAACCAGCGTCGGGCTGGAACCGCCGCAGATGGAAAAGCTGGCCGCCTGAAGCGTCTGCGAGCAATTCATCTTTCGCCTTGCGCAGGCATGCATGGCACCAGTCACGAGTGCCATATGCAGCGGCTGTCACTCGTGACAGCTTGCTTCCTTGCGATTTCCATGACTTTCTCCGCTATCGATCAGGGTTGAGATACGCTTTTTTGGCGTATCGCCCATATTCCTTTGCAGAGATGGTGCCAGCCAGCCGATTTATACCTAACCGATTGATTTAAATAAAGCTTCTTAAATATCACCGAATTCGTGCATGGCAACATGTCGGATAGCTCACAAAACTCAGATAGCAACCCAGCGTTTTATTTGCTTTAAGGGCCAAGGTAGTAAGGGACCTGGCGTTGGATTCCCATGCCATTGTCGGTAGCTGGCCTGGCGATCATCGGAGGCGATTGCTGCCATAAACCGGCCTTGCCTAGCGCCAAAAACATTCGAGAACGGAAGGGACTACTTCAGTTCCAGATGTGCGTTGCGCCAACCGTCAGCAAGCCAAGGTAAGTCGCCGTCAGCGAGCCGGCCAGATGCACGGTACCCAGGCCGATGGCCCAGGCTGGCTGCCCTGCCAGCAGCCGCTCGACGACTTCGGCCGAGAAGGTGGAAAACGTCGTCAGACCACCGAGAAAACCGGTGATTGCAAACAGTTTCCAAGCCAACGGATAGTGCGTATTGAGATGAAACAGGCCGACCGCCACGCCGACCAGATAACCGCCGATCAGGTTGGCAGCCAGCGTTCCCAGCGGAACGGCAACGAAAAGCGGGTTCAAGGTCAGCCCCAGCAACCAGCGCGCCCAAGCCCCTAGCGCGGCACCAAAACCGATGACCAGAACATTCATAAAGGTGAAATTGGGCTGCATGCTCATGGGTGGATATTGTAGTCGCTAACATTGCATCTCCCCCGATGAGTGGACAACAAAATCAGCCAGGACTACTCTCCTTTCATATCCAAATAGAAACAGACACGAATAGCAGAATCCCTCTGCCAATTCAGTCAATTACGGAGGGGACATGGGACTGCTCAATTTCCACAGTCTGAAGGGGCGTCTGACGCTCTCGGTTCTCGTCGCACTGATCGGCCTGGTCGCCCTCGGCGCATTCGAAATCGTGCACCTGCGAGGTCAGCTCCTGGCCGACCGCAAGGCGACACTGCAAGCCGCCATCGATATTGCCGTGACTACTGTCAGGGAACTCCAGGCCGAGGAAAGCCGCGGCGAATTGAACAGGGAGGAAGCGCAGAAACAGGCCAGGGACGTACTGCGCAGCATGCGCTACCAGGGCACCGAGTATTTTTACATCTACGACAGCAAGGGTATGGGCGTCATGCACCCGGTACGCCCGGAATATGTCGGCAAACCCCACTGGGACCGCCAGGATAAATCCGGGGCCTACACGGTCCGCGACATGGTCGGCGTTGCGCTCGACAAGAGCGGTTTTGTCGAAACCCTGACGCCCCGCCCGGGCAGCGACGCACAAGTACCTAAACTACACTATTTACAACATTTCGAACCGTGGGATTGGGTCATCGGCACGGGACTCTACATCGATGACCTTGATGCGCTGTTTTATACCCAGGTCCGAAATGCGGCTGTTGTCATCGGTTTTATCATGTTGATTGTCGGCTTGGTCGCTTGGTTAATTGCACGTGCCATTCTTGCCCAGATTGGTGGCGAGCCGGCCGATGCCCAGGCTGCCATGAGCAAGGTCGCCGCGGGCGATCTGACCGTGTCTATCGGAACAGTAAAGCGCGACAGCCTGCTTGGTGAGTTGGACAACCTCGTTCAGTCCCTGCGTACCATGATCGGCGAAATAGCCCAAGGAGCCGGTCAGGTCACCAATTCAGCCCGGCAGATTGCCGACACCTCGGCCGAAGTTGCCCAGGCTGCCGAAGCCGAAACCGAATCGACCCAGGCCATGGCCGCCGCGATGGAAGAACTGACGGTTTCTATCACCCACGTTTCCGACAACGCCGAAGAAACCCAGCGCTATGCCAGCACGGCTGCCGATCTCGCCACCCAGGGCGAACAAAGCGTTGAAACCGTTGCTACCAA
>Ga0265316_10004577_pt1 | contig 13724 bp, 12 predicted proteins | sample 4522metaG_FD_202092 | JGI IMG/M metagenome (GOLD analysis project Ga0265316, IMG submission 202092) | Rhizosphere microbial communities from Carex aquatilis grown in University of Washington, Seatle, WA, United States - 4-5-22 metaG | ecosystem: Host-associated > Plants > Roots > Rhizosphere >... | reverse complement strand
GCCTCCGGATTCTCGAAGATCGCCAATCTGACCGAGGAAGAGAGGCAGAACTTCATCAACGAGCTGTATACGCTCTCTTCCGCGGACATCGTCATAATCGACACGGCGGCGGGCGTTTCGGCCAACGTCCTGGGCTTCGTGGCCGCCGCGGACGACGCGATCATCGTGACGACTCCCGAGCCTACCGCGATAACGGATGCCTACGGCATTATCAAGATCATCGCCACGGAGATCGAGAACCTCAACATCGGGCTGAAGCTCGTCGTGAACCGGGTCAAGACGGTGACCGAGGGCAAGCGGGTCGCCGAGCGGATAATCAACATCTCGGGCCAATTCCTCAACCTCAAGGTCGAGTACCTGGGATGCATCTACGACGATCCGATCGTGCCAGCCTCGGTCTTGAAGCAGAAACCCTTCTTCGTACAGGACATGAAGTCCAAGGCCTCCATTTCGGTCGCCCATCTCGTCGGACGCCTCGAGAAGACCGAATTCGTCGGGGATCCGGGCCTCGGGAGGTTCATAAAAAAGCTTTTCGGCAAGGACTAAAGGCGCCGACGGAGCCGGTCGGGAACGCTTGAACTTGACGTAGGCCCGGATTTCGGCCTACTCTTAAGCTAGCATGAGGAGGATCGGAGAAGGTGGATAGTGACCTGCGCGCCTCTCTCGTCGCCGCCGGCGCGGCGGCCGCGCTCTCCGCCCTCGTCGGCATGATAGCTGGGGTCGGCTTTTTCATCCTACTCCTCCGCGCCCTGGTAGGCGGCCTCTTCATCGGAGCGGCTGTCTACGGCGGCATAGTCCTGCTCAAGCGGACCTTGCCCGGCCTGTTCGACTCCGAGATTTCGCCTGGCCGGGAATCCGGCATAGAACCGCTTGCTGCTCCCGAGATGGGAGCTAATGTCGATATCGTCCTTCCGGGAGAAGGCGCCGAGCTCTATTCCGCGGAGCCTGAGCCGCTTGTTTCGAGGCCCGCGCCGAGCGGAGGCCGGCAAAATGACGAGCTTCCAGCCGCAGGTTCCGAGGCGGAGGAAGCGGAGGAGACGGCCTATATCGACGGGCCGGGCCTTCTCGAGCCGGAGGAGGTCGCCTTCGAGTCGGAGGCGGCGATCCCGATCGAGTCGGCGGGAGGCGTGGGCGGAAAGCGCTCCGCGGTCGGCTTCGACGAGCTCGACGTCCTACCCGATCTCGACGGCTTCTCGGATTCCTTCACCGCTTCGGAGTTCTCCTCGGGCGGATCATCGGCCGAACGCTCTAATGGTGAAAGCCCGGCGGTAAGCAAGCGCGGCGTTTCGCCCGCGCCGAGGAATGCGCAGGGGAACCTAGATTCGGTTGCTCTCGCTCAGGCGGTGCGAACCATCCTCAAACGAGACCAGAAAGGGTAAGTCAAGATGGCCGAGAACCCCCTTCAGCATATGACGGAAGACGAGCTCTGGTCCCGTTATAAAAAATCGAAGGAACCCATCGTAAGGGACTTCTTCATTAGGCAATATTCCCCCCTCGTCAAGTACGTCGCCGGCAAGGTCGCGGCCAGTATGCCCAATACTGTGGAATTCGAGGATCTGGTCGGCTTCGGAGTCTTCGGCCTCCTCGACGCGATCGAGAAATTCGATCCGGACAAGAACGTCAAATTCAAGACTTACGCCATAACGCGCATAAGGGGCGCGATATTCGATGAGCTGCGCTCGATCGATTGGGTGCCGCGCTCGGTTCGCCAGAAGACCAAGGAGATCGAGGACGCCGTCGTGAGCCTCGAGTCCAAGCTCGGGAGATCGGCCTCGGACCAGGAAATCGCCTCGTCGCTCGGGGTCTCCGAGGGCGAATTCCTCAAGACCATGCTGAAGATATCCAGCACGTCGGTGCTGTCGCTAAACGACGTCTGGTACTCGGGCGACGAGACCGACAAGGTTTCCATCGGAGACAGCATCGAATCGCCCGCGAGCATGAATCCCGATTCGACGGTCGAGCGCGAGGAAGTGAAGCGGGTCATCGTCCAGGCCATCAACGAGCTTCCCGAGAAGGAAAAGAAGGTCCTCGTGCTCTACTACTACGAGGACCTGACCCTCAAGGAGATCGGACAAGTCCTCGAGGTGACCGAGTCGCGCGTGAGCCAGCTGCACACGAAGGCCATCCTGCGCCTGCGCGCCAAGCTCACGAACCTGCGCAAGGGGATCCTATAAGGCCATGGCCGCTACAATCGGCCTCGGCGAGATAGCCGAACTCATGAAGCGCTATCTCGAGGAGGACGGGGCCAAGAAGTCCCTCGTGGTAGAGGGCAAGTCGGTGGAGGAGGCCCTCGCCGACGCCGCCGTGCAGCTGGGAGTCCCCGTCAAGAGGCTGGAATACGAGATAGTCGAGCGGGGCAACCCGGGCATGTTGGGCGCCGGCAAGACGCCCTGGCGCCTCCGCGCCTATGCGGCCGCGGAGAAGCGTTCGGTGGAGATGTCGGCCGCGAGCCCGCAGGCCGCGGATTTCGGGGACGCCGTCCCGGTCATCGAGACGAAGGACTCCGACGGAGAATGCTTCGTGAGGCTTTCGCCCGACGGCGCGCTTATCAAGATCACCTCCCCCCTGGGCAAGGGCAAGCGCGTGAGCGAGAAGCAGGCCTACGACAAGCTCCTGTCCCGCGCGGTGCGCGCCTACGACGACAACCTCGTCAAGGAAGTGGTCAAGCAGGCCTCGGGCGATTACGTGCGGGTCGGCGAGTTCATCTCGAACCCGGCCAACGACGCCCTCATTACCGTCGACATCACGGATCAGGAGATGAAGGCCCACGTGATCCTCTCGCCTCCGGGCCCCGGCGGCTCCGACCTGTCCAAGGACGCCATCCTCGGATTCCTCCGCAACAACAGGGTCATCCACGGCGTCAAGGAGGATGCCCTGCAGGAACTGGAGGACAAGCCGCGCTACCGCGAGCCCTGCCTAGTCGCGGAAGGCTCGAAGCCCCAGAACGGGCGCGATTCCTACGTCCAGTACAACTTCGAAACCGACAAGAACCGCCACCAGCTCCGGGAGGCGGCGGACGGCCGCGTGAACTTCAAGGAGCTCGGCCTCATCCAGAACGTCGTGGCGGGGCAGCCCCTCGCGCGCAAGCTTCCGCCCGAGCCGGGCCAGCCGGGCCGGACGGTGACGGGCAAGATGATTCCCGCGCGCAACGGCAAGGACGTCTCGGCTCCCCTGGGCCGCAACGTGCACATGGGAGAGGACGGCACGACCCTCATCGCGGACATCAACGGCCTCGTCACCTTCATAGGCGGCAAGATCAACGTCGAGGAGATCTTCCAAGTTCCCGGCGACGTCGATCCCAAGACGGGCAACATCATGTTCCTCGGCACGGTGATCATCCAGGGCAGCGTCCAGGACGGCTTCTCGGTCAAAGCCTCGGGCAACATCGAGGTGCGAGGCTCGGTGGGCAAGTGCGAGATAGTCGCCGAGGGCGACATCATCATCCACCAGGGCATGGCCGGCAAGGGCGGGGGAACGATCCAGGCGGGCAAGAACATCTGGAGCAAGTTCATCGAGAACGCGACGGTCGAGGCGGGCGAGAACGTGATCGTCTCGGACGGCCTCATCAACACCAACATAGTCGCGAACAAGAAGATCATATGCCAGGGCAAGCGGGCGGCCATCGTAGGCGGCCGATACCGCGCCTGCGAGGAGATCAACGCGAAGACCCTGGGTTCGCCCGTGGGCGGCACCGAGACGACCCTCGAGGTGGGCTACGATCCCAAGAGCAAGGCCAAGATGGACCAGCTCCAGACCCAGGCGCTGCAGATCAAGCGCAAGGCCGAGGAGCTCGACAAGAACATCGCCACGATGAACGCGACGAAGAAGCAGCGGAAGGTCCTGCCCGACGACAAGGAAGCCCTGCTCCAAGACTACGTCCGCAGGCGCGAGGAGCTCGTGGCCGAAGTGCGGGGACTCGCGAAGGAAATAGAGGCGATACAGCTGTATTTGAACGGGCTCAAGACGAAGGGCCGCATAAGCGCCTCGAGCCGCGTATATCCAGGCGTCAAGCTCGTCATCAAGGACGTGAAGGAGGACGTGAAGACCGAGCAGAAGGCGATCACGTTCTATCTCGAGAACCAGATGATCCGCACGACGCGCTACGAAGAGCCAGAGGACGATATCCTCAAGAAGGGGCCGCCGGATGCCCATAAGACCGATTGACCTCCAGACTCTCCTCATGCAGATGTCTCAGGTCGGCCGCGATCAAGCCGTAGAGAAGGACGGGCCCGCCCTCCAGAGCGCCATCCAGGGCGCGGTCATCCAGAAGAAGGAGACGGAGGCCAAGGAGTCCGTGCACAGGACGGAGGACGCGAAGGACGGAGCCGGTCCCGTGAAGGATCGCAGGGAGCGCGGCAAGGGCAAGGAGCAGGAGGGCGACGAGGAAGACCAGGAGGGCGCGTCGGGGGAACAGGCTTCCGAGGAAGTCGTACGCGATCCCTCGCTGGGCAATCGCGTCGATCTAACGGGATGAGCGCGACAGCACAGTTCTTCGCCCTCGCCGCAATAGAGCTGGCCGGGCTCTTCGCCGTATGGTTTTTCCTGAAGTCGAGGGTAGGGAGATACCTGGAGCTCGAGAATCTGCTCGACGGCGTCCGCGAGGAGGCTCGAGCCCTCGTGCTCGAGCTCAACGAGACGGCCGACAGGAACGTGACCCTCGTCGAGGATAGGATGGCCTCCCTGCGCGAGCTCCTCGACGAGGTCGACCGTCGTATCGGCATCGAGAAGAAGGAGCTGGGGGCTAGGGCGGTCGAGCGCGAGGTGTACGAGAAGCTGTCGAGGCGCCGTCCCATCGTAGCTGTCCAGGAAGGCTCGATCGCGCCGGAGCCGATGGCTCGGCGACCGCCCGAGGCCCCCATCCCATTGAGCCTCGGTGCGGCAGCGGACTCGCAGGGCCCGAACAGGACCGCGCCGGAAGTCAGGCTTTCGGAAGACGTCCTCTTCACGTCGAAGACCAAGCGCGAGGAGGCCCTCGACCTGCATCGCAGGGGCATATCGGCCGATCTCATCGCCGCTCGCCTGGGCGCCACGGTCGCGGAGATAGAGCTCCTCGTCGAAGTGGAGGAGCGGCGAGCCGAGGTAGGCGGAGCGACGAAAGGCGAGGACTCCTTCTAGCGATGCGTCCGATCATAGGCATCGATTTCGGCACGACCAACTCGCTCTGCGCCTGGCTCGACGGGGACAGGCCCACGATCATACCGAACGCCCGAGGCTCGCGCCTTACGCCCAGCGTCGTCGCGGTGACCGCCAAGGGAGAAACCCTCGTCGGCGAGTCCGCGAAGAACCAAGCCTATATCAATCCGGAGAATACCGTCGCCGGCGTCAAGCGCCTCCTGGGCTCCGAAGGCCTCCTCTCGATGGGCGGGAGGAACTGGCGGCTCGAGGAGATAGTCTCCCTCGTGCTATCCAGCCTCAAGCGCGACGCCGAGCTTCACTTGTCGGCCGCCGTAGAGCGGGCGGTGATCACCGCGCCCGCGCATTTCTCCGACCGCGAGAGGCGCGCTCTCGTGGAGGCGGGCCGTCTCTCCGGCCTGGAAGTGCTACGCATCGTGAACGAGCCGACCGCCGCCGCCATCGCGCGGGCGTGGCGCCTTCAACCGCCCCCGCTCCCCGACGGGCTCCCCGGCGCGCGACCCGGACCAGGATCGTCGCCGCGAGATGACACCTGGCTCCGCCCCGGGCGCTCGGGGAAGGAGATGGTCCTGGTCTACGATTACGGAGGTGGCACCTTCGATGTCACCGTCCTCTCCAGGGAGGGCTCGGAATGCCGCGTCCTCTCCTCGAGGGGAGACGGGAGGCTCGGCGGAGCCGACCTCGACCGCGAGCTTAAGCGGCTCGCCGCGGAACGCCTCAAGGCGGAGGGGCTCGACCTCGATTCGGACCGCTTCCTCGCGCAGCAGCTAGCAGAGGCCGCGGAGCGCGCCAAGATAGAGCTGTCGGAGCGAGAGGGCGCCTCGATAGCCCTGGCCTTCGCGGCGGCGGGCGGCGGCAAGCTGATCCACGCGTCCTACGACATCGGCCGAGCGGAGTTCGAGGAGCTGGCCCTGCCCTACGTGGAGAGGAGTCTCGCCCTCGTAGACCTGGCGCTCAGCGACTCGGGGCTGAAGCGCGGCGATATCGACAGCCTCGTGCTCTCCGGCGGTTCCAGCCGCATGCCCATCGTGCGGCGCAGGCTGAAGGAGATGCTCGGCCTCGACCCGGAGGGCGGGGTCAACCCCGAGGAAGTCGTCGTGCAGGGCGCGGCGATATTCGCTGCCCTCGCTTCGGATCCGACGAACGATGGGGCGGGGCGCTTCAAGGTCTGGGACGTCGTCTCGCGCAGCTACGGCGTCGAGGCCGACGGCGGCATATTCATACCCCTCATCAAGAAGAACAGTCCAGTGCCCTCGACCCATAGCCGGGTGTTCACGACGGTATCGGACGGGCAGGAATCGGTGGAGATCCACGTCCTCCAAGGCGAGAGCCGCGTTTCCTCGGAGGACTTGTCCCTCGGGAAATTCCTCCTCACCGGCATCAAGTCCGCGAAGGCCGGCTCGCCGCGCGTCAAGGTCGATTTCGCGATAGACGAGTCCGACATGCTCCTCGTTTCCGCGGTCGACCTGGAGAGCGGGATCGAGCAGACTATCAGCATCGCGGACGTGGGGCGGGGCGCCTCCGACGAGTCTCGGGAGGAGCTGGCGAGGAAGACCGCCCTCCTCGCGAAGCGTCTCGAGGAGCTGCGGTCGGGGCTCTCCCTCGAGCGCGGCCTCGAGGCCGAGCTCGACGAGCTCCGGGAACGGTCGAGTAGGGCTCTCGCGGACAGTAGCCGCGGCGCGGACAGTAGCCGCGGCGCGGACGGTAGCCGTGGCGAGGGCGGCGGGCTCGACGCGGGGGCATTTCGAATGCTCAAGGCCGAGCTGGAGGGCCTAGTCGGCGAGCTCCTCGCGCGGAGGGCCGAAGCGCGGACCGACGCCAGGTCCTCGCTCCCGGGCCTCGGCCGCGCGAAGGCCGCGTTCCTGTCTCCCTCCGACCGGGAGGGAGCATGAGCGCGGAAAAGGGGGGACGGAGGGAGGCCCTCGTCTCCCTCGGCCTCGGCCCGGGGGCGAACGACGAGGAGATCAAGACGGCGTATCGCCGACTCGCGATGCGCTACCATCCGGACGCTTCCGGCGATCCCCTCACCGCCAGGCGATTCGCGAAGGTCGTACGCGCGTATAAGTCCCTGTCCGTCGCCGAGGGGAGCGGCCCTCGCCCGAAGCGATCGAGCTACCGCAGCGTCGAGGAGGCGGGCCAGGACCTCTTCGCCCTCGGGCAAGTCGTCGCCTCCGATCCGCAAACCGGCGCCAGGGCCTTAGCGGCGCGCGCCCTCGGCCTCTCCGGTCGCTCTTCAGCCTTCGTGTTCCTCCGACGCGCGCTCTACGATCAAGCCGAGGAAGTCGCCATAGAGGCGGTTCGCGCCGTGGCTCTCCTCGGTTCCCGGCAGGCGGAGGGAGAAGTGGCGGCGCTTTATAGCAGGGTAGGCGCCCGGCAGCGGCAACGCATCCTGGAAGTGGCTCGGGGCACGGGCGAGAGCCTCTTTCGAGCCACGCTCGAGGCGGCGGCCCGCGACGAGGAGCCCTCCCTCAGGGCGATGGCCGCGGCGCTCAAGGCCCGAAACTAAGGGGCCGTCGGCTTGCTCTCGAGGCCGTATTCATCGATCTTCTGATAGAGGGTCTTTCGCCCGATCCCCAGGATCTCGGCGGTCCTCGACTTGTTCCCCCCCTGCGCGGCGAGAGTCTCCCGGATGAGGATCTTCTCGGCTTCCTCGAGCGTGGAGCCGACCGGCACGCGCACGTCCCGCTCCTCCCCCGAGGAGCGCACGTTGGGCGGTAGATCATCAAGGCCCACGAGGCCCTCTCCGGCCATAACGACGGCGCTCTCCACCGAGTTGCGCAGCTCGCGGACGTTGCCCGGCCAGGGGTAGTCGTAGAGGGCCTGGCGCGCCTTGGGGTCGAAGCCCTCGAGCTTCTTGCCGTTCTCCTCGGCGAATTCCCGGAGAAAGGACATGGCGAGCAGCGGTATGTCGTCGCGCCGCTCGCGCAGGGGCGGCACCCGGATGTTGACTACGTTGAGGCGATAGTAGAGGTCCTCGCGAAAGTTGCCCCTCTGGATCTCCTCCTTGAGGTCGCGGTTGGTCGCCGCTATGATCCGCACGTCCGTATCGACGGTCTCCTCGCCGCCGACGCGCTCGAACTTACGCTCCTGGAGGACGCGCAGGATCTTGATCTGCACGTTCTGGTTGATCTCGCCGATCTCGTCGAGGAAGAGGGTCCCCTTGTCGGCGAGCTCGAAGCGGCCGCGCTTGCGGGCCTGCGCTCCCGTGAAGGAGCCTTTCTCGTGGCCGAAGAGTTCGCTCTCGAGAAGGCTCTCGGCCAGGGCCGCGCAATGGACCTTGACGAGGGGGCCGTCGCGCCTGGGGGAAAGGTTGTGGATCGCGTCCGCGACGAGCTCCTTGCCGACGCCGGAATCGCCCGTCACGAGGACGCTCGCCCGCGTCGGGGCGACGCGCCGGATGATGTCGAAGACCTTCTTCATCTCGGCGCTCTTGCCGATGATGGAGCTCGTTCGGCGCTGGGCCTCGACTTCGGCCTCGAGCTCTCGGTTCTTGCGGGCCATCTCGCGGGTCTCGAGGGCGCGCTTGACGAGTATCGAGAGGTGCTCGAGGTTGACGGGCTTGGTGAGGAAGTCGAAGGCCCCCGCGCGCATCGCGGCCACGGCGTCCTCGATGGTGCCGTGCCCCGTGAGCACGATGACGGGCAAGCCGGGGTAGCGGGACGCGATCCTGCTGAGGAGATCCGTGCCGGAGAGCTTGGGCATGCGGAGATCGGTGATGACGAGGTCGACGTCGCCCGAGTCGACGAGCCGGATAGCTTCCTCGCCGTCGGCCGCCATGAGGGCGCGATAGCCGTCGTTCTCGAGGAACTCCGCGAGGCCCTCCCTGATGTTCTTCTCGTCGTCGGCGACGACCAGGGTGAATCGCATTGGGCTATGCCTCCCTAGGGCTGCCCTCGTCGAAGGGCAGGAGCCGCCGCTCCTTCTGCGGTACGGGCAGGTTGATCGTGAAAGAGGAGCCCTGGCCGGGACGCGAGGTGACGGTGATCTCGCCGTCGTGCTCACGGACTATCTTGAAGGTGATGGTCAGGCCGAGGCCGGTGCCGTTCTCCTTCGTCGTGAAGTAGGGCTCGAATATCTTGGGCAGGGCTTCCTCCGAGATGCCCACGCCCGAATCCTCCACGGTCAGCTTGACCTCTTCATCGAGGAGCTCGGCGACGAGGCGGAGCTTGCCGCCGCCGGGCATGGCGGCGAGGGCGTTCTTCACGAGGTTGAGAAGGGCCTGCTTCATGAGCCGTTCGTCGAGGGCAACCAAGGGCAGGTCCTCGGCGACGGCGAGCTCCACGAGGACGCCGGCCTTCTCGGCCTCGGGGCGTATGAAGTCGGCGATGTCGGAGACGAGCTTGCCCGGATCGCCGTCGCGGAGCTGGACGTCCATGGGACGCACGGCGAAGAGGAAATCGACGACTATCTTGTTGAGCCGCTCGATCTCCTCGTCCACCACGCCGAGGTGGCGCTCGAGGAAGGGGACGGGGACCTCCTCCTTGCCTTGGAGGGCCTTGCGGATGAGCTGGATATGGATCGAGATAGAGCCGAGGGGATTCTTGATCTCGTGGGCGACGCCGGCCGCCAAGGTGGTGAGAGAGGCGAGGCTCTCCGCCCTGCGGAGCTGCGCCTCCTTGCGGCGCTTCTCGGTGATGTCCTCCATGTGGACGATGGCGCCCTTGATCCTGCCTTGCGAGACGAGGGTGCTCAACGATACGGCGATCAGCCTCGTGGCGCCCTTCGTGTCGAGGCCGAATTCGCGGTCGAGCACCGTCTCCTCCGCCTCGAGGGTGGCTCGGAAGAATTCCGACAGGTCCTCGTCCGAGACGGAGAGCCAGAGGGGGCGCTCCACCGGATCGGAGCCCGTGAATCGGAGCATGCGCTCGGCCGATTTGTTGTAGATGATGGGCCTGTGTCCGCGGTCGCAGACGACGATGCCGTCGAGCATCGAGTCGAGGGCCACGTCCATCCGATCGTTCTCCTCGGCGAGCGCGTAGAGGAGGGATCGCATTTGGTCCTCGTTCAGCCGCGGGAGCTTGGCGATAGCCCGCTCGACGAAACGCCTCATGAGGAAGGACTCCGAGAGGCGGTTCCATCGGCTGCGTCGCCTATCGCGTAGAGGAGAGCCTCGGCGAGGAGGCCGGGGCTGCGGTTAATGGTCTCGTATTCGCTCGATGACGCGCGGACGAAGGCGGCGATCCTCCCGATCAAGGCGATTCCCGCGGCGTCCATGCCCTCCTCGCGGACGAGGGAGCCGAGCCTGGAAGAGAGCGCGGTCAGGAAGGAAGGGAAGCTCGAGGAGAGGCTCGCGTCCTTTTGACCGAATTCCTTAGTCGCCTCGAGAAGGGAAGCGAGCGCGCCGGCCGAATCGGAGGCGGAGAGGCCCGACTCGCGAACGAGAGTAGAGAGGGGAGGCGCCAAGCCAGGGCCGGCGGAGGCGAGCGCCGAGCCGAGGAAGGATTCTGCGAGCTCCCTCGCGCGCGCGGGGGGGAAGGGCCGTCGGGAGGAGAGGAAGGACTCGACGCTCGCGGCCGGTTCGGAGGAGCGGAAGATACGCTCGATGACCAGGGCGGTGCCCTCTTGATCGCGCCGGGAGAAATGATAGGTGCGGGCGCGGGACAGGGTGGTAGTCATCATCGCGCTGCGCCTCGAGCTCGTGAGGACGAAGCGCACCGTCTCCGGCGGTTCCTCTAGTATCTTCAGCAGGGCGTTGCGCGACGATTCCTGCATTCGGTCGGCGTTCTCGATGATCGCTACCTTGCGCGCCCCCATGGGCGCGAGGTGGGCCCAGAACTCCAGGTTGCGGATCATGAAGACGGGAGGCGCGTCGGGCACGAAGGCCTCGAGCTTGGCGGCGGCCGCCGCGGCCTTGGCGACGGCCGCCGCGGCTCCCTTGGCGAGGGTTCCGGCCGCGGCCTTCTCGGGCGCTACGGCATCGAGGAGTTCCTCGAGCTCGCGGAGGAGAGGCGCCGCCTTGGCGACTCGCGTTTCCTCCCCCTGGTACAGCGCGGCATCGAAGCGCTTCGCGAGCTTGCGCGCCGCCCGCACGAAGAAATAAGCCGATGCCGGGCCGGGCGATCGGCCGAGAAGCTCGAGCCCCGCCGGTATCTCCTCGGGGAAGCTCCTCGGGCCCAAGAGGAGGAGGTCGGGGTGGACGAGGAGCCGATGGCGCGAGCAGGAGGGACAGGCGCAGTTCCATGGCGCCCGAAGGGATCCCGGATTTCGGGCGCCGACGCGAAGCGCTTCCACGCTTCGCTGGACGATCGTATCGTGACTTTGCGCAGACGGGCTCCCGAGATTCGCGCAGGAAAGGGCGCGAGCCAATTCGAGGGCGGTCGTCGCCTTCCCCGAGCCCGGCGGACCGGATAGGAGGATGGCGGGCGGCAGGCAATCGCCCTCGACGTCGGCCTTGAGCGCGGACACTACCTCGCTCTGCCCGAGGATGTTGTCGAACATGGCCTGAGCCTAGCGCTTCCCCGCCTGAGGCGGATCGAGCCTTAGCTTGAGCTCGGGCGCGTTGATCCCCTGCGTGGCTTTCGTCACTTCGGGGCCGACTATCGGGAGGATGGCGCGCGCAAAATATGAATTGCGTAGGAGTCCGGAGTATCCCGGGAAGGATTTGAAGGATGGTTCGAGGAGGCTCATCGCGACGATGACGAGGCAGACGAGGATAAGACCCTCGGCCAAGCCGAGGGCGAGACCCAGGATCCTGTCTATGCCCCCGAGCTCGGCTGCTTCGACGCCTTCCGAGACGAGGCGCCCGACGAGCTTCATGGCGAGGAAGGCGACGAGGAAGGCGGAGATGAAGCCGAGGACTTCGGGCAAGCCCTCGGGCTTGGCGGACAGGCCGCGGCTCACGAAGAAATCGCCGGCCGGCCTGTAGAAGAGGAGGGCAGCCAGGATGCCGACGATGAGGCCCGCCATGGAGAGTATCTCGGCCACGAAGCCCTTCGCCATGCAGCGGATCCCCAGGAGAAAGAGAAGGACGACGAAAGTCCAGTCGAGGCCGTTCATGCTGTCTCCATGACCGTTCGGAGGATGAGATCGGCTATCGCGGAGGCCGCATCGGCGCCCGCCAGGGCGCGCGCGGATTCCCCCATCCGCCCCAGCCGCGCCTTGTCGCCGAGGAGGCCGAGGATCTCCTTGACGAGGCGTTCGGGCGTGGCGTCGGCTCCGACGAGGCTCGTCGCGGCTCCGGCGCGCTCGAAGAGGGCGGCATTGTCCACTTGGTCGCCGCGCGTGCCGGCGCCGCAGAGGGGTACGAGGAGCATAGGCTTGCCGAGGGAGGCGCTCTCCCAGAGAGTGCCTGCCCCCGCCCGGCCCACGACCAGGTCGGCGGCCGCGAGGAGGTCGGGCATTTCCTCGCGGATATACTTATAGCTCCGGTATCGCGAGACCGGAAGCGAAGGCGCGGGGGCCGAGGCGTCTCCGCGGCCGGCCGTGGTGCCATCCGTCGGGGCAATGCCGCCCGTCTGGTGGACGACGAAGGCCGCGTCGGATAGCGCGGGCAAGCTCGCGAGGGCGAGCTCGTTGACCTGCCTGGCCCCCTGGCTCCCGCCCAGGAAGAAGACGACGGGGACTCCCTCGGGGACGCCGAGGAGGGCGCGGCCGCGCCCGGAGTCGCCTCTGCGGATGGCGGGGCGTATGGGATTGCCGGCGACGACTGCCCTCTCCCGCGCCTCGGCGGGGAGGAGGCAGCGCGTCTCCTCGTAGCTCAGGATGATTTTAGCCGCGCGTCTAGCATTGAGGCGCGTGGCGAGGCCGGGCGTGAGATCCGACTCGTGCGTGAAATAGGGTATACCGAGCGCCGCGGCCGCGGCGCAGGGAGGCACGCTCACGTATCCTCCCTTGGAAAAGAGGAGGGCGGGCCGCAAGGCCTTCAAGGCTCGGCGCGCAGCCGCATAGCCAGCGAGGACCCGGAAGGCGTCGACTAGGTTCGCGGGGGAGAGTTCCCGCCTGAGCTTGCCCGAGGGGACGGCGATGAACTCGAAGCCCGCCTCCTCGACCGCGACGCGGTCGGATTCTTTCTTGGAGCCTATCCACGCGATGCGGCCCGAGAACCCGCGCTCGCGGAGGGCCTGGGCGACGGCGAGGCCCGGATACACGTGCCCCCCGGTGCCGCCTCCGGTGAAGGCTATAGTAGGGGCCCCGGGGGAGGATGTCGTCGCGGGGGGCATAGCCTCCCTTCCTATTTTGCGGCCTCGAGGCCGAGCATCCGCGCGTAGGAGGCGAGGGCCGGGTCGGCGGCGGAGATCTTAGCGTCGTTGGCCATCGCGAGGACTTTCTTCGCGAGGACCTTGCCGAGCTGAACGCCCTCTTGATCGAAGGAATTCACGTTCCAGGCGAAGCCCTGGAACATCACCTTGTTCTCGTAATGGGCGAGGAGGGCTCCCAGGGATTTGGGATCGAGGCGCGCTCCCCGGATAAGGGTGCTCGGCCTGCCGCCCGGGAATTCCTTGTTCCTATTCGGGTCTTCCTTGCCCCGGGCGAAGGCGACGATCTGGGCCGCGAGGTTGGCGTTGAGCTTCTGGCGGCTCGTGGATCCCTCGACCACGATGTCGACCCCGGTCTGGCCGTCGAGGAAGCCGATGAACTGGAGGGGCAGAGGG
>Ga0265316_10004576_pt1 | contig 13724 bp, 12 predicted proteins | sample 4522metaG_FD_202092 | JGI IMG/M metagenome (GOLD analysis project Ga0265316, IMG submission 202092) | Rhizosphere microbial communities from Carex aquatilis grown in University of Washington, Seatle, WA, United States - 4-5-22 metaG | ecosystem: Host-associated > Plants > Roots > Rhizosphere >... | reverse complement strand
ATCACCTGGACTACGCCCACTGGTACGTGACCTGGTGGGCCCTGCGCATTATGGATGTGATCGAGAACTACGACCCCGATTTCATTTTCACCGACGGCGATTCCACACAGCCGTTCTCGGGATTGAAGAGCGGCACCGGCTACAAAGCCGACGGAATTCAGCGCGTTCTCGCGCACTACTTCAATCGCACACTAGAGCGACGCGCTTCCCTCGACACGTTCGGTATCGTGAAATTCCACGGCCCCAACAAGGGAGTCGTCACCACCCTCGAGAACACCTACCCCGCCGCTGTCAAAACCGACCAGCCGTGGATTGGCGAAGTGCCAGTCGGCGACTGGTTTTACGACACCGGTTTCAGCTACGACCCCGGCATGGTGATCCGCTACCTCTTGGAATGCGTGTCGCGTGACGGGGCGGCCGCCATCTGCATCGCGCTCAAGCCCGATGGGTCACTGGATCCTGGCAGTGTCACCCAGCTCAAAGCCATCGGCGATTGGATGAACATCAACAGCGCTGGCATCTACGGCAGCAGCGCGTGGACCAAATATGGCGAAGGCACAAACACGCAACCCACTGGCAAGCTGAGCAGCACGCAGGCCAATGCCACGTTCAGTACTGCGGACTTCCGCTTTACCGTCGGGCAGGATGGCTTTCTCTACGCGTACTGCATGAAGGTGCCGGCGGCTGGCGCCACGATCACCATAACTTCGCTCGGCACCAACCAGACCGCGCTTTCGGGCAAGATCCAGTCCGTGTCTCTCTTGGGCAGCAGCGCCACCTTGGTGTGGACTCAGACGGCGACCGGGCTCAGCATCACATGCCCGGCGTCCATGCCTTTCCAAACCGCGGTCGGCTTCAAGATTGGACCGGCGAATCTGGCCAAAGCAGCGGCGGCCCACTGAGCGCTATTCCTTGGCCAGCGTCGGAGATGACTTGCGCTGTTGCCACAGATCCCATAGCAGATACGTGACCATTGCGACGTTGAAGATCAGTAGTACCAGCCGCGTGACCGTAACCCTGCGCGCAGCTTCGTAGACCTCAACGGGAACGTAGATTCCTCCGCTGAGCGCGCCCAGCCATTCCGCCCACCGCCTGGCCTTCCATAGACCCACGGCCTCAAGCAGCCGGAGCCCGGAATAGGCCGCGGCGCCGGCGGCCAGCGCCCACAGGCGAGCATCATCGACTTTCGACGCCACGGCGAGAAAGACCCTCGGGTAGTGCGCCGAGGGATTGAGGTGCAGATGCTTCACAATGTGTTCGGCAACCTGCTGCACATCGTGATGAATGAGGCGCAGCAAACCCAGACCCACCGCCAAGACGAGAATTCCCTTGGCCGCCTCGTACACCGCCACCGCGCGTAGCCCACCTTGACGTTGCATTGGCCTCATATCAGTCAGTGCGTAGGTGTCGTCAGTGCTGCGTCCAGCAGGCCCGTCAGTTCGTCCGGCCGGGTGAATTGCAGCATGTGCCCGGCATGTTCGAGCACGGCAAGCCGCGCGCCCGGGATCTCGTGCGCCAGACGTTGGCCGCCGGCCACCCTATGCGGTAGGTCGTCGCCACCCGCCACGATCGACACAGGCCGCCTGATGCTCGGGTAGCGCGCCACCAGGGCGCCCAACTGACGGACGTGGCTGTTCATTTCCTGCGCTACGGTCAGAGTCACCTTGGGCTGTAGCAAGATCTCTTGCTTCTGCTCGATATAGCCAGGCGGGATCATTCGCTCGTCGGGATGGAAGGCCTGCTCCATGGCTTTTCTAACCATGCCGCCGCCCAGCGCCTGCAGCACGACCGCCACGCCACGTCCGATCAAGGGCATGCGAAGCAGTCTGCCGAGAAGCGCGTAGGGCTCGCCGCTGGGATACACGGTGCTGGCCACGATCAGAAACGCCGTGGCCGGCGAGTTGTCGTCTGCTGCCAATTTGAGCGCAATCGGGCCGCCGTACGAATGTCCCACCACCAGAACATCGTGCAGGTGCAGCTCCTCCATCAATCGCCGGGCCATGTGTGCGTTGTAGTCGATACCGGTCTCGCCCGCGGGCGGGCCGCTGAATCCGTGGCCCGGGCGATCGTAGGCCGTCACCCGGTACTTGCTGGCCCAGCGATCAAAAACCGGATGCCATTCCTCCAGCGACGACGGCGTGCCGTGAATGAGTAGGACATCGCGCCCTTGCCCCTTCTGCAGGTAGCGAATGTTCACGCCGTCGATGTTCACCATCTGCCCGTCTGCGCCGGCCGGGATCCCGGCGCGATCAGGCTTGGCCAGACCCAAGAGAGCCAAGCCAACGAGTAGCGCGACCAAGGAACCTACGACTATCTTGAGGATGCGCTTCATCATGACGCCGGCCATTCTAACCAGCATCGCGCGGACTGCGGATCAAAGTTAGCTGGCCGGCATGATCAACAGGAAATCCCGGAGAAATCGAAACGCGTAAATCCGAGGGATGTTGCCTCGCATGGGATCAGGCGCCGAGCGTACCAGCCCAGCGTCAAACCGACCAGCGTCCGCCTATCGTCCCAGCGCCCGTCGCAGATTCACCCGCGAGTCCGCCCCGGATTTCACCACAGAGAGCACAGAGAGCACGGAGACGGATGGGGAAGAAGGGTTCGGATCCGGATCCGAAACCCTTTCTTTCCGGCCTCTGTGGCCCCTGTGCACTCTGTGGTGAAACTCCGTATCGCGCCGGCGGCCCCAAGAGAATCGTGGTTAGCACCTATGCAGCGGCCCCCTATCGTCCCAGCGCTCGCCGCAGATTCACGCGCGAGATGGCCAGCTCGTACTGGGCGCGCAGGTAGTTGAGTCGCGCCTGGGTCAGAGCCGACTGTGCCTCAAGCAGATCCGTGGTCGTGGCCGTGCCGGCCTGCAGTTGCGCATCGGTCACTCGATAGGCTTCCTGCGCGCTGTCGATGGTCTGCTCCGCTACGGAAATGGCACTGGCCGCGGCGTCGAGCTGGGCCATGCCCGAGGTCACCTCGGCGCGAATCTGCTGCTTCTGGTTCTCCAGATCGAACGCGGCCGCGCGTGCCTGCGCCTGGCTAGCGCGATAGGCGGCGTAGCTGGCGCCCCATTCCCAGATGGCCCACTTGGCATTGATTCCGATAAACTCCGAATTCGTGGGCAGGACGATCTGGCCGTAGGAACGCAGGTAGGCTCCCTCCAGATCGATCTCGGGTAGCAGGGCATACAAGCGTGCCCGTCTCTGATGTTCGCCCGCCTCCAAAGATAGACGGGTTTGCAGAATTTCCGGCCGGCCGCTCAGGGCCTGGTCCTGGGCCGCTGAAGGCTCGGGCCGCTTCTGGCCCGACTCGAGCAGAGATTTCGGCTCAACGAAAGTCACGCCCGCATCGTCGGCGGCCAAGCCCATGAGGGCTAGCAGTCCGGCGCGCGACACCAACTCCTGCGAGTGCGCCTGAATCGCCTGCTGGCGCGCATTCGCCGCGGCCACCTGCACGCGCAAAACGTCGGCTTCGGTGAGCACGCCCGTGGTCAGCTGCGCGCGCGCGACTTCCAGGCGATCGTTGAGCTCGCGCTCCGAGGCGAGCGCCGTGCCCTCCAGCGCCCTGGCCTCGAATACCCGCAGATACAGTGTTTCGACCGCCTGGTGCAAGGACAGCTCCGCGCTTCGCACCTGCGCCGCGCCGGCCTCGCTGCTCTTCTGCTGGCTCTCGTAGTCGGCAGACAGGTGCAACAGGCCGAGCAACGGCTGATCTGCCGCGACTGTGAATAGGTTGGTGTCCTGTTTGCGAACCGGAAACACGGCCCCGCCTCCCATGGGCACGATGAAGGCCTCGTTGTAGTGCTGGTATTCGTCGCTCAGACGAATCGCAGGCGCCAGGCGGCGCGCAGTGCTGCTGGCCGCGGCCTGTCCAGCTTCCAGACGCGCTCGCGCGGCCTGCAAGCTGGCGTTCTGTGCGATGGCCATGGCCACCGCCTCATCGACCGTGATGACACGCACCTCGCCCGCCGCTGCGTTGAGGGACGACAGCGTTGCGACGGCGCAACAAACTACGAGAAGCGCAAGAGACCTACGCATGGATCACCTGATGTGCACAGTCACGTCCACGGAATACCCGGCGCGCAGATCGAGATCCTTGGGGGGATTGACCCAGGCGATGCGCACTGGAATTCGCTGCACCAGTTTCACGAAATTGCCCGTGGCATTGTCCGACGGAATCAGGGAAAAGGTTGCGCCCGTGCCGCCCGAGAAACTCTCCACCCGGCCTTCTAGCTTGCGGCCAGGATAGGCGTCCACGGTGATGACCGCCCGCTGGCCGGGCTTCATGTGACCAACCTGCGTCTCCTTGAAATTGGCCACGACATAGGTCGCCGTGGGAACGATGGAAACCACCGGCTGCCCGACAGCGGCCAGTTGCCCCGCGTGCGCCACCAGCTTGGAAGCCCAGCCGTCGACCGGCGCCAGGATCTTGGTGTACGAAAGTTGCAAGCGCGCCAGATCCAGCGCCGCCTGCGCACTTTGCGCGCGTGCGTTGGCCAACGCTGCATTGGCCTCAGCCACCGCGATCTGCGGCTCCACTGGCGCGCTCTGGCTCAAGCGTCCCTGGGCTTCCTTGACGCGCGTCTCGGCGCTGCGCCGGGCGTCCTGGGCAAAGGCCAACTGCGCGCGGGCCTGAGCCAGCGCCGCTTGACTGCCGTCGTAGGAGATCTGGGCTGCGTCCAAACGATCTTGCGGCATGGCGTGCGCGGCACGCAATTGCTTGGCGCGATCGAGATCAATCTGGGTTTTGTGAAAGTCGGCCTCGGCGCGCGCCACCGCGGCGTTGGCCGCCGCCACCTGGGCCGAAGCGCTGCTCACTCCGACTGACGAGCCGCTGACCGCGGCCTGCGCACTGGCGAATCCGCCGCGTGAGCTGGCCCGCACGACCTGCACCTGCGCGTCGGCGGACTTGGCTTGCGCCTGGGCGCTGGACAGCTCAGCCTCGGCCTGGCGCACGCGGGCCGCATAGTCGGCATCGTCGATCTCGGCCAGCAAGTCGCCTTTCTTCACGACTTGGTTTTCCTCGATGCGAACCGCGACGACTTGTCCTGCCACGCGCGTGGCCACCGGGACCACGTCGGATGTGATCTGGGCATCGTCGGTGTCTTCCTGGCCAGCGGTGGCGATGCTGTATGCGCCCACGCCGACCAGCACCGTGCCCAGCACCACGGCCAATACCACAAAAGGCCGGCGCTTGTTGCGCGGGCCGGGCTGCGCGTTGTCGGCGTTGGAGCCGTTCTTCTCACTATCGGGCGACGGGGATTCTTTCATGTTACATCTCCACGTGAACCGCGGGCTCGGCAGCAGCGGCCGGCGCCTGATAAGGCGCGCGCCTCAGAAAATACACTAGGGGCAGCACGCACAGGAACGAGAGCCCGGTGAGCAGAAAGACCTGTTCAAACGCAATCACCGCCGACTGCTGCGCCACCGCGCCGGCAACCATGCGCACGGCGCCGGCATGGGCCGCGGAGGCGTTCATTCCCATCCGCGCGAACATCTGCTGCGCACCAAAGAGGCGCGGCAGCAACGTAGGCGACCCGGCGACAATATGCGTGCCGAGCACTGAGCGAACCGTCGTCATGTGGCGCGTGAGCAGGGTGGCGAAGATCGCCAGCCCCATCGAACCACCGATGAAGCGCACCACTGAGTTCAGTCCAGCCGCATCGGCCAGCTTGTGGCGCGGAATCCGACTCAACGCCGTGGTGGCCAAGGGCACGAACAGACAACTGAATCCCAGCCCCTGCACCAAAAGCGCAGCGACGATCCCGTGCTCTGACGTGGCCAGGGTGTAGTGGCTCATCATCCAGGTGCTGACCGCCACGCAGGTAACACCGAAACTGACCACCAGGCGTGGCGACAACACATTGTAGGTCCGGCCCACGATGGGCGTGACCACCATCATGATCAGCGCCCGAGGCATGAGTGCCAACCCAGATTGTGTCGCGGTGTAGCCCAGGACTTCCTGCAAGAACACCGGCAACAGGAAAGTCACCGCCATGAGCAGCGCGAACATCACCCCGCCCACCACTGTGCCCGCGGTGAACACCCTGTCCTTGAACAGCATGATGTCCACCGCAGGAGCCGTCGCGGTCAATTCGCGAACCACGAAAGTCGCGAGCGCAATGAGCGACACCAGGCTGAGACTAGAAATGACCCGTGAGTCGAACCAGTCGTCGCGATTTCCTTCCTCGAGCACGTATTGCAAAGCCGCCAACCCGATGCTGAGCAGGGCGATGCCGAGCCAATCCAGATTCGCCCGGCGCTTCACCGCCATGGCCCGCTGGGCAGCGCGAATGTCCTCGGGCTCGCGCACGAAATTGGACACCATGGCTAGAGCCAGCACGCCAACCGGCACGTTGATGAAGAAGATCCACGGCCAACTGTAGTTGTCCACGATGTATCCGCCCAAGGTCGGCCCCACCGCCGGCCCGATGATCACCGCCATGCCGAACACGGCCATGGCCATGCCCTGCTCCTTGGGCGGAAAGGTCTGGCGCAAGATGGCCTGCTCGGTGGGCTGCAAGGCCCCGGCACCCAGCCCCTGCAAGAAACGAAACGCAACCAGAGTGGTCAAGCTGCCGGCCAGACCGCACAAAGCGGACGACAGAATGAACATCGCCAAGGCGGCCATGTACACGCGCTTCTGGCCGAAGAGATGGCCAAGAAAAGCGGTGAGGGGCATCACGACCACGTTGGCGATCACGAAGCCGGTGGTGACCCAGGTGATTTCCTCGACCGTGGCTCCCAGCGATCCGCGCAGGTGTGGTGTCGCCACGTTCACGATGGACGCGTCGATGGTGCCCATCAACGTGCCGAAGGTCACCGAAACGGTCACCAACCACTTGTTTACCGGCGGCGGCCCGCCAGTCGCGGTGGCGGTGATTGGGTTCTGCAAGGGCCGCAAGCAAATTTCCAGAGGTCAGTGAAAATGAACGGAGCGGGCAAGATACGTTCGAGATTGGAATAGTCAAACGTAGCGAAGCGAATATTTTCAGTACGTTGGATGCCGCGCTCGGTTCGGCGTTGCGGCCAAGGGTCGCCAAGCGGGTCGTGCGCGGATCCACCGACGGGAGAATTCCACACAGTCATGCTAGACGGTAGACTGCCCATGCCGAGTACCAGTCGTCGCGTCGCGAGCTTCACCGAATCCGTCATTCGCCACATGACCCGCCTGGCCAATGCACACGGGGCCATCAACCTGTCACAGGGTTTTCCCGACTTCGACCCGCCCGAGGCGCTGAAGCAGGCCGCCGAGCACGCTGGCCGGCACGGTCCCCATCAGTACGCGGTGACGTGGGGCGCGCCTGCCTTCCGTCAGGCCCTGGCGCGCAAGCAATCCCGATTCACCGGCCTGGCCATCGACCCGGACACGAACATCGTGGTCACTTGCGGCAGCACGGAAGCCATGATGGCCGCCATGATGACCGCCTGCAATCCCGGCGACCGCGTGATCGTGTTCTCGCCTTTCTACGAAAACTACGTCGCGGACACGATTCTTTCGGGCGCCGAGCCGATCTACGTGCCCTTGCACCCGCCCGACTTCCGCTTCGACGAGGCCGAGCTGCGGGCCGCCTTCGCCCAGCGACCCAAGGCGATAATCCTGTGCAACCCAGCCAATCCTTCGGGCCGGGTTTTCACGAGAAGCGAGCTTGAACTCATCGCCCAGCTCGCCACGCAGGCCGACGCCTTCGTGATCACCGACGAGGTCTACGAACACATCGTGTTCGCTCCGCATCGGCACACCTATTTTGCGGCCCTGCCGGGTATGTTCGACCGCACCATCACCTGTGGCTCGCTGTCCAAGACCTACTCGGTGACCGGCTGGCGCCTGGGCTATGTGATTGCGGCGCCCGCCGTGATCGCCGGTGCACGCAAGGTGCACGATTTTCTCACCGTGGGGGCTGCGGCGCCATTGCAAGAAGCAGCGGTGGCCGGCCTGAACCTGCCCGACAGCTACTACGCCGAGCTGCAAGCCAGCTACAGCGCGAAGCGCGAGCTGTTCCTGGGGTTTCTCCGTCAAACCGGACTGCGCTTCACCGAACCCGAGGGCGCGTACTACGCCATGGTGGACATTGCGGAATCGGGATGGACCGATGACCGCGCCTTCTGTGACTGGCTGGTCAAAGAGGTCGGCGTGGCCGCGGTTCCAGGCTCCAGCTTCTTTCACGAGCCGGTGCACAATCTGATTCGCTTCCACTTCGCCAAGCGGCCCGAGACCCTGGAAGCAGCGGGACAGCGGCTCATCGGCCTGCGCGAGCGTGCGGCGCAAGCGCGCGAGCGGGTGTAATCGATCGAAATTGAAAAGAGTCGTCGAGGACGTCTTGTGTTCCTCGGCGATTGCTTCTCGGCGATCGAGCCGAATCTACGGAATCGGGACGATGCTAGTAATGCAGACGTTGCTGAAGGGACCAACCGCGTCTCCGGCCGCGGTTCCCCCGACGATCTGCACCTGAAGTGAATACGCTCCGCTGCCAGAAACCAGGGTGCACTGGGCGGCTTCGGCCCACGACGGGCACGTGACGTCGCTGAACAATACCGAGTACGTTCCGACACCGGTGAACTCCTTGTAGGGAGCTGTACCACCGGCTGGTGGCGTTGCCGTGCTGGTGTAAAAGATGCGGATCTTCTGTCCGGCCGTGACGGTTCCGGTGACGGTGACTGTGAAGCCTTGGGCGGATCCGGCGTAGGGGCTCTTGCTGGCACTCGTGCCCCCGCTCAAATTGAGATCCATGCCCAACCCACAACCATACTTTACGTACGTAAGATCGACGACCGTCGCTCCGGAAATGCAGCAACTGGTAGCAGTGCAAGCGGTAGCGGAAATGGGAGATGGCGAGGTGCAGGTCGTGCCATCGCCGTAGGCGTAGATTGGTCCTTGCACGCTGCAAGTCGGCGGGGTGGTTGCGATCCAGTTGAAACCGGTGCCGCTACGTAATGTCATCAGATCCGTGGTGCAGGTGGGAGGACCGCTGGTGCTGCCGCCCACAGGAGGACTGGTGGTGCCGCCTATCGGCAGGGTGCTGGTCGTGCCGCCTTGAGAAGAGGTATTCCCGCCTTGAGGCTGCACGTACGTATTCCCGCCCTGTGGCTGGACGTTCGTATTCCCGCCTTGTGGCTGGACGTTCGTATTCCCGCCTTGCGGCTGGACGTTCGTATTCCCGCCTTGTGGCTGGACGTTAGTATTCCCGCCTTGTGGCTGGACGTTAGTATTCCCGCCCTGTGGCGCATACGTCGTCCCGCCTTGTGGCTGGACGTTAGTATTCCCGCCCTGTGGCTGGACGTTCGTATTCCCGCCTTGTGGCGTGTAAGTCGTCCCGCCCGCGCTGTAGCTCCCGCCCGTCGAAATCGTCCCACCCGCGCTGTACCTCCCGCCCGTCGAAATCGTCCCGCCCGTGCTGTGGCTCCCGCCCGTCGAAATCGTCCCGCCGCTTTCTGTCGTGCCGCCCAACCTGCTCCCGCCGCCGCTGCCGCCCACTCCCACGTCTCCCCCTTGGAGGGATCCGAAATCGAACGAGCACGATGCGGAGAACACCGAGAGAATGAGAACCGCATTCCGGAGCATCCGGCATCCTCGTGCGTGCATTTCACTTGCAGCGTTGCTCATGCCTAGTAGCCCCACGCCAGAGAAACGCCAGCCTCCCTAGCGCCGGAGTAGCTGAAGTAGAAGACAACGCCCGTTGCTGCCGCCGATGCCGCAGTCAAACCCAACAGCACATTGGTCACGGTGGCCTTGGACCTAACCCCATCAACCTGGGAGTCCGTACACGTCCTCGTCACTCCACAAGTCCCCTGCAAATTGTTGAAAGAAGATCTGGCAGAGAGCCCCTCAACTATGGTCGCCACACCCAATGCAGCCGTGACACCGACGCCGACCCAAGGTGCCCACTTCTTCCATGAAGCAGAGGGATGAGCCTCCTCCGCCTTGGGGGCCTGCGAAACCAGATCCGATCTCGCAGGGGCCGAAGGAGGCGGAACCTGCGGGTGTGAAATCTGAGGCTCTGTCTGGGACTCTGGGGGCTGGGGGACCACCGGGGCAGGGACTACCGGGGCAGGGACTACCGAGGCAGGGACTACCGGGGTAGGCGGTTCCTTGTTCTGAGCAGCTTTCTCGGCTGCAGCCTTGGCCTGAATGTTAGACGCCGATTCAAGTTCCCAAACCCATTGCTGCACTTTGGCCCGATTGGGCGCATCGTGAGGAGCAGTTCGCAAGTAGGAACGGTAGGCAATCAAGGCCTTGTCGAGCTGGTTGGCCTGCCGATAGGACTGGCCGATGTCGTAGAGAAGGATCGGATCGGGCACGTGTTTGTAGGCGTCCTCGTACAGGGATACCGCTTCGTCGTAGTGGCCCAGGTTGAAGGCGGCGGTTGCCTGTTTGGTGGCAACTCGGGCGGCTTCACGATCGCTGTCTTCGGATGGTCCGGCCCATGCCATGGGGATGGCTAGCATTGCCGTCGCCAAAATCGCCAAAAGTGTCGTGGCCTTATGCATCGCCATCCTACTTGGATACCGAATTCGCAGCGTAGACCCCGGGCTGGTCGGCGTCAAATGCAGGCGCGCGCAAGGTGCACGCACTCGTGCGAAGCGCCTCAGCCGACCATTCGGAAGCCGGCGGACGCGAAGTGGTGATCGAAGGCGAATGCGACCCTGAGCCCTTCCCGTTCCATCAAAACGAAACTCGTGGCATCCACTGCTGAGAGTTTGTGCAAACCCGGCTGGTTGAAATACCGCCAGGCCGCCGCCAAGTCCCGCGCGCCGCACTCGCACAGTCGGAAGTGTGGCAGACGAGCCAGCGAGTCCTTCCACCCCAGCGCCACGTCACGTGTCGTGTTCCGCCCAAGAAAAGTGAAGGTCTCCATCACGACCGGAATGGAAGTCACGATCCTAGCGCCTGACGATCGGAGCTGCTGCCAGGCAGCTGCGGCGCGGTCGTGCATCGGATCCTGGGTCAGGGCAAGAGCGATCCAAGCGCCTGTGTCGACGAAAACGGACTCCCCGTGCCGGATCATGGAGTGTCGTAGATGCTGTCGTGATCCAACGATGTCCTTCTGATTTCTCCGCTCCAGAGAGCGACAGGACCCTCGGGCTTCTCTTCCAGCCACACCCGCTGCACCGCCTCCCGAATCAAGGCCGCCACCGGGCGCTTCGTGCGCTTGGCCACCTTGTGCAGCGCCGTGAGGTCGCTTTCGGGGAAGTACACCTGCGTCTTGGTCACGGGTGTCATCATAGCATGGTTGATGACACCCTTCACACGCTACGGAATGTGCCGCAAAAAAATCGCCAAAAAAAATCGCCGAGGACGTCTTGTGTTCCTCGGCGATTGCTTCTCGGCGATCGGGCCGGATCTACATCGGGACGATGCTAGTAATGCAGACGTTGCTGAAGGGACCAACAATGTCTCCGGCCGCCGTTCCCCCGACAATCTGTACCTGAAGTGAATACGCTCCGCTGCCAGAAACCGGGGTGCACTGAGCGGCCGTGGCCCACGACGGACACGTGGCGTCGGTGAACAACACCGAGTACGTTCCGACACCAGTGAACTCCTTGTACGGGGCCGTACCACCAGCTGGTGGCGTTGCCGTGCTGGGATACATGACGCGAATCTTCTGGCCGGCCGTGACGGTTCCGGTGACGGTGACTGTGAAGCCTTTGGCGGCTCCGGTGTAGGGGCTCTTGCTGGCACTCGTGCCCCCGCTCGAATTGAGATCCATGCCCAACCCACAACCATACTTTGCATACGTCAGATCCAGTACCGTCGCTCCGGAAATGCAGCAACTGGCGGCGGTGCAAGCGGTAGCCGAAATGGGCGATGGCGATGTGCAGGTCGAGCCATCGCCGTAGGCGTAGACCGACCCTTGCACGCTGCAAGTCGGCGGGCTGGTTGCGATCCAGTTGAAGCTGGTGCCGCTACGTAGTGTCATCAGATCCGTGGTGCAGGTGGGAGGACCGCTGGTGCTGCCGCCCAGAGGAGGATTCGTGTTGCCGCCCTGTGGTGGGTTACTGGTCACACCACCCTGAGAAGACGTATCCCCGCCCTGAGGCTGAACGTACGTATTCCCGCCTTGAGAAGAGGTATCCCCGCCTTGAGGCTGGACGTACGTATTCCCGCCCTGCTGGACGTTCGTATTCCCGCCTTGAGGCTGGACGTACGTATTCCCGCCCTGCTGGACGTTCGTATTCCCGCCTTGAGGGGTCGGAGTGCCGCCATTGCCACCTTTGGCGCTGTTTCCTCCACCGCTCGATCCCCCGCTGGCTTCCGGAGCGGGCAGACAGTGGGTCGTGCCCAGGAATAACAATCCAACGCAGCTGACTCGCGCGAGAGCCCAAGCTACGCCACGAAATGATCGACTGAAGTCTATTTTTCCGGTCATGGTTCCCTTTCTTGTCGCCAGGTGGCTTGTGGCAAAATCTAGCCAATCGTAAACAAAACGTGCAGCGACTCACATGGAGTCTGGGTCGAAATATAGATCATTTCACGCAGATCCTGCATTCAATCGGCCGCGCTTGCGCACAATGACAAGCATTCCGATGGCGCAAAACGACGCGGCGCCTGCGAGGCGAGATTCAGTTGCAACTGCCCGTGGTCATGTACTTGGTTCGCTTGGACGTGTTCTGGATGATATCGACTCTTGCAACTGCCTGCCGCCGCTGGTTGCGAGTTCCTCCAGTAGCGGGAGGGGTGTAGAATCCGGTCCGTGCCGATGGACTTGCGCAAAAAGGTTCGGTCCAGGGCGACAGGGACTGTGTCCTGTCTCCTGGCCGCTATGGTCTTGCTTCTTGCCAGCCCCGCGCTGTGCGACGACAGCGCCACCGAGCAGGCCAGGCAGCACTACGAGACCGGCACCAAGCAGTACGACCTGGGCCATTGGGACGATGCCATCCGAGAATTCGAGAAGGCCTACGAGCTACGGCCTGACCCCAGCTTCCTCTATAATTTGGCGCAAGCCTACCGGCGGAAGGGCGACAGCAAGCGCGCGCTGGATCTTTACAAAAACTATCTGGTCAAGATCCCGAAAGCTCCTCAGCGCGCCGAGATCGAAGAGAGAATCAAGAGCCTGCAGAAACAGATCGACGAAGCGGCCTCTGCCAAACCCGCCCCGTCTGCGCTGGAGCCGACGGCCACAACCGCCGAGCCGCCTGCCAGCCCGACGGCTGTGCCAGCCACCGAGGCGTCCGCGACTTCTTCGCCGAAGGTCGGCCCAGGGCCCGAGGCTGTGCCAGCGACCAGCCCTAGTTCGCGTCCCGGCGAGCAGTCCAAGACTTCTCCGGCTGCTGCTGCGACCGCAAGCCGCCCAACGCCCTCCCCGGCCAAGGCTGCCGAGTCTGCGTCGCGAGGGCGCGGGCTTCGCATCGCGGGCATTGTGTGCGGCTCCGTCGGGGTCGCCTCGATCGTGGTGGGCGCCCTTGCTGGGGCCCAAGCGCAATCGCTATCGCACAAGGTCGCCAATGCCAGCCAGTTCAACCAGAAAGATGATTCTGACGGCATAGCGGCCCAGAAGGCGCAGGGATTCTTCTATCTCGTGGGCGCGCTCGGCGCTGCGGTCGGCGGAACACTTTATTACTACGGCGTGCGAGCCGCGCACGAGAGACCTTCGAATCTGAGCCTGAGCCCGGTCTTGGGCCCTGGAACCGCGGGGTTTGCGGCCATGGGAGCATTCTGATGGCAATCGCAAGGCGACGCTTGGATCTCCTGTTGGCATTCGGCTTGGCGATGGCCCTGTCGTGCAAGTACGA